>Ga0335075_10005057_pt1 | contig 20519 bp, 18 predicted proteins | sample Lox_Sample_24_FD_206723 | JGI IMG/M metagenome (GOLD analysis project Ga0335075, IMG submission 206723) | Soil microbial communities from Loxahatchee National Wildlife Refuge, Florida, United States - Lox_Sample_2.4 | ecosystem: Environmental > Terrestrial > Soil > Wetlands | place: USA...
TTTAAGATCCTCTTTATGATAATGACGCTCATGCTATATTCTACACGGCGTAAGGCAGCTCAAGATTGGAAGAGGCATGGCTGCATAGCATTCGGAGGTGTTGAGGCGTAACAGAGTCTTCAGGCAGCACACAGTCATCGAGAGAATGGTTTTGGAATTGTAGAGTGGCTTCTTTGGATTTCACCAGCATTAGCTGCCTTCCATGTTAGATATTTTTCTCCCCGCAGATATATTCTGCATTGATCAAATGAATTAGAGAATGTTCACATCAGATTCCCGTTTCGCCTCGCATAGTGTGGTGTTTTGAAAGTACATGGAGTTTCTTTCATCCTTCCCATATTAATTAAACTACCCTACTGTTTGATTGCTGAGCTCTGGATATCATGCCTTCATCCAGAAAATGCCATACAGAACCTCCAAAGTGCCAATCGGCATACATGCTGACTAAACGCCACCCAGCACAACTATATGTAAATGCGACCCGGTGAATGCTTCTTTCCAACGCACGAGAAAAATACCTTAGTTCCCCCAATGAGCATGGAAATATATACAGAATACGCCAGAAACGTCATGTCCCGAAGGTCTATTATCCCCGTTGTCTCCATCTTACATGACTACACAGTCCTTCTCGTCCTTGGGGCTATTACCACCCTCGCCAGCTCCTGCTGCCTTGGCCTTCGCATCGAGCTTGCCTGTCGCGCTTTTCTTCATCTTTTTCTTTGGATCAGCAGCGTCCGTTTCGCCACTGACTGCTGCTCTTATGGCAGCTAGGCGATGCTTCGCTCTCTCATCGCCCGCATCTGCGGCTTTGACATACCAAACATTCGCTTCCAGCGGATCTCTTCGGCAGCCGATACCCATTTCAGTAAAGTAACCAATTGCATACTCGGCTTTTGTGAGGCCTAGGCAGATCGGCGCATCGTTAGTTCCTATATAGCTCATCATGAACCATGGACGGCAAGGGGTATGCCAAAACTTACCACATTCAGCCGCCCGCCGTGCCCATTCATATGCTTCATTTTCATCTTTCTCCAGAACAGGTTCTGCACCAACCATATACCATGCACAAAGGGCCATCATGGCAGCAGGGTGGCCTTGTTGCGCTGCGCCGGTATAAAAATGCACGCTGAGTGCTGGGTCTCGTGGACATGATAATTTCCCATGCTCATATGCGTCGCCAAGCCGGTAACTGGCTTCTGCGTGTCCGAGGTCCGCGGCTTGTGTAAAGAGCTGAGCAGCATATGTCTCGTCTTGGAATATGTCATCGCCGTAACCAGTTTCGTAGAGGAGGCCGAGGTGATAAGGGGCCGCATTGTATTGGGGATCTGCTGCTTCCGTGGCTCGCTTTAGCCATTTTATTCCTTCCCGGTATTTGTTTAGTCCCAGATCGCCAGAGAGACATGCTCGTCCAAGGCGTGTCATAGCACCAGGGTGATTCTTCGATGCCGATTGTCTATAAAATTGTACTGCTTTTGCGAGATCCTTTCTGCAGCCCCAGCCAAATTCATAGCATAGCGCTGCACGGTATCCAGATTCAGCGTGACCATGCTTACTTGCTGCTATAAACAGTGGAAATGCGCGATCATAATCTTCCTTTCCCTTATTGAACAGCCCAGATGCATATCCGTCTGCCAGATAGTATTGGGCAAAGGGATAACTCCGATCTGCAAGCCTTGAGAGTATCTGACGAGCTTCTCGTAAGAGATCTTGCGCTGAAGATGGAGTTTCCAATTTCTCAATGTGGGCGCTGTCAAGGTCACGTCCTGTACCAGGGCGAGTAAGTTTTCCAGAGGGCGATGTGGCCTCATTTAATCCTGCCTCTTGAGCTGCAGAGATAAGAAAGACCGCAAATGCATATTGTATTGAGGGGTCATTGGTTTTCTTAACGTTCAGTCGATACATCTCTAAAGTCTTCGCTGTGCTAAGCAACGACGCATTCGACCCGACAGCTGTTCGAAGCTGGGAGTTGTCGAACGATAGGGGAACTGGTGGCACTTGGGGGTACTGGGCATTAAGCAAGTCGACGTATGAATTTGGCCTGCTTTCAGAGGACCGACCCCCATAATTCGCTGAAGGCGAGCGCCCACCCCAACTAGGCGAATTCGCAATGTGCCCCGGTGAGCGTCCTCTTGGATCAGGATCGGAAAGAGCCGAATACGCAGACGCAGGTCGTGGAACTGTAGAACGTGGGGCATATACTGAATTAGGCGTCAAATGGCGGTTGATACCATCTCCGCTTTCAGTTACATGTGTCGCTCCCATCCCTAGGTCCTCAGAATATTGCTGGTGATGATAATGCAGTGGCGGTATTGGCGCCGAAGTATCCGCCGCGTCTGAGCTAGGAGAAGAAGTATTTCTTGGAGAATCTTCCTCATCATGTAGGGTTTCTAGGTAGGGCGGCTTAGATTTAGCGTCCTTCATGGATGAAACCATAGCTACTTGAGGCTGCTGAACCAGAGCTGCAGCATGGGTTGTATACTGCTGACGGTTTGGCATGTCCTGAACTATGGCCTCTTCAGAAGTGCCGGTTGACCGATGTTGTTCCTTCTGTGATGCATCAGTATTCTTCTCTTCCCCTGTAGAGGTTTCGCCGCCTTCAATGTAGGCAGTTGACGGTCGCGGCGCCCATTCTTCAGTCTGTACATTTATCTTTACTGGAGATATTGGCGCACTATGCATACATCCAGACTCCGGTATAGGAATGACAGGTAAAGGCTTCCGATAAATAGCATTTTCCTTTTGCTTTTCTTGTTCCTGATACTGGGGCGGTGGGCTATCTGTAAGCTGCACTGGTCTCCGAGGTAGTATATTCCCTTGGGGCGGTGAATCTTGAGTGGCCATTATTGCCAAGTGTCTTGCGTACACGGCAACCTTGCAGGCTCTCAGGGGTTCTCCTATCCCCAAGAGTTGCAGGGGGTCACCGTAAAAGGTTGTACTCTGCCCTAGAATTTTGTTTCCCTCAAGTTACTTCCTTCCAAGTCTCTTCCCAAAATAATTGGCTTTCCTTTGCAGCTATAACAGACGGCTTCTTCTTCTTCGTTGGATATTTGAAGGACTCTTCGGTATTTCGTGGGGTAAAACTGTTAAGCCTAGCCTTGAGTGAATCTACCGAGAGACCATGTTTTTATGTCTATTATAATTCGTAACGTAGACTGTGCATTCGGTCTCGAATCAGAGCTTGCTGTAACGAGTTGAAGTTAGCAACAAACATTCCACCTACTCACATGAATATCTGATATATGGAAACACTCACCAGGGAAAATGCGCACTTAACGTAGTGTCTGGGGCATGGACGGAGAACAGTGAGATCAAGTTTTCCTTAAGGTAGAAAGAAGTATTGCGAACGGTAAAACCAAGGCATTGAGTGATCAGAAATGCTCTCGAATAACGTAAGGAGTCTAGTGATGGAGCAGGTGTCAAGCCCTTAGAGACACTGTCGGGTGATGAAAATGGCGAGTTGAAGTGTTGCTCGTGGGCTCCAAAACGTTATTGTCGTAACTTGTGTACAGTCGGCCAAGAACTTGAGCTTGGAAAAGTAAAGAATGACGCTTTTGAAGTTTAATGTCTTTCGTGCAGCTAACGATTAACAGTTTGCCCAGTCTTTGTACAGATCCAGGTGCGTGGAATGTGGAAGGAAGATTAGTCCTGGTCCCAGAAAAGATGCCCGACAGACCAACACGACCAACGGCGTCGAATATGATGCCAAGCAATCTGAAAGTGCATTTGTTAGTGCTGGGAAGCTCGTCTTTGCTCTACCCTGCTCTGTCGGTATACTTTGTGGGAAAACAGCTTCTAAACGTTAACAGTCAATAAGACAGCCTTTTGGGATGGGCATCGACTGATAACTTCGACCAGCCGCTGGACAAATGATTAGTAGCCGACTTTCCCGTAGGGCTATTATTGTAAGAAGTTTGTCTCTTTGCCCTTGCGCGCAAGAAGGAGTAGGCAGTAGGAGGAGTCCATCGGTCGAAAGATGAGGGACCGTGGTGAAGTAGAGAGGGACCAGGCTGACCGGCGGTTCATGCAGCAATAAAGACGGTGAAAAGGCAAGGATTTGTTTTACGCGACAAGGATTACAGTAGGTTCAGGGTCTCCAAGTCACCGAAGCGCAATAGTGTTAACTTGCTTCCAATTCATTTTACAAATACTGCCGCCTGATATAGCTTGGAGTAGTGTGTACGTTGTGGATAAGAGTAGGGAGTGAGTCTTGCGAATTACCTCATCGACAAAAGGAGACAATCTTTACGAAAACGTGGCGCTGCCACCAATAACAAACTATCAGAATGTCGAGACTTTTCCCAGAGTCTTGGCTGTATTCCCATAGCGGCACCATCCGCATCTCCATCCGGGTGCTCGGACTTGATCACTGCATCCTGTACGTACGAAGTATCTAGATGAGCAATTATTGTGGGTGTGGTGCCTGCTTTCGGGCGAACATGTCATTGTATCCACTTCTGAGAACTCCATCCCGCCCGGCTGGAGGGACGACATCCAAGGCTAAGTTCCCAGTAAATATTAGATATACAGTCCCAAGCTTGCGCTTCATCTGGCCGAGATCTGGCAGACGGCCGAGAGAAAACCAGCATCGTACTACTGATTATAGAGCAACCTTATCTTGTTCTTATGGAATACGCAAATAGGTGTATCCCTTAATGGACTCGGGACTTGAGACACCCGTAGGAATGCATTCCTCGATTGCCGACGTAAGCTACGGATTAAGGGGAAATCTCCTGTATCGTAATAGTGGATCTGCTGAGTGCGGCTCAATAATCAAGTCTAGTCATTTGGAGGAGGCCATGAGAATTTAAAGGAGAAAGGAAAACGTTTTCATAGTGTTCGTATATAATTGTGGTACCGACCCAGCGTATATACGAAGGTACGTCCCCTCGTCAACGAGGCAAAATGCTTAAAATAGCCTGACATGCAAAAAGGGAACCCTGCATCAACACTAACTCGACAGCCGACAATGCAAGGCTTTTTGCAGTCTAACCCCTGTCATACCGTAGCCCTCTTCGTTGGAAACGGGAACGAGAACTGATGATTGTCTCTTCCCATCACCTTCCATGTTCCTTTGGCTGTGCTTCACCATTTCATTTCATTATTCCTCCACGTAGCTTGCTTCCATTGCCAGTCAACACTCGTTTGTGACTAGGCTTCATCTACTTGCATTCGCTCAACTCGACTTTTTATACCTCGTACTCCGTGCTGGTCAGTCGCTACAATACGGTATTAGGAGACAGCCATTGCTCGATCGCTCACGGTGTTGATTTGCCCGCAATAAACTCCCGTTTACACTCGTTCACGCATTGCGCTTACGAGTATTCTAATCTACCTCGGTCAGACGAGGTTTCCAACGTGGTTGAGGGACTTCTGATCAGTTGGCGGATTTCTTGATTCCGGTCGACCAAGGAACCCCCGCCTATAGACAGGGGTCGAGGATATCGACAAACAAACAACACTTGCTTGAGAGCATTTGTTGCTTGATCCTCTATCTTTCCAACTATTTAGGACTACATCTTGTCCAGCATATGTCTTGAGTATGTCTATCCTTTTCACATGTAAACAATGGTTGTCAACAAAGCTCAGCACGCCGAAACCTTGTTCTATATTGGGACGCAGCCACAAAATCTGAAACGAGAGCCAAGTGGCCATGACTATTCACATTCTTTTGTATCGACTACATTTGGCTGAACAGTTCTTGTCATTTTAGAAAAATGTCTCTACCCAAGAGGCCTGACGCCGGCCAATCGCCCGTCCGCGAACACCGAAGCGCATTCCGCAACTCTCCGTCTCGTAGAGCACCACCGCAAGATGTCGAGACCGGCTATTTCTCTGTCTTACCAGACCAGCAAGTACATCGGTCACCCTCCAGGCACACTCGAGGTTCCTCATACCCAGAGACGCTACCGTCGCCACTCCCAGTGAGTGAGAGTGCTCCACTAGCGCCATCCAAACCTCAGGAGCAGCATTCGGAGATTCAGCGGAAGCGAAGCTTGATAAGGCCTGAACGAAATCGAATCGATCGCGATCATCCCAACTACCACTACAGGCAGCATGCTGCAAAAATGGCAGTTTTGCCCTCTACAACTGGCAATGATCCGATCATCGAGGATATTGAGGAAACAGCGACAGAAGAAACGGCGTTGGGAAGTTCCCAAGACGGAGCCTCCGATGAGTTGCCTCCGCAGATGCGGAAAGGCAGAAAGGTGAAAAAGGGTGATGTTGTGATGGAAAAGACCGACATGCAGGAGCCCAGTACTCGCCAGAAACTTACACGTGAGCGAACACGACAGTTGAAGAAAGAGGAAAAGCAACGCCAAAAGGATCTTGACCCTGTAAAGCCACCAAGCTTGTGGAATGTATATTGTGCAATAGTTACTTTTTGGTGCCCTGACTTCGTTTTGAAGTGCTTTGGAAAACCTGCCAAAGCTCAACAGAGAGCCTGGAGGGAAAAAATGGGCCTTATCAGCGTCATCTTATGTATCATGGCTTTCGTGGGCTTCCTTACCTTCGGCTTCACCGAAACTGTGTGTGGCACCCCCCCAGTTCGTTTACGGGTCAATCAAGTGGGTACTGGCTACATGATAATGCATGGCAGCGCTTACGATCTGTCGGAGTCCCATCACCCCGCAGCTTATGGGATTCCACTCGGCTCCAACGTCCTTTATGACTTGCCTGTCAAGCACGGAGGTCAAGATGGAAGTTTTCTGTTCCAGAATGTTAATGGTGCGTGTAAAGGCTTGATCACCCTGGCAAATGGTTCAGACGTGCCTACGAATTCCAATGACGACCTTGCATGGTACTTCCCATGTAATACATTCAACCAGGATGGCTCATCACAGCCAAACAAGACAGTTGGACCGTATTTGGGGTATCAATGTCACACAACGCAAGCAGGACGAGACACGTTCTATGGATTGTCGTCTTCAGGCGATGTGTACTTCACTTGGGATGATATCAGTAACAGTTCTAGGAATCTCATGGTGTATTCCGGTACTGTCTTAGATCTGGACCTTTTGAAATGGTTCAACGCTTCACAAGTCACAGTTCCTGCTCTATGGTCACAGCTCAGCGACACGAGTACCAGTATAAACGCTGCTGTCCGAGGTAAGGACGTGACCCACGCCTTTCAGGCAGCAGGTGATACGCAGATGGCTCAATGTTTCGAGGAAATCATCAACGTTGGAACTGTGGATACTGACACCGTAGGGTGTATTGCATCTCAAGTCGTGCTTTACGTATCCTTGGTATTCATCCTGTCTATCGTCATCTCGAAATTCCTCCTCGCACTCGTCTTCCAATGGTTCATCAGTCGAAAATTTGCTGCCTCCAAAACATCGCAGTCGTCAAATCCCAAAAAGCGTAATCAGCAGATTGAAGATTGGTCAGATGACATATACCGTGCACCTCCACGGATTACTGGTGATGTTGGCAGCACGGTGGTTAGCTCAGAAAGAACGAATAAAAGAGGAAGCGCTTTCCTCCCTACTACTTCTAGATTCTCGAGTCCTTACACTGCGGGTGCCGATAAAACTCGTGGCGCGCCAACAACCATGGCAAGCCAAACTTCGACAGCTCAGCTCCTTCCCCCACACCCGTTCTTCAAGCACAACAACGACAGTCGTATGAGCTTCCCGCGCTCCAACTCCAATGACAACTCGACATATAGTGGAGTGATGAGCGACCTGGAGGGGCCTGAGCCCGCTGGTTTTATTCATGGAGCTGTCGTTCCTCAACCTCCTACAGATTGGCAGCCCTTTGGCTATCCTTTAGCTCACGCAATTTGCTTGGTAACTGCATACTCTGAAGGCGAGCTTGGTATCAGAACAACGCTTGACTCTGTTGCCATGACTGACTACCCTAACAGTCACAAGGCCATTCTTGTTATCTGTGATGGTCTGATCAAAGGCAAAGGAGAAACACTCTCAACTCCAGACATCGTTTTGGGCATGATGAAGGATCATGCCATTATGCCAGATGAAGTTCTTGCATTCAGCTATGTCGCCGTCTCTAGTGGATCTAAAAGACACAACATGGCGAAGGTATACGCTGGATTCTACGATTATGGTGCCAACTCCACTATCCCTATAGACAAGCAGCAACGGGTTCCAATGATGTGCATTGTAAAGTGTGGGACGCCAGATGAGGCAACTAGAACCAAGCCAGGTAATCGTGGCAAGCGAGACAGTCAAATTATCTTAATGTCGTTCTTGCAGAAGGTTATGTTCGATGAGCGAATGACCGAGCTCGAGTTCGAGATGTTCAATGGATTGTGGAAGGTCACCGGTGTACCCCCTGACTTCTACGAAGTCGTCCTCATGGTAGATGCTGACACAAAAGTCTTTCCCGATAGTTTGACGCATATGGTCTCCGCCATGGTCAAGGATCCTGAAATAATGGGTCTCTGTGGTGAGACAAAGATTGCCAATAAAAAGGCAAGCTGGGTTTCGGCAATTCAGGTCTTCGAGTATTTCATTTCTCATCACCTCTCCAAGTCATTCGAATCAGTCTTTGGTGGCGTCACATGCCTTCCTGGCTGTTTTTGCATGTACCGGATCAAAGCTCCTAAAGGCGGCCAGAACTATTGGGTACCGATCCTTGCTAATCCTGATGTGGTCGAGCACTACTCGGAGAATGTTGTCGACACGTTGCACAAAAAGAACTTACTTTTGCTCGGCGAAGATCGCTATTTATCAACGCTCATGCTCAGAACATTCCCCAAGCGCAAGCAAGTTTTTGTGCCACAAGCTGTTTGCAAAACAACAGTTCCGGAATCCTTCAGCGTACTGCTTTCGCAGCGACGAAGATGGATCAATAGTACGGTACACAATTTGATGGAACTGGTATTAGTTAGAGATCTCTGCGGCACCTTCTGCTTTAGCATGCAATTCGTCGTCTTCGTTGAATTGATCGGGACTTTGGTCCTTCCCGCCGCCATCGCATTCACATTCTATGTTGGTAAGTTTTATTATCTAAATAAACATCTCGAAAGCCCGCTAACCTGACCAGTCATCATTTCGATCCTTCGTTCACCACCCCAAGTCATCCCTCTCGTTCTTCTGGCTCTCATTCTCGGCCTTCCAGCAGTTCTCATCGTCCTTACCGCGCATAGCTGGTCCTACGTTGGTTGGATGCTTATCTACATCCTGTCACTACCAATCTGGAACTTCGTCCTCCCAGTTTACGCCTACTGGAAGTTTGACGACTTCAGCTGGGGTGATACGCGCAAAACAGCTGGAGAAAAGACGAAGAAGGCTGGTATTGAGTATGAGGGCGAGTTCGATAGTAGCAAGATCACCATGAAGAGATGGGGCGAGTTCGAAAAGGAGAGAAGGTTGAGGGACGAGTACAAGGGCTGGGAGACGCAGTCGGCCAGAGATTCAACTTGGCATGGCAGAGGACAGTACACATATGAGGAGTACTCTGATATTTGATGAATGCACTACTACGATAAAATTGCATAAAATGATAATGGGATGACAGGAGGCATTTGTTTCAATCCGCATTAAGTGGTACATGCCACGAAAGGTGGCGTTAATCGGATATTTGTATATTGCGCATTAGGATACAACGGTCATTCTTGACTCAAAGAAACATAATAGGAGACTTATTGTTAAATATCGAAAGTGCTTCTCATTCCGCGTCTCTAATATCAGGTGATCCCTAAAACGACAGATTTTGCTAAGCACTGAGAACATCACCACCCTAATCGGCAGCCAGCTAGTGTGCAACGGTTTCTTGTCTACGATCGTGCCCTGATGCTGCTTTATCTCCTCGATGTCTCAATCCGCACCTGCGAACATGCTATTTTAAATAGTCCGCTCGCGACTGCGCCAGGTACAATGCCAGCATGCCCGTCAGGTCGGCGTTGTCTTTCGCGAACGGAGCCCAGATGGGCGAGGCTGTCAATGTCGGTGGGCACGACGCCAGGCATGTAGTGAAGGCGCGGAGGTGGGGTATTCTAGGGCTGTTAGTGCTCCGTTCTGCTTTGAAAGCCTATCGGGAGGGCGGGGTGCTGGGAGGGGGGAGTTTGGACAAGGTGCCAAGATGGGCATGTTCAGTTAGTCCTTGCACGGTGAAATTTGTGATGTTGGAGGCTGACCTGCCTAGGAGCGTGAGGCTGGCGCGGTCGGAGGAGATGCTGATGGTGGTGCCAGAGGGATTATTATTAGCTTTTCAGCCCGGTAGATTCCAGGCTGCTTAGGGGAGATAGCGGGATAGGTTAGGTGGCTAGTTTGTGTTAAAAGAAAGGATTTTATGTATCTCTCCGTGTCAACGTGTGTAGGCACAGGTAGAGAGTTGTGAAATGAGTATGTAACAAGAAATCGGGACAAAGACAATGAAGCTGGAAGTAAGGAGTATTTGAATTCTGAACCTGATGAGATGAGATGGACAGTTCCTGAGATATACAGATTCGAAATTATCTCTACTGTTGACAGATCTAATAGCGGATCCTCTCTTTAAGTGGAACACGACGTACGAATCTGCTATTAACGAGCACAGTCTCCCATAACCATATAGTATTATATAGTCACTAGTTTGACGTAAGCCACCTACATTTCTAAAGATATGGAGTTAATGTATTGCTTAATCGCGGGATTATTTTAACATATTCACGTGACCGCAACAAGGAAGTCACTCCTGTCCATATTCTCGTGGCACTAGCAACGAGATTTCTTGGAGAAAAGCATGAGGGTTATGACAAAGTTCAATACGGTTTCACCGTGCTGTCCTTTATACGATTCTACTAGGACTAAGCCTGACTTTCGGATACTGAATATTACGGCCTTTGAACACACTTCCAAGAAGTTATTCCGCAGATGTGTATAGCTGCTTCCATTTCCATTCTAACTGGCAGTGGTAGAGCGTCTTCGATATCATTGTGAAGATTACACTAGGTAGTTCCGAAGTACCAGGCCCTGAGAAAATTTGGCGCTTTTATTAGTGACCTCAGCAACCTTGATAAAATGCTTTTTACCGCATTTTTGGGCAGGAAAGAGCTTCCTCTGGCCTTGTCTGAAGTGGATCAATCATCCACTATTAGAATGGAACGAGGCTAGCAGAACAACTATATGAAATTGGGCTTACCGAAAGGCCATGTGGATTACCACGATAGTCGACGTATATTTGCGTGTAGATACCTCAGAAAGGAAAGGGGAGAGTTCTAGAAACAGGGAATGCATGCGGGTTTTTTCGATCGGATATCTGCTTCTTTCTATTCAATAACGTAGAAAGGAAGATGATACTGTGTCTATGAGTGATTTGAAGTGGAAAGATGCATTCACCTTTGCAGGATGTCTATCGCTCCTGACGTTTACACCTACTTCCATCTTGTCCATATTTCTTAACCATGGGCGCTGGAGACAACCTGTAAATATGGCCATTACATTGCTTTCTCGATAGACAAGCTATCTGATGTAAAGTTTTGATATATGCCACGTCCAGAAAGGAATAGCTAGCTTTGGTATGTGTCTTGAAGCTAGAAAAAGGACACCTTTTGTCGGCTGATATAGGTGCAGCTTCCGAATTTGGCCGCACTGACGCGGGCTTCTATGTGAGCGACATCATTCTCACCCCACGACCATCAGAGGCTGTTCGAATAGCATCGAGACGCCCTGCTGCTCTACTTGTGTCCCGACAGTTCCCTTTGGTATAGTCGTACTACACGGCTATCCTTGCATTATAAAGCGTAGCGACGCCACGCTGTCCAGGTTTAAATAGGCATGTCCGGTCTTTGCGAGCATCGGCCAACTAGTCAGCTATATTGGAGTTGAAGTGATCAGATGTCATTTCACCAATCGAGATAAGAAGGAAGAGAGGTGTGGGATTGACCCGAAGGAAATGTGTTATAGGCCTTTCTATATACTGTACGAAAATACCCAGGCGATGTTGCCCCACCAAGGCTGCCTGCCGTTTGATTGAGCCCAACTCTAAAGGCCCAACTCACACGCTCCCAGGAACCATTCACATCGACCCTTGGCCCTCCACATACTACCCCTCCCTCACCGCACTCATTTCCAACCGCAGCGCCGAATGCTCACCTCGAAGGTACCATCATCTTTGCGACAGGCAGAACCTGCACTGCTTTGGCTACCGGTCCTCCCATCTCCCTTCTGAGTGTCGACTAGAGCGCATCATGGAGACTCTCGGCGGCGCGACGATTAGCCTTGCGCATGATGCGCTCTACCCAGGACCTGCGCCCATAAGCTCGACCAGCAGCATTTTCACAAGTTATACCCCAGAATCGTATGAACCTGAGTTATACCACGCAAGCGACGACGAGGAAGATACAGAGATGTCTGATGGTGGGGTTCAGATTGATATGACCAACGCTCACACCCATCAACTCAACAATGAAATGGATATGGTTGACTCTGAGGTTATGGGCCCATATAATGTCGCTGTTATCACCACAAACACCACGTTTCACACAGGAGTCCTTCAAGATGATGCCTCGGAGGACTTGACCGAATACACCCCTGGAGAAGATACCGCTGGATCGAATTATGATATTGCAGACGATGAAGTGGGTGATGAAGATGAGGATGATGGGCTCGTGTCTCAAGCCGCACATATCTCAGACCCAATGTCAGCGGTATCACAACAACTTGAAAGTTTACAGGGTGGACAAGAGGATGACGAGTTTCAAACTGCTATACTGCATGGATCAGACCAGAACCACAGTATAAATCCCTTTCCTTCTCTCCCTCCAATTTCTGAGCTTGTCGGCGATCAAGACGGCCTCCCAGTGTTACACGATGCGCCATCCGCAGTTTACCATATTGGCGCTCCCGCGCCTGGGTCACTGTTGGGTGTGAACATCGCGGGGCAAGGGAATGATCTTGGTCAGGTTTCTTCGGATGTGGACTGGGGTGGTCACTGGGACTCAGATGGTGAAAGTGATGAGGAGGGTGTGACACACGCTAATACGTTACAAGTGGATGACGTTCATGCACTCGACTTGCGAAACTTCCTCTACGCCTGGGTTCATTGGAGCACCAATCAAAAGAGCAGCTCGAGGAAGAAAAGAAAAAAGGAAAACATTCCTAATATTGCATATCTGGACCTACTCAGCGATGAGCTTCCGACAGAAACCCTTCGCTCTGACTTGCATGGCGATGTCTGCGACTTTCAGGGATTAGATTGGACGAAGATTGAGGTCGAGAGAAAAGACGCGAGAAGAATGCGACTACGTACGTATAAGAACTACACAAACATGAAGATTCCCGTGTGGCACGTAAGTTGTATGATCTGTCGAGATTTTATGAAATGCTGATCATCCAAAGAACCTAACACTTCGGCGGGGTCTCATCGAAGATGGGGAGAACTATTTCAAGTTTCGGCGCATGGATTTCAAGCCTAAGATAGGTCTTTCTCATTTCCAGTTACGGAACCTACTTGCCTGTACATCAAGGAACAATATCTGCTACGCCGGCGAGTCAAAAGTATATACCATCAACCCTCTCTTTGACCAAAAGGCGATCAGGATGGATCTCACAGATCCCGTTGTGCAGCCCGCCAACCCGGTCATATTCCCTGGAATCCAAATATCGACGATAGCGGCCGACCACAATGTACTCGTAGCTGGTGGTTTCTGCGGCGAGTACGGCATGGTCGCTTTGGATAGCCCACTGAAGGCGGATCATACAGAAGGTCTCATCACGACCGATATGAACCCAATCACAAATCACGTCCAAATTCACCTTAATAGACATAGTGGCCAACCCCAGGCGAGCTTTGCTTCAAACGACACCTGTATACGTACCTTAGATTGTACGACAAATAAGGTTGTTGCTCATCACAAGTACGACTACCCGGTCAACTGCTCGGCGATTAGTCCCGATCATCGCCTCAGAGTCATCGTTGGCGATAATCAAAATGTGATAATCTGCGACGCTGAGAAGGGTGATGTACTTCAAGACCTCAGCGGCCACATGGATTATGGATTTGCCTCTGCCTGGGCTGATAACGGCTGGCATGTGGCCACAGGAAATCAGGACAAGCTGGTCAAGATCTGGGATGCCCGGATGTGGACAGATCATCAAGGAATTGGGAAGCCTATTGAAGATATCGCTTGCACGATAACTGGAGCTCGAAGCCTTAGATATTCGCCTTTGGGTAGTGGAAAGAGAGTACTGGTAGCCGCCGAAGCTGCAGATATGGTCTCGGTCATTGATGCTGAGACATATAAGTCGAAACAAAGTTTTGACTTCTTTGGGGAAATCAGTGGTGTAGACTTCACACCAGATGGGCAGACGCTTTTTGTCGGTATTACTGATTCTATACGAGGTGGTATTATGGAATTCGAGAAATGTGGATCTGGGTTTCATGGAATAAAAGACCCTTACGATGAAAGCCGTGCACACAGAGATGAAGCCTATGAAATAGGATTTGATGAGCGTGCTTCAGGGCTTGACTGGAAGAAGACAGATGCCGAGGTGGTCGATGACCCAAGGTCGAGGCGAACGGCAACGCATCGACAGAGAAAAGCAGCACAGCCATGGAACGTAGGCCCCTTCTGACGATCTTTTATGAGTCAGATCGGCCACTCGGAGTTTCCACCAGTTTGCTACGACTCTATAATGGTCGATTGATATTTATCTCCACAATTTTTAATACAGTTATCTCTTATATGGGCTAGTGGTTCGTGATATCACTCAGCGTGTTTGTTCAGAGGCATTAGGCAGGGGACCGGGCATGACGGGCAAGGCATGGCATGGGTAACTGGAAGTATGGATGGGCATATACTGGCGTATAATATGAGAAATGACGGATATGGAACGATGATGGGCATTGTGAATAGCACGACGCATAATTATCGAGGACGTCTGGACTAGGATACTTTATAGCTCTCATAAGGGGATAGGTCATAATTACTATAGCCCAATAGCCACAGGAGCTAGCAGTAATATACCGTTTTCAAGTCTTACGATAGTCTATACAGTAATGAAGTGCGTCCATTGAGTTCTCCCTCGCATGTAATATGAACATGAAGGTTTTCCGTTACTGTCCTCCACTATCACACGAATCTCCATTAAAGCCGGCGAGATCGGCTCACCACCGACATCGCTGACGATGATGCTGTCATACCCGCCCCTCATGGTACCCTCTTTATATATTCCCGAACCCCCCCCGCACCTCCCGATGTATCCGTGAAAGATTTCTCTTCTCCATATCACCAATCCCCAACTATTTTTGTCCGTTCAAGATCCCTCAGAGGGAACTACATAACTCACCCGGGCTGAAGCACGCACGTGCAACGCGGAATCAGAACGATGGCAGCGAATAAAGATCTCAAGACTAATAATATGGATGCTCCTCCGCATAGGGAGATCTACGAGCGGGGCTATGAAATGCGGAAGAAGGTTGTGGGTGAGGAGTATGTGGAGAGGAGCTTGAAGGCTTCGGAGAGTGATTTTATGAGGCCGTTGCAGCAGTTTGCTACGGTATGTTTTGTTTGATTGGTTATATGGTGGTTTTGGATTGTTATTATTTGATTTTGCCTTCTGGGTACCCTTAATTTGGACTCTCTTCTGCTCTTAGGTAGTGGTTATAGTTGATAGGGTCCGGGGAGTCCCTCCTAGAGGATGACTAGATGGAAGGGTGACTTGAAGGACATTTGTTCTTGTCGAGTCAAGATGATCGATGTTAATTTATCGGTATCTTTGTTTCCTTCCGTTTGGCTTTGGGATTTCGACTTAGATATGGGATTTAGCTAGCTCCTTATACTTTTGCTGATGCGGGATAGGAGATGGCATGGGGAACAATCTGGACACGTCCAGGACTGGAACTGAAGACGAGAAGTCTGTTGAATCTAGTTATGTTAACAGCTTTGGGAAAGTGGATTGAACTTGGGACGCATGTAAGGGGTGCGGTGAGGAATGGGTGCACAGAAGTAGAGATTAGAGAGGCGTTGTTACAGGCCAGGTAAGGTTGAACCTGAAGACCAAATATGCCATGTCGTGAGGGATGCATGCTGATGATGACACTGTAGTGCATACTGTGGGATGCCAGCCGGGATGGAAGCCTTTAGAGTGGCAGACAGGGTACTGAATGAGATGAAAGAGAAGGGAGAGATAGATAGGTTATAGTGGTATGGAGAGCTTGGTCACAGGGTCCGGTACGTGAATTAAGGAAATGGTACACCTGGTAGGAAAGTATTCTCATGGCTAAGTCAAACGATTCATTACTAGCTCCAATAGAACATCAACGCAATAAGAAGTCAATTCAAAATCCCGGTCTTTGCCTTCATTCTGGCATTGCGAACTGGAACACCCCCCTCCCAAAACCTGAAAAATTCTGTGCGAGGCTTGTTGGTGGAATCGCTGGAATAGATGTTGCTGAATTTGTAAGGTCAGCTTGTTTTCTTGGAAGTGTTTTAATGCTTTTGAATCATTAGTTATCACGTGGCAAGAAGTCACGTGAGTAGTGAACAGACGCCTTCATGCAGAACGCCTTTATGCGGAATGCCCCTAGGCAGACGCCTGCAATTGGTATGGCCGCCGCCCCGATTTCCCTAAGAGACCTGGTTCGATGAGGGCACAAGGATCCGGAATCCTGGCTCCGAAGATGGCTAAAGCAGCATCGCTCAAGGGCGCGGGCGCACACCGGACTAAATAATAAAAGGCTTCACCTAGGCTCATACTCTGTCGCAATCCACCAACAACGAAAGAACACTCACTAACCTTTGCATAACTCTATTTCAACTTCCCTCTATCCATATATATATATATCAACTTGGATATATTTATCGTCCATAAAACTATACTTTCATCAGCATCGACCCAACGGCCTTCGATTTCGTCGACGACGTGAATGGTCGCGTACCAGATCTCTGGGGTGAATGTCGGGTTCGCCACCCTCATCCTCGTTGTTGGCGAGCACCATCGTGATTTCTTCAATTTGGACCATTTTAATCGCACAAGAACGTAAAAATTTCGTCGGAATTTGTAAGCGAGACTCAGGATCATCAACTTCAATTGCAAGAGATGGAAGATTGAATTTTCCTCTGGAAGGTGCGCTGCGCTCTATATACCATATTTCGCCTGTACGGCTGCGCTGAGGTACCATGACGCCGTCGTTGAAGCAGCGACGAGCTATCCACACAACTACTCCCATTCATTACGATGGGGCCATCTTCGTCGATTCTGGCCAGTGGGAAGCACTGTAGGTCAGCTGTTTCATTGCTCTTAGCTGCTCGTTGTCACGTTTTTCTGGCCTTTCTCTCGCTGCTTTGCTCTTCGTCCTCGACATCAACGGGCACACGTACTACCATAGGGTCACTATGGTCTTCCGTATCTGTTTGCTCTGTTTGTATCTTACTCGTGCTCTGTTGGTGCTCGGTGAGGGTGTAGGAAGGCCGAAGGGTTGCAGGAATTGACTTTGAGCGTTAAAAGGAGGTCAGAGGCTCCGAAACTGGCAAAATAAATCCTCAAACTTGGTCTGATTGGCAAAGAGTCTCGATTTCGAAGACATCTCTTTAGAGGAATGCACTCTATGGGTATTTGGTGGAAGAGTGAGGAAGCGGCGAAGCAACTGAGCGCAATTCATTACTAGCTTTGGATGACTTCGGAATTCACCAACAGCCTCAAACAATCTGTCACTGTATATATACGAAAGCATACAAGAATAATATCAAAGCTATTACAACTGCTGCAGAGAGAAAAGAAGACTGCAGAGTCAGCAGCCTCAAATCTTCTCCTAGTTAGGGACGGAATCAACAATACTTCCAGACGACTACCATTCTATCCTTCTAAACTTTACCAAGCCGAGCTTACAACAAGTACCTATCACATATCCAGTAAAGCACACCTAACATCAAAACAATAAATATCCCAATACCCTTCGCCATCCCCACAATACCCTACATAAAACAGCCCACTCCCATCACCTGACATCTCAGACCGCCCACCTCATAACCACCCAACCCACGCTCAACGCCATAAACAATCCCTCCCACAAACACTACCTCAGCCTGCTATCGTAGCCTCCAAACGCCCCCCCAACTCCTCTTCAGCACCACCACCACCACCTCAGAACAGCTCCTCAAAGCCGGCCTCCCTCCCCTTAAGATCCCCAACCCGTCACCTCCATCTCCATCTCCATAGCCTCCCAGGTCCCAGGGCTCAACCTGCACCCTCGAAAGCCTGCAAATCCCCACACCTTTGCACTTGCTGAGTAAGCCGAGACACTCGAAAGCCGTTCTTTTCTATATCAGAGATGTACTGTGCAAGGGCTAATATGTTCCTGCTGAGAAAAGATTCGTGATTTGGGGGTTGCCAATACCGGGGATTCTGAAGATTTCTTGATGAGGATAAGTTACAAACGTTGGGCCTCATCTCTATCACTAACGACTCCCCTGAAGCCCAACTACCTCATCTCGAGTGAAGTATAGAGTATTAATTCCATGATATTATTACATACTTGACTTCCGCCACGCTATATTACACCGCCATTAAGGCCACCTCAAACGCCCCCGCCCCCGCCCCCGCCCCCTAGCCCCGTGCAAACCTCTCAAAAGTAAGGTATCTAACAAAATAAAATGTCACGCGCCTGGACGCCTCGCTCCCTATCTTCAGAACCAGCTGTGTAGATTGCATGCAAATTCTAAAAGCCTACACCCACACTGGCAAGAGCGCTCTTCCCCATCGTTAACTGGCTCAGACTCAAAGTCCTTGGCTCTCTACGCCCTTCCATCTCCACAAGCTCGTCTTCGTAGTCGTCGTGTTCGGCGTAGTGGCCTCGCTCCTCACTCGGCGTCTGGAAGACTTCCTCTTGGGCGCCGCTATATATCTCCTCCTCGCTCTCAGTGCCACTTTCCTCGTGTTCGAAACTTGAGAACTCGCCAGATCCCATTGTCTGTCGGCTGGGAACATGGATAGCTTGAGGCGTCGCATACGCAACACTGGCTCTTTCGCCGGGCTTAGAGAGGAGAGTTTGGAGTTGCTGTTGCAATGACGCGACCTGCGCCTCTAGAGTTTGTCGCGCGGATTGTTCGGCAGTAATCAGGTTTAGCAGTGCTGAGTAATGGTGGGCCGTGAGTGACCCGTTCTTTGACATGGAAAGGGTGCGGTCAGGAGTCCTGCTAGGGGAGCTGGAAGCAATGCCCCTGATTGTGGTTGAGGTTGAGAGGGGACGGCCCATTGACTCAGAATGCCGGGCTGAAAGATTACTTCGCGACAGAGGTATCCCTGGTGCCGGTGCCGATTCTGGCGACCAGAGGTGAGTTGGCCGCGGGGATAGTTCCTCATATGACTGGTTCTTAGATGGTTGGGTCGACATCGTTGAAGGCCGGCTAATCTCGTAAGACTGCTTTTCCATTCTATATGAAGTATCAGCTTGTGGATTATGGGTTAGTTGGTACATCCTGTTTGGAGCGTGTCTCGGAAATGATTGATCAGAAGAATCAGTCCTTGGTCTGATGGGATAATCCCGAAGCGGTAGGGTGGAGACTGAGATCCTATCATGGAGATTTGCAATAGCCTTTTCCATTCTGTCAAGTCTCGCTTCCAGCGTTGAAACTCGCGAATCTAGACTTGCAGCTTGTGTAATCTTCATACCCGCCAGCTCGCCTAGAGGTCCAAAGTTAAACGGCTGCGGGGCTTCATGTTTCTCCTCTTCCTGAGGAGGTTCTCCCCCCTGGGTTATGGGTCGAAAGTCGTTTTCGGGTCTATGCTGTGAAGACATTGGAGACATCGCCTCGGGATCGTAGGAGGGGTAACTTTCACGCCAGTAACGGATCTCATCACTCCGCCGTCTCACTCCATGTTGCACTGCTGCATCCCGCAGATGCCCCAAGCTTCGTGATCTTCTGTTTGGACGGCTGCCACTAGTCACCGCATAGCCAATAGGTCCGTCAGAGTCAACCCCTGTGAAGGCCCCGCTGTCTCGAGCATGACTACTGGCGGGTCTCGGACTCAGACCAGCCCAATTCATATAGCCCGGTGATCTTGTGGGTTCATATAACCTGCTCGGGGTTGTGGATCGCCGTGGTCTTGTCCTCCGATCCATGTCCTTAGAATCTCCAACGTCACCTGAGGCTTGAGCTTTTCGATCTTCTGCTAAGGGTGAGTGAGAGCTCAAAGCTCGATTAAAGTCATTAATAGGCATTGATGCGGATCGTTGTGGTGACAAGGTTTGGCCGCTTGGCTTTCGAAGTGCGGAAGGATCCTATGTATTGTTGAGTACACAGCTCATTCTATATAGTAGGTAATACTCACACTACGATGTTGGCCTGCCCGTGGCGAGGATGCATGGAGCTCATTTGCAGAACTGTCGCTTTTCCGCTTCTTACCAAAAAGCCTACCCAGAACTGATCTGAGAGTCGATTTCTTCCTTTGTGGTTTCTCTATGGTTAAACCAGACGGATTGCTGACTTCCGATCCACGTAGTGGACTTGCTTGTCTTGCCTGAGGGGCCGGAGTCTCAAGTGATGGTGCCATTGATAGGGGTTGTGATGGAGGTTGTGATGGAGGTTGTGACGGCACAACTCTTAATGGGTCCTCATACGGAGTTGATAT
>Ga0335075_10005058_pt1 | contig 20519 bp, 20 predicted proteins | sample Lox_Sample_24_FD_206723 | JGI IMG/M metagenome (GOLD analysis project Ga0335075, IMG submission 206723) | Soil microbial communities from Loxahatchee National Wildlife Refuge, Florida, United States - Lox_Sample_2.4 | ecosystem: Environmental > Terrestrial > Soil > Wetlands | place: USA...
AACGCGGGCACGCCGAACGCGGGCACGCCGAACGCGGGCACGCCGAACGCGGGCACGCCGAACGCGGGCACGCCGAACGCGGGCACGCCGAACGCGGGCACGCCGAACGCGGGCACGCCGAACGCGGGAACAGAAAGGGCGGCGAAAAGAGCACCAGAACTGGCGGTGTCATACTGGCTGTTCTTGGCGTCCTGTGTACTTTCCTGGTGCTCTGGGGGCTGTACTACGCGACAGGTACCGGCGAGCGTCATAAAGTCGCGCTGGCCGCTGCAGGGTGTGAGCCCAACCTGCTGTCCAACAACAACCCATGTGGGACCGTGTGGATGCTGGAGAGGTCGTATACGAAGCTCACGTCCTCGGAACTCCAGCAACTGAATGCTGACGTGGCCGACTACACCATCAACTCCCGGCGGAGCCTTGCCAGAGCGGAGTCGGCCCTGACTGCGGAAGTGGCAACCGCGAAGGCGTTTGACACGAGCCTCGCGCGATTCCCGTTCCCGCCCGCCGTCGCTCCTGCGTCCAATAACTTGATCCAGGCTATCGACGCTCGCGTAAAGCTCATGACCGAACAGGCACGGTCGTCCTCGCTCACCCAGTTGCGGTCGTTCAACGCGCAGGTTGACGCTTCGAGCACCAAGATCCAAGCCGACCTGAAGCTCGTTCGGACGGCTCTTTTTACGCGACCTACGGCGAATCAAGAACCTTAATTCGCCACCTGTGGCGGACCATGCTGAGCTGGCCCCCCGTTTCAGCTCAGCATGGTCCGCTGGCGAAGCGCACGGATCGATGTCTTGGCGTTGCTACTGGCGCTCACGTACCACTCTGAAGGCCGCCAGGCCGGCTCGCAGCCCGTGTAGCTCGTCTGCGGTGATCAGCTGCGCAATTGCCGCGTCGATCCGATCAATGGCCGTTTGAATTGCGATCGCTGCGGTACGGCCCCGATCGGTCAACCGCACGCCCATCCGCCGCCGGTCCGCGGGATCGGCGCGGCGCTCGAGATATTCCCTGAGCACCAGGGTGTCGATCAGCTGGCTGGCCGCTTGCTTGCTCAATCCCAGCGAGGCGACGACATGGGCCTGGGGGCTGAAGGCCGGCTCCGGCGCTCCGCGATCCAAGCCGACTAGCGCGAACGCGCCATTGCGAGGAATGTCGTCGCATCCGGCGTCGGCCAGGGCACGCCCGATCGCGTCCCGATAGGCGTCACGTGCCTCGCGCATCAGCAGCGGCAACGGGACATCTTGATACCAACGACGGTCGCTCATCGAACGTGACAGTGCTGACGCGTCACGGCTCGGGTAGCGACCGCTTGATCTCGCCGAGGGCGATGAGTCCCCGGCGCAGGCCAACTATGTCACGCGGGGAGAGGCTGCGCTCGAGCTCTTCATCGACGATCCGTGTGCCCTCGACAATCGCTTCAGCAGCAGCGCGGCCACGCTCGGTCAGGGCGAAGGACGCCCTGCCGGTGTCCGGGTCGACATCGCGCGTGATGAAGCCACGCAAGACCAGACTGTCGACGAACTGGTTGTACTGGTGCTTCCTGATCCCAAGCCCCTCGATCATCTCCGGGATCGACTCCTCGCCGCTGGCAAGGTAGGCGATCACGTAACCGCCGGGGCTGGGAACATCGTCGATGCCGCGAGCCGCGTACTGAGCATCAATTGCCCGCTTGTAGCTACCACGGGCAAGGCGCATCAGCTCAGGGATCGAGATGTAGGTATCGGCTATTGACGGTGCTGGCATACCGGCATCATATGGTCTGCTTGATAGACTGTCAAGTTACTAGACAGTCTATCAAGCAGGAACAGCCTGCGCAAGGCCTCGCGTTAACAGCTCATGGACCCGCCACGACCACCGCGGCCGCGAACATCGGCGGCTTGGAGTCGGGCCGCCGTCTACCAGATGTTCCGCTAATCACCGAGTGGTTTGTCGGGTCGCAGGCCGCGTTGACTGACCAAGACTCGTAACCAGGCGCGATGCCTCCGCGCGGCGGACCCGGAGCCGGCCGGGCCGGGCCGGGCCAGCTGGCTCGGAACAATTCCGCTGCTGGCCCGGATCCCTCGCCACTAGAGGTCAATCACATCGTCACCGCGACCCGTTCCCCGGACCGGTCACGGACTTCCGGACGAGCGTGACGTCGTCCATAACCGCCTCGTTAGTGATCGAAGTAATCGTCGAGCCGCTCTGTGTTGGGTCGATAGCGCGGATGTGCATGCGGGTCTGGCCGCCCCAGAATCTCGGGGCCGCTACGTCGATGACCAGATGGCAGTACTGCGCACGGCGGTAGGCCGACCAGCCAGTCACCGTATCCGGCTCGGAGCTGGTGCCGCCGCTGCCGACGCCGAGGGCCGTCTCGCTCCCCCACACCTCGATGAGTGGTGCGCCAGTGCCAGTGGTGGCCAAGTCGCCGCCGCCGCTCGTGCCGTACCAGCCTGAGGTCGCGCTGGCGGCCAGGCCGGCGCCGCCGCCCCGGTTATCACGACTAGGCGGCAGGTCGCGCTCAGCCGCCCGCTGCCATCGCGCATGGACCGCTCATACCGCGATCACGTGCGACTCCAGCAGCCGGAACACGCCTTCGTGCGCATCCCAGCCGTCGAGAACGGGGTCGGGATCCCAGCCGAGAAAGCCTGGTGTCGCCGGCGGGACTCCCTCGAGCAGTGCCCGGTCGGTGTCGCGGCCGACGACGATGCAGGCCTGCCGGTGCCGGGTGAGCAGCACGCAGAGCCGGCCGGGGTCCAGGTGGAAGGCGTCGGTGACCGTTGCGCCGGCCAGCGGGTGCCAGGCGATGACAACCTCGAACGTGAGGCCCTGCAACCGGTTGGCGGTGTCGACTCTCACCCCCGGCAGACCATAGCTGTCGAGGAGCGCGCGCACGAGATCTTTCTGATCGTTGTGTGAGACACCCACCGCGATGTCCGCTGGCCGAAGAGCAGCGAACTCAGGACGGCTCTCGCACCTCATTTGCGCGCTGCGCGCCAGCACCCGGTGAACGAGTTCGCGGATGAACACCGCAGTCGCCGGGTCGGCGGTCAGCACCGGCGCGCCGGGGAGAGTGACGTGGGCCCAGCCGTGCCTGGCCGCTTCGTCGAGGGCGGCGTCAATGGAAGCTAGTGGCTGGCTGCCAGGACCGGGGCGGGTCAGGAGGAGTTCGCGGACGCCGGGCCGGACGGCCGCGCCAAACGGGTGCCCTGGATAGAAGCAGCGAGCTACGGGAACGGCGCGCGGCTCGAGCCGCCAGGTAACGGGAATCTGGTGCACCGGCGTACCGGGATGGTTGCGCAGCAGGACACCGACCGCTGTCTGCAGCGGATCTTCCGGTCCGCCGCGCCAGTAGGTGGCGTCATCGATCGGCGAGAACGGGTCGAGCTGCCCGGTGTCCCCCACCAGCAGATGTGTCGGGGCCACACCTGCGGCCGTGTAGTAGCGGGCTGCGTCGGCCTGGTAGGCCTCGTCGATAACCAGGACGTCGAAGCCGCCCAGGCCGTTGCGCAGGAACGCGTCCGCGAGCTTGTCGACGGTGGCGATGACCAGCGGGTCCCGCTGGGTCTGCGCGTCAGCGGCCGACGGCTGCGTCACGCCCGGCAGCGCGGCGATCCGGGCCGGGAGCTCACGACCCTGTCCGTGCACGAACGCGACGGGAACGTCCGGGTTGAGCTGCTTCACCCGCTCGACAAGGCTCTGCACCTGATCGTTGGTGGGAGCCGCGAGGGCGACCCGCAGTCCGTCGGCGCGCAGTTGTCCGACGGTCGCGGCAACGAAGTGACTCTTGCCAGCACCAGCAGGTGCCGCGGCAACGACAGCTGCCTCCCGGCCGACCAGCTGCATAAGGTCAGCGCGCATGCCTGCCTCGACCGCTGCCGCGGCCGCGATGACGGCGCCGTCGAGACGGTCCTGCGCCCCGGCGGCGTCGTCGTCGTGAGTCGCGCCGGCGGTCACGTGTACCTCCCCGGATCCTCCGCAGCGGTAGCGTCCACCGGGGCGGCGGGCTGCTCCGAGTCGCCGGTGTCGATGGGCTCCGGGGCGGGTGCCAGCATGGCCGGCCGGTGAGTCCACGGCGGGTTCTCCGGCGGCATGAGCCAGAAAGCCGACTGCCCGGTGTACAGCGTGGACAGGGTGATCACGTCGCCGGGCGCCGGCAGCCGCTCGGGGTTCGGCTTGGCGGTCAGCATCAGGACAACCCGCGAGCCAGCGCCGTCGTGCTGCACCGTCTGGACCTCCCAGGGGTAGTCCCCGGCGGTCGCGGTCCACCACAGTCGCTTCCCCTCCGGCAGGATCACCGGGTCGGGGCTGTCCAGCGCCATCACCGCGCGCCGAACAGCCCTGACGCTGACGACGACCTTGGTCTCGGTCAGCGAAGCCACGGTGCCGCGGATCGCGTCTCCGTCCAGCAAGTGCGGGATCATCCGGGCCGGATCTTCCACGGCCTGGTCAGATTCGTAGCGGGCAAGAGTGTCCTCGAGCCTGCGCAAGGTGATCGCTGCCTGCCGGGGAGTATCGGTGGTGCGGTAATGCCCGCCCTGGGTGACAACCCAGGTGACGTGACGGCCGAACGCCTCCCGGTCAGACTCGAATCGCCGGCAGACCGACGGCGCGGCGGGCAGCGGGCGTTCCCTGGCTACGACGCGTCCCATGAGCTGCCACACTGGCTCGGTCAGGTTGCGGTAGTGCTCGCGAAGCGCTCCGGCCAGCGGCCCGGTGACTTCCGGGTCAGTGCTGGTGCCGCGGGCGGCGTTGAATTCCGCGAGCAGGGCGCCGGTCGTGCGGTCGATGTCTTCGGTTGGCTCGGGCCCGATGCGAGCGGTTGCCTCGGCGGCGGCCGATGCCTCGAACGGGTGGCGGCCGGGTCCGGGCTCAATCTGCGCGTCGAGGGCGGCCAGGTTTGCCTGCTCGAACGGTGACAGCAGGGTGGCCCAGTGGTCGGCGACCAGTTGGTCCAGGGGGACCAGCAGCGACTGGCCGGGCACCCGCGCGTGCCGCGCGTAGAACCTGAGGTGCTTGCCTGCTTCTACCAGCGCCGGATCGGGTGCCACGCCGCCACGATCAGACAGATAGGCAAGGTAACGCCCGAGCAGGCCCAGCGCGGCTACCGTCGCGGAGTTCGGCACCACGAGCTGAAGAGCGTCGGCCGGGATGTGCTCAGTTACGCTCCCGTGCTCGCGCACTACCTGGGTCGCCGCCGCGCGGCGGATGCGCGCGCACAGGTCGGCCGCGAACGGCTGCAGCGCTGCGAAGTACAGGTCGCGGTTGCGCGGCTCGCCTGGCACGGCAAGCCGGAACGGCCCGTCCAGCGGGCCCCACGCGAGCGCCGCGGCCCTGAACCGCTCGCCGCCGAGGCGCCACATCGCAATGGCCAGCGGCGGGTCAGCCAGATGCACGTGCCGGAGCGTGGTACGGCGCAGCGCCCGCCCCTCCTGATAGATCCGGGCCGCGAAGTACGCCTCCAGTGCGGTGCTCACGCGGTCCTCCGCTGTGACGCGCCCGGCACAGGCATGACCTCGTCGTAGAGCCGGCCCGCACGCGCCAGCGGCACAGCGGCCAGCGCCTCCGCCGCGGACGCAGGCGCCCCCTGCCCGAGCTCGGCAACACGGCTCAGGCTGGCGATCCCCGGCAGGGCGCGGGCTACCTGCCCGCCGACCAGGCCGGGATCGGCGTCGGCGAACAGCCGCTGACGGCACGCCCATGCGAACCCGCACGATGTCAGGCAGCTTGCCGGTTCGTAGACGCGCCCGAGCACGTCGGTGACCTGGCCGAACGCCTCCAGCCGCGTGCTTTCGTCTAGCGCCTGATCGGCGACCGCGCCGAAGGTGACCGAAGCGGGTGTCGCCGCTGCTGTTTCCTGGACGTCGGGCACCGCGCTCAGCAGGCGCTCGATCCGCCTGATCCGGCTGGCGACGTCCTGGCTGTGCAGCGAGGGCGCCAGCCCGGTGTTGCGGGGGGTGACCAGCACCACGCTGTCCGACATGCACGCCGGGTCCACGCCCGCCTGGCCTAGAGTCTGGCGGCCAAGCAGCACATAGGTCGCGGCCTGATCGAGGGCCGCGCCGAGCGCGTCCTCATCGGTGGGCTTGCCGTCCACGACCGGCCAGGACTTGTTCTCCCCGACAATGATCTGGCCGCCGACACCGATCGCCATCTCGTCGGCTTCAAAGAACGCCGGCAGCCCGCCGATGTCCGCCTCGAGGACCGCACCGTCCAGCACCACCGGCTCGGCCGGCCCGTCGGCGATCTCCGCCATCCGAGTCTGCGTGACCGTTGCCCGCATCCGCAAGCCAGCCCGGTTCGGCTGGTAACCCTCGCGCAGGTTCTCGATGGCAGCGAACGTGAAGTCCGTCTCCAGGCCGGCGGTCAGCACGCGGCGCAGCTCGGCATGCCCGTGCCGCCGCAGCAACGCCTCGAACGCGACACCGCGCCCGATGGCGAACGGCGACTGCCCGAACGGCATCTCCATGGTCGTGCCCGCCAGAACGCGGTTGGTGTCGATCCGGGCGGCGAAGGCGACCGCGGCGGTAGGGCAGGAGTGGACGTTGGCGAAGGCTGCGAGGCGCCGGACGTTCGCCCGGATCTCGGGAGCCTGGCCGCGGACCCGCGCCAGCACAGTTGCGGCGGCCGGGCCCGGCAACGCGTGGCGTGTCATGGCTGGCCTGGCTGCCTCACGCGTCGCCCTCGGCGACAACGCCGATGGTCGCGCCCCACAGCTGCTGCTCACGCGGCAACTGGCCGCGGGCGCGAGCAGCGGCGTCGCGCCGCCACGGCTCGTCCCTGGCCCCCAGCGGAACAAGCTCGGCCTGCGCGGCCCCCTCAACCCGCGCAGTGTCCAAGCCCGGTCCGTCCAGAGCGCCGGGGATCGACGCGGCCATGTCGGCCACAACCGGCGCGAGCCGCTCTGCGACCGCGGTGTCGCGCTCGCTCAGCCAGGCCAGCTGGCGGGCAAGCTGCGCGGTGGCCGCCAGATGATCGGCGCGCTCAGACCACGGCCCGATCAGGCGGCGCTCCAGCGGCCAGTCCGACAACGTCAGCAGGCCCCGGACAGGCTGGAAGTAGCGACCCTCCAGCGCCGGGACAATGTAGGTCGGGCGGGCACTGCTCTTATCCCACGCGCGGCGCTCGTCCCGGCGCAGCGCGGCCAGCGTGCGCGGTTCCACGCGCTGGCCGAACCGGGCACCCGCGTAGTCGGTCACCACCCTGGCCCGGCACGCCACACCGATCTCGGCCAGCGCGCCAGCGACGACTTGCCGGGCACTGCGCGCCGACGCCGGCTGATGCGTCATCGACACGACCGCCGGCTGCGCCATGAACGACGGCGCTTCCTCCGCTGCGGAATCTGGCGCATCGGTAAGCGCTCGCTCCAGCTCGCGAATCAGCCGGAGCGCCTCATCCCGGTCACCCGCGCCGATAGCGTCAACGACCCGGCGGGCAAGGCTCATGCACGCGTCATCCTGGGTGGAATTCACGATGCTCACTGTAACCAGCTTGTTCCACGCCTGTCCATGCTTTTTCATGCAACGGGCTCGGCCGTCCGTTGGGTAGCCGTTGCCTGCGCTACGCAAAGCACCGACACAGCATGTGACGCGGACGGAGCTAACGTGGTTTACGGCGCAACCAGGTACGATCCCTCGCCAATTTGGGCGAAATTGCCGATGGATCGCCGCCAGGCCGGCCAGGTCGAGCCACCGCGCCAGCGACGGCCGAACTTCTAGCGCCTGACCTTCGTGCGAGCGCCCTGCGGTAGCATCGCCCAGGCTGGAGATGCTCGACGGCGATCCGCACGTGGAGCAGGTCAGCGTCCACCCTGATCACGCCGGGCACGGCATTGGAGCATCGCTTCTGGCTGCCGCTGAGCAACTGGCCCGCACTCGCGGACACTGCCGGATAACCCTCACAACGTTCCGTGATGTCCCGTGGAACGGCCCGTACTACGCCAGGCTCGGATGGAGTGTCGTGCGTGAGGCTGAGCTGCCGCCTGAACTAGCTGCAACGCGGCGGCACGAGCGTGACCTCGGCTTCGACGAGTGGCCTCGTCAAGCTATGGCGAAGAGCCTTTAATGGTTCTGCCCGCTGAACGCGCAGAGCCGGAAACTCACGCTCGCCGGGGTAACACGGTCAAGGTGGCGCGGACGACGATCGATGAGCTGCTAACGGCGGCGCGACACGGGCTCCGCAGGCTGCATCCGGCTCAAGCCTTGGTGGCGATGCGCTCGGGAGCAGCGCTGATCGACATTCGCGGTGATGCGCAGATCGCCCGTGACGGGACCATTCCCGGAGCGCTCGTTATCGCCCGCAACGTCCTGGAATGGCGGCTGGATCCGGGCAGCCAGCATCGTCACCACCGGGCGCCGGGACTGAGCGATCGCGTCATTTTGCTGTGCGACGAGGGCTACCAGTCCAGCTTGGCCGCCGCGACGCTGCAGCAACTCGGCTTCACCCTCGCGACGGATGTGGATGGCGGCTTCCAGGCCTGGCGCGACGCCGGGCTGCCGGTAGAGCTCCCAGGCCGTTCCGGTTAGGTGTGTTGTCAGTCCGCGGGTCCGCTTGTCAGCACTACGCTCGCCGAATGTTGCTGGCCGGCTGTGTCGGTGTACTGAACGGTGACGTGCTCGCCAGGCCTGACGTCATTGACCATGACGGTCTCCAGCGCGGCCTGGGAACTGACGCTGTGGCCGGCGACTGCCGTTATGACGTCGCCGGCGGCCAGCCCTGTTCCTGCTGCGGGACTGCCGGAGACCACGCCCGAGATCTGCGCGCCGCTGGCGGGGGCGGTCCCGCCGTAGCCGTATCCCGAGCCGAACCCGCCGGAGCTAGCCTGCCCGATCTGGACGCCGAGGAAAGCGGTCGGGCCGACGTGCACGGTGCTGGAAGCATGCGCGTCGGTGATCTGCGCCGCGATGGAGGTGGCGGTGCTGATCGGGATCGCGAACCCGGTGCCTCCGGACTGGGAGGCGAACTGGAATGTCTCCGATCCGGCCGTATCCATGCCGATGGCCTTCCCGGCAGCGTTGACGAGCGGCCCGCCGGAGTCGCCCGCCTCGATGTCAGCGCTGGTCTCGATCATGTTTGTCAGGTGTTCGTCGGAGCCGGTGAGCTCGTCGCTGGCGGTAACCGATTGTCCGGTGGCGGTGACGGTGCCCCCGGCGTAGCTCGGCGTTCCCCCGGCGCCGCCCGCGTTGCCGATACCGACGACCTCCTCTCCGCTAGACACCGACGCCGAACCCGCCGTGGTGACTGTTTGCAGGCCCGACGCTCCGGTCAGTCGCAGCACGGCCACGTCGCTCTTGTCGCTGTACCCGACCACGGTGGCCGGGTAGGTCTTGCCGTTACCGATGTCGGTGACGCTGATGGTGGTCGCGCCCTCGATGACGTGATTGTTGGTCAGCACCTCGCCGCTTGAGGTCAGCACCATGCCGGTGCCCGCCGCCTCGGCAGAGCCGTAGTCGATGGTGGTGTTGACATCGACCAGGCCGGGGTCGACGCGGGCGGCGATCGAGGCTGAGTCCGACGGCCCGGAGCCCTGGCTGCTCTGCCCGCTGCCGGACGGGCTAGACCCGCCGGAGGAGCCGGGGAACCCCCCGCCAAAGCCGCCCCCGGCGCTACCGGATGGATTCCCGGCGCTCGACCCGTTCCCGAGACCGGACCCGTTCCCGAGGCCTGAGCTGCCCCCGGTGCCGGTGCCGTTCCCGGTGCTCGTGCCGCCGGACCCGGACGTACTGCCGGCAGCAACCGTCTTGGAGTCAATCGCATGGCCGGCGAACCCGCCGATGGCGGCGGCAGCGACGAGGGCGGCAGCGCTACCGACGATCAGCCATGTGCGTGAACGGCGCCGACGGGGCCAGCCGAGGTCCCTGGCAGTAGGCGGATAACCCTGGCCGCCCGGCGGCTGGTATGCCCATGGGCTGGACGCCGGCTGCTCGTAGGCCCACGGGCCGGACGCGGGCGGCGGCGGGGGGACATGCTCATTGGGCTGCCAACCCACCCATCCATCGGACGGCTGTCCTGCGTAGGCTGACATGTCCTCCGTGCGGTCGCCGAAGTCATCCGGCTGCTGCCCTGGCTGGTCTCCCGGCTGTTGTGTCACGGCGTCAGGCTGCGCGATCAGCCTAGGCCCTGGTTCAGGCCAGGCTGCGGGTTTCCTGCAGGCCCGCATCCGGGTTTCCGGACGGGTGGAAGTAGCAGAGCCAGGAGCAGTGGCTCCGTGACGCTGGTAGCAGGATGTCACTCGCTTTCCCGGCGATCACCGTCACAACCAGGACGTTATTCAACATCGGCTGCGAACTGTCACTGGACGAATGAGAATCTGACTCATGACGTTACGTGCTGACGGAATAGCGCATAGTGAGGAGAGCGACCTGGACCGAGTGTGGGAGCGCCTCACCCGGCCCATCCCGAACGGCGCTATTGCCGGGGACAAGACCAAGTGGGACGGCATCATCTTCGAGATCGCGGAGGCGGTTGAGCCCAGCAGCGCGCGGGTGCCAGGGCGGCATGCCCGGCGAACTGGCTAACCAGGCCGGAGCGCGTCTGCGGGCCTTCTAGGCTGGCGTAGTGCTTGGAGACCGGCAGAAGGCAGCGGCGACAGAGCTGGCGCAGTGGTGGGACGGGATACGACGCGGCGGCATCGGCTCGCATGCGGTTCTGCTCGCTGGGCCGCCCGGCTGGGGGCGCTCCACCGTCCTTGGCCAGCTGGCGGCGATGGCGGGCGGGCCCGTTGCCCCTAGTGGCTTGCTGGTAGGCATTAACGGCGGGTCGCTGCCGGATCGAGCCGGCCCGCAAGCGCAGGCCCTCAGGAACGGCCTGCTGGGAGCCGAGGTGCGGCGGCAAGCAGCCGCGCTGCTATGCCGCAGCCGGCAGCGCGGCGCCGCGCGACTGAGGGCGGCGGACAGCTTGCTCTCGTCCGGGATGGCCGGGACGATCTCGGTAGTGCTGGCCGCCATGGCGGCGGCCGCCATGGGCGAAGCAGCCGACGACTGCCCGGCAGGCGAGAACGGCGTCGTCGCCCGCGCTGCCAGGATCGTGGCAGCAGTTTCGGCATCAGCGCCGGTCCTGGTCGTCATTGATGACGCTGACGACCTCGACCAAGGCATGGCCGTCACCATGATCGAGAACTTGATCGACCACCATGACAGCCAGGTTCTCGTGGTTGCCGCAGTAGACCTGGGCAGCGACCTCGCCGCGGCCCTTACCTCGCGTGCCCGGTACGGGCCGACCGCGGGGCGGGTGCACCGGGCAGCCGTCGATCCGAGGATGGGACGGCGATCCCGTGCGGAACTTGCGGGTGAGCTTTGCCCGGACCTGACGCCGGCGGAAGCCCAGCAGCTCGCCGGGCAGACCCTGACATTCGCGGAGATCTTCGCAGCCACCAGATCGGGGCAGCTGCCCCCGACCCGGTGATCGTGCAGTTCGAGTCGTCACTTCAACCGCGACGAAAACCGCCGCGATGCCGGGTCGCTTACCCGCCGGAGTACCAGAAAAGTCCTCGAAAGAAGTCCGCGATGCGGTGTCGGATAGGAGCAGAGGTCTTCGTAGCAGGGGTGAGAGGCCGCCCGCCAGGGGCGCCTGCAAAGGACAGGAGATGATCCACGATGCAGTACCTGGTCTCCGTGATCGACGACACGGCCGGCCTCGCCACCCCGGACGAGATGGCGGCCATTGACGCGTTCAATGACCGCCTCGAGGCGGAGGGTCACTGGGTCTTCGCCGGCGGCCTTGCTGCGCCCAGCTCGGCCACCGTGATCGACAACCGGCGCGGAGAGGCGATCTTCACCGACGGGCCCTTCGTGGAGTCGAAGGAGTATCTCGCGGGCTTGTGGGTCATCGAGGCCGCCGACCTCGACGTGGCGCTCAAGCTCGCCGCCGAGGGGTCGAAGGCCTGCAACCGGAAGGTTGAGGTGCGGCCGTTCCAGTGAGCGGGACCGGTGCGCGGGCGGCGATCACGGAGGCACACCGTGAGGAGTGGGCGCGGGTGGTCGCTTCTCTGACCAAGCGTTTCGGTGACCTCGATATCGCCGAGGAGGCGGCGGCCGAAGCATTCGCGACCGCCGTCGAGCGATGGCCGGCCGACGGCGTACCCCCGAACCCCGGCGCCTGGCTGACCACCACCGCCAGCCGCAAGGCGATCGACCGCATCCGGCGCGAGAACAAGCGCGGCGACAAACACAAGGAAGCTCAGCTGTTGCACGACGACCCGCCCGAGCCTCTCGGCGCCATCGGCGACGAGCGGCTCCGGCTGATCTTCACCTGCTGCCACCCGGCGCTGGCGATGGAGACGCGCGTGGCGCTGACGCTGCGCATGGTCGCTGGCCTGACAGTGCCCGAGATCGCGCGTGCGTTCGTGGTGCAGGAGACCGCCATGGAGAAGCGGATCACCCGCGCTAAGGCGAAGATCAAGGCGGCTCGCATCCCATATCGGGTGCCCTCCGCTGAGGATCTTCCGGCACGGGTCGTCGGCGTACTCACCGTCCTCTTTCTCGTCTTTAACGAGGGCTACCTGGCAACCGGCCCCGACACCGATCCCGTACGTCACGACCTGACCGCCGAGGCGATCCGGCTCACTCGCTTGATCCGTGCCCTCATGCCGGACGACGGTGAGGTGGCCGGGCTGCTAGCGCTGATGCTCATGACCGAGGCCCGCAGCACCGCCCGGGTTTCGGGGAGCGGCGAACTGATCACCCTCGCCGAACAGGACCGCGGGACCTGGGACGCGGCGCTAGTTGCTGAGGGTCACCGGCTGGTGCGCGAGCGGCTAGCCGCTCGGGTGGCTCCGGGTCGCTACCAGATCCTCGCGGCGATAAGCGCCGTCCACACCTCCGCCCGCGACGTACGCGACACCGACTGGTCGCAGGTCGTCGCACTCTACGACCAGCTCGTCCACCTCGACCCCTCGCCGATCATCGCCCTCAACCGGGCCATCGCGGTTGCCGAACTTGACGGCCCGGAGGTGGCACTGGCAGCCATCGACGATCTTGAGGACAGGTTGGCCGGTTATCACGCCTACCACGCGGCCCGCGCCGACCTGCTACGCCGGCTGGGCCGCAGTCAGCAGTCGCGCGCGGCGTACGACAATGCCATCGAACTGGCGGGCAACACCGCCGAGACCGCCTACCTGACGCGCCGCCGCGACCAGCTGGGCTAGCGCCCGCGCTGCTGCCCCGCGGACGTGTGCTTCCCGGCGCTCACCGGCCGCTGCCTTGTCGCGGGCCTGCTCTTCACCAGTCTGCCTGGCCTCCGCCCTGCCCCTGGCTTTGCTTGAACGAGCCCCCGTTCGGCGTCGTGCCGTTGCCGTTCAAGCAAGCCTGGTCGCCGAACCCGCCCTAGAGGCGCACTCGATGGCCGTGAACCTGGTCGCGGGGCAGCTTCGAGATCGTCATAGGCAGCTAACGCTAACCGGGCCAGCGGTACAGTCCCAGAGCCAATATCGCGCTAATTGGCTGGGCCAATTTAGGCTTGCCTGGTGGACTTGCACATCGACCTCGTGGGCCGGCACGGCCTGGCCGACCAGATCTACTGCGCACTCCGTGGCGCGATACTCGACGGGCGGCTGCGAGCCGGCGAGTTACTGCCACCGACGCGCGAGCTCGCCCGCCGCCTGCAGGTGTCGCGTAACACCGTCGGCGTCGCCTACGACCGGCTCATGGGCGAAGGATTCCTGGTAACCAGGGTCGGGGCAGGTACCTATGTTTGCGATCACTTCGGAGCGCCAGCCTCCCCCAGGCGGGTAACGAGGCAAGAACTCATGCCGCATCCGCGCTGGAACGTTCCCTACCCTCGGTGGTACGCGGTTGGCCGGCCCGGAGCGGGCGGCGCCCTCTACGACTTCCGGGTTGGCCTACCCGACGTGACGCTCTTCCCTTTCGAGACGTGGCGCCGTCTCGTGGCGCACGAGCTCCGCCTATCTGCTGTCCGGACCGCCGCCTATGGAGATCCGGCTGGTCACGCGGGCCTGCGCGCCGCAATTGCCCGCCATGTCGCGGTCTCCAGAGCGGTCAAGGCCGATGCGGACGCTGTCACCGTCACTGCTGGCGCTCAGCAGGCGATCGACCTGATCGCGCGCGTACTGCTTGGACCTGGTGACTGCGCCGCCGTCGAGGAGCCTGGCTATCCGCCAGCCCGGCTACTGATGGAGTCCCTGGGCGCGCGGGTATGCTCAGTCCCCGTCGACAGCCAGGGGATCGTCGTCGGGGCCATTCCGCGTGATGCACGGCTCATCTATGTTTCGCCCTCCCACCAGTTCCCGTTGGGCATGCCCATGTCGCTGGCCCGGCGCATGGAACTGCTGACGTGGGCCAGCGAACATGACGCCGCCATCATCGAAGACGACTACGACAGTGAGTTCCGCTTTGGCGGACGCCCGATCGAGACGCTGTACGGGCTAGACACCCGCGGGCGGGTGCTGTACGTGGGTACGTTCTCTAAGACCATGCTCCCGGCGATCCGGCTGGGCTTTCTCATCGCGCCGAGGTCCCTTCAGCCGGCTCTGAGGGTCGCAAAATATGCATCCGACTGGTTCTCTCCGCTGGCCACCCAGGCTGCGCTGGCGCGTTTCATCGACGAGGGCCTACTCGCCCGCCACATCCGCAAGATGCGTGCCGAATACGAGCGCCGCCACGAACGCGTCCTCCAGGTGCTCACAGATCAGGGTGGCTGGCTGCAACCGATCGAGTCAGGCGCTGGAATGCACCTCACCGCCTTGCTGGCCGACGGGGAGCAGCTTTCTCACGCCGACGTGCTGGAACGAACCGACGGTTCGGGAGTGGTGGCCAATCCGCTGGCAGCCTTCTACGCAGACCGGCCTGCTCTGTCCGGCCTAGTCCTGGGCTACGGAGCCATCCAGCTGACGAAGATCGACGATGGACTGCGTCTGCTGCGAACCGTGCTGAGCGCTCCGGCGCGTCCAGCCGCTCGGCTCGCCACCACCGCTGAGCCAGACCCGTCGGGACCTCCTCTCGCTGCGGCCCGCTCATCCGGTGCACGGCGCCCCAGCGCTCCGCCGGACTGACTAATCAACAGACGTCTGCGGACTGACCGGGCCCGCGCCGTCCCCGGCCACTGCCCCACCCGGATCGACGCCCGCGAACCGGCTGTTGAGCCGGGCGGAACGGCCGAGGGCCGCGAAGGCCAACGAGCGCAGACGCAGCCCCCAGCCGGGACACTGGCTGACCATCCGGCTGTAGCGTCGCGACCAGGTTTGGACATAGTCAACGTACCGGCGCTCGGCCGCCTCCCAGCGCTGCAGGGCCTGTGCGACCGGCTCGCTTGCGTCGACGGCCTCGGCGAGCGTCACCGCCGAGTGCAGCGCCGTGCAACCGCCCTGCCCGAGGTTGGGGGCCATGGAGTAGGCCGCATCGCCGATGAGCACCGTCGACCTTTCCACCCAGCTGCGATTGCGGGTCTCCACGACGGGTAGCCAGGTGCCCTCGCCCGGCAGGCGCTCGAACACTCCGCGCAGGTGCGGGAAGCAAGCGCTCCAGTTCTCCACGTCGATAGGCAGGGCACGGCCGCTCGTGTCGCTTTTCGGGCAGTACATGTACATCGCGATCCGGTCGCCGGCGAGGGGCAGCAGCCCGACCCGACGGTTGCCGTGCAGCCACTCGGGCATCTCCGTGACAGGGTCCCCGGCAAGGCGAGGGATCACGTATCGCAAGCTCGCAACGTCCAGATCGACCCTGCGGCTGCGCAACCCGCGCTCCTGGAGCGATCGCCGCACGCGCGAACCGACGCCATCAGCTCCGACGACAAGGTCGCCGGCGTGCCGGCTCCCGTCCTCGAGGACCAGCGCACCATCATCGGCCCCCGCTACCGGCGAGTCGACGACCACCTCGGCGCCCTCGCGCCGCGCGCTAGAGAACAGGGCGCGCTGCAGCGACTGGCGGCTCGCCGAATACATGGATCGTTCCTCGACGTCTCCGCACTGGACAGTGCGGCCCCACTGATCGGTGATTGTCCAGCTGCTGATCGCGTGCCCGTCCGCCACCGCCTCGTCCAGCGCGCCCAGCGCTGTCAGGGCCTCGACGCCGTTGCGGCCGAGCGCAATGCCGGCGCCCACCTCGCGGACTTCCGGGAAGCGCTCGTGGACGCGGACCGTCCAGCCGCGTTGGGCAAGTGCGGTCGCAACCGCCAGCCCAGCGATGCCGCCTCCCGAGATTTCCGCGTGCCGCCTCGCTGTCACCCGTCTCCTTAGAGCGCCTATGCCTGGGCAGAACCACTGTCGGTGGCCCACACAATTAGAACGCACGGCTCCGGATGGCGCATTTACGCTGAGGAACCTGTAGCTGGAACCAAGGCCGGAGGCGGGCGTTGCGAGTCGTGATAGTCGGCGGAGGCTTCGCCGGGCTGATGGCGGCTTGGCAGCTGTCCCAGCGCGGCTGCGAGGTCGTGGTGCTGGAAGCACGCGACCGGGTAGGTGGCCGAGTCTGGTCGCAGGAACTCATCCCCGGTGATCCGCGGACCGTGATCGAGCGTGGCGCGGAGTTCGTGCTGGATGGCTACGACGTACTGCGCGAGGTGCTGGCGCAGCTCGGCCTGGAGCTCGCGGGCACGGCGATGTCGTACTACCAGCGTGAGCCACGCGGTGGCGGGCCAGTCGGTACAGCAGACGTGAGCGAGTGTGCGGCCTGGGTGGCCACTGCGGCGGCCGCCGCCTCGGAGGGCACTTCCCTCGCCGAGGTAGCTGCAGGCTGGGCAGGCCAGCCCGAGGCTCTGGCGGCCTACCTGTCCCGGATAGAAACAACGGACGGGGTCAGTGCCGACCAGTTGTCTGCAGCGGTAGCGGAGGACGCGACCGTCGGGTTCGGGTGGCGGCCAAGCTGGCGTGTAGCGGGCGGCAATCAGCAGTTGGCTACGAGACTTGCCGCGCGGCTCGGATCCGCGGTGCGGCTGGCCAGCCCGGTCCGCCGCGTGCGGCAGGATCAGCGCGGCGTGCACCTAAGTACTGCCGACGGAACGGTGACCGGGGATGCCGCGGTCCTCGCGGTGCCGATGGCGGTGCTGCGCCAGCTGCCCGTAGAGCCGCCCGTACCGGCTCGCCAGCGGGCCGCGTGGCAGCGCAGCGGGCTCGCGCACAACGCCAAGCTGCATATGCCGCTGAACCGGGCGGCTGCAGCCTCTGCCGTACAGAGCGTGCCCGGCCGGTTCTGGACCTGGACCGCGGCCGATTTCACCGGGCAGGTCCAGCCGGTCCTGCACGCGTTCGCCGGGACCCAGCAGGGCTTGTCCGCTCTGGCTGTCGCCGACGGGCCCGCCACCTGGGCGGCGCGGGCGGCGGCGCTGCGCCCGGAACTGGACGCCGATCCTGCCCGGGCGATCCTCACCACCTGGAACGACGACCCTTGGGCAGGTGAGTCATACACGGCCGACACACTCGCTGCCGCGCCCGGCGACCAGGACATCCTGGCCGCGCCGGCCGATCGCATTCACTTCGCCGGCGAGCACACCGCCGGCCACCAGGCCGGCCTGATGGAAGGCGCCCTGCGATCCGGACAGCGCGCCGCCGACGAGGTGCTCGCCCACCGAATCACTGACGAGCGGAGGAGTGCAACGTGACCGATGCCGCGGCCGTACCGCGCAGGCTCGTAGATCAGGTCGCGCTGGTCACCGGCGGCGGCACCGGAATCGGCGCCGCTACCGCCCGGCGCCTCGCGGCCGAGGGCGCTTGCGTCGCGCTGACCGGCCGGCGGCTGGAGCCGCTAGCTGAGGTCGCCGCCGCCATCGGCGATCGGGCATTGCCGGTTTCGGCAGACGCTGCATCGGGGGACGACATGGCAGTGGTAATTGAGCAGATCGGCGCGCGCTACGGACCTGTCAGCATCCTCGTGGCCAATGCGGGCGGCGAAGGAGGCGGGACGGCGGCCGCGGTGACCGACGCGGCATGGCGGCACAGCATGCGGGCCAACCTGGATACCTGCCTATTCGCTGCACGCGCCTGCCTACCAGGCCTGATAACGACCGGCGGGTCCGCGGTCGTGGTGTCGTCGCTGGCCGGGCTCGCAGCATCACCGGAGTCAGTCGGCTACGTCACCGCCAAGCACGCGCTCATCGGGCTGACCCGCTCCATGGCGCGCGACTTCGGCCCGCGCGGCGTCCGGGTGAACGCAGTGTGCCCCGGCTGGGTACGCACGCCGATGGCGGACGCCGAGATGGATCAGCTAGCAGCGATGCGCGGGCTGGAGGACCGCGAGGCGGCATACCGTTTGGCGACGTCACAGGTGCCGCTACGGCGGCCATGCACGGCCGACGAGGTTGCGTCGGTAATCGCCTTCCTGGTGAGCGACGACGCCTCCGCCGTTACTGGCGCCATACTGCCTGTTGACGCGGGCGCGACCGCGGTGGACCTGCCCACTACTGCCTTTGACCTGGGCTGACAAGGACGCTGTCCAGGGACGTACGATCATGGCATGCCCAGTCGTCTAGCCACCGGCAGCGCCCGCGACCTCGTGCAGGCCGAGCGCGATATCCGCGGCCGGATCGGTGATCAGCATCTCGATTTCGCTGCCATGGCCGCTGTGTCGAACATCTACCGGGCGGCCAACGTCGTGCGAAATCACATGGAGCGCAAGGTGCTCGCGGACGAGGACCTGTCCTGGGCGGCCTTCACCGTGCTGTTCGTGCTGTGGATCTGGGGTGAGCAGCAGACCCGGCACCTGGCGGTCGAGGCAGGCGTAACGAAGGGCACGCTGACGGGCGTCCTGAAGACGCTGGAGAAGCGGGGGCTGACTAGACGGCAAGCGCATGACGAGGACGGCCGGCTTGTGCTGGTCTGCCTGGAGCCGAAGGGCGAAGCTGTGATCGAGCGGTTGTTCCCCGCGTTCAACGCGGGCGAGACACGGGTCAGCGGCGCCTTGTCTGACCGGGAGAAGACTCAACTGGCCCGCCTGCTGCGCAAGATCGTCCGCTCGGTCGAGGAGGACTGAAGTCGCCCAACTCCCGTTGCCGCTCATGTCGTTTGGTGCCAAACTAACGGCATGACGGCCGTGCCTCGCGTCGACCTGACCGATCTCGATATGTGGGCGCGCGGCGTGCCGTACAGCGAATTTGCCCGGCTGCGCGCGGAAGAGCCAGTCGCGTGGTTCGACGAAGCGCCGCCAAACTCCGGTTTCTGGTCGGTGCACAGGTACGCCGACATCATCACGGCCAGCCGCGACACGGCAACTTTCTCCTCCAGTCGCGGGGTCTCGTTCGAGGAGCCGACGGACGAGGACATGGCCGCCCGGCGCACGATCATCGACATGGACCCGCCCGAGCACACCAAGCTGCGCAAGATCATGTCCGGCAGCTTCTCTCAGCGAGCCGTGGCAGTGTACGAGCACTTCGTCAGCGAGCTCACCGAGCAGGTCCTCGACGCGGGGCTGACCAGCGAGCCGTTCGACTTTGTAGCCGCGGTGGCCAAGGAGGTCCCCATCCGAGTTCTGGCCCGCATCATGGGCCTGCCAGCGGCAAACCTCGACCAGTTCATCGACCTCGGTGATCGCCTCATCGCTAACACCGACCCTGACCTGACCGACGTCGTGTGGGGCCGGGACGATACCGACGCCTACCGGCTCTTCCCATTCCGCAGCCCGTACGGTAAGCAGCTGTGGGACCTCGGCCGCGAGATAGTCCGCGACCGGCTGCACGCACCGGGCGATGACCTGCTGTCGAGACTGCTGGCGGCCCGGGTTGACGGCGAGGCGCTGAGCGAGACCGACCTGGACAACCTGTTCTCCATCCTGGTAATCGCCGGCAACGAGACGACCCGGATCGCCATGGCACACGCGGTGCTGACGTTCTGCGAACATCCGGATGAGTGGGACCGGGTGCGACGGGATCCCGGCCTGCTCGACACCGCGACGGATGAGGTCATGCGCTGGACCTGCCCGACGCACTTCATGCGCCGGACAGCCATGATCGATACAGAGTTCGGCGGCGCGCGGATCCGGGCGGGCGACAAAGTCGTGCTCTGGTACGTGTCCGGCAACCGGGACGCCGATGAGTTCCCCGAACCGGACACCTTCGATGTCGGCCGCACGCCCAACCGGCACCTCAGCTTCGGCCGCAATGGTCCGCACCTCTGCCTGGGCATCCATGTCGCGCGGCTCGAGGTGCGTATCATGCTCGCCGCAATGGCGCGCCGGGTCGCGCGCTTCGAGCTGGCGGGCCCCCCGCGCCGCATTCGCTCGAACTTCACCAACGGCCTGAAGGAACTGCCGGTCCTGGCCATCCCCGGCTAACGGCACCGGCGCCTTGCCAAACCTTGACACGCGATCGTTTGCTTCCATACGATCCCCGCAAAACGACTGGCCGTGACCGCTGGCACCTGGAGGACAGATGAGTTCCGAGCCGGCTTACGAGCGCCTGGGCGCCAAGGTACTTTCGCTGCCCGATGTCATCGCCCAGTCCGTCGGGTTCATGGGCCCGATCTTCTCCTCTGCTTTTGTCATCCCGCTCGTCGTGGGCGTCATCAGCGCGTCCGGAAAGGGCGGCGGAGTCGCCGCGCCGCTCTCGGTCATCATCGCCGGGATCGGGGTGTTCGCGCTCGGCTGGATCGTGTCGAACTATGC
>Ga0335075_10005059_pt1 | contig 20517 bp, 18 predicted proteins | sample Lox_Sample_24_FD_206723 | JGI IMG/M metagenome (GOLD analysis project Ga0335075, IMG submission 206723) | Soil microbial communities from Loxahatchee National Wildlife Refuge, Florida, United States - Lox_Sample_2.4 | ecosystem: Environmental > Terrestrial > Soil > Wetlands | place: USA...
GATGTGGACGACTTGCTGCCCTTGGCGATGTCCCGTCCTCATGAGGCTCTGGCCAGGGCACGTGAGATCTTAGCGGCCCGGCCCGATCCCTATTCGGCGTCGGTAGCGCGCCAGGCCGCCGGGATCGTCCTTCGCGATGTCGGTGATGTGGGCGCGGGGGTCCGTGAACTCCGGACCGCGCTGCGCCTGGCCCGCCGGACTGGCTCGCAGGATCGCGAAGCCGACGTGCTGGCTGCTCTCGGTGCCGCACTCGTCCTTGCAGGCCGGACAGCGGAGGGACTTGCCGCGTTTGATCGAGCCGTTCACCTGGCTGACGGTGTCCTGGCCGGTACGGTTCTGTCTCGGCGCGGCGCGGTGCTATTTCACCTAGGCCGGTTTACCGCGGCCCTGGACGACTACCGTCGTGCGGTCAGCGTGTTGCAGCGTTTCGGCGATCCGGTCTGGACGGCTCGAGCGCTGCTTGGCCGCGGGCTGGTCTACCTGGCCATCGGGTCGCCCGGTCGCGCGGATGCCGACTTTGTGTCAGCAGGGTACCTCTACGCCGAGACCAGCCAGGAGCTGGAAGCAATCAAAACGGTGCTCAACCGGGCGGGGGCCGCGTTCCGCTCAGGAGATCTTCCTACCGCGCTTTCGTTCTATAGCGAGGCTGCCGCGAGCTTTCAGCCGCTGAATGTACCCACGCCATTCCTCAGCCATGACCGCTGTTACGTGCTGCTGGCGGCCGGGCTGGTCACAGAAGCGCTGGCTGAGGCGGATATCGCAGTGCACGACATCGAGCGGGCCCATGGCTGGTCTACCAAAAAGGCCGAATTGCTCCTTTTGGCAGCCAACTGCGCGCTGGCTGCGGCCCAGCCGCAGGGAGCCTTGGAGCGGGCCCTGGCTGCCCGCCGCCTTTTCAGGTCTCAGGAGAACGCCTGGGGGCAAGCCCACGCCACGCTCGTCCTGGCTCAGGCACAGTATGCGGTCGGCCCGGTTTCAAGTCGGCTGCTGCGTGCGGCGAACCAAGCCGCCGGTCGGCTGGAAGAACTCGGTTCGGGCGAGGCCACACAGGCGTACTTGCTGGCCGGACGGGTAGCTTTGGACCTCGGCCGACGAGCCGAAGCCGATCGTCATCTGGCAGCGGCGGCGTTGAGCAAGCGGCGCGGCCCGGCGATGGCGCGCGTCAGCGGCTGGCTCGCCAAGGCCCTGCGGACAGAGGCTGCGGGAGAGCCACGGCTGATGCTGGCCGCCTGCCGCCGAGGCCTAGAGGTCCTTGACGACCATCGGCTCACCCTCGGCGCATCGGAATTGCGGGCCCAGGCCACCGCGCGCGGCAGCGAGCTGGCCACACTCGCCCAGCGTTATGCCGTGCGTGCCCGTCGTCCACGGATGTTGCTTGCCTGGACCGAGCGCTGGCGGGCCACCGCGCTGACCGTGCCCGCGGTCCGGCCATCGGCCGACGCGGAACTCAACACCGGTCTCGCCGCGCTGCGTGAGGTGACCAGCCGATTGGAGGAGGCGCGACGGCAAGGCACGCCGAACGGGGAACTGCAGCGGGAGCAGTTGCGGCTCGAGGGTGTGGTGCGCGCCCGGTCGCTGCAGGCACCGGGCATGGCCGATATCGGCCGCACCGTCATCGACGTGGTGGCGCTGCTCGACCAGCTCGGGCCGGCTCAGCTCGTTGAGATTGTTGATGTCGACGGCGTCCTGTACGTGCTGGTCTGCGGGGATGGGCGGGTGCGGCAGTTCACGGCGGGCCGCACCCAGGATGCGATCAAGGCCGTCGACTTCGGCCGGTTCGCCTTGCGCCGCCTGGCCCGTGGCCGGGTCGGAGACGACCCGGACAGCTCGCTCGCCATCCTCAAGGCGGTCGGCCCGGATCTCCAGGATGCGATCCTGGGCCCGGCCGCCGGTTGCCTGGGAGACCGGCCGGTGGTGGTGGTACCCCCGGGCAAGCTGCACGCGATCCCGTGGGCGCTGCTGCCTGCGCTGGGCGAACGGGTGTTCAGCGTGGCCCCGTCCGCGCTGGCGTGGCTGCGCGCCCAGGCGGCCCGGCCGCCGAGCCGTCGCCATGTCGCTCTCGCCCGCGGCCCGGGCCTGGCCACGGACGGGGCGGAGGTACCGCTCATCGCCAAGCTGTATGACGACGTCACGGAGCTATCGGATGGTGCCGCGACGGCCTCGGGGGTGCTGTCCGCCATCGACGGAGCCTGGCTGGCGCACATCGCCGCTCATGGGCGTTTCCGCGCCGACAGCCCGCTGTTCTCGTCGCTGCACCTGCACGACGGTCCGCTGACCGTCTACGACTTCGAGCAGTTGCGGCGCGCCCCGTTCAGGCTGGTCCTGTCGAGCTGTGATTCGGGAGCCCTGGCCCCGGTGGGAGCCGATGAACTGCTCGGCCTGGTCAGCAGCCTGCTGCCGCTGGGCACGGCCGGAATCATCGCCGGGGTGGTCCCGCTGAACGACCACGCCGTGGTCCCGTTGATGGTGAACCTGCACCACCACCTGCGGGCCGGGCAGAGCCTGGCCGAGTCACTGTGCCGCGTCCGGCGGGACGCTACCAACCCGATCCAGCAGGCCACGGCGGTGTCCCTGATTGCGCTGGGCGCTGGCTGAGCCGTCGGCCGCCCGCCGATTTACAGCGTGATCCACCCGGTGAAGGCGTCGAGGCCGACCGCGGTCCGGCAGTGCAGGCGGAACGGGGCAGTCGGGATGGGATGGATCGAGAAGCAGCCGATCTCGTCGGCGGTGACCGTCGTCTCCGGGCTGTCCCGGTACTGGATCTTGATCGTCCCGGCCTGAGGCGGGATGATCTGGCCGACCAGCGAGTCCTGGCTGACCTCGATCTCGATGGTCATGTGCGCCGAGGTGAAGGTGAGCGCGCGGATGGACGCGGCCTCGGACCGTGTGCTCGGGGTCGTTTCCAGGTCGCGGCTGGAATCGTAGGTGAGCTGCGCGAGTTCGGCGTCGATGTTGTGCCAGGTGAATGCGTTCTTGGCCGCTGCGACAAATTCCGGCGGGACGGCCTGTCGGGCCCGCACTGCCTGGCGCAGTTCGGTGAGGAGTACCTCGTCGTCCCATCCTTCAGACACCGTGCTCACCTCCCGGTCTTCTTGCTTCGACGTGCTGGGCACCGTCGGGGACAATCCCGGTGAGGTGTGGGGACTGGCGGAGCCGGTCCAGGCAGCGGCCCCGGGTCGGGCCGATGCTGCCGACGGGAATGCCCAGCCTGGTGCTGATGTCCGCATACGAGAGCGGCGGGTCCGCGATCAGCATTGACAGGAGTTCGTGGCAGTTCGGCGCTAGCTCGGCGAACGCCGCCCGCAGCGCGGCGTTGCGTTCGGCCACGATCACTTCTTGCTCGATCGTCGCGGCGTCGGGGTCCAGCGGCATCTGCTCTTCCGGCGGCAGGTCCGCATGGTCATGCCGCCGGGTGGCTCGCAGGATTCGGAGGCACTCGCGCTTCGTCGTGGTGGCCAGCCAGCCGGGCAGCGCCGCGGGATCCCGCAGCTTGCCGATGTTCTCGACCAGCAGCAGCCAGACGCTCTGGCCGACGTCGTCGATGTCCGGACGGCTGAGCTGATAACGCACGCAGACGGACCAGACCAGGGGTATGTACCGCTCGATGATCTCGTTCCATGCTTCCTGGTCGCCGTCGCCTACCCGGGCGACCAGGGCTCCAACCGACGAGTCGTCGCTCATGACCGGTCCTTTCCAACCCGGCTGGCCCTGCATGATCGTGCGCCCTAAATCGGTCTCCTCGCCGTTCTGCTGCCGTGCCGGCTGATGAGCGTGAGCCCAAAGCGCACCATTTTGATCGTCGCAGGATGCGGCGATCCGGTCAGGCATTCCCGATATTCCGTGGCCTCCGCGCCGCCAGAATCTGTCGGTGGTGAGGCCGTGGTGCGGCCATCGCCGCACCACGGCCTCGGGCGCGTCCGGCTCGCCCCAGCCTGAGCGCCCAGGCGGGCCAGCATGACGGTGTCGCCGTTCGTGCTGGCCAATGCCCCCCCGGGCCTTCGGTCTCATTGCTTGATCAACGTGGCCACCGAGATGTGCGGCCAGTTGACGCCGAGGAAGTTCAGGATGACCGTCTGCGTGTACTGCAGTTGCTGGAACGTTGTGCCGTCGGCCTGCTTGACGGTCTCGATCCAGAAGCTCGCATCGAGCCTGGTCGCGTTCGCGTTCGCGATGTCGAAGGGCATGTTGACGATGCCGCCCCCCAGCCCGCTGGCCGGCGCCGCGGTGGAGATGATCAGCGCCACCGTGTGCATGATGTTCTGGGCCCGGATCGCCTGCTGGAGAGCCAGGTTCGGGTTCTGCACGAAGCACGGCTCGAAGCCGGGCGGCAGCGGCGGATCGCTGAACGGCGCGAGATACTCGGCGCTGAGCGGAGTGCCGACCGGGTTCTTCACCGGCGTCGAGCTGGCCGGGCCGATCGACGGGCCACCGGTCAGGTTCAGCCCGGTTCCCACGGCCAGCACCGAGCTCCCGTGCGAGACCGAGCCCTGGCGGACCACGGTCGGGCCGCCGGCGGGCACATCCGTGCTCGGCACTCTTAGCCAAAACCCCGGCTCGATGTGCAGCGCCTCGCTGGTAACAGCGTCAGACACCCGCTGCAGGTAGCGCAGGCCAAAGATCTTGATGTCACCTTGCCCGGTCGAGCCGCGGTTGGGGACCGCCCCGCCGATCGGGGTGACCTCCAGGATCTCCACGGTTGAGTTCAGCTTGAGCCGGAACGGCTTCGGCTCGGTGCTGGGCGGTCTCGAGTCGAAATCCGGTAGCGAGACCAGGCTGAAGCCCTTTCCCATCCAGGTGCCCGCAAGATCGGTGAGCGGCCCCAGGCTCGCCGCGACGCTGGCCAGAGCAAGGCCGGGCCGGGTGTTCAAGGCCGGGATCGGCGGCGACGCAACCTGGACCAAGAAGGTCTCCTTTGCTCGCGGACCAGCGTTGGGCGGACGAAACGGCGGCCCGGCCAGCGAGCACCCCTCAGCCAGCCGTTCCTACAGGGACAGAGACGACACGGCCCGGTCTGATACAAGAAGTTGGCGAGACGATCGCGCACGCCTCGGCTACGAGGTCATTGGCTGGTCGGGCCAGCACGGGCGGTGCGGTTACATTCAGCCTTTTGACTACTTGACAGGACAAAAGTGGCGATAAACCTTTAGGCAAAGCTCCTTCTACAACCGGAGGCATGCATGCGCCAGATCGAGCCAGATCCGACCCCCGTGAACCGGCTGATGATGGGACCGGACGGAGCCGCCCACGTCCTTCCGACCTCGAGCCGGAAGGCTTCGCCGTCACCAGGAGAAATGGAACGACGGCCCGGTGCTACACACCAGGCAAGCGCATTCGTTCGTGAAGATCTGGCAGCGAGTATCGCGAAGCGTGACACAGAACTGCCTGGCGTACGGCGAGTGCCGGAAGGCAGCATCTGCTTCAGCTACACGGTCGGCATGCCGCCAAGCGGCGGCGACGATGCCCGGCGCGCACTGCGTGACGTCCGACGGACGCCGACTGGCGGCATCTGTTTCGGCTACTCGGCCGTTATGTCGCCGGGTGATCGTGACTCGGCGCGGCGGGCGCTGCAAGACGTTCGCCGGGCGCCGAAAGGCAGCATCTGCTTCAGCTATTAAGGGCTGGCGCGTTGGCCGTGAGCGGGGGCTGGCCACCTCCGCTCACGGCACGGAGGGCGGGGCCGATATGGAGATCGCTGAGAGTGGGCGTGAGCCAAGACATGCCCATCCGGCCAGGCAGGCTCCAGCTGCGACGCCAAGGGCCAGCAACGCGAAGGTAAGCCGGATCGGCATCAACTCGGCCAGTAGGCCGCCTAGGAGAGCGCCGACTGGCTGACCGGCGTAGGCGATAAGTCTGCCCGCGGTATTGACCCGTGCCTGCATGTGGTCTGGTGACAGCATCTGTCTCACGGTGATGCCGGTCGAAGTAACCATGAGGTAGACGAGTTCGTAGGCGCAGTACAGCACTAGGGCCCAGCCGTAAGTAGGGGCGATGGCCAGCAGGGCGACAGCGGCAACGTTGGCGGCCAGGAATGCGGCCATCACGCGCCCGATCGCCCGTCGTTTCACTAGGGCCGGAACCGCGACTAGGGAGATCAAGCCGCCAAGCTCTCCCGCACTGTAGAGAAGGCCGAGCCGTACGTCCGCGTGGGCCAGGTCGAGTGCGCGGCTCGCGTATACCACGAGCAGCGAACTGGTGCCACCCCAGCTCAGGCAGGCACAAAAGACCGCCAGCGTCATGGTCCGGATGACGGGCTGATGCCACAGGAACCGCAGGCCTTCGCCGATATCCGAGCGGATGCGCGCAGGCCGCTCCTGCGTGAGCTTCGGTCGCTGGAAGGGACGCCGGATCGCCGCCAGTAACAAGGCCGAGATCACATAGCTCGCCGCGTCGAACCCGAGCGCATACGGCGGCGCCATGATCGTCAGCAAGAAGCCGCCCAGGGCTGGCCCGATGAGCAGCGCGAGCGTGCCCGACGACGCGATCATGCTCATAGCGGCGGGCAGTTGGGCGCGGTCCACGAGAGCGGGCACCGAACCAAAATTGGCCGCGTCGAACCACACGAACGCCACGCCGATGCCGAAGGTGACGACGAACACCAGCGGCATCGTCAGCAGGTGCAGGGCTGCAACGGCCGGGATGGAGGCCAGCAGCAGGGCGGCGACCCCGTTCCAGGCGACCATCATCTTCTTTCGGTTGACGCGGTCAGCCAATGCCCCAGCAATAAGGCCGAAAAAAATGTACGGGCAGGTTTCGAGGACAAGCAGCGCGGCAACGGCCGCTGCTGAGCCGGTCAGCCTGTAGGCAAGGACGGGCAGGACAACCGATGTGATCCCAGTGCCGGCAAACGAGATCGTGCGAGCGGACCAGAAGACCAGGAACGCTGGGTTGGCGTACAGCCGCGTCGATGGCATCCAGCTGACCACCCATTATCGGTCGGAATGAGACAGGTGCGCTACCTGTCCAGTTTGGTCAGGGCCTCTGGGCAGTTGCCAGTGAGTCGTGCCGTAGGCGCCCGGCTACACCAACAAGATAGCGATCAGAAGCGTCAGAATTCACAATATATCAATACGCGGGATATTATGTCAATCCTTGAAATACCTTATACTTAAGGATAAATTTTCCTTGGATATTTCTCACTTCTAGCCAGGAGGCTACATGAACCAGTTTGGCAGCTCGACGTCCTTAGCAGAGCGGCTGATGATGGGCCCAGACGGGGCGGTCTACGTCGTTCACGCCGGGACGCTGAAGGCGTTCTCGCCCGATGGCCCCAGCGACAAATCAGCACCGAGCCTGTCTCGGCGCGAGAGCGAATCAGGAGAAGGCGGTTCGTGCTTCCGGTACTCAACAGACGTGCCCCGCATGGATGGCGGGGAACCCAGTTCCTGCTTCAGGTATTCGGCCGATGCGCCGCGTCGGGATACCGGGGTAGGCACTAGCTGCTTCCAGTACTCGGCCGAGGTGTCGCGCCGCGATGGCGGGATACCCGGTGTCTGCTTCAGGTATTCGGTCGAGGCGTCGCGCCGGGACGGCGGGAATCCTGGTGTCTGCTTCAATTACCTTACTGGCGCGCCGTCCGATGGCGGCTCGGGCACTGGCTGCTTCAGGTACTCGGCTGAGGTACCGCGCCGGGATAGCGGGGAAGGTACTCCCTGTTTTAGGTTCTCAGTCGACGTGCCGCGCCGGGACAGCGGAAACGCCCCTATCTGCTTTGCGTACTGATCAAGGAACCCCTACGCGGAGGCGGGATTGATCATCCGAACGGGCGTGGTTCGTGACTGACCAGGCGGACGCGCCGACGGGGTACTGGGCCGGGACCCACCGGCTTATCGCCCCGGAAGAGACCCTCGAAACGGTGCGGCGATTCTTTCCGGTCATGGGAATTACTCGCGTGGCCGATATTACCGGCCTTGACACGATCGGCATTCCGGTCATCGCGGTCTGCCGGCCGAATTCACGGTCGGTCGTGGTATCGCTGGGCAAGGGCCTCGATGTGATGGCGGCCCGGGCGTCCGGTGTCATGGAAAGCATCGAGGCTTTCATGGCCGAACGGATCGTCCGGCCGCTCATCATCGGCAGCGTCAACGACCTGCGGTTCAGCCATCGCCTGGTCGATGTTGATTTAATTCCGCGGACATCGGACTCGCTGTACCATCCCGATTTCCCGCTGCTGTGGATCGAGGGGCAGGGGCTGATCGGCCAGAGCCCGATATGGGTCCCCTACGAACTCGTCCACGCGGCCTACACGCTGCCGGCGCCGACCGGGACCGGGTGCTTCATCGCTACCTCCAACGGCCTCGCGTCCGGCAACCACCTGCTCGAGGCGATCAGCCACGGCATCTGCGAGACGGTCGAGCGCGACGCCGCGACCCTGCTTGGCCTGCGGACGCCGGAGGACAGGGCGCTGCGCCTGGTCGACCAGAAGACCGTGGACGACGAAGGCTGCCGCGAGGCGCTCGACCGGCTCGACCGGGCGGGGATGGCGGTGGCGATCTGGGACATGACCACCGACATCGGCATCCCCGCCTTCCAGTGCCTGATCGCCGAGGGCGACCAGCGCCCGGCCCGCATGCGGCGCGGTTCGGCCGGCATGGGATGTCATCCGGACCGGGGGATCGCGCTGCTGCGGGCGGTCACCGAGGCCGCCCAGGTCCGGCTCGCGGTGATCTCCGCGGTCCGCGACGAACCCGATCATCTGAACCGCCACGATGACGTGGATCCTCAGATACTGCGCGAGCAGCAGGCCGAACTGGCCGCCGAGGCGACCCGCGACTTCACCTCGGTCCCGGCCTTCGTCAGTGACAGCATCGACCAGGACGTGGCGTGGGAACTCGACTCGCTGCGCTCGGTCGGCATCAGCGAGGTGGTCGCCGTGGACCTGACGCGCGAGGAATTCGGCATCGCGGTCGTGCGGGTGGTCATCCCCGGCCTGGAAGGCCCGACCGGGATCGTCTCGTGCCTCCTCGGCCAGCGGGCCATGAACCTGATCGGCAGCCGATGAGCGAGGCCTACGTCTTCCTCGGCCCCACGCTGGCCCGGTCCGCCGCGCAAGCCGAACTCGACGCTGTTTACCTGCCGCCGGTGTCGGCCGGGGACGTTGGCCGGCTGGGGCGCAGCCGCCCGCTGGCTATCGGCATCGTCGACGGCTACTTCGAGCACGTCCCCGCGGTATGGCACAAGGAAATCATGTGGATCATGGCTCAAGGCGTCCACGTGTTCGGCAGCGCCGGCCTCGGGGCGCTGCGAGCGGCCGAGCTGGACAGCTTCGGGATGCGCGGCGTGGGCCGGGTCTACCAGGGCATCAAGGACGGGACCCTGGACCGGGACGACGAGGTGGCGGTCGCCTTTGAAGAACGACGAGACGGGTACCCGGCGCTGTCTGAGGCGATGGTCAGCATCCGCGCGACACTCGAGGCCGCCGCGAACAGCGCGCAGATCATCTCCGGTGTCACCCGCGACGTCCTGGCGGCCGCGGGCGCGGCCCTGTTCTACCGCAACCGGAACTGGCCGGCCGTGCTCGAAGCGGGCAAGGCGCAGGGGGCCGACCCCGCCGAGCTGGGCGCGCTGAGCCGGTGGCTCCCGGACGGGCGGGTCAATCTGCAGGCCGACGACGCGCTGGCCATGCTGCGGGAGATGCGCGATTTCCTGGCGGGCAGCCCGGCCCCCCTCCGGGTGCCGTGGACGGTCGCCAACACGACAAGATGGCTGGCAGCACAAGACCACGCGGACAGAGACGGCGCCGCGCCCGGCGATGATCGGCAGGGACGCCGCGGCTGACGGCTGCGCCATCGAATGATCGGCAGGAGAGGGTCCCGGATGACGGCTGCGGCATCAATTGGTTCGCTGGCCGGGGAACTGGCTGACGTAGAGCTGCGTAACGACCCGTTCTGGGCATCGTTCATGGCGATCAGCGGCTACGAGGATGCGGTGCCGGACTTGTCGCCGGAACACCAGCAGGCCTGGCGCGGCGAGCTGGTCGACATCATCGTCCGCTGCGGAGACAGAGAAGCGGACGCGGTGGGCACCGACAGCAGCGTCCTGCTCGCGGCCGTGCGTGACCACGCAATCCGCGCGCTGGCCTGGGCCGACTCGCGACTGGACGAGTTCAGCGTGACGACCTTCCCGCTGGCCGGGCCCTCGATGATGCTGCTGATCGCGTCGCGCACCCGGCTGAGTGATCCGGCCGGCGCCGTCGCCTACCTGACCCGGTGCCGGCGGCTGCCCGTCTACCTCGACCAGTACACGGATGTGGTACGGGCGGCCGCCCGGGGCGGCCTGCTGCCCGTTGCGCCGCTGGTCGATGACGCCCTCAGGCAGGTCCGTGAGCACCTGTCGCACCCGGAACGCGACCCCATGGTCTCCGTCCAGCCGCCCGAGGGCTGGGACGGCGCGGCCGCGTGGCGGGACGAGGTCGGGCAGGTGGTACGGGACGAAATCCGCCCCGCCATCGGGCGTTATGCCGATGTGCTGGAGGAACTGCTGCCCAGATCACGGCCGCCTGAGCGGGCCGGCTTGCTGCATGTGCCCGGCGGGGTGGCGGCCTACGCGTGCTGTGTCCGCGTCGGGACCACACTCCCGCTGGACCCCGACGAGATCCACCGCATCGGCCTCACCGCCCTCGGCGAGATCGAAGAAGCCATCGCCAAGCTTGGCCGTGATGCGCTCGGCACCCGCAGCGCCACCGAGGCCATGGCCCGGCTGCGCGACGCCACGCTGGCGGCTCCCGACGGCGATGAGGCGATGGCGCGCGCGGCAGCGGCGGTCGGACGGGCCCAGGAACGGCTCGCCGAGCTGTTCCATGCCCCGATGCCGCCGCCGTGCGCGGTCGAGGCCATGCCGCCGCATATGGCCGACTTCGGCGCGCCGCCGTATTACTCGCCGGCCGCGCGAGATGGCTCGCGGGCCGGCGCGTACCTGTTCAATAACGTGCGGCCCGGCCAGGCCGGGAGCTGGGCGCTGGAGGCGACCGCCTTTCACGAGGCGGTGCCGGGACACCACGCGCAGTTCTCGCGGATGCAGCTCATGCCGGACTTGCCGCTGTTGCTGAGTTCGTTCAACGTCGTGCCGCACAGCGAGGGATGGGGCCTGTACGCCGAGCGGCTGGCGGACGAGTTCGGCCTGTACTCCGACGACACACAGCGGCTCGGCATGCTCAGCTGCGCCGCCTGGCGCGCGGTCCGGCTGGTCGTGGACACCGGCCTGCACGCCCGGGGCTGGAGCCGGGCGCGGGCGCGGGAGTTCGCGTTCGGCCACTCACCGATGCCGGAGGACTTCGTCAGCGCCGAGATCGACCGCTACATCGCCATTCCCGGGCAGGCCCTGGGCTACCTCATCGGGCAGCGGGAGATCCTGCGGCTGCGCGACGGCGCCCGGGCCCGGCTCGGAGCCGCCTACGACATCCGGGACTTCCATTCCGCCGTCCTCGACCACGGCACCCTCCCGCTCACGGTGCTGCGCCAGGTCGTCGATGCGTGGGTGGTCGGGGCGCAGGGCGCGCAGGTCTAGACCGGCTGGGATTCGACGGTACCGGAGGCGATGGCGCCGACCAGCTGGGCGTGATCGCGCTCGTTCTGGTCGGCGTAGGCGCGGGCGAACCGGCTGATTGCGGCGGTGAAGTTCCGGCCCTTGCCGATGTAGCTGTCGATGGCCACCGGGTCGCCGGTCCTGGCGTGGGCGCGGGCGAGCGTCTCGCCGCACGCCGTGGCGAACTCGGCCAGGCGAGGGGCGATCAGGTCTGTGGTCGGGATGATCTTCATGTCGCGGAACTGCCGGACGTAGTAGTCCTGGCCGTGCAGCGAGCCCCAGCCGACGAAGATGTCGGTGGCGGTCTGCACCAGCCGCTTGCCGCTGACCACCCGCTCACCATGATGGTCATGCCGGCTGGGCCGGGTGTGCGCCTCGTAGACCGACGGTCCGGCTTGCTTGGCCTGCAGGAACAACGGATCGGCGCCGGTCCTGCCCTCCAGCAGCACCAGGTAGACCCGCATGCCCACGCTGCCGACGCCCACGACCTGGCGGACCACATCGACCTCGGTGAACCGGTCGAACAGGGTGCGCTGGTCCTCCCGCAGGGTCAGCCGGTACCCGGCCAGCAGGTGGTCGACCAGGTCGGCCTGTTCCTCGTCGCTGATCGTCACCCGGACCGGCGGATCCTCGGTGATGCGGGGGCGTCCGTGGGCCATCGCCACGAGCTTGGCGAACGCTCCGCGGCTCGTGCGCCGCTTCCGTTTACGTTCTATGTGAATGGAAAGAAGGCCGCGATCGGCCGGCTCGAAATAGCCCAGCAGGCTGTCGACGTGCGTACCGTCGTACCAGATGTCCAGCTCCGGCATTGTCGTGTACCGGCGCATCCGCTTGCGGTAGGCCTCGACGCCAGCGGTCACCGCGGCAGCGGCCCGGGCCGGCTTGATCCGGTTCTCCCGTGCGGCGACCACCAGGCTGGCCGCGAACCGCTTCACATCCCACTCGAACGGGCCGGGCAGGGTTTCGTCGAAGTCGCGCAGGTCGAACGACAGGTTGCGCTCGGGCGTGGCCCACAAGCCGAAGTTCAGCACGTGGGCGTCACCGCATAGCTGCACGTTCAGCCCGCTGTCCGGCTGCGACGCCAGGTCGGCGGCCATCACCGCGGCGGCGCCGCGGTAGTAGTTCCACGGCGAGGCCGCCATCCGCTGGTGCCGGATGGGGAGCAGGCCGGGGACCCGGATCTGGTTCTGGGCCAGGACAGTCTCCAGCGCGTCGTGCTCGCGCTGCCCTTCGTCCCAGAGCCCCAGCGTGCCCCGGGTCACCCGCTTCCTGGCGGCCCGGCCCGATGCCTCCCGCTCCGGGACGGTCGCGGCCAGGTCGTGCCGCATGGCGGGCGCGCGCGAACGTCCTTCAGGGCTCATGAGCTTCGTCCCCCCGTGACCAAGCAGCGGGACGCCCCGATCCCGCAAGCCGACTCTACGTTGCGGGTCCGCTCTGGCTGGCAGCCCCTATGGCTGGGCGGCTCGCTGCGCCGAGAGCAGCGGTATGGCCGCGATCTTCTCCTCGGTCAGGTCTTCCCAGCGGATGCCGGCCGCCGGCCGCGGCCCGTGCCGGGAGCGGCAGTCGATCACCCGGTCGGGCGTGACGATGAAGTCCACCGGCACGTCGTGGCCGGTCAGCGGGATGACCCCGGCCGCGCGGACCTGGAGTTCGTGAACGGTGGTGACCGACACGGTGTGCGGCCCGATCAGGCCGGCCGCGGTGGCCAGCGCGAACTCCAGGTCGGCGAACCCGCCGCCCTTGCCCAGCCGGGCGCCGTCCGCACCGGCCGCGACGCTGCCCATCACGACCAGGTCAACCGGGGACAGCCCGGCCAGCGTGACCCGGCGGGCGGAACGCGCGGCCCCGCTGATCGACGCGGCCTGGCGCGGCGGCTCGCTCAGGTGGTCCGGGTCCAGGGCGAAGAACGGCTCCGGCGCGGCCAGCCGCGGGACCGCCATGTACACGGTCTTGCCGTCCTCGAGCGCGCGCTGGCGTACCGGCCACTGCGCAGAGTCCGGGTTGGCCTTGACCGTGCCCGCGGCCTGCCACTCGGGCCTGCCCCGCAGCCGCTCGGCGGCCGCCTCGGCGCCGGTGAAGTTCGGGATGCGCCCGGCCGCGCCGGGGAACCTGGCCACCTTGGCCGCGCGCATGGCCGACCACACTTCCTCGCGCAACTCGGCCTTGGCGGCCAGCAGGCCGGCCGGGCCGCCGGCATCACGATCGTGCCGCGGCACGGGACGGGGCATTTTCTATCCCGCCCTATCCGGTCCGGTCGGGCACGGTGCCGCCGCTGCGCCAGTACTCGCCGTCCGCCCGGGACAGGAAATCCTCGTCGACCAGGTACCGGCGCAGCGCCGCATAGTCGGGGTGGAGGGTACCGAGGAACAGGCTGACCCGGCGCTCCGGGTAGCGCACTCCGGGCTCGAATGCCTGGGCGATCTTGTCGAGCAGCAGGCGCCGCCGCTGATGCCGGGCCGGGATGGCGTCGAGCCGGCCGTTGCCGAGGAATACCCGCAGCAACGGGTCGCCGGCCACGGACTCGAGGACAGACGCCGAGTCAAGATCGGGCATGGCCATATTCTCCACCACGCCGCGATCCTGGCTAACTATTTACGGTCCTTGCCACCCTTGGACAGCTCCCGCCAGCTGGCTTCGGAGACCTCGACGTCGTAGCGTTTCGCGGCGTCGAGGATCCGCTTCCAGGCCCGGTCCCGCTCCGCGTCGCTGACCCCTTCAACCTGGTCAAAACGAGCGATCGCGTTGCGCACGTGCCGGGCGTCGGTCAGCGGCTCCTTGCGCTCCTTGGGGAAGGCAAAGTCCTGGTCAGCCAGCTTGTCTTTGTCCGCGGTGGTCATGCCCTCGCTCTGGCGGGGGACGTTGGCGCCCTGCGCCCGGGCGGACTGTGCCTGCCGGGCCTTGGCGATGTTGCGCCGGGCGGCTTCCTTTTGGCGGGCGGTGGCCATCACGCCTCCTCTCGACGCCGGTTATGGCCGATCTGGTGGGCTTACCCGCGATCGGCGGGCGCATGCCGGCGTTCGGTGACGATGTCTGGGAGGATGAGCGCATGCGAGTGCTCGTCATACGGCATCACGACGTGGATTCGGCCGGGCTCATCGGCCAGGCGTTCGAGGCGCGTGGTGCCGAGCTCAGCGTCACCCTGTTCCCGAAGGAGAGCCTGCCCGCGCTCGACGGCATTGATCATGTCGTCGTGCTCGGCGCGGTGTGGTCGGTGTACGACGACAGCCCGGACCGGGCCTGGGTCGCCGACGAACTGGCCTGGCTGCGGCGGGCGGACGAGGCCGGCCTGCCGGTGCTGGGCATCTGCTTCGGCGCGCAGGCGCTCGCGGCCGCGTTTGGCGGGCGCGTGGAGGCCGCCGCCCGCAAGGAGATCGGCTGGTCGATGGTCGAGTCGTACGACCCGGAGCTGATCCCGCCCGGTCCCTGGCTGGAGTTTCACGGTGACCGGTGCCTCCCGCCGCCGCAGGCCAGGGTGCTGGCGCGCAACGAGGTGGGGGTTCAGGCGTTCTCGGTCGGCCGGCACCTGGCCGTCCAGTTCCACCCCGAGGCCGATGGCGGGCAGCTCCGGCTGTGGATGGACAGCGGCGGGCGCGAGGAAGCCGAGCAGGCTGGCACCGACCCGGACCGGTTCCTGGCCCAGACCTTCGCCGAGGAGCCGGCCGCACGCGCCCGGGCCGACGCGCTGGTCGCGTCGGCGCTGCTGATCGCCGACCAGGCCCGCTAGGAGCAAGATCATCCTGAACGGGTAGCCAGCGCGGACGGGTGGCCAGCGCGGGCCCGGTGAACGGCTTGACTTCCATGATCGTGGTGGATTTTGGCTGCCATATCGGAACAATGCACCACGATCATGAAGCGGCGGTGGGGGTGGCGGACCGGGCGGCTGGGGTGCTGGCCCGCTGGCGGGTCGGGCCGAGACCGAGGGCGGCAGCGGCCATGGCCAGGCTGGTGAGCCCGGCGACCGCCATCGCGACCCGGAACCCCGAGCTGAACGCGAGTCCGTAGAAGTGGGCGACCGCGGCGGCGTTCGCGTGGACGAGAGCGCCCGCCCGGAAGGTATGGCGCGTGACCGCCTGGACCGCGGCCTGGTGCGCGACGTTCGGTGCCGTGCCCGTCGCGACCAGCGAGGCTGACAGGCGCTGCACTGCCCGGGTGGTCAAAATGGCGCCGAGCAGCGCGATGCCGAGCGTGGTGCCCGTCTGCCGGACGGCGTTCGTCGTCGCCGAGGCGACCCCCGACCGCTCCCTGGGCACGGCCGCCATGGCGGCGACGTTGACAGGCGGCAGGCCGAGGCCCATCCCGGTGCCGAGCAGCGCGAGCACGACGCTAAGCCAGATCCCACCGGTCGCCGCGGAGAAGGTCGTCATCGCCAGCAGCGCGGCGCCCATGACCGCGTAACCGATGACGATCGGAAGGCGGGGGCCGCGCGACGCGGTGATCCGGCCGCCGGTCGTCGCGGTGAGCACCTCGCCCAGGCACAGCGGCAGGTAGTGCAGCCCCGTGACCAGCGCCGAGTCCCGCTGCAGGTCCTGGAGGAAGAGCGAGAGGATGACAAACGTCGCGAACGCCGAGAAGCCCATGACGAACGAGGCCGCGTTGACCAGGGAGAACCTCCCGTCGGCGAAGAGCCGGATGGGCAGCATTGGCGCGCTGCTGGCCAGCTCGGCCCGGACGAACGCGGCGAACACAACCGTGCTGCCGGCGAAGGCTATGAGCGCGGCCGGCGAGGTCCAGCCCACGTTGCCCGCCTCGATGAAGCCGAACGCGAGTGCGCCGAGCCACGCCACGCCGAGCAGCTGGCCGGCCGGGTCGACCGAGGCATGCGAGGGATCTGCGCTCTCCGGAATGCACCGCCAGCCGGCCAGCAGGGCGACAGCGCCGAGCGGCACGTTGATCACGAAGATCCACGGCCAGCTCGCGGCGTCGACGAGGAGCCCGCCGAGCAGTGGCCCGGCGACCAGCGCGAGACCGCTGCAGGCACCCCACAGCCCGATGACCCGCGCCCGCTGCCCGGGCGCGGGGAAACTGTGCCCGAGGATCGAGAGCGCACCAGGCATCAGCGCCGCGGCCGCGATCCCTTGCACGACGCGCCCGGTGACCAGCATCGGGTAGTCGGCCGACATCGCGCAGATTCCCGAGCCGACGGCGAAGCCGCCGATGCCGGCCAGGAAAAGCCGCTTGCGCCCGAAGCGGTCGCCGAGGGAGCCGCCCGACAGCACGAGCGCCGACAGGCAGAGGGTGTAGGCGTCGACGACCCACTGCAGCGCGGCGACGCTGACATGCAAGCCGCGCTGCATGGCGGGGAGCGCGACGCTCACGATGCTCACGTCGAGCAGCGCCATGAACGTCCCCAGGAACACCGCGAGCAGCAATCCGATGGGCAGCGACGGGCGAGACGACGGCCGGCGGCTCATGAGGCGATCTCCAGTGATCCGGTAGCGCTAGCTGACTGACAGTCAGTCAGTTTAGCTCAAACGGCCGGATCCGGCGCTGCCTCGTTACCCTGAACGGCTCGGCATCGCTACTCTCGGGATCGTGACGGACCCGGGCACAGCCCCCCCGCGGACCAAGCCGGCCGCCCAGCGGCGAGCAGACTTGCTCGACGCGGGCCTGGCGCTGTTCACCGAACGGGGGATCGCCCACACCACCGTTTCGGAGATCGTGCAGCGGGCCGGAGTCGCGCAGGGCACCTTCTACCTGCACTTCCCATCCAAGGATGCCTTGCTGTTCGCGCTGCAGGAGCGCTTCGAGGAGCGCATCGTGGCCCGGGCCCGGGCGGCGATCGAGCGGGCTGGCCCGGATTGGGGCGCCAAGCTCGACGCGTGTGTCCTGGCCTGCTTCGAGGATTACGAACGCGAACTCGACCAGCATGACGTGCTCTTCGCGCATCTGCCGCGGGAGGCCTTGCGGCGAAACGGCGGCACGCACATCGGCCGCGGGCTGACCGCAGTCATCGCGGACTTGCTCGAGGAAGGATCGGCGGCCGGTGTCTTCGACGTCACCGACTGCGAAGTCACCGCGCTGCTGCTGTTCAGCGCGCTGCACGGCGGCTTCGATGAGTTCGTGCATGTCGGCCCGGCCGTCGCCAAGCAGCGCCTGGTGCCCCCGCTCCTGACGCTCTTCCGGCGGGCCGTCGGCTATAGCTCGTGACTGGCCAGAGCGCGGGGACCGTGACTGGTCAGGACGCGGGGACCGTGACTGGTCAGGGCGCGGGGACGGCGATGACGGTGACCGTGGGACCGTCGTCGGACAGGTCGATCCGGGACAGGGCGATGTCCGGAACCCTCTGGAAAGTCTGCGTGCTGGTGATGTCGGCCCGGTAAGCGATGGCGGGGCAGACCCACACCGGAACCGGCCCCAGGGTGCCGAGTGCCTGGTGATGGTTGTGCCCGCACAGGACGATCCGCACGTCGGAGCCGGCGACGGCGTCGCGCAGGCGTTCCGGCTCACGCAGGGCGATCTGCGCCATCGGCTGAATCGGTGACGGGATCGGCGGATGGTGCAGGGCCAGCACGGTGCCGTCGGGGGCCGCCGTCGCGAGCTCGGTCCGCAGGTAGCCGAGCGTCTGGTCGTCGAGGGCCCCGTGGCTCTCGCCGGGGATCGTGGAGTCGAGGGCGATGATGCGCAGGCCGTCCCGCCAGTGGGTCTGGTTGACCGGGCCGTCGCTGCTGCCGCCGCCGCCGCCGCCGTCGTCGTCGTCGCCGCCGCCGCCGCCGTCGCCGTCGCCGTCGCGGGAACCGCCCAGGAGGTGGCGGCGGAACGTGTGGCGCTCATCGTGGTTGCCCGGCACGTAGATGACGCTCGCGCCGCTCCGGCTCGCCGCTTGCGCCAGGAGCCCGGCCAGGTCGTCGTAGCAGGCACTCTCGCCGTCGTCGGCCAGGTCGCCGGTCAGCAGGAAGACGTCGGGCCGGATGCCGGTGGTGTCCAGCAGGCCGAGCGCTCTGACCAGGTTGTCCCTGGGGTTCACGCCGGGCAGCAGCGACCCGCTGGCGGTCAGGTGAACGTCTGAAATCTGCACCAGCAGGTACGAACTCACCACGAGCCCTCGGCCAGCTGCTCGATGCGGGCGTGCAGCTCGGGAACGAACGTCTCGGCCTCGGGCTTCATCAGCACGCTGCGCAGGATCCTGGCCCCGTCGCGGTCGGCCGCCACGCCGGGATGACGGCGGCCGAACGCGTCGGCGGTCACCCGGAGCGTGCTGAGGTACACCGGGCGCGCCGGGTCGGCCATGCCCTCGGCCAGCATCCGGGCGCTGGCCTGGTCGATCGCGGACAGGCTCGGCGGGCTGATGGCCGGGAAGTAGCAGACGATGTCCAGCTCCGGGCGCTGGTACAGCTCCAGCCGGCCGGAGTCGGAGAGCCGCTGGGCCCAGTCCAGGGCGGCCTGGCGGCCGGCCGCCAGCACCCGGCCGAGCCCGTCCGGCGTCGGCGGCAGCAGCTGGAACGTCAGCCACAGCGCGGCGGCCGCCGCCCCGGCCCTGGAGCACTCCAGGCTGATCTCACCGAGGTGCAGGTCGTCGGACGTGAAGTAGGTGTAGGGCGAGTCATGCAGGTAGAACCGCCCGACGTCGGGATCGCTGAACAGTACCGCGCCGCACCCGTAGGGCTGCAGCCCGTGTTTGTGCGGGTCGACGACCACGGAGTCGCACTCAGCGATCGCGCGCCACGGCGCCTCGTCGAGGCCGGCCGGGCCGTCTGCGCCGGCCAGCAGGGTGAAGAATCCGCCGTAGGCGGCGTCGACGTGGACCCGGACCCCGTAGGTGCGGGCGATCGCCAGCACCTCGTGCACGGGGTCGATAGCGCCCAGGCCGGTCGTGCCCGCGGTCGCGACCACGGTCCCGATGCTGCCCCCGGCCAGCAGCGTGTCCAGCGCGCCGAGATCCAGTCGCCCCGCGCCATCCACCGCCACCGCGGTTCCCTCCACGCCGAGCACGCCGCACATGCGGGAGTGGGTGTAGTGCGCCTCGGCGCTGTAGGCGATGCCGCGGCGCGGGTGCAGCTCCCGCGCCACATACAGGGCTTCCAGGTTCGCCATCGTGCCGCTGGTCGTCAGGTGGCCGAGGTGCGTGGCCAGGCCGAACATCTGGGCCAGCTGGGCCACGGCCTCCTTCTCCATCCGCGCCGTGGCCGGACCGCCGTCGAGCGCGTGGTTGTTGGGGTTGATCAGCATGGCGGTCAGGTAGCCGGCGACCGCGGCGGGATGCGGGGGCTTGAGCATCTGCCCGGCATAGGAGGGATGGAAGAACGGGTAGTTCTCGCGGAGCCGCTGCGTGAAGGTGCTGAACGCGGTGGCGAACTGCTCGTCGCTGATCTGCAGCGAGTCGTGGCCCTGGTACGGCCCGAAGGTGGCCTGCCACTCCTCGATCGCGTCCACGCCGCTGCTCAGCCAGCTCCGCAAGTCCATACCGCTCTCCATCGTGGTGATCAAGCCGCTTCTTGCCGGGAAGGCCATCGTGGCACCCGGAACGGCCGGAGCGGACTGTTGGGGTCGGCTGGGACATATCGTGATGAGCGGGCCGGGCATGCGTGGCTGGCCAGAATCCAGACCGCAGAACCGGAGCCGGCGGACATTTCATGGAGCACTACATCCTGACCCTGCGCTGCGGGGACCAGCCAGGGATCGTCCGTTCTCTGGCCGAGGGCATCGTTCAGGCCAAGGGCAACATCCTGGAGAGCGCGCAGTTCTCCGACCCGCCGACCGGCCAGTTCTGCATGCGCACCTCGTTCGAGAGCCCCGACCAGGATCTCGAGGCCGTCCGGCACCTGATCGCGGGCGCGGTCTCACGGTTCGAGCCGGTGCTCACGCTGCGGCGCGAGTCCAGCCGCCGGAAGATTCTGGTGATGGTCTCCAGGCACGACCACTGCCTGGCCGATCTGCTGTACCGGTGGGACATCGGGGAACTCCCCGCCGACCTCAAGCTGGTGGTGTCCAACCACGACACCTGCCGGCCGCTCGCCGAGCGGTACGGCCTGCCGTTCCGGCACGTCCCGGTCACCGCGG
>Ga0335075_10005060_pt1 | contig 20515 bp, 17 predicted proteins | sample Lox_Sample_24_FD_206723 | JGI IMG/M metagenome (GOLD analysis project Ga0335075, IMG submission 206723) | Soil microbial communities from Loxahatchee National Wildlife Refuge, Florida, United States - Lox_Sample_2.4 | ecosystem: Environmental > Terrestrial > Soil > Wetlands | place: USA...
CGTGGAAGTCTGCCCGTCGTATACGTATGACAGACTTCCACGAAGCGGTAAAGTTCCACGTTGTTTTCACGCTGCGCCACCCTGGGCCAGCACGAGCCGCACCGGGTCGCGCCGCCGCCGAACGCAAACCGTCCCATAAAGTGCATCAGAGCCATTTAACGTGGAACTCTGCCGCAACGTGGAAGTTTAACCGTCGTATACGTATGACAGACGGACACGACGCGGCAAAACTCCACGTTATTTTCATGCCGTGCCACCTAGGCAAGCACGATGACCCCCACCGCACGCTAGGTCGCGACCACCGCATTAGGAAAAGATGAAGGTTAACCATCGGTGTCCGTTTTCTTCTTGCGCGATGTGATACTGCGCCGTCTGCCTTTCGCCGCCAAGGTGGCTGTGGCGCCCGCAGCGCGCAGGAGACGCGAGCCGGACAACTCTGTCTGGACTGAATCCAGCTCCTTCGACGACCTGATCAAGTCCGGGCCCTACTGACCTAGGAAGCCATCCATGGCCGCGCACAGCGACGTCATGCGGGTGGCGGCCGCCGCGCGCGCGTCCGTCAGCGGCCTCCCCGCGAGCGGCTCGACGACCTCGACGTAGCACTTGATCTTCGGCTCGGTGCCACTGGGCCGGAGCACCACCCGTGCTTCGCGCAGCCGGAAGATCAGCACGTCGGACGGCGGCAGCCCGCCCTCGCCCTCAGCCAGATCGGTCACGCTCACGACCGGCTCGGTGCCGAGCGACGTCGGCTGGTCGGCCCGCAGCCGCCCCATGATCGCGCTCGGCGTGGTGGTCCGCAACGTGAGCTGCGAGGTCATGTGCACGCCGTGCTCGGTCTCCAGATCGTCGTACAGGTCCAGCAGCGAACGGCCGGCCGCCTTGGCCTCGGCGGCGAGCCGCAGCATGCCCAGCGCGGCGGTTATCCCGTCCTTGTCCCTCACCACGTCACCGATCTCGTATCCGAGCGCTTCCTCATATCCGAAGACGAAACGCGTACCCGGCTTCCCGTCCCCCGCCCTGGCGATCCACTTGAACCCGGTCAGTGTCCGCGCGTACTCGGCCCCCGCCTCGGCGGCTATCGCGGATAGCAAGGTGGACGACACGATGGTGGTAGCCACCAGCCGGCGCTGGCCCGCGACCAAAGCGGTCCAGCGCAGCTGAGCGGCGCCGAGCAGCGCACCGACCTGGTCACCGCTCAGCGCCCGCCAGCCGTCCGGGCCTGGCACCGCCACAGCCAGCCGGTCCCCATCCGGGTCGTTCGCGAGCACCAGGTCGGCGTCCAGTCGCCGCGCGTCGGCCAGCGCCAGGTCAAGCGCGCCAGGCTCCTCCGGGTTGGGGAAGGCCACGGTGGGGAAGTCAGGGTCGGGTTCGGCCTGTGCCTTGACGACAAAGGGCGCCGGGTAGCCCGCCGCGGCGATCGCGCGCAGCATGAGGCCCCCGGCTACGCCGTGCATCGGGGTGTAGACCGCATTCAGTGGCGGTGCACCACTGTCCGTTCTGATCACAACGGCGTCGAGGTAGGCGGCCGCCAGTTCGTCCCCATGCCGGATGATGAGCGGCGAGCCGGTGCCGGCGACCGGGACCTGCGACAGCGGACCGAGGGCGGCGATGCGTGCCTCGATCTCGCGGTCGGCGGGCGGAATCACCTGCGCGCCGTCGCGGAGGTAGAGCTTGTACCCGTTGTCACGCGCCGGGTTGTGGCTGGCGGTGATCATCACACCGGCCGACGCGCCCAGATGCGGGACAGCGAAGGCCAGCAGGGGAGTCGGGCACTGCGGCGGCAGCATGTGCACCGTGATGCCCGCGCCCGCGAGCACCCGTGCCACCTCGTCGGCGAACTCCGCCGACCGGTGCCGCGCGTCGCAGCCCACCACGACGGACCCAGAGCCGCCAAGCCAATCGGCCACTGCCGCAGTGGCGGCCCTGACCACGGCGCGGTTCATCCGGTTGGGCCCGGCCGCGACGGCACCGCGCAGGCCCGCGGTGCCGAACGTCAGGCGTCCCGCGAACCGGTCCTGCAGTTCCGCATCCGAACCCAGGTCCAGCAGTCCTCGCAGTTCTGCCTGGTCGCCAGGGTCAGGATCGTCCGCGATCCAAGCCTCAACTGCTTCCCTGTTCGCTCGCCGCGGGGTGCTCTCAGGCATTGCCTTCCCTCGTCGTTCGCAGCTTCGTCGCTCTCTCCCCAGTCCCGGCAATCCCGCTCGCTCACGCCTTGACGTAGGGGATGCCTTCGGCCTTGGGGCCGCGGACCCTGCCGACCAGGCCAGCCAGCACGACGATGGTGACCACGTAGGGCACCATGTTCAGCAGGTTTGAGTCGATCGGGGTGTTCAGCGACCCCATGATCTGCGCGAGAGACAGGCAGAAACCGAACAGCAGCGACGCGGAGATGGCGCCGAACGGGTTATATCGTCCGAAGATCATGGCGGCCAGCGCGATGTACCCGAAGCCGGACGACATGTCCTCGCCGAACGTCCCGACCGAGCCGATCGTCAGGTATGCCCCGCCGATCCCGGCGAGTGCCCCGGCGGCTATGACGTTCCGGTAGCGCATGGCAATGACCTTGATGCCCACCGTGTCAGCCGCGGTCGGGTGCTCGCCGATCGCCCTGGTGCGCAGTCCCCACCGGGTCGAGAACAGGCCCACCTGCACGAGGAAGATCGCGACATAGGTGAGGTACAGGAAGATGTTGGAGTCGAAGAGCGCCGGCCCGATGATGGGAATGTCGCCGAGCAGCGGGATCTTGAACGGACTGAACGTGTTCGCCGAGTTCAGCGTATTGGAGTATGGCGTCAGGACCGCGTCGAACATATAGTCGGTCAAGCCCAGGATCAGCGTGTTCAGCACCACGCCGAGGACGACCTGGTCGACGCCGTAGGCGATGGCGAAGACCGCGAGCAGTGCCCCCACCAGGCACCCCCCGACCGCGCCGCACGCCAGCCCGAGCCACAGGTTGCCGGTCGCGCTCGCCACGATGGCCGCCAGGAAGGCGCCGAGCAGCAACTGGCCCTCGATGCCGATGTTGACGACCCCGGACCGGGAGCAGATGACGCCGGTCAGCGCGCCGAGCATGATCGGGACCGACGTGATCATGGTGCTCTGCAGCAGGTCGGTGAAGTAGAACGCGGTGCTCTGCCCGGCGTCGGTCCAGCACATCAGCGCGACGAGGAACAGGAAGGCCACCACGCCGATCAGGACCCGCCGCCAGGCCTTACTCGTGCTCACGCCCGGCACGAACGCCCGCACCGGGGCCAGGGCCAGCGTCAGGCCGCCGCACGCGAAGCAGGTGACGCGCGCGGGCAGGGTCAGGTTCGGCACGCTCACCTTCGCGCTCGCCGCGGAGAACGCGAACGTGGCGTCACCGTGCTGGGAGTACCCGCCGAGCACCAGGATGTCCACGAGCCCGAACAGCACGAACATCGCCGGCCCCAGCCAGCGCCGGAACGAGCTTACCGGGAGTTCGGTCAGCAGTACCGGGAGTTCGCGTTCAGTGATGGCGGTCATGCGTTCCACCCCTTGGACAGCACCTGGCTGACTCCGGCCGCGCGCGTTGTCCGCAACCGGTAAATGGTCCGGACCAGCGGCGGCGCGGCGACGAACATCACGATCAGAGCCTGAAGGACTTCCACGATCGATGCCGGCGTCCCGGTTATGGTCTCCATGCCGGGGGCGCCTGCGTACAGCGCGCCGAACAGTAGCGCGGCCCACACCACGCCGCCAGGCTTGCCGCGGCCGAGCAGCGCGACGGTAATCGCGTCGATACCGTAAGTGCCGTAGGCCGCGCCGGTGAGCTGGAAGTCGGTGCCTTGCATGACGACGGAACCGGCCAGCCCGGCGAGGCCGCCGGCGATCAGCATCACCAGCACCCAGTTCCGTTGCACGTTGATCCCGGCCACCCGCGCGGCGTTCGCGTTTTTCCCGATCGCGCGGAACTCGAAGCCTGTCGTGGTCCGCGAGAGCAGCCACCAGACGACGAGCGCGCTGGCGAGCGCGATCAGGAATCCCGCGTTGACGTACAGGGACGGTCCGAACAGATGCGGCAGGTACGAGTCCTTGTCGATGTTCGGACTGACCGGGTTGACCCCAGGCGCCTGCATCAGGTAGTGGTACGACAGCAGGTATGCCAGGAAGTCAGCCATGATGTAGTTGAGCATGATCGTCACGATGACCTCGTGCGCGCCCGTCGTCGCCTTGAGCAGCCCGACCGCCGCGCCGACCGCCGCGCCGCCGACGAACCCGCCGATCACGCATACGGCCACGTGAATGCCTGGCGGCATGCTGAGCCCATAGCCAAGGTAGGTGGCGACGATGGCGCCGCCTATCCACTGGCTCTCCCCGCCGATGTTGAACAGGCCGGACTGATATGGCAGCGCCACCGCGAGGCCGGTAAGTATCAGCGGTGCGGCATACGTGCAGGTGTTGGACAGCGGACCGAAGACCGCGGAGATATACCCGTCGTGCAGCGCGGTCGCCATCGATGCCTGCTGGAACAGTTGCGCGACCGTGTGCGGGCTGAATATAGAGCCCTGGAACAGCTCGACGTAGACGCCTATCGCCGTATCCCAGGCGAGGTTGATCGCGTGCCAGGGTGCGGAGAAGAAGTCACCCCACGCGGTCAGCACGGCATTGTTCGTGAACGCGGTCAGCAGCCCGCCGATCACCATCGCCGAGACGATGGCAAGGATCGTGACGGTGAACGCGTTGCCCTCCATCACCGCGAAGAGAGCTTTTTTCCACAACGCCCGTGGTGCTTCGTCCCCGCCTGTGCTCATTCTTTCCCCGCCTCGCCTCCGGGCGCTCTTTCCCCCGCCTCGCCGGTGCCGCCGGCCATCAGGCGGCCGAGTTCCTCGACCGGGACCGAGGGCGGGCGGAAGCCGGTGATCCGGCCCTCGTACATGACGGCGATCCGGTCTGACAGCGCGTAGATCTCGTCCAGTTCGGCGGACACGATGAGCACTGCGGCACCGCCGTCGCGAGCCGCCACGATGCGCTTGTGCACAAACTCGATGGAGCCCACGTCGAGCCCGCGGGTGGGCTGGCTGGCAATGAGCAGCCGCGGTTCGTGGCCCAGCTCCCTGGCTAGGATGACCTTCTGCTGGTTGCCGCCGGACAGCGTGCCGACCGGGTTATCGGCCGAGGTGGTACGCACGTCGAACTCGGGGATCCGCTCGGCGGCGTTCTTCTCGATGGCACCGAGGTCAAGCTTGATCCCGGAGGCGTAAGGCTTCCTGTCATACACGTCGAGCACCATGTTCTCGGCCACGGTGAAGGCGCCGATGAGCCCGTCGTCCTGCCGGTCCTCCGGGATGTATCCGATGCCGGAGTGCAGCCGCTGCCGTGGCGTGGCGTGCGTGATATCGCGCCCGTCGAGGCTGATCCGGCCGGCGGCTATGGGCCGCAGCCCCATCAGTGCCTCGCACAGCTCGGTCTGCCCGTTGCCCTGCACGCCGGCCACGCCGAGGATCTCGCCGGCCCGCACGTCGAGATCCAGGTCGTTCACCCAGACGCGTCCGTCGATGTCGGTCACGGTCAGGTCGGAGATGCTGAGCACCACATCGGCCGGCTTAGCGGGGTCCTTGCTGACGACAAGCTGGACATCCCGGCCGACCATCATCGTGGCGAGCTGATCCTCGGTGGCGGTCGGCGGGGCCTGGCCGGCGACCTGGCCGCGGCGCAGCACGCTGATCGTATCCGCGATCTCCTTCACCTCCTTGAGCTTGTGCGAGATGAAGATGATCGAGGTGCCGCCCGCCTTCAGCTCGCGGATGATGCGGAACAAGTCTCGTGTCTCTGCCGGGGTGAGCACGGCGGTGGGCTCGTCGAGGATCAGCACGTTGGCGTTCTTGACCAGCGCCTTGACGATCTCGACTCGCTGCCGGATGCCGACCGGCAGGTTCTCCACCAGCGCGTCGGGATCGACCTCGAGCCCGTACCTGCGGGAGAGTTCGCGTACGTCCTGGTCGGCCTTGCGCCGGTCAAGCAGGCCCAGCGGCCGGACCTCCTCGTTGCCCAGCGTCACGTTCTCGGCAACCGTGAACACCGGGACCAGCATGAAGTGCTGGTGCACCATGCCGATGCCGGAGTTGATCGCGTCCTTCGGCGAATGAAACTGGACGGCCTTGCCGTCCAGCAGTATCTGCCCTTCGTCGGGCTGCAGCAGCCCGTACAGCACATTCATCAGGGTCGTCTTGCCGGCGCCGTTCTCCCCGAGCAGGGCGTGCACCTGACCAGGGGCGACTGTCAGGTCAATGCGGTCGTTGGCCACCAGCAAACCGAAACGCTTGGTGATGCCCTTCAGCTCAAGTTCCACGTCCGCCATTCTCCGTTGCCGCATGGGGCAGCCGCCGGCTGTGGTGCGGATCACAGCCGGCGGCACGCCCAGTTACAGTGGTCAGCCGGTAACCGGGCTCTTGGTCGCCGGTACGATCGAGCCGTTCTCGATCTCGGTCTGGATCGTCTTCAGTTCGGCCTGGAGGGCGGCGGGAACCTTGCTGGCGAAGTCGTGGAACGGCGAGAGCGCGACGCCGTTGTTGGCCAGCGTACCGATGTAGTTGCCGCCCTTGAACGTACCGTGGGCCGCGGCCAGCACGTCCTGCTCCACCGACGGCACGATGCCCTTGGTGACGCTGCTGATGAAGTACTGGCAGTCCTGCGGCAGGCTGAAGCAGCCATCGACGTCCACCCAGAGCATGTTCACCTTGTCGGTGCCCGCTGACTTGTCTGCCTCCTGGACCGCCTTAAGGGTGCCAAGGCCGACGTCGCCCGCCACCGGGAAGATGATGTCCGCGCCCTCGTCGATGAACGTCTGGCCGAGCGTCAGGCCCGCGGTCTCGTCGGTGAAGTTGTTGGTGAACTCACCCTTCTGGGTCTGCTCGTTCCAGCCGAGCACCTGCACGTTTGTGTGGTTCTGCTGGTTGTAGTAGTTCACGCCGTCCCAGAAGCCGTCCATGTAGATCGTCACGGTCGGCAGCTCCTGGCCGCCGTAGGTGGCGACCTTGCCGGTCTTGGTCATGCCCGCGGCGAGGTAGCCACCGAGGAAGCCGTCCTGCACGGTGTCATACACCAGGGAGCTCTGGTTGCTGATGATCGGAGCACCCGGGTTGTCGACGATCGCGAAGTCCTGGTGCGGGTTCGCCTTGGCCGCGTTCGCGGTGGCCTCCGCCATGGTGTAACCGACGGTGACGATGATGCCGCACTTATCGGCCATGAACGTGTTGATATTCTGTACGTATTCCTGTTCCGTCCCGTGGGCAGCCGTCAGAGGCTTGATCGTGATACTGGGGTCGGCCGCGGCGGCTGCCTGCATGCCCTCCCACGCAGACTGGTTGAATGACCGGTCGTTAATGGTGCCATCGTCGGCGGACATGCAGGCTAGGAACTTGCCCGACGCGGCGGCCGCGGTCGAACTGGACGACGATGCCGGCGTCGAGGAGCCACTGGACGACGGTGCCGAGCTCGTGCTGCTGCCGCACGCAGCGACAGCCAGCGTCGCTGACACGGCCAGCGTCGCCGTGGCCCATGCGCTGTGTTTCACGTTACCTCCACATAGGCTGACGGCGCTTAAACCGCCAGCCTGGAATCGTCTGGGTTGACCCGCAGGCTATGCCTGGCAATGCCGCCTGGGAAGGGGTTACGCACCGGTCTGACCTGCTCGTTGCCGAATCGGAACCGGACCATAATGGCACTCCTGGTCCGCGCCACAGACACCCGGGGGTTTCAGTGCGTTGTCTTGGCGTTTCCTACAGCCGGGATGTCAGGGGCGGTTTCGTCGAACTGGCCGGGCACGCTGGGGAAATTGAGCACGACGGTAAGGCCGCCACCCGGCGAATCCTCCAGCAGCGCGGTCCCGCCGTTGGCGGTGACCAGTCGCTGCACGATGGCCAGGCCGATTCCGGTGCCGCCGGGACTGTTCGAGGTGAACCGGCCGAACGCCCGCTCGCGCATCTCCGGCGTCATCCCTGGCCCGCTGTCGCGGACCGTGACCCGCACGCCGGACTCGGTGCGGCCCGCGGACACCTGGATGCGGTCACCGGCGCTGAGCGCCTCAAGCGCGTTGTCAATCAGGTTATCGAGTACCTGCTCGAGGTGACCTTCGCTAAGCCAGCCAAGCACGGAAGCGGTCGCGGCGTCAGCCGAGGCGTGCGGCGCGTACAGGAAGATGCCGCGGTCTTCGGCCACCGGGAGCCAGGCGGCGACCCGCTCCTGCGCGACCTCGGCGACGTCGATGACCTTCGGCTGGGGCTGCACGTTTTCCGCGCGTGCCACCGCGAGCAGTCCGTCGACGAGCCGGGATAGCCTGGTCAGCTCGTCCTGGGCGCCGTTCAGCTCGGCGGCCATCTCCTGGTCGGTCTCGGCAGCCTCGGCGGCCAGGAAGTCGAGCCGGAGCCGGAGCGCGGCGAGCGGAGTGCGCAGCTGGTGGGACACGTCGGCGAGTACGGCCCGGCTGCCGTGCACCAGGTTCTCCAGCCGCCCGGCCATCGTGTTCAACGTCCGCGCCAGCCGGCGCACCTCCGGCGGCCCGTAGTCGGGCCTAGCCCGGACCGTCAGGTCGCCGTCGGCCAGCCTGCGCGCCACGGTGTCAAGCCCGGCCAGCGGCCTGCTCGCCCAGCGCGCCAGCCAGACTGCGAGCAGCGCCGCGCCGAGCAGGCCTGCCACGCCAGCCGCGATGAGAACGGTCCATAGCGTCGAGATCTCGCTGTTCAGCGACGAGGTCGAGCGGGCCAGCAGCACGTAGCCACCAGGCCGGCCGCTGCCTACCTGGCGGACCGAGACGGCTGCGATGACCCAGCCGGAGACCTCCTCTGACTCAGGCTGTCCGAGCCCCTCGCTCACGCCAGGCCCGGCGTTCGACTCGGCCTGGGCGAGCAGCGCCTGCCAATGCCCGGCGGGCACGCCGTCGTTGAACAGCACGCCGTCGCCGAACTTCGAGCACTTGGGGCCGGTATAGATCACCTCGACGTGGTCACCGACGCTGCTCATCACGTTGATGGTCTGCACGAGCGCGAGGTTGACCTGGCAGGACAGCACTACCTGCTCCTCCGCGGCATAGCCGCGGAGCGTGTTCTGCGTGTCATCGATGAACGTGCTGCGGTCATAACCGGTTGCGTTGACCGCGAGCAGGACGGTCACGATCGCCACTACCGCCACGATCAGGCCGAGCAGCGCGAACAGGATGCGCTTAGCCATCAGGGGGGTCCGCGAGCCGGAAGCCATGCCCGTACACGGTCTCGATCAGCCCGGGTTTGCCAAGCTTGCGCCGCAACGCCGCCATGTGCACGTCGAGAACCTTGGTCGGTCCGTACCAGTGCTCGTCCCAGGCACGCTCCAGTACCTCCTGGCGGCTGACTACCCGACCGGGATCGCTGGCCAGGCACTCCAGGATGGCGAACTCCTTGGGGGTGAGCGCGACGCCGCGGCCTTCGACGGTGACCTTATGCGTGCGCATGTCGACGGTGAGCACACCGTGCTGCAGCACCTGGCTGACCTGGTGCTGGGCGGCCCCACTGCGCCGCAGCACGGCCCGGATCCTGGCCAGCAGCTCACTGAGGCCGAACGGCTTGACCAGATAGTCGTCGGCACCCTCGTCGAGAGCGAGCACCCGGTCGGTCTCCTCGCCGCGCGCGGTCACCACGATGATCGCCGCGTCGCTTGACTGACGCAGCCGCCGGCAGACCTCCACGCCGTCGATGTCCGGCAGCCCGAGGTCGAGCAGCACGACATCGGGTACCGGCCAGTCGAGGGCAGCCATACCGGTAGACACGCTGCCGGTTTCGTAGCCGGCCCGGGTCAGGCCCCTGACCAGCTGAGTCGAGATGCCGGGGTCGTCTTCCACGACGAGAACCCGGCCCAGGCGCACGCTCACAGCCTCCACGCTAGGTAACAAACCGCGACTTGCCGAATCAGGCGCATATCTTAACCAAAACTGAACGGCTTCCAGGGTGAGTCCTAACAAGTCGAGGGGCATTCTTATAAGTAGTCCAGCTCTTGACGACGGTGTTCCTCAACGGACATGGCGGGTCCGCGTGGAAGAGGCAACCCTGCAGCCCCTCCCACGCGGACCTTTCTCATTTCAGCGTCCTGGTCTCGACGCGATGCTGAGGGGCTGATGTGGGAAGATATAGCCCGTGTCTACCGACTGGGCCGCGCTTCGTCGGGCCGCTACCGCCGTGGTGGTGAATGCTTACGCACCGTATTCAGGATTGCGGGTGGGAGCCTCCGGTCTTACCTCCGATGGTCAGGTGCTCACCGGCTGTAATGTGGAGAACGCCTCCTACGGGATGACCCTGTGCGCCGAATGCGGCCTGGTCTCCTCGCTGCACGCTGTTTGCGGCCCGGCTGCCACATTGGTCGCCGTCGCCGTGGTCGCTGGGGACGGCGAGCCGCTGCTGCCCTGCGGGCGCTGTCGGCAGCTCCTGCTGGAGGCCGGCGGCCCGCACCTGATGGTGGACACCGCGCAAGGCCCGGTTGAGCTGAGCGCGCTGCTGCCGTCCGCGTTCAGCGGCACCGACCTGGCGGAGCGCCGTGACTGACACGGTATCGGTCATTACCGCCAAGCGGGACGGGCGGCGGTTGTCCGACGGTGACATCCGCTGGCTGTTTGACGCGTACGCGGACGACCGGGTAGCCGACGAGCAGATGTCCGCGCTGCTGATGGCGATCTTCTTCCAGGGCCTCGACGGCAGGGAACTGCGCACCTGGACCGCCGCCATGATCGACTCGGGCGAGCGGCTTGACCTATCGGCCGTTTCGCGGCCGACGGTGGACAAGCACTCTACCGGCGGGGTGGGGGACAAGGTCAGCCTGATCCTCGCGCCGCTGGTGGCCGCCTGCGGCGCCGCTGTCCCGCAGCTGTCCGGCCGGGGCCTGGGCCATACCGGCGGCACGCTCGACAAGCTGGAGGCGATCCCCGGCTGGCGCGCCAGCCTGAGCACGGCCGAGACCATCGACGTGCTTCGTGCTGCGGGCGCCGTGATCTGCGCTGCCGGCGCGGGACTAGCTCCTGCCGACCGCAGGCTGTACGCGCTGCGCGACGTCACCGGCACCGTCGAGTCGATCCCGCTCATCGCCAGCTCGATCATGTCCAAGAAGATCGCCGAAGGCACGAGCGCGCTCGTCCTCGACGTCAAGGTCGGTACCGGCGCGTTCATGAAGGACCTGGACCGAGCGCGTGAGCTGGCCCGGACAATGGTGACGCTCGGCACCGAACACGGCGTGCGGACCACGGCCCTGCTCACCCGGATGGACGTCCCGCTTGGCCGTGCCGTCGGCAACGCGGTCGAGGTCGAGGAGTCGGTCCGGGCGCTGCGGGGCGACGGGCCCGCCGATCTCATGCGCGTCACGCTTGCCCTGGCAGCGGAGATGCTCGGCCTCGTGGGGATCGACGCTGATCCCCGCGAGGCGATCGCCTCCGGCCGTGCCTTTTCGGCCTACCAGGACATGATCCGGGCGCAGGGCGGCGATCCGGACGCCCCGCTGCCCCGGGCGCCGTTTACCAGGACTGTCACGGCGGACCGGTCCGGCTGGCTGACCGGGCTGGACGCGCTCGCGGTGGGCATCGCCGCCTGGCGCCTGGGCGCGGGCAGAGCCCGCAAGGAGGACCCGGTCAGCGCCGCGGCCGGCATCATCTGCCTGGCCAAGCCGGGCGACCGGGTCAGCGAGGGCCAGCCCGTCCTGGAGCTGCGCGCCGACGACGAGTCCCGGTTCGCCGCCGCGCTCGACGCGGTCAGCGGTGCCATCGAGATTGGTGACGGCCAGCCAGCCGCCTCGCCTGATCCGGTGATAGACCGCGTCGTAGGCTAAGTTTCGTGCTAACTCTCGAAGAGATCCGGGCGGTGCCCAAGGTCCTGCTGCACGATCACCTCGACGGCGGCCTGCGTCCGGCCACGGTCCTGGAGCTTGCCCGCGAGAACGGTTACCGGGACCTTCCCGCCGGTAACGCCGAAGACCTCGCGAAACGCCTCACCGAGGGGGCGAGCCGGGGGCACCTGGAGATCTACCTCGACGCGTTCCGGCACACGGTAGGCGTCATGCAGACCCGGGAAGCGCTGACCAGGGTGGCGCGGGAGTGCGCCGAGGACCTGGCCGACGACGGCGTGGTGTACGCCGAGGTCCGGTTCGCCCCGGAGTTGCACACCGCTAACGGGCTCACGCTTGACGAGGTGGTGGAGGCGGTCATCGCGGGTTTCCGTGAGGTCCCGGGTATCACGGTGTATGCCCTGCTCACCGCCATGAGGACCGCCGCGAGGTCGCTGGAGATCGCCGAACTGGCGGTGCGGCACCGGGACAACGGGGTGGTCGGCTTCGACATCGCGGGGGCCGAGGCGGGCTGGCCGCCCACCCGCCACCTGGACGCGTTCCAGTACGTCAAGCGGGAGAACTTTCACATCACGATCCACGCGGGCGAGGCGTTCGGCCTGCCATCCATCTGGGAGGCAGTGCAGGAGTGCGGAGCCGAGCGGCTTGGCCATGGCGTCCGGATCGTCGACGATATCCAGATCGCTTCCGATGGGGTCGTCCGGCTGGGACGGCTGGCCTCCTACGTCAGGGACCGGCGTATACCGCTGGAAATGTGCCCGACATCGAATGTGCAGACGGGTGCGGCGCCGTCGATCGCGGCCCATCCGCTGCGACTGCTGCGGCAGCTGTCCTTCCGCGTGACGGTCAATACCGATAATCGCCTGATGAGCCAGGTCACGCTCAGCTCGGAATTCCACCTCCTCGCTGAGCAGTTCGGGTACGGCTGGTCCGACATCGAATGGCTCACGGTTAACGCGATGAAGAGCGCGTTCGCTGGTTTCGACGAGCGGCTGCACCTGATCAATACGGTGATCAAGCCCGGTTTCGCGATTGCCCGCGCGAAAAGCGACGCGGTGGTGCGAAACCTCGCACAATAGTCTTTGTGCGCCCTTGGGACCCTGAGCGAATCGGACCATACGCGATAGTCAACAGGCTAGGCTCCGGCGCGATGGGGCAGGTGTATCTCGCCCGCTCCGCCGCCGGCCGCCTGGTCGCGATAAAAACCATCAAACCGGAACTGGCGGAAGAAGAGGGCTTCCGTACCAGGTTCGGACAGGAGGTCGCCGCGGCCAGGCGGGTCAGCGGCTTCTTCACCGCCGCGGTGGTAGAGGCCGACCCGGACGCCGATGTGCCGTGGCTGGCCACCGCCTATGTGCCCGCCCCTTCGCTACGCCGGATGGTGCAGGTCTGCGGCCCGCTGCCGCAGCTCACCGTGCGCTGGCTGGCCGCCGGCTGCGCCGAGGCGCTGGCGTCGATCCACGCGGTCGGCCTGGTGCACATGGACCTGAAGCCGTCGAACGTGCTGGTAGCCAGCGACGGGCCGCGGGTGATCGACTTCGGCGTGGCCAGTGCGGCCGGCCGGATCGGTTACGTTCCCCGGCATGGACCCGTCGGCACCCCCGCCTATATGGCGCCGGAGCAGGCCAGGGACATCCGGCAGGCGTCGCCCGCCAGCGACGTGTTCTCGCTGGGCGCCACGCTGCTGTACGCCGCGACCGGTCACCCGCCGTATAGCGGCGAGACGACCGCCGAGGTGCTGACCCGGCTGGCCAACGACCTGCCCGACCTGACCGATCTGCCGGCCGAGCTGACCTCACTGGTGACCGGCTGCCTGGACCGTGACCCGAAGCGGCGTCCGTCGTCCACGGCGGTGCTGGCTCGCGTCGGGCAGTTCACCGAAGACCGGTCATACCTCCCCCCATCCGCGCACGCCCTGATCGGTCAGTACCAGCCGGGCCGCGCCCGCGACACCGACGAGACCACGCCTTCGATCCCCGCGCTGCCGGATAAGGCCAGGCCGGAGGCCTCGCCGCTGGACTCCTGGTCGGGTCTGCGCTCCTGGTCGGGTCTGCGCTCCTGGTCGGCCCAGCACTCGCGGCCGCTGCTGCGCCGGATGGCGCAGCGCTCCCAGCCCGGGCGCCGCTCACTGCCGACCTGGGCAGGCTGGTCGATAGCCGGCGCGGCCCTGGTGGCGGCCGGTGTGATCCTCGGCGCCACGCTGACCAGTTCCGGCACCTCCGGTATCCCGCCGGCGACGCACGGCGGTGCGGCCCCGACCACCGGCCCCGGTCCAGGTGGTGCCATCGGTCCCGGTCCGAGCGGCGGTCAGAACGGGTTGCCCACCCTGGCTCAGCTGAACGCGCTGAACGGCCCCCGCTGCGGGACCCCGATCAAGGCTCGCCCGGCGCTGTGCGTGAACGCGAAGTTCGGCGTTCCCGGTGACATGTTCAGCGTGACGCTCATCGGGCTCCCGGCACATGCCCACATCTTGTTGACCATGTACTTCTTCACGCCGGAGGGCAGCCCCGGCACCGAGCCGCAGCCCACGACCTGGCGCATGTTCACCATGGCCGACGGCACCAAGAAGCTCGGCGCGTTCACCCACCTCGGCAAGTACGAGATACTCGGCACCACGTCCAGCAGGCACGGGATCAGCGCCTCGTTCGCGCTCGTCCCGGTGATCCCGCCCCCGTGACCGTACTCAGCCGTGGCCGCCCTGCCGCCGTTCAGCCCTGGCCCTGCCGCCGTTCAGCCCCGGCCCTGCCGCCGTTCAGCCCTGGGCCCACCACAGATCCTCCTGGCGTGAGCACCAGACGGGATCGGTGAGCCTGGACAGGTCGGCACTGGTGACGATGCCGTGCTCGATCAGGATCCGGACTGCCACCTCATCGGACAAACGGACGTCGCCCGCCACCAGGCCGCGGTCGGCGATCTTGCGCCGCAGCACCTTCAAATGCTCGGCGACACGGGCAGACAACCGGTCGCGGAAATCCTGCTCGGTTTCGAACCGCTCGAGCTCGTGATAGGCGCCGGTCACCTCCAGCGCGGCCCTGGCAATCTCCGGGGTGCGGGGTAGCGGCGTGGTGGCGCTCGCGTCAAGCAGCCAGGGCCGGCACCACATCAGCGCGACAAGGAACAGCTTGGTCATCGGATCCAGGTAGAGCGGCAGCAGCGTGCCGTCCCCGTCGGCGCCGACACCGCCCACGCTAGCGGAGGCGGCACCGCTGAGCCGGGAGGCAGTCCCGGCGTCATCCCCTGGCTGCACCAGCACCGTCAGCGGCTGCCCGTCATCCAGCATCGCCCGCGACCCGACCAGCGCGGCACCCCGCCGCACGAACCAGCCGCCGGCTGGCTCGCCCTCGGCCTCAAGCCGGGGCAGCCTGATACGGTACCCGTCGCCCTCCACGTAGAGGGCGTGCGTATGGCTGATGTTGGCGATCCAGGTACCGACCGTGAGCACGCTCACCACGCCGGCCCGGCGGGACAGCCCACGTCCGGCCGGGATAATCAGATCCACCTCTGGCCCGCGGCCGAATATCACCCGGCCGCCATCGGATACCCGAACGGTGTGCCCAGAAGCCGTGCTGACGTGCGCGGTCACCTGGCAAGTCTAGGCTCGCCGCCGTCCGTCGGCGACACCCCGGATCCGGGGGTAGCTGGAGCGGCCAGTACCCGGATGGGCCGGTACCCCGGATCTGGCTCACATCTCGTGATGATGTCACTCCCGCCACAGGACGATCACGCGGGCTCTGCGAGGCAGGTGCCTCAGCCAGGCGGACTGACCGCATCTCGTGCCGCCAGGAGAAGTTCTACGAATGATCGTGTGTACTTGCACCCCTCATCAGGGGTGCAAGTACACACGATCATCGAAAAGAGCCGCTGGACGTCCATTTTGCCCCGGTACGGCTGCCGGCTGGCGGCTGGCGGCTGCGTGATCAACTTGCCGCGGGAGCATTATCATCGCGAAATGTGCGCCTGAGCCCTGGGAGGGGGTAAGAGCACACGCGATCATTCGCTTATTGCCTTCTGGCAGCAGAAGATGCCCCAGATCCGCCGGCGGCGGTCTGTGAGCCCGGGGGCAACGCGTGCGGACCCGTCGTGACCGTCACGAAATTAGTGTCTGAGGCAGGTTCCCCGCGTGCGGGGCCGGGTACCCCGGCGGGGGCAGAAAAAGGGTCCGGGTACCCCGGATCCGGGGGTAGAAAAAGCAGTATGTATCGGGATTAGCTATCCAGTGCAGGGCGCTGGTGCCTGCCGCGGGCGGGAGACGCCGAGCTGGACAGAGGGGGGGCCTGTCTAGACAGCTGGACGTGTCCCGGGGCCGAACCGGTGAGCAAAAGCCCGCGTCAGCTCCAGCGCCCCGCCCATGCCGGGGATGCGCCGGAAGCGGCCCGTGGGACCCGAGTTCAGCCTTCCGGAACCCGGTTTCAGTACAGTAACGGGCGCGATTTACCCTTTGCGAAGCGTTGACCCTCATTTTCGCGGGGTAACGCTTACTACGAAGGAGAAACTCTTCACATTGTTTGGATGAACTGCGACCAGAGTGCATCTAAAGCGGCTTATGTGCCGTTATGTCCGGGGCAGTGCGAGGAGCGGCGAAGGGCGAGGGCAGTGCGAGGAGCGGTGTAGCAGCCCGGGTGAGTCCTGCCTTGCGGCAGTCATGCCTTGCGGCGGCCAGGCGTCAGATCTTGCCGAACAGGCGGTCGCCGGCGTCGCCGAGGCCGGGCACGATATAGCCCCGGTCGTTGAGCCGCTCATCGATCGACGCGGTCACCACCCGTATGGTCGGGCCATCCGGCGAGGAGAACGTGGACTCCACGCGCTGTATCCCCTCCGGCGCCGCGAGCAGGCAGATGGCGGTGATCGAGGTCGCGCCACGCCCGGCCATCATCGCGATGGCGGTGGCGAGTGTCCCGCCGGTGGCGAGCATCGGATCGAGCACGAACGTGTCGCGACCGGTCAGGTCGGTCGGCAGCCGGTCGGCGTACGTGGACGCGACCAGCGACTCCTCGTCCCGGACCATTCCCACGAAGCCAACGTCCGCCATTGGCAGCAGCTGCGTCATCCCGGACAGCATGCCGATGCCCGCCCGCAGCACGGGGACGATCAGCGGCACCGGCCGGGCCAGCTTGACTCCGTCAGCGACACCCACCGGGGTATTAACCGAGCACGGCTGCACTCGCATCTCCCGGGTCGCCTCGTAAGCGAGCAGGGCCACCAGCTCCGCGGTCAGGCTGCGGAAAGTGGCGGTGTCCGTGCTTGAGTCCCGGAGCGCGGTCAGCTTATGGGTGACCAGCGGGTGGTCGACGACTAGCGTTCGCATGGCACCCCAGTATGGCACCCCTCCAGCCTGGCACCCCCAGCCTGGCTCCCCAGCATAGGTACCCCCGGTACGGCACAGAACGTAACGCCCGGGCGGACCGGGACCGAGCCCTGGCCAGGTCGGCCTCGATATGCCTGGCGGTTTCCAGCAGCGGCTGCAGCAGCTCGGTCACCACGCTCTCCAGCGATCGTCGGCCGGCGTGCGTAGAGACGTTCACGGCGGCGATCACCTGCCCGTCCGCGTCGCGGATGGGCGCGGCCACCGACCGTAGGCCCTCCTCGAGCTCTTGGTCCACCACGGCCCAGCCTTGTGCCCGGATCTTGGTCAGCTCACGCTTCAGCGCGCCCTCATCGGTGATCGTGTGCCCGGTCAGCCCGCGCAAGTCGACATCGGACAGATACGAAGCCAGCCGGTCGGCCGACAAAGCGGCCAGCAGGACCCGGCCCATCGAGGTCGCGTACGCGGGAAACCTGGTGCCGACACTGATCGTGACCGTCATGATCCGCTTGGTGGGTACACGCGCGATGTAGACGACGTCGTCGCCGTCGAGCTCGGACACCGAGGAAGATTCGTGCACCGCGGAGACGAGCTGCTCCAGGTGCGGCATAGCCACCTCGGGCAGCGTCAGGCTAGACAGGTACGCGTATCCGAGCTCGAGGACCTTCGGCCGCAGCGCGAACCGCGACCCGTCGCTGCGCATGTAGCCCAGCTGGACCAGCGTGCGCAGGAACCGGCGGGCCGCCGCACGGGATAGTCCCGTGCTAGTGGCCACCTCGCTGAGGGTGAGGGAGGAGTGCTCGGCGTCGAAGGCGCGGATCACCGCCAGCCCGCGCTCCAGGGACTGGACGTAGTCGCCGTCGCGGGCTTGCTCTGGCGATTCGCCGTCGGCCTGGCTCACAGGCCACATCATAGACCTGACCACACACGTTCGCTTTATGAACTATCGTTCGAGCTACGGACATATGCGCGGATCAAAGGAAACCGGAACTATGGCACTTATGGACGACGGGGTCTGGCAGGGCAAGATCTACTCAAACGGCTGGGTCACGACGGGTGCGGACGCTGCGGTCATCGACAAGGCCACCGGCAAAGAGCTGGCCAGGACCGGTATCGCGACACCTGACGACGTCAGGAAAGCCGCCCAGATAGCGAAGAATGCCCAGGAGGCCTGGGCCGCCACACCACACACCGCGCGCGCCGCGATCCTGCGCAATGCCGCCGGCATCTGGCTCACGCACGCAAGCGACATCGAGTGGTGGGGTATCAGGGAGAGCGGCAAGATCCCGCCCGCGATGGGTTTCGAGACGCATGTCGCCACCGAGGAGATCTACGAGGCCGCGACGCTGCCGTCGCGCGCGTACGGCGAACTGCTGCCCAGCGAGTCGCCCCGGCTGAGCTTCGCCGAACGGGTCCCGGTCGGCGTCGTCGGCGTGATCGCGCCGTTCAACTTCCCCCAGATCCTGGCCATCCGTTCGGTGGCGCCCGCGCTCGCGCTTGGCAACGCGGTCGTGCTCAAGCCGGACCCGCGCACCGCCGTGTGCGGCGGTGTCGTCCTGGCTAGGGTCTTCGAGGAAGCCGGCCTGCCCGAAGGCCTGCTGCATGTCCTTCCCGGCGACGCGCAGGTCGGCGAGGCGGTCGTCAACGATCCGGACATCGCGCTGATCTCGTTCACCGGTTCGACCGCCGCGGGCCGCCGCGTTGGCGAGGCCGCGGCCAGGAACCTCAAGCGCGTCCACCTGGAACTGGGCGGGAACTCCGCCATGATCGTGCTCGACGACGTGGACCTGGACCGCGCGGTCTCGGCCGGCGCATGGGGTTCGTTCCTGCACCAGGGGCAGATCTGCATGACCACCGGCCGCCATCTGGTGGCTGGCCAGATCTACGACGAGTACGTGGAAAGGCTCGCGGCCAAGGCGGATCACTTGCCGGTCGGCGACCCGGCGACCGAGCAGGTTGCCCTGGGCCCGATCATCGACCAGCAGCAGCGCGACAAGGTGCACGGCATGGTCACGGGCAGCGTGGAGCTAGGCGCGAGCTTGAAGGCCGGCGGCACCTATGAGGGTTTGTTCTACCGGCCTACCGTGCTGGCCGACGTCACCACCGCGATGCCCGCCTACGCGCAGGAGGTGTTCGGCCCGGTCGCCCCCGTAGTCAGGTTCGACACCGCCGAGGAGGCGGCCAAGCTGGCCGCCGAGAGCGAGTACGGCCTGTCGCTGTCGATCCTGACCCGGGACGTCATGAAAGGCCTCGATCTGGCCAGGAAGATCCCGACCGGCATCGTGCACATCAACGAGCAGACGATCGACGACGAGCCGAACATCCCGTTCGGCGGCCTCAAGGCATCCGGCACCGGTGCGAGGTTCGGCGGTGCCGCCAACCTGGAGGCGTTCACCGAGACCCGCTGGGTCACCATCCGAGGCGACATCGCTCCCTATCCGTTCTAGGGCGCGAGCCATGGAACGCGCACAAGTCGGCATCGTCGGTGCCGGCCCGGCCGGCCTGCTTCTGTCTCACCTGCTCTCGCTGCGCGGTATCGACTCGGTGCTGGTAGAGAACCGCAGTCGCGAGTACTGCGAGGCACGTCAGCGGGCCGGCCTGCTCGAACAGGGCACCGTCAACTTGCTCCGCGAGGTTGGCCTGAACGAGCGGATGGACAAAGAGGGCCTCGACCACGGCGGCATCTACCTCCAGTTCGCGGGGGAGCGCCATCACCTGGATTTCCGGGACCTGACCGGTCGTTCGGTTACGATCTGGGCTCAGACCGAGATCGTCAAAGACCTGATCAAGGCCCGCCTCGCCGCCGACGCTGATCTCAACTTCGAGACTACGGACGTGAGCGTCGCGGATCTCGATACTACGGTGCCGAAATTGCGCTTCGCGGATAAGAGCGGTCGCAGGCACGAGGTCGCCTGCGACGTGATCGCCGGCTGCGACGGCTTCCACGGCATCTGCCGGGAGTCAATACCGCACGGCCTGCTCAGCGTGGCCGAGCGCGGCTACCCCTACTCCTGGCTCGGCATCCTGGCCTCGGTGGCGCCATCTACTGACGAACTCATCTACTGTCGGCACGAGAACGGCTTCGCCCTGCACTCGATGCGCAGCCCGCACATAGGCCGCCTGTACCTGCAGGTCCCGGCCGACGAGGATATCGCTGACTGGCCGGACGACCGCATCTGGGCCGAACTCCAGCGGCGTTTCGCCCTTCCTGGCTGGGATCTCAAGGAGGGGCCGATCGCGGAGAAGGCGATCTCGCCGATGCGCAGCTTCGTCGCTGCCCCAATGCGCTACGGGCGGCTGTTCCTGGCCGGTGACGCCGCGCATATCGTGCCGCCGACCGGGGCCAAGGGACTGAACCTAGCCATCGCGGACGTGTCCTTGCTCGCCTCCGCTCTGGTC
>Ga0335075_10005061_pt1 | contig 20513 bp, 13 predicted proteins | sample Lox_Sample_24_FD_206723 | JGI IMG/M metagenome (GOLD analysis project Ga0335075, IMG submission 206723) | Soil microbial communities from Loxahatchee National Wildlife Refuge, Florida, United States - Lox_Sample_2.4 | ecosystem: Environmental > Terrestrial > Soil > Wetlands | place: USA...
GATGTCCCAGGGGTCGGCGCGGCATCAGGCTGAAGAGAAAGACGCAGGTCTGGTAATAGAGCCGCGTGGTCACGTGCAGGTTGGCGAGCGCCGAGCTGAACAGGCCGTGGATATCGGCGACCCGATGCAGCACGGCATCGGCGTAGATGCCCAGATGGCCATTGCGCAGTGCGACCACGAACGGCACGATGCTCTCGTCGGCGCGTACCCATCGGCCGACCACGAACGCCTGCCGATCGCGGAAGAATCCGGCCTCGACGACGTCGAGCGCCACCGGCGGCGGCTCTCCGGCCGCATACAGCAGCGGCCCCAGGCGATCGAGTATGCGTTGCGCATCGCTCGACAAGCTGCGAAACGGCACGGAGAACTCCGGCACGCTCAGGAACGAGGAGATGAGCTCGATGTCGATGCGATCGCGAATGCGCATGCGCCGATGCACCGACGCCATCGAGAAGGCGCGCAGCTTGCTCGGCGGCGGAAACGAATAGGCGACCGGACGCCAGATCTCGTGACAGATATTACGCCGCAGCGAATGCGCGAAGCTGAATGCCGTGTCCGCCTCGTAGCGGTCGACGATCATCGCGACGAACAGCCGGTCGAGCGCATCCCAGATGGCCGGCTCGCGGGCGAGCGCGGGAAACGCGCCGTGGATCCTCGGCCCGTGCTCCTCGATGTACTGGCTGTACAGTCCCAGCCGCTCCTTGCTGATGCGCACCGAGGCGTGCCAATCCATGAGCTCGAAGGCGCGCTTGGCGCGATAGGGGTACTCGCACAGCAGACTGTAGAAGTCATCGAAGATGCACAGGATAAGATGCGCGGCCGCATGGATGCCGGCGCTCTCGTCCGTACACGCCGACAGCCGGGCATAGCCGCGCTCGATCGCGGTCGGGCCGTCGCGCCCCTTCACGCCCGAAGGCTCGGCGATGGCCGGTCACATTCGCGCCGGCCATCGGATTTTGTCCTACAATGGCGGCTGGCTCGTGCCGACTCAGGCTTTCCCGTACGCGGCGCTATCATGAGCGCAGTTATACACATAAATCCGAGCTGCGCGCCGCGGCGTGCGCGCATGCCCTTCGCCAAGCTGGAGATGCAGCCATGTTCAAGACTCCCCGCTCGGTCCTCCCGGCGCTGATTTTGCTGATCCTGCCCCTCATCGGGCGCGCCCAGATCGGTGTGAGCCTCTCGGTGAACCTTGCACCCCCTGCGCTGCCGGTGTACGTGCAACCGCCGATTCCGGCTGCCGGCTATCTGTGGGTTCCGGGCTACTGGTACTGGGACGATCAGGTTCAGGATTATTACTGGGTGCCGGGCACCTGGGTGCTGGCGCCGCAACCCGGCCTTCTCTGGACGCCCGGATACTGGGGGTACGAAGGGGCTGCCTTCCTCTGGCACCCCGGGTACTGGGGTCCGCACGTCGGCTTTTACGGCGGCGTGAACTATGGTTTTGGGTATGTCGGCACGGGATTCGAGGGCGGCTACTGGCAGGGTGGACAGTTCTTCTACAACCGCGCCGTGATGAACGTCAGCTCGGTGCATATCACCAATGTCTACACCAGGAACGTCGTCGTCAATAACGTCACCGTCAACCGGGTGAGCTACAACGGCGGCCCGGGCGGGATCGAGGCAAGACCCACCGCCCAGCAGCTGAGCTACGAGCATGAGCGGCACATCCCCGCGGTCCAGGCGCAGCTGCAGCACGTTCAAATGGCGCGCGCCGATCCGGCGCTGCGCTCCAAGGAGAATCATGGCCATCCCGCCGTGGCGGCCACGCAGAGGCCCGGCGTATTTACGGGCAACGGTGTGGTTGCCGCGCGCGAGGCGCAGCATCCGGCAACGCACACTGCGCCCGCCGCCCACCACGCCGCGCATGCACCTGCGACGGAGCACGCCCGTCCCGCAGAGCATGCCGCGCCGCGCACGGAGCCCGCGCCGCGCACGGAGCCCGCGCCGCGCACGGAGCCCGCGCGTCCCGCAGAGCATGCCGCGCCGCGCACGGAGCCCGCGCCCCGCGCGGAGCACGCGGCGCCGCACCCCGCCGCTGCACCGCATCCGGCGCCGCGCCCGGCCGCTCCGGCGCACCCGGCGCAACCGCCCCACCCCGCACCCAAGCCGGAGCGTCGTCCCCCTGAGCATCCGGGATAAGCGCCGATGAGCGGATGAGCGCCGACCGCACGCGATCAGGGCAGCGTCGATCGCGGCGTAGCGTTTCCTCTGCGAGCGATGGAGTATGATTGGTCCATGCAAGTCGATCACGACAGTGCGGCTCATCGCTTCACGGCCCTCGTCGATGGCGAGCGCGCCGTCCTCGATTACACCATTGCCGCCGGCGTCATGACCATAACCCACACCGGCGTGCCGCATGCCATCGAAGGCCGCGGAGTGGCGGCGGAGCTCACGCGCAAGGCGCTCGAGACGGCCCGCGATCATGGCTGGCGAGTGGTCCCGGCGTGCAGCTACGCGGCCGCCTATCTCGCCAAGCATCCCGAGGAAGGGAGCGAGAGCGCCAGGCAGCACCAGAGCGATCTGCTGGACGAGGCGCTCGAAGAGACCTTTCCGGCGAGCGATCCGCCGGCGGTGAGCGGCAGCTCCTAGCGCTGCAGCATCGGCTTTCCCTGGTGCGCGACCAGCAGGTCGTGCATGTCGTTGGCATGCCCCTCCTCGACCGCCAGGATGCGCTCCATCATGAGCCTCGAGCTCGGGTCTTTGGCGCCGAAATATCGGGCCAGCTCGCGATAGTGCTCGACGGCGATGCGCTCGGCGATCAGGTTCTCCTTGATCATGTCGACGAGGCTCTGCGCGCTGCCGTACTCCGAGGCCGATCGCGTCGCGAGCCCCGCGGGGTTGAAGTTGGGAGTACCGCCAAGCTGGTTGATGCGCTCGGCGACCTGCATCGCGTGCTCCTGCTCGTCCTTCGCATGCTGCGCAAACTCCGCCTTGACACCCTCGCTGCTGATGCCGGTCGCCGCGATCGCATGCATGGTGTACCGCAGGACGCAGACGATCTCCGTCGCGAGCACCGCCTGCAGGATCTCGATCGTCCCGCGGATGTCGCCTTCGTAGCTGGGCGTGACGCTCCCCTCGGATATGTGCTGGCGCGCGCGCTCGCGCAGGGTCTGCACGTCGGTGAGAAAGGGCTTGCTGTTGCCGTTCTGCTTTTCAGCCGCGGGCCGAGTGTCCATGGTTTGCTCCTCGCTGGGGATGGCGAAGAGGTGAGCCTATACCGGCGCGCCCGCCGTTCCGATCGAGCCGGGCCGAGCGCCGCCGGTAGGATTCGTCGCCGACGCGCTGTCGGACGAGGCCGGACAAACCTGCCGGCGCTGCAATACAATGGCGGCATGCAGCCGATGACCCGCTCGATCCAGGCCATGTCTCTCGCCGCGTGCCTGATGGCGACCGCGGGCGTGGCATTCGCGGGGCTCGATGTGATCGATCCGCACGCCGTCTATCCCGAGGGCCCGCTGTGGCGGGATGGCAAGCTCTTCTACGTCGAGTATGCCGGTCCGGGCGTGAAGGTGTGGGACGGCCGGCGCATCGGCATCTTCTGGCGCGGCGAGCATTGCGGTCCGTCGGGCCTCATCGAATATCGGCGCGATCATCTGCTCGTTGCCTGCTACGACGCCAACAGCGTGGTCGAGCTGGATGCCCAGGGCCGCCTGGTGCGCACCATCGACAGGGACCAGTCCGGGAAGTCCTTCGTCGGCCCGAACGATTTTGCCGCCGACGGCTCGGGCGGCGTGTACTTCTCGGCCTCCGGGGTGTACGACATCAACGCGCCGATCAGCGGTGCGGTGCTGCACTTGAGCGCGGATGGGACTCGCCTCGTCCAGGTGGCCGACACCATCCATTATTCGAACGGGCTCACGCTGTCGAAGGACGGCAAGCATCTGCTGGTGGCGGAGGATCTCGCCGCGCGCATCCTGTCATTTCCCGTGCTGCCGGACGGCGGGCTCGGCCCGCGCACCGTGTGGGCACGGCTCGCGGATCTCGCCGAGCCCACGCCCCACGAGGATGCCTACAACGGCCCCGACGGGCTGAAGCTCGGCCCGGACGGCAACTACTACATCGCGCAGAACGGCTCGGGGCGGGTGCTGGTCGTCGACGCGGGCAAGAAGCTCGTGCGCATCGTCAAGGTGCCGACACCCTATGTCACCAACGTGAACTTCGGACCCGACGGAGCGCGCACGCTGTTCATCACCGGGGTCTTCGAGCAATTCAAGGCGCCCTACCGCGGCGTCGTCTACCGTTGGACTCCCTAGCCTAGCCCGCGAGCGCGCGCTTGAGCCCGGCGACCAGCGGACCGAGCTTCGGCGGGTCGGCCTCGAACGTCGGCGCGATGCCGCGCTCTCTGAGCGCGCGCGAGCACACCGGACCGATCGAGGCGACGATGCCGCGGTTCAGGAGCCGCGGCAGGTCGGCGGCGCGCCCCATGCCGGCGGCGACGGCGAACAGGTTCTGCACCTGCACCGCGCTGGTGAACACCACGGCATCCAGGCTCGACGCCGCCAGTGCCTCGATCATCCGCTCGAGCGGCGCGATGTCCCGCGGCAACGCCCAGCGATAGGTGGCGATCTCCCGCACCGCGGCGCCGCGCGCCTCGAGCGACTCGCGCAGCCGCCGATTCGTCTCCCCGTAGCGCTGCACCAGCACGCGGCGCCCCGCCAGCCCGATGGACGCGATCGCCGCGAGCACGGCCTCGGTGGTGAAGGGCGAGGCGGCGCGGATGTCGATGCGCACACCGCGCGCGCCGAGCTCTCCCGTGGGCTTCGGGCCGCGCACGACGATGATCGCCGCCTCGAGCAGTCGCTCGAGCTTGGGGGTCGATCCGAGTGCGTCGGTGGCTTGAAACAGCGCGCGCGTGCCCACCCCGGTCTGAAAGATCGCCAGGTGAAAGGGCTGCACGCTCCATTCCTCGAGCAGCGCGCCGAGCGCTCCCGGATCGACGTCGGGGATCTCCTCGAGCGCGGGGGCGTGCATGGGCAGCGCACCGCAACGCGCGATCAACTCGGCCAGATGGGCGCCGGTCCGGGTCTCGAGAATCGCAACGGTCTTCGATGCCATGCACGGCCCCTTGTCCAAGCCAAGCCGCCGATCAGAGGCGCGAGGCATCCCAGCCGCCGCCGAGCGCCTCGATCAGCGAGACGACCGCCACCAGCTGATTTTGCTGGATGGTGAGGAGCGCCTGCTGGTCCGCGATCAGCGATTGAATGTCGGTGATGACGGTAGTGTAGCTCACCGTGCCGGCATTGAACTGATTGAGCGCGACGTTCACGGCCGTCTGCGCATCGCCGACCGCCTTCTGCTCGACCGCGGCCTCCCGCTCGAGCACGCGCAGCGCGAGCAGCTGGTCCTCCACCGACTGGAACGTGGAGAGCACGGTCTGGCGGTAGCTCGCCACGTACTGATCGTAGGTGGCGCGCGCTTGCGCCACCGCCGCCACTTGCTCCCCGCCCTGCAGCAGCGTATCGCTCGCCGTCCCGCCGACGGACCAGATGCGATTGCCCGCGTGGATCAGCGTCGACAGCGGATTGCCCGCGTAGCCGCCGAGCGCGCTCAAGCTGATGGTCGGAAAGTACGCGCCGATCGCCACGCCGATGAGGGCATTCTCCTGCTTCATCTGGCGCTCCGCGGCGGCGATGGCCGGGTTGCGCTCGAGCAGCTGCGAGGGCAGCGTGAGCGGCACCTGCGGCACGGTCGCCTTGAGTGGCGCCGCGGCGATGCTCACCTCGGAGGGAAGGTGCCCGCTGAGCATGGCGATGGCGTGCTCGTAGGTCCCGCGCTGCTGCTCGACGCCGATGAGCTGTGCCTGCGTTGCCTCGAGCGCGGACCGCGCCGCTGCGACGTCGCCGCTGGTGGCCGTGCCGGAGCGGAGCTGGTTCTGCGCGATCTCGAGGGCGCGCTGATCGAGCCCGGCGGCCCGGGTGAGGAGCGTGCGCAGCGAATCGGTGGCGCGCAGATCGAAGTAGTCCGTCGCGAGCGTGGCCTGCGCGGACAGCCGCGCGCTCGCCAGGTTCGCCTCGCTCACCTGCACGCCGGCCTTGCGGCTCTCGACCTGGCGGCGGATGGTGCCCCAGATGTCGGGCTGCCAGGTGAGCACGCCTTCCAGCGTGAACTCGGTGTGCGTGGAGCCGCCGGTGCCGCTTCCCACCGCGCTCGAGACCGCGGCGGTGCCGCCGCCGCCCCCGCCGCGCTGGCCGCCGAAGCTCGCGCTCATCACCGGAAACAGCTGTGCCTCGGCCTCCCTCAGCAGCGCCGCCGCCTCGCGGTATTGCGCCTCGTACTGCTTCACGTTCTGGTTGGAGATGTCGACCTGGCCCTCGAGGCCATCCAGCTCCGGGTCGGCGAAGATGTGCCACCACTCTCCCCGATCGAGGGCATCCTGCGGGCTGCCGAGCTTCCATCCCGGCGGCGTCTCCTTGTAGGCCTCGGGTACCGGCGCGGGGGGACGGTGATAGTTCGGTCCGACCGCGCAGCCCGCCAGGAGCGCTGCGGCGAGGGCCGCCGTGCGCCGCACGCCGGCGGCGCGCGGGCAGGCGAGGCGCCTCATGGGCTCACCTGCGCCGCCTCGGCATCCGACCAGCGCCGCGGCCAGCGTGCCTTGAGCCAGGTTTGAAACCGGTCGAGATAGACGTACAGCACCGGCGTCGTGTACAGGGTCAGCATCTGGCTCATGATCAGCCCGCCGACGATGGAGATGCCGAGGGGCCGGCGCAGCTCGGCGCCGTTGCCGTAGCTCGCCGCGAGCGGCACGGCTCCGAGCAGCGCCGCGAGGGTGGTCATCATGATGGGACGAAATCGCAGCAGGCATGCCTGGTATATGGCCTCGCGCGGTGCGAGCCCCAGGGTGCGCTCGGCGTGGATGGCGAAGTCGATCATCATGATGGCGTTCTTCTTGACGATGCCGATCAGCAGGATGACGCCGATCATGGCGATGATGCTGAACTCGGTATGCGAAACCATCAGCGCGAGCACGGCGCCCACTCCCGCCGAGGGCAAGGTGGAGATGATGGTGATCGGGTGCACGTAGCTCTCGTAGAGCACACCGAGCACGATGTAGACCGCGAGCAGCGCCGCCGCAATGAGCACCAGCTCGCTGACGAGCGACTGCTGGAAGGTGGCCGCGGTACCGGCGAATATGCCGTGCACGGACGTCGGCATGTGAATCTCCTCCATGGCGCGGGTCACCGCTTGCGTGGCATCGCTCAGCGACATGCCGGGCTCGAGATTGAATGAGATGGTGGTCGATGCGAACAGCCCGTGGTGATTGACCGAAAGCCGCGTCGTTCCCGCGGCGTGACTCGAGACGGCGGCAAGCGGCACCATGGTCTCGACCTTGGCGCTCACTGCGGCGCCGCTCGACACCGCGCCGCGGCCGGTGTTGGCGATGGCATTGGTCAATGCATTCTGGACCGAGTTGCTCGCCGCGGCGGCGCTGCCGCCGACCCCGCTGCCGATGCCGCCGACCGCAGTGCCGCTCGCGCCGCTGCCTGCGGCCGGCACCGCGCCGCCGCTGCCGCTGCCGCCGACCGCGGTCGAGGACGTGGTCCCGCCCCCCACGGTCGAGAGGTTCGTGTTCTGTGTCCCGGTGGCCGCGCCTCCCGAGGTGCTCACGTAGATGTCGCTCAAGGATTGCGGGCTCTGCCAGTAGCGCGGCGCAACCTCCATGATCACGTGATACTGATTCAAGGCGTTGAAGATGGTGGAGACCTGCCGCTGGCCGAAGGCATCGTACAGGGTGGCGTCGAGCTCGCTCACCGTCACGCCGAGGCGCGCGGCGGTCGCGCGGTCGTAGCTCACGTCGGTCTGCAGTCCCTTCTGCTGCTGGTCGGAGTTCACGTCCGCGACCACCGGGCTCTGCTCGAGCGCGGCGACCAGCTTCGGGCCCCACTCGTACAGATCGGAGATCTTGTCCGCCTGCAGCGTGAACTGATATTCGGCGTTCGCCTGCCGTCCGCCGACGCGGATATCCTGCACCGTCTGCAGGAACAGCCGCGCGCCGGGCACCTGCGCGAGCTTGTCGCGCAGCCGGGCGACGACCTCGTCGGAGGAAATCTTGCGCACGGAGAGCGGCTTGAGCAGCACGTAGACATAGCCGAAATTGGCCTGCGAGGCGCCGCCCCCGCTGCCCGCCCCGGTGAACCCGGCGATGCTTTGCACCGCCGGATCGGCCTGCACGATGCCCATCAATTGCACCAGCTTGTCCTTCATCAGCTGGAATGAGATGCTCTGATCCGCGACGATGCCGCCGGTGATGAGGCCCGTGTCCTCCTGCGGAAAGAAGCCCTTCGGAATGACGGTGAACAAGAGCACGTTGAGCGCGACCGTCACGGCCAGCGCGAACATCACCAGCCGGCCGTGCTCGAGCGACCAGGCGAGCGTGCGCTCGTACCAGACGAGCGAGCGGCTCATGAAGCTGCGCCGCGGCGCACGGCCCGCCGCCCGCGCCGGCGGGCGCAGCATCAGGGCGCACATCATGGGTGTCGTGGTCAGGGATATCACCATCGAGATCGCGATGGCGAGCGACAAGGTCGCGGTGAACTCCCGGAACAGCCGCCCGATGATTCCGCCCATGAGCAGGATGGGAATGAATACCGCGACCAGCGAGACGCTGATCGAGACCACCGTGAAGCCGACCTCCCGGGCCCCGCGCAGGGCGGCCTCGCGCCGCGGCATCCCGTTCTCCACGTGCCGCGAGATGTTCTCGAGCACCACGATCGCGTCGTCGACCACGAAGCCGGTGGCGATGGTGAGCGCCATGAGCGAGAGGTTGTCCAGGCTGAAGCCCAGCAGGTACATGCCGCTGAACGTGCCGATCAGGGAGATGGGCACGACCACCGCGGGAACCAGCGCCGCGCGCACATCGCCGAGCGTCAGGAACACCACGAAGGTCACCAGGGCGACCGCCAGCAACAGCGTCCACTTGGTATCGCGCAGCGATGCGCGGATGGTCGCGCTGCGATCCGAGACGATGCTGAGGTTCACGTCGCTCGGCAGCGAGGCCTCGAGCTGCGGAAGCTCCGCCTTCACCTGATCGACGGTGTCGATGATGTTGGCGCCGGGCTGGCGCGACAGGATGACGAGCACCGCGGGTTCCCCGTTGGCGCGTCCCTCGTTGCGCAGATCCTGCACCGAGTCCTCGACGTCGGCCACGTCCGACAGGCGCACGGCGGAGCCGTTGCGGTAGGCGATGACCAGCGGCCGGTACTCGCTCGCATGGCTCGCCTGGTCGTTGGTATAGAGCTGGAAGCGCCGACCGCCCTCCTCGATGGCGCCCTTCGGACTGTTGGCATTCGCCGACGCGAGCGCCGCACGCACGTCCTCGAGCCCGATGCCGTAGCGGAACATGGCGGTGGGGTTGAGCTCCACGCGCACCGCCGGCAGCGTCGCGCCGCCGATCGATACCTGACCGATGCCGTCGAGCTGCGAGAGCCGCTGCTGCAGCACGTTGCTCGCGGCATCGTACAGCTGGCCCCGCGTCAAGGTCCTGGAGGTGAGCGCGAGGATCATGAGCGGCGCATCCGCGGGATTCACCTTGCGGTAGGTCGGATTGCTCGACAGGCTGGTCGAGACGTCGGCGGCAGCGGCGTTGATCGCCGCTTGCACATCGCGCGCCGCACCGTTGATGTCGCGGTCCAGATCGAACTGCAGCGTGATCCGCGTCCCGCCGGTCGAGCTCTGTGAAGTGATCTCCGTGACGTCGGCGATCTCCCCGAGATAGCGCTCCAGGGGCTCGGCGACGCTGGTCGAGACCGTCTCCGGATCCGCGCCCGGCAGCGAGGCCGACACGGAAATGGTCGGATAGTCGACCTGCGGCAGCGGCGAGACGGGCAAGTGCAGGTAGGCGAGCGCACCGGCGAGCGCGATGCCCGCCGTCAGGAGCGTGGTGGCCACCGGCCGCTCGATGAAGGGGCGCGACAGGTTCATATCGGGGCCGGACCCGCTTCCCCGCCGCCTGCGGGCGGCCCCGCCCCGAGATCGGCCTTGCGCAGGCGGCGCCGCAAGCGCACCGACACCCGGTCGAAGGCGAGATAGATCACCGGTGTCGTGAACAGCGTGAGCAGCTGGCTCATGATCAGACCGCCGACGATCGCGATGCCGAGCGGCCGGCGCAGCTCCGATCCCGCCCCGTAGCTCAGCATCAGGGGCAACGCGCCGAGCAGCGCCGCCATCGTCGTCATCAGGATGGGCCGAAATCGCAGCAGCGATGCCTGCGTGATCGCCGCGCGCGGCTCCAGCCCCCCCTTGCGCTGCGCATCGAGCGCGAAGTCGATCATCATGATGGCGTTCTTCTTGACGATGCCGATCAGCAGGATGATGCCGATGATGCCGAGCACGTCGAGGTCGTGCCCCGCCAGGATGAGCGCCAGCATCGCGCCGATGCCCGCCGAAGGCAGCGTCGAGAGGATCGTGATGGGATGAATGAAGCTCTCGTAGAGCACGCCGAGCACGATGTACATGGTGATCACGGAGGCGGCCAGGAGCAGCGCCTGATTGCTGAGCACGTGCTGGAAAGCGGCTGCGGTACCCTGAAACGCGGTCACGAACTTGCCCGGGAGCTTGATGTCCTGTTCCGCCCTGCGGATCGCATCGACGGCGGCGCCGAGCGAGGCACCGGGCGCCAGATTGAACGAGATGGTGCTGGCGGGGAACTGTCCGAGGTGGGTGATCTGCAGCGGTCCGGCGCGCTGGTTCACGTGCACGATCGCCGACAGCGGTACCTGACCGTTGCTCGAGGAGAGCGACGAGGGCAGATACAGCTCCGACAAACCGGCGAGCGAGCGCTGAACGGATGGATCGGCCTCCAGGATGACGCGATACTGGTTCGATTGCGAGTAGATGGTCGAAACGATGCGCTGCCCGAACGAGTCGTACAGCACGTTGTCCACGGTCGCAGGCGTGATGCCGAAGCGCGCGGCGGTGGCGCGGTCGATCACCAGGTCGGTGGCCGTCCCTTGCTGCTCCAAGTCGCTCGCAACGTCGGCGAGCTCGGGAAGCTCGCTCAGCTTCTGCAGCAGCGGCGGGATCCAGGTCGCGAAGTCGTTGTTGTCGGTGCTCTCGACCACGAACTGGTATTGCGTGCGGCTCACCGCCGAGTCGATGGTGATGTCCTGCAGCGGCTGCATGTACAGCGTGATGCCGACCACCTCGTGCGTCTCGCGCTCGAGCCGGCGGATGATCTCGCTCGCGCTCGAGCGGCGCTCATCGTGCGGCTTGAGATTGATGAGGAAGCGGCCGCTGTTCAAGGTCGAGTTGGTGCCGTCGACGCCGATGAACGAGCTCAGCGATTGCACGTCCGGATCCCTGAGAATCGCGGCCGCAAGCGCCTGCTGGCGCTCGGCCATGGCCGCATACGAGATGCTCTGGGCCGCCTCCGAGATGCCCTGAATCTCCCCGGTGTCCTGCACCGGGAAGAAGCCCTTGGGTATGAACACGTACAGGAGCAGCGTCACCACCAGCGTGAGGCCCGCCACCACCAGCGTGAGGGGCTGGTGGTCGAGCACCCAGTCGAGGGCGCGCGCGTACTTGCCGATGATCCACTGAAATCCCCGCTCGGCGCGCAGATCCCAGGCGCCGCGCGTGGCCGGCGGGCGCTGGTGCAGCAGCCGCGCGCACAGCATCGGCACCAGGGTGAGCGATACGGCCGCCGAGATGACGATGGTCACGGCGAGCGTGATCGCGAACTCGTGGAACAGCCGGCCGACGATCTCCCCCATGAACAGGAGCGGTATCAGGGCCGCGATCAGCGACACCGTGAGCGAGATGATGGTGAAGCCGATCTGCTGCGAGCCCTTGAGCGCGGCGCTGAGCGGCGCATCACCGCTCTCGATGTAGCGGGCGATGTTCTCGATCATCACGATGGCATCGTCGACCACGAAACCGGTCGAGATGGTGAGCGCCATGAGGGAGAGATTGTCCAGGCTGTAGCCCAACAGGTACATCGCGCCGAACGTGCCGACCAGCGACAAGGGCACCGAGAGGCTCGGAATCAAGGTGGCCGGCGCGTTGCGCAGGAACACGAAGATCACCAGCACCACCAGCACCACGGCGAGAATGAGCTCGAACTCCACGTCCGCCACCGAAGCGCGGATGGTCTCGGTTCGGTCGCTCAGCATGGTGATGTCCAGGGCCGGCGGCATGTCCGCCCTCACCCGCGGCAGCAGCCGCTTCACCGCATCGGCCACCTGGATCACGTTGGCGCCGGGCTGGCGCTGAATGTTGAGGATGAGCGAGGGTATGCCGTTCGCCCAGGCGCCGAGCTTGGTATTCTCCGGCGCCATCACCACGTTGGCCACGTCCGACATGTGCACGGGCGAGCCGTTGCTGTAGGCGACGATGATGTCCCGATAGCCCTGGATGCCGGTGATCTGATCGTTGGCGTTGAGCGAGGAGGACTGCGACGGCCCGTCGAAGCTGCCCTTGGGCGAATTGCCGTTCGCGTTGCTGATGGTGGTGCGCAGATCGTCGATGTTGAGCCCGTACTTGGCGAGCGCCCGCGGGTTGAACTGAATGCGCACAGCGGGGCGCTGACCGCCCGAGATGCTCACCACGCCGACGCCCGGGAGCTGGCTGATCTTCTGCGCGAGCCGTGTGAAGCTCAGATCCTCGACGTCGATGAGACTGAGCGTGCGGGAGGTGACCGCCAGGGTCATGATGGGCGCATCGGCGGGATTGAACTTGGCATAGGTCGGCGGCGTCGGCAGATCGTTCGGCAGCACGTTGCCGGCCGCGTTGATCGCCGCCTGTACTTCCTGCTCGGCCACATCGAGACCGAGATCGAGGCTGAACTGCAGGGTGATGACCGATGCCCCGCCCGAGCTCGCCGAGGTCATCTGATTGAGCCCGGGCATCTGACCGAACTGCCGCTCGAGCGGCGCCGTGACCGAGGAGGTCATGACCTCCGGGCTCGCGCCCGGATAGAAGGTCTGCACCTGGATGGTCGGATAGTCCACTTCCGGGAGCGAGGAGAGCGGCAGGAACTTGAATGCGAACAATCCCGACAGCAGGATCGCGACCATGAGCAGCGAGGTCGCGACCGGCAGATTGATGAACAGCCGGGACGGATTCATCGCGCTAGGGCGCGGGGCCCGGGGCGCTGCGCGGCGCGGCGTCGTGCGGCGGCGGATTCGGGGCGCTCCGATCGCCCGGCGGGCGGTGATGATGCGTGCCGTTTCCATGGCCGCCCGCGTGAGTGCCGTCGCCCTGCCAGTGCCTCCTGCCTTCCTTCGGCGCCGCGGGCGCCGACTTGTCGGGGATGCTCACCTTGGCCCCGTCCCGCAGGCGGTCCGCCCCGTCGGTGACCACCACATCGCCGGGCGACAGGCCCGACTCGACCGCGTAGAAATCACCGTCCTGCGCCCCGAGCGCGACCGTGTGCACCGACACGGTGTCGTTGGAATCCACCAGGTACACGTAGCTGCCGGGCGCTCCGCGCTGCACGGCACCCACCGGCACGCGTACCACGTCCTTGAGCGTGTCGAGCAGCAGCACCACGTTGACGAACTGGCTGGGATAGAGGCGCTCGTCGGCGTTCTCGAAGTTCGCGCGCAGCATCACCGTGCCGGTGGTGGAGTTCACCTGGGTATCCACCGCCGCCAGCTGCCCCGTCGCGAGCTCGGTCACGTTGGCCCGATCGAAGGCAGTCACCGGCAGCGCCGCCCCCGAATGCACGCGTTGCATGATTTGCGGCAGGCTGTCCTCGGGCACGGCGAACTCGACCGTGGTCGGCTTGAGCGCGGTGAGCACGACGATGCCCGAGGTCGAGCCGGTCTGCACGTAATTGCCCGGGTCCACCTGCCGCAATCCCACGCGCCCGTCGGTCGGAGCAACGATGCGGCAGTAGGTCAGATTGAGCTGCTGCGCCTTGATCTGCGCCTTGTCGTAATCGACGGTCCCTTGATCCTGCTTGACCGTCCATACCTGATCCTCATACGTCTGCCGGGCGATCGACTGCTGCCCGGAGAGCGTCGCGTATCGCTTGAGGTCCATGCGCGCCTGCTCGAGCGAGGCCTGATCGCGCGCCAGCTGCGCCTGGTCCTGCTCCAGCGCCACCTCATAGGGCCGCGGATCGATCTGCGCCAGGAGCTGTCCTTTCCTGACCAGCTGTCCCTCCTTGAACGCCACGCTCATCAGCAGTCCGTTGATCTGGGTGGTCACCGTGACCGTCGCCAGCGGCGTGACCGCGCCGAGCGCCTGCAGCGAGAGGCGGATGTCGCCGCGCCCGATGCGCTGCACTCCCACGGGCTGATCGCCGCCCTGCTGAAAGCGCCGGCGCCGCTGCGGCGGGTGCGCGATGAAGCTCATCGACTGATAGACGATGACGCCGACCACGAGCGCGGCCGCGCAAGCGATGAGCGTCCAGCGCAACCATCTGCGCCCGCCGCTCGGCGCGGCAAGTGATGTGTCCTGTTCCATCTAGGGATGATCCGTCCTGCCGGTCAATTTGGACTCTGAGTGGTTGGGCAGTTTGCACCGGCGGGCGGGCAAAGAACCATCAGCATCGCCAAGAAACGTCAGGCGGCCGACAAGTTTCCGCAGGGCTCGCCGGCAGCCGCCCGCCGGCGCCGTCTTTGGGCACGGCATCTAGCGGCGAAAGAAGTAAGGTATCCCGGTCAGGACCACGCCGATCGCGACCAGCGCGGCGACGTTGGGGATGAAGTAGGGATAGATGATCAGAGCGACTCCGCACAGCAACGGCACGGCCGAGCGCTGCTGCTTGCCGTAGATCGCGAATCCCAGCCCTATGGAGCTGAACAGGACTCCCCACAGCAGTAGCGACTCGCTCAGGTTCCCGGCGAGCGCGGACAAGCTACTTGCTCTCTTTGGCCACCAGGAATTTCACCAGATCGACCACCTGCTCGGGGCCGCCGGCGCTCTGCGTGGTCACGCGGTACTTGCCGTTGACGATGAGCGTGGGCGTGCGATCGATGCCGTAGGCCTTCATCAGGTCCTCGTCGTGACGCACCTCGGTGTCGACGCCGAATGACTTGGAGGCGCTCAAGAAGGTCGCCACCGGCACCCCCGCCTGCTTCTGGTAGAAGCGCGCCGCATCCTCGATGGTCGGCATCTTCGACTTGAGGGCTCCGGTTCCCGGGTCCGTCGTGGCGAGCTCGCCGGTGGTCCAGACCGCATCGAACATCGCCTCGTGCGTCCGGTCGGCGACGCCGAGCGCCTTCGCGGTCGCGTAGGCGAGCTGGAACATCGGCCAGTCCTCGGCCGGATTGAACGCTGCCGGCACGTAGTTGACCACGGCGTTGGGCGGCAGGGTCTTGACCAGTTTCTGCATGTAGGGACGGAACTGGTTGCAGGCCGGACAGGCATAGGAGAAGACCTCCGTCACCAGCACCTTGCCCGGCGGCAGCCCGGTCGGCTGCGGCTGAAGAACGACCTCGTAGTTTCTACCCTCCACCCACGCCGGCGCGCCGGGCGGTGAGGGTGCCGCCGCGGCGGCGGCGGCGAGCGAGGCCAGCGAGAGCAGTGCAATCGTGCGAATCGATGCCTTCATCGAGGGGTATCTCCGAGCTTCAGCGCTTATGCCAGGTGCGGATTCTAGACGATCGCGCTCACCCCGGCTCGTCCAGCGGCGCGAGCGATGCCGGTACGTGCCGCCGCAGCAGCGCGTTGCGCGCCTCCCATTCGTCCTGCGGCTCGAGCCGCTCCAGCAGCTCGATCGCACCCCCCGCGAAGACGGCGATCGGCAGCCCGTCGCGATACAGCAGGCGGTTGCCGGCGAGCGATGGCAGGCGCGCGCCCGGCGTCAGGATACCGACCAGATTGAGCGGATCGGCGCCGCAAAGGGAAAGCAGCCGGCCGCCGTGGGGACGGCGCCGCGCCTCGCGCAGCAGCGCTATCGCTTCGGGCGCGGCGTACTGCTCGCCCGAAAAGCCGGATACGAATCGCCCGCCGCGGATCTCCCCGCGAGCCTCGAGCCTGCGGCAGCAGCTCACGATGTCGCGCCAGGGCGCCAGCCACGCCGCTTCGCGCGCCATGAGCTTCCAGAAGATCACGCCCCAGCGGCGCAGCAGCGTTCTCACGACGTGCTCCACGGCTTCCGCGTCGGGACCAGGGCTCGGCGGCTGCCGGCGCACCAGCGCCCAGCGGCCGGCATCGGCCATCGCGAACACGGCAATGTGGCGCTTGCGGCGCCCGCCGCGGCCGGACGCGCGGCCGCGTTGGCTGCTCGGCACCAGCAGCGCACGCAGGCCGCCGAAGCTGTCGGAATTCACCAGGCCGAGCGCGACCAGCTCGGCGAGGGCTTCCTCGGTTTCCACGGGCAGCATGCCGACGCTGTCGGCGATCTCATCGAAGAACGATGCGCCGTGCGATTGAATGTAGTCCTTGACCGCGCGGGCGCGCGAGGAGAGCTGCTCCGGATCGTGTCCATGCGTGAACGACGACCAGGACTTGACGCTGCGCCGTGCGAGCAGGGTGATGGGCGTCGAGCGCACGGGCGATGCGCCGGGTCGCTCGCGATCGACCGGATCGAGACGCGTCCAGACGAATCGGCCCGCGCGGCAATGCTCATCCAGCCATTCCGGTTCGTACTCGCTGATGCGCGCGGGCAGGATATCGGTCTCCCAGGCGCTTGCCGGGGACTCGAAACCCTCGAGCTGGGCGAGCACGGCCGCCACGGCATCGGAGCCTTGCATGCGCGCATCGGGAAGCACGCGCTGCCAATCGAACAGAAAGCGCAGGAAATCGCGCGCGGCCACCGGCTCGATCTCGGCGCGCAGCCGCTTGACGGTGTAGCGATGGATGCGCGCGAGCAGGCGCCGCTCGCACCACTCCTCCTCGGCGGCTCCCGGCGTGAACGCGCCGCGCAGCGCGAATCCCTGTGCCTCGAGGGCCGCGAGCGCGGTATTGACCGGCTCGATCCGCAGCCCGAGCGATTCGGCCAGGGCGCAGGCGCGAAGCGGGCCTGAGCCCTCGAGCCGGCCGCGCACGATCTCGGCAAGCGCCTCCTCCGAGGAGGGCGCTATCGGCTCGAACAGCGCGCGCCTTTCGGTCGCCACCCAGATCGGCCGCCCCGCCCCGTCCCTGAGCTCGGCGATGCGCCCCTGCGCCGCGAGCTCGCTCGCGAAAGCCGGCCACGCGGGATTGCGGCCCAGCTCCGGCTGTGTCAGGAACGTGAGCCAGAGCAGCGCATCGTGCAGCTCGTCGGGTGTGACCGCGTCCGGCCAGGCCTCCTCGCGCACCCGCGCAATCGCCTCGCCGTCGAGCTTGCCCAGATCTGCGGCCGATGCAGGGTCGATCCAGCGGCGGCTCATCACGGCCTGCGTGCGGCGCTCCTCGAGCGGGGCATCGTCGAGAAACGCGTACGGGCGCGCATTCAGCGCCTCGAGGGCGAGCGGCGAGGGCTCGGTGAGGTCGCACGCAACGGCGCGGACTTCGCCGCGCTCGAGCCTGCGCAACAGCTCCTCGAACGCCTCGATGTCCATCGCATCCTCCAGGCAATCGCGGATCGTCTGGCGCACCAGCGGATGATCGGGTATCTCGATCTCGCCGGGCAGGTTCTCGGCGCACGCCACCTGGTCCGGAAACACCGACGCCAGCAGATCCTGGGCATTCATGCGGGCGATCTGCGGGGGGACCTTCTTGCCGCCGCGAAAGCGCGGCAGCGCGAGCGCTATGCCGGCATTCCATCGCCAGCGCACCTCGAACATCGGCGCGGCGCACAGGGCCTGCACCAGCAGGTGGCGTACCGTGCTTGCGCGCAGGTACTGGGCGACTTGCGCAAGCTCGAAGCTGTGCACCTGCGTGAGCGAGAGCACGATCTGATCCTCGGTCGCCGCAGCCTGCAGCTCGAAGTTGAACGTGCGGCAGAAGCGCTTGCGCAGGGCGAGTCCCCAGGCGCGGTTCACGCGGCTGCCGTAGGAGCTATGGATCACCAGCTGCATGCCGCCCGACTCGTCGAAGAAGCGCTCGAAGACGATGGTGTCGAGGGTCGGCAGCGCCCCGAGCGCGGCGCGCCCGGCCGCGAGGTATTGGGTCAGCTGATGCGCGGCCTCGCCGGCGAGGCCCACCGTCTCGATCAGCCATTGCGCGGCTGCGCCGGGGCTCTGGGCCAGGCGCGCCGCGATCTCTGCGCGCAGGCGCGAAACGGCTGCCGACAGCTCATCGCTCCGTCCCGGCGCCTCGCCGAGCCAGAAGGGAATCGTCGGCGGCTGCCCGTGCGCATCCTCGACCCGCACCGTGCCGCGCTCGACGCGCAGGATCCGGTACGACATGTTGCCCAGCTGGAACACGTCCCCTTGCAGGCTCTCGACGGCGAAGTCCTCGTTCACGGTGCCGACCGGCTGCGCCTCGGGCTCGAGAACCACTCGATAATCGGCGTTGTCGGGAATCGCCCCGCCGGAGGTGAGCGCGGTGAGGCGCCCGCCGCGGCGCGCGCGCAGCATGTGGTGCACGGCGTCGCGGTGAATCAGCGCTCCATGGCGTCCGCGCCGCGTCGAGAAGCCCTCGGCCAGCATGCCGACGCACTGCTCGAAATCCTCGCGGCGCAGCTCGCGATAGCCGTAGGCGCCGCGCAGCAGATCGAACAGGCCATCTTCCGGCCATTCCCGCGCGGACACCTCGGCCGCGATCTGCTGGGTCAATACGTCGAGCAGATTCTGCGGCACGCGCAGACTGTCCAGCTCGCCGCGCCGCTCGGCATCGATGAGCGCCGCGCATTCGACCAGCTCGTCGCGCGACAGCGGAAAGAGCCGTCCCTTCGATACGCCCCCGACCGAATGACCGGCGCGCCCGACGCGCTGCAGGAAAGCGTTGATGGAGCGCGTCGAGCCGATCTGGCACACCAGATCCACATCGCCGATATCGATGCCGAGCTCGAGCGATGCGGTGGCCACCAGCACCTTGAGCTCGCCGCGCTTGAGGCGCTGCTCGGCGTCGAGCCGCCGTTCGCGTGCGAGGCTGCCGTGATGCGCGGCGACCTGCGCCTCGCCCACCCGCTCCGAGAGGTGCCGCGCCACGCGCTCGGCGAGCCGGCGCGTGTTGACGAACACGAGCGTGGTGCGGTGCTCGCCGATGAGCTCGGCGAGCCGGTCGTACACCTGGCTCCACACCTCGCCGGACATGACCGCCTCCAGGGGCGCGGGCGGCAACTCCAGCGCGAGATCGCGCCGTCGCGCGTGTCCCGTATCGACGATGGTGCAGGACGCCCCGGTGCGCGCGCCGGTGAGGAAGCGCGCCACCTCCGCGAGCGGCCTTTGCGTCGCCGACAGGCCGATGCGCACCAGAGGCCTCGCCACCAGCGCCTCGAGGCGCTCGAGCGACAGGGCGAGGTGGGCGCCGCGCTTGTTGCCCGCGATGGCGTGGATCTCATCGACGATGACCGTGCGGCAGCCGCGCAGCATGTCGCGGCCCGACACGGAGGTGAGCAGGATGTAGAGCGACTCCGGCGTCGTCACCAGGATGTGCGGCGGCGTGCGGCGCATGCGCGCACGCTCGCTCTGCGCCGTATCGCCGCTGCGCACGACCGCGCGCAGCGCCACCTGCGGAAGACCGAGCGCAGCGAGCTCGGCGCCGATGCCCTCGAGCGGCGCCTCGAGATTGCGCTGAATGTCGTTGGACAGGGCCTTCAGGGGTGAGACGTACAGGACGCGCGTCTCGTCGGGGAGCGCGCCGGCCACCCCTTCGCGCACCAGCTGATCGATCGCGGCGAGGAACGCCGCGAAGGTCTTGCCCGACCCCGTAGGGGCGGCCACCAGGACGTGGCTTCCCGACTGGATCGCCGGCCAGGCCGCGGCCTGCGCCGGGGTCGGGGCGTCGAAGGTGCGGGCGAACCAGGCGGCGACGGCGGGATGAAATGAGTCGAGCGCGTCCATCCAGTGCCTATTCCAGCATCTTCTTCAGGTTCTGCAAACCCGCCTGGTACACGCCCGTGACCGCATCGACCGCCGCCTTGTCGTTCTCGTTGTCGCCGGGGCTCTCGCCGCCATTCTTGCGCTTGAAGCGGCCCGACCAGGTCACCAGCGACTTGCCTTTGCCCGCGGACTTGACGGTCAGAACCGAGCTGTAGTGGCTCACGGGCAGCGCGCCCTCGAGGATCTCGTAGCGAAACGTGCGCGCTGCGGGTTGGAAGGACAGGAGCTTCTCCTTGATCGTTCCGCCGCCCTTGAGCGTGAGCAGGCGCACGGCGCCGACGGTGTTGTTGGTGCCCTCGACGATCTCGACCTGAGCGACGGCCGGATGCCAGGTATTGAGGCCATCGAAATTCTCGACCGCCTTCCACACCTTGCCGGCGGGCGCGGCGATCTCGACCGATTGCCTGACGTGCAGCCACGGGGCGGCGGCGAGCGCGGTACCGCCGCTCATGAGCAGCGCCGAGCTGACGGCAATTGCGCGGATCGTTTTCATATTTTGACTCCTGGAGATTGAGAGACTACCCCTATGAGATCGATGCATCCGTGATCGCCGCGGCGCCGGGCCGCAGCCAGCGCGCCGCCAGCGGCGGTATCAGCAGCAGGCTCACCAGGGTCGAGGATACCAGCCCGCCGAGGATGACGACCGCCATGGGA
>Ga0335075_10005062_pt1 | contig 20512 bp, 17 predicted proteins | sample Lox_Sample_24_FD_206723 | JGI IMG/M metagenome (GOLD analysis project Ga0335075, IMG submission 206723) | Soil microbial communities from Loxahatchee National Wildlife Refuge, Florida, United States - Lox_Sample_2.4 | ecosystem: Environmental > Terrestrial > Soil > Wetlands | place: USA...
CGAGCTGGTCGATCACGCCCGCCGCGCCGCCCAGGCCTGCCCCACGTTCGCGCTGCTGGTCGGTTCGGGGACGGCAGCGAAGCGACCGTCTCCCGGTTCGGCGGCGCGGGATCGTGTGAGCAGCTGAGCGCAGATCGCCGTCCTCGAAGCCGCGCTCGCTGCGTAAGCCCCTGTCCTACAGCCCGGCAGCATGCACGGCCGCCAGCCCGGCCCACTCGCCGTAGGGCGCGAACAGCTCGCGCACGTGCGATTCCTCGGCCCGCGCGCGATGGTCGCCCCCGCTGAGAACGCGCCCGGCGAGTTGCAGCAGGCCGAGATCTCCAGCGGGTAGCTGGTCATAGCGTCCCTGCCCGCACAGGGCGAGCATCTCCACCGTCCACGGACCTATGCCGGGGATCGCCCGCAGCCTGCGCCAGCCGCTCTCGGGCCGATCGTCACGCAGATCCACGCGCCCGCTGGCCACCTCACGGGCAGCTCTCCGCAGCGCGATCGCCCGCGATTCGCTCAGATCGCACGCCTGCATCTCGGCCGGCGTCGCTCCCGCGATCTTCGCCGCAGCCGGCGCGTCGCGCAACCCGTGTGCCCATGCGTCGACGGTGACCTCCCCGTCGACCGTGACCTGCCGGTCGACCGTGGCCTGCCTATCCGCACAGCGCCGGCCCAGTCGCGCCACGATACGCCGCTGGATCGCCGCCGCCCGGTCGTACTCGATCAACTGCTCGCACACCGCCCACACAAGCGCCTCGAAGGGTTCGGGCCGGCGCCGTGCGCGCAGCCACGGCCTCGTTCTGACAGAACTTCCGATGAGCGGGTCTGAGGCGAACCTGCGCCGGAACTCGCCCAGGTCGTCGTCCACACCCAAGGCGAACCGCATCCGGGCGATGCCGTGCTCCGCGCATGACCGGCGCTCTGCTCGGGCCCCGAACACCACGAGATCCGGCGCGGTCTGAGCCACGCGCACGACCACGGGCTCTCCCCGCTCGTCGTGCAGCAGCCTCGCGATCACGCCGCCGCTTCGGCGCGTGACCCCATCCTTGCCCAGCATCCGCGGCAGCCTGAACGGGCCGGCCGGCCGCACCTGAACGCGCAACTCAACCACCGCGCCCGCCACCGCGGCGTCCCCCGCGTCAGCGGCCCGCGCTGTCCAGCAGGTGCACGTCCACGAGCAGCGAGCGCGTACCCACAATCCGCACGAGCTCACCGGCTCGGTTCGGAGCGCGCCGGCCACGTGGCCTGCCACGACGGGAGCGCCCGCGCGCAGCGGCGCCCTGGCCGCGACGACGCGCGGTCAGCCCGACGACGGCCGCGCCGGCGATGAACCCGCCGGCCGCCATGGCAACCGCCTGTGTGGCGGGCGCCAGTGACACGGCGCCGAGCGTGCCAAACGCACCGGGGCGCCGGTACAGAGCGCGAGCACGGAGTGGCTCCGGCGCGAGTACGGGCACGGCGTCCACGGCCTGCACCGTCTCTACGACCTCGATCTCGTTTGCAGGCTGGCCGATCACGCTCACTCGGGTGAGTGTAGAGACCGGCTCAGACCGATCTACAGCACCCGCTCGTACATCCGGTACTTCTTCACGACGGTCCCGCCCATCGCTTCCATACCGCGGTTCATGGGGGTGTTGGTCTCGAGGATCCAGCCCATCTCGCCGCCCTTCTGGGGAGTGGCTTCGGCGGCGTCGTAGTGCATCTCATACATCTTGGCCGCGACGCCGGTGTGCTGGTACTCGGGCTTGACGCCCAAAAAGCCAACCCGCACCCGGGTCATGATGTGGCGCCGGCGCAGGAAGTGCCACCAGCCCAGCGGCAACAGGCGACCTTTCATCTTCGCCAGCACCTGGTTCAGGTCGGGGACGGTGATCGCCATGCCCACAACCTCGCCGGTGTCTTCGCGTTCGGCGATCATGAACCAGTGGGGATCGAAAGCCAGGTGCATGTCCATCGTGTAGGCGTCGAGATCCTTCTTGGAGTAGGGCACGAAGTCCCAGTTGTCCTTCCACGCCGAGTTGTAGATCTCCGCGAACGCGTCCATGTCTTTGCGCAGCTGCCGGCGGCGCATCGGCCGCACGCGGATGCCGTGCTCCGATTGGGCCTTCTCGGCCAGCTCCCAGATCACCGGCATCACCTGGTCGCGGTCTTGGACCTCCAGTTTCCACATCCACACGTCCATCGCCTTGGTCAGCCCAGCCTGCTCGGCACGCTCTGCGTAGTAGGGCGGATTCCACGGCTCCAGGATCATCGGCCGCAGGTCATACCCCTCGACCAGGATGCCGCACTCGTCGTTCATCGTCAGGCTCGCCGGGCCGACCATCCGCTCCATCCCGCGTCCCCGCAGCCAGGCCGCGGCGGCGTGCAGCAGCGCGTCTAGCACCTCCTGGTCGTCCTCGAACTCCAGAAAGCCAAACCACCCCCAGCGGCTGTCGTGCTGATCGTTGAACGCCTCGTTGACCTGCGCGCTGATCCGCCCGACCACACGGCCGTCGCGCCGGGCCAGGAAGTACTCGCCCTCGCCGTGCGTGAAAAACGGGTTCATGCGGCGACTCAGGTACATCCGTCGCTCCAACCTCAGCGGCGGCACCCACAACGGGTGGTTAGCATGCACCCGGAACGGCACGTCGATGAACGCTTTCGTGTCTCTGAAGCCAGAGACGGGTGTGACCTCGACGCTCACCGCGCGCACCCTACATGTCCCCACCGACCGACGCTCCCTCGCCATCCGGGTCCACTGGCCCGCCTGCTCCCCCGGGTTCCACCGAGGCCGCCGGCTTCCCCCTCACAAGCCCTCCGAGCGCGACACCGCCCGACCTGTTCGCCAAGGTCCGCGGCCACGAACGCGAAGCGATCCTCGACGCGGCGCGCGCGGCCGACGTGCTGCCCTACTTCCACGTCCTCACCTCCCCGGCGATGCCGGTCGTGGAGATGGAGGGCGCGCGGCGGATCATGCTCGGCTCGAACAACTATCTCGGGCTGACCGGCGACGAGCGGGTGCTCAAAGGAGCCGAGGATGCCCTGCACCGCTACGGCACCGGCCTGACCGGCTCGCGGTTCTTGAACGGCACGATCCCGCTGCACCTGGAACTGGAGGCCGAGATCGCGCAATGGATGGACACCGAGGACGCGATCGTGTTCACAACCGGCCATCAGGCCAACCTGGGCACGCTCGGAACGCTGCTCGCGCCCGGCGACACCGTCATCGCCGACTCGGGCGATCACGCCTCGATCCTCGACGGCTGCCTGCTCTCGCGCGCCAAGCTGCGGCCGTTTCGTCACGGCCGCCTGGACAAGCTCGAGCGGGCTCTGGAGCGCGCGCGCGGCGACGGTGGCGGGGTGCTGGTCGTCGTGGACGGCGTGTTCTCGATGGAGGGCGACATCGCGCCGCTGCGCGAGATCTGCGAGCTGTGCGAGCGCTATGGCGCGCGGCTGATGGTCGACGAGGCCCACGGCGCGGGCGTGCTCGGCGCGCGCGGAGCGGGTACCGCGGAGCTGCTGGGAGTCGAGGATCGCGCCGACCTGCGCATGGGCACGTTCTCCAAGTCGCTCGCCTCCTGCGGGGGCTTCGTCGCCGGCTCGGCCGAGGTGATCGAGTACCTGCGCCTGTACTCGCGCCCGTTCCTGTTCACCGCCTCCGCGGTCCCGGCGGCGCTGGGAGCGGCGCTCGAGGCGCTGCGCATCGTGCGCTCCCCCGAGGGGCCGCCGCTGCTCGCGCGCGTGCTGGCCAACGCATGGCGTCTGCGCGACGGGCTGCACGAGCTGGGGTTCGCGGTCGTGACCCCACAGGCATTGCCCGCCGACGTGAACCCGTCCGTACCCGGCGTCATCGCCGCAGAGACCGACACGAACCCGTCCGTACCCGGAGTCATCGCCGCGGAGACCGCCGACACGAACCCGTCCGTACCCGGAGTCATCGCCGCGGAGACCGCCGACACGAACCCGCCCGTACCCCGCGTCATCGCCGCAGAGACCGCCGGCGGGCAGCCTGCCGGCCCGCCGCCAACGATCGTCACCCCGATCGTGCCCGTGCTGGTCGGCGACGATTGGAAGGCGGCACTGCTGTGGAAGGCGCTGTACGACGAGGGCGTGTTCGTCAACACCGCCCTGCACCCGGCCGTTCCCCCAGGGGGGGCGCTGCTGCGCACAAGCGTGATGGCCACCCACGACGAGGCCACGCTCGACCGCGCCCTCGAAGCGTTCGCGCGTGTCAAGCGCTCGTTTGAGGCCGAGCACGGGCCGCTGCCTGGACCGGACGACGCCGAGCGCTGAGTCGCCGCATACAGGGATCGTCCGTCGCCGGCCCGTCCCAACTTGTGCAATTCTTCACAAGTCCTTCGCGACACGAAAAAGTCGCTTCTAGCGCACGAACCGTGCACGTCACTGTTGACCGCGGGCGTTTGTCGGGCTAGCGTGCTAATGCGCTCTGGACGACCGTTCGGGATCCGCAACCCGACGGACACAACACCACCGGGAGGGCCCTCAGGTCAGGGGGCGGTGGCATTGCCGCAACCGGCTTTCGCGAGCCTGCTCGCGAGCGGTCGTGGACGGCCGCGATGAGCGCACAAGTCAAGAACATCCAGGATCGATAGTCGCCCCGCCGGCGCGGTGGCGACGGGGAGAAGCTCACCATGAACGCGACCGCGACGATTGCCCCTGCACCTGCACGTGCTACAACCTCAACGCCCGCCGGCCCCCCCTACCCGCAGTACATGCGGGCGCTGCAGCGCGCCAACAAGGTGCGCCTCGCACGTGCCGAACTCAAGCGCAGGGTCGCGACCGGCGAGGTCGACGTCGTCGAGGTGCTGCGGCACTGCCCGTGGGAGGCGGAGTCGATGGCCGTCGCCGACCTGCTCGTCAGCCAGCGCCGCTGGGGCCAGACACGCTGCCGCAAGTTCCTCGCCCAGGTCCCGATGTCCGAGAAGAAGACGATCGGCTCGATGACCGACCGCCAGCGCCATACGCTCGTCGCGCTGCTGCGCGGCGCAAACGCCTACACCCTGCGCGACCTGCGCCGCGCCAACCAGTACGACGTGTGGATGAATGGGTGAGTGGGTGAAACGGGCCACGCCGCACGGCGTGACCTTGACCGATCGAACCCCACCCACCCGGGGTCACGCGAAAGCATGACCCCTTGACTGACTGAACTCCACCCGACCGGGGTCACGCGAAAGCGTGACCCCTAGCCTAAGGGACAGCCAGAGGACAGCTTGACCTGCCACCAGCCGGCCAGCATGCCCAGCAGACCAAGACGGGGGCGAACCTCCCACACTCCACAGCTGCCTTCGCCGAGATCACGAACGGGCAGGCGCACGAACTTGTAGCGGCCCGGTTCCAGACGCATCCGCTCCAGCAGCTCACGCGAGCCGCGCTCGAACTCGGCGCGCTCGGCCATTCTACGCCGCGCCAGTTTCAGTTCGCCGGCAAGCTCGTCGCGGGTGCACTCCAACTGCCCCAGATCGAGCAGACTCGGAGCCCCGGCGCTTGCGCGAGGGCTTTGGGCATGGGAACGGGCGCCGGCACGCCCACCAGCACCGCGACGCACTCCCGCCATCGACGCGACGTGCGGAAATCCATCGGCGACCAGCTGCGCCAACTCACGCTCGAGCCTGGCGACCTGCAGACGCAGAGCCCGTCGTGCGGCGCGCTCGTCCGTCTGCACGCTCGCGTCATGCCCGACATGATCAGCGGTCAGCTGCACCGATGGCACTCCTCCCAGGAGGTTGGAACCGGCTCAAGTTTACCAGCGTCCCAGCGCCTAGCGCATCCGCTGCAGGCTGTGGCGGACGCTCCACAGCGCCTCCTCGACGTACAGCGTCGGCACGCCGGAGACCTGTACCGCGAACAGCTGCAGCTCGCGCGTGCGCCCGGTCGGCCGGCACTCGCCCGCCATCTCCCCGAACAGCAACGCCACCGCGACCGTCGCATCGGCCACCACCAGCCGTCCCGCCGGCAGCGACCAGGCGTCGTGTGCGCGACCCAGCGGCTCGGCCTCGCGGCTGAGGCGCAGTCCGAGCTCGCCCTGCACCGCGTCGGCGTCGATCGCCCACACCGGCACGCCGGTGTCGATCAGCGCTATCAGCAACACGTCTCCCAGCAATCCGTCCGACAGGAACCCGCCGCGCAGCATCCGCTCGAGCACCGCCGCCTCGATCGGCGTACGCGCGAGATCCGGGTCGAGGCCGATCTGACGGAAGAACACGCGATAGGCCGAGGGCACCGGTTCGCGGCGCACACCCACGGCGTGGGCGCCCTTGTAGCGGTTGGACATGCCCTCCAGACGGCGCATCACGCTGTCCGGCGAGCGGGCTCCGATCAACCCGGGGCGCGACAGCCGCGCGTGCGAGCGCAACAGACGCAGTTGCGGCAGCTCGTCCTGGACCTCCGCCTCACACCAGCCCAGCTCCGGCGCGTATGTCTCGATCATGTGCGCCCCTCAATCATGACAACCCCGCGCCCGGACGCTCGCTGGCGCGATCGCGCGCCCACGACTACCACGCCAGTGACACCTCCCGTAGAAGCCCGCTCCCACGGCTCCCGCACCCGTGACACACTCGCCGTCGAAGCGTGCATCCGCGACTCCCGCGCCCGTGATGCAGCCACCAACGCGGCCACGCGAGCCCGGAGCGTCGTCGGTGAGGGCGTGCTGAGCAGCGCCGGGCTTTGCACGACCCCGCCCGGCAGCACGAAGCTGACCTGCGGACAGGTCGCGAGCTTGTACAGTCCGGCGAGCGCACCTTCCTCGTCGAACCCGACCTGTACGCGTGTCAGCCCGTGTGCGCGCATCAGCGCCAGCAGCGGGCCCCGTTCGCCTTTGAGCGCCACCGCGGCGAACCCCACCTGGGGGAACCGTGCCGCCAGCGCCTGCATCTCGTCGAGCACCTGTGGGCAGGAGCCGGTGTCGATGAACAGCGCCAGCACCACCGGCCCGCGCTCATAGAGCTCGCACATGTTCAGGATCTGCGCGCCGCGCTCGGCGCACGCCGGCACGCGTCCGGCCGCGCCGTCGTTGGCGTGCGTGGCGACGTCGGCTGCGCCCGTCAGCGTTCCTCTCGCCAGCGGAACCGCGAACGGCGGCACCGTGTGGCCCGGGGCTACGCCCGCGACTTCGTCCGAGCCTCTCAGCTCGCTGTTGATCGCGACCACCGCCAGGATCGCGACCGCCAGCACACCCAGGTAACGACCGTAGGAGCGCCGCGGGGCCCCGCCGCGCTCCGTCGCACCGCCAGCGTCCTCTCGGCCAGGCTGCGACCGAGCCGTTTGGGCGCGGACCGGTTCTGACTCAGACCGGTTCATGACCCGCCCGCCCGCGCATAAGCCTGCGCGCAAGCGGTGCGGTCGCGTCCGCCACTACCAACCGCACCCCCCGCTCGGACAGCATGACCGCCGCCGGCAGCGCCACCAGCACGCCCACGAGCGTGACGCTCAGATCGATCAGGGTCACGAGGCCGAAGTCGCGCAGCATCGCGATGTCGGAGACCACCAGCACACCGAACCCCGCGATCGCGGTCGCGCCGGAGGCGGCCACGGCCGCGCCGGTGTGGCGATAGGTCAGCGCCAGCGCTTGCACCGCGTCGTGCCCGGCCGCACGCTCCTGGCGGTAGCGCTCGGCCAGCAGCACGCTGAACTCTGTGGCGATCGCGATCACCAGCACGCCCAGTGTGACCGACATCGGGTTCAGCGGAACCCGTACCGCGAACAGCACGAGCGCCGACCAACCGCTGGCCAGCACGACCGGGATCAGCGGCGCCAGCACGCGCCGCGCCTGCGCCCTGAACGCGATGCTCAGCACCAGCGCGACGGCCACCAACCCCAGCAACAACATCTCGATACGCCGCCACGGCGAGGCGACCTGAGCGCCTGCCTGGGCCGCCAGCACGGGCAGGCCGACGAGCTGCGCGCTCACTCCCCGCGGCGGGTGCAGAGCCGCACGCATCGCTTCGATCACGCGCTGCTGTTCGTCCAGGCCCATCAACTTGATGCCGAACGCGAGCGTCGCGACGCGATGATCGGGCGCGATCACCTCCTGAGAGAAGTACGGCGGGATCGCGTGCAGCAGCGCCCGCACCTGCGCGCTCGTCAGCTTCGTCTTGGGGGCGCTGGCGCCGGAGGCCGAGGTGGCGCCAGTGGCCGGGGTGGCGTCGGTGGACGAGTCCGCGCCGGCGCCCGAGGCCGCAGACACGCCTTCGCCGCCGAACAGGTCTGGCAGCGAGAACGCCGGGCACAGCTTGGCGTGTCCGCAGCCGCGCGTGCTCGTGTAGCCGAACCGGCGCAGCATCGCGCTCTCGTACGCGCTCATCCATTCGATCGTCTTCGGCGCGGTCACGTTCGCCCCGCCGACCATCAGATCGATTTCCCCGCCCACGCCGCTGAGCCGCTCGAGCGTGTTCAGGTTGTGCAGCGCCGCGGTGTTCTGGGGCACGAGCTTGGTCAGATCGGTCTGCACCGGCGTCTGCGTGCCCAAGCCCCAACCGAGCACGGCCAGCACGAGCCCGACCGCGAGCACACGTCCGGGACGGCGCACGGCGGTCCCAAGCGCCAATCGAGAGACGCCGCGCACGATCGGGTTGTCGATGAGCAGCTCGCGCGCGCCCCGCCACGCCGGGGCCAGGCGCTGGGAGAGCTCGCGGCAGATGTCGTGTGCCTGAACGGACGACATGCGCGCGCGTACGCGCGCGCGCGCGTTCAACGTCTTTTGGGCACCCTCTCCCACAGCCCCGACCGTCTTTTGAGCACTCTCACCCACAGCCCCGACCGTCTTTTGCACACCCTCTCCCGCAGCCCCGACCTCGGCCGGCCCCTCCCCCGTTCCGACCCCCGCTGCAGCGTCGAACCCGGCTCCCGCACCCCCGGCCAGCACCAGCGCCGCCGAGCCGGCCGTCAGCGCGCATGCGAACGCGATCGCGATCCCCACCGCCAGCAACACGGCGAACCCGCCCACCATCGGCACCGGCGAGGTGAGCAGCACGAGCGTCGCCGCCACGCCCGCGAGCACCGCCACCCCGATCGTGGGACCGGCGAGCCCCGCGGCGTCTGTAACCGCGGCACGCCGATCGCGCACGCCACCAGCCGCCAACAACTCACCCGCGCGCGACTGCAGCTGAATCGCGTAGTCGACAGCCAGGCCGATCAGCACTGGCAGCACAGCCACCTGAGCGACGCTCAGCGCCGGCGCCACGAGCGCGAGCGCGCCAAACGTGAGCGCGCAGGCCAGCAGTGCGCTCAACAGCGGCAAAAGCCGCGGGCGACCGCGAAACAGCAGGCCGAGGACGATCGCCATCGCCAGCAGCGCGACGGCGGCGAGCAGCTCGATCGAGTGGCTGATCGAGCTCGTCAGCTCCGAGACGATCGCGGGCTCGCCGGTGATCTCATAAGACTCGCCGTGCGCCAGCCGCCACTGTGGCATCGCCACCGCCCGTTCGATCGAGGCGATTGTGCGGTCGCGCGCCGCTTCGGAGAGATCGGCACGCATGCGCACGGAGATGAGCGCCGCGTTCGGGCTGGGGAACAGGTAGGCGAAGCGCTGCTTGGGGGTGCCGGCCGGCTTGGCCGAGTCGAACACAAGCGTCGAGACGAAGTTGGGATTTTCAAGGCCGGGCTTCGAGGTCAATCCGTACTGCAGCGCCAGTGCAGCGATGCCCTCCTGGAACCGTGCGATCGTGATCGAGTGGGCCTGGCGCCCCAGTTCGGCGGCCTGTGCGGCGGAGCGTCCGCGGGCGAGCGCGGCACGGGTGACGAGCCGCTGCGCTTCGCGCGCCTGGGCTTCGGCCTGGCTGGACTGCGCGCTCAGCTGCTGGTCGATCTGTTCGGCCGCCTCGTTGACGAACGTGCCCGGCCCCAGCACGACCTTGACCGTGTGCAGGCGAGCGAGCTGGCCGCATGGCCCGTTCAGCCCCCCCTCGGAACCGAGCGCCTTGACCGGCACGTTGCCCGACAGGCAGCCCTCCAATCCGACGAGCCGCTCGATGTCCGAGCTGAGCAGCAGCTGCTGCAGGTTGCCGAGCACGACCACATCGACGGGCTCTTCGCCGAAGTTCGCGTAGTAGCGCTGCGTGGCCCGGTATTGAGGGCTCGAGCCCGACACGAACGTGCTCGTGGCGGCGCTCGGACTGAGTCCCGACGCCAGCGCCACCGCCGCGATCCCGAGCGCCGCCGCGATCCCGAGCGTCAGCCAGGGGCGGCGCACGGCCCGGGCGACCGCGGCGCTGAACAATCGGGCGGTCATAGTCTCAGGCGCGAGCAGGCGACGAGCGCCGCCGGTGGCGCACGCCTACTCCATTCCGAGCGGGCCGGCCGCGTCGCCGGCGAGGAACTGACGCACGAACGGGTTCTCGGAGGCGAACAGCTCGGCCGCGGGGCCGGCCTGGACGACCTGACCCTGCCACAGAACCGCGATGTACCCGGCGACGCGTCGCGCGCTCATGATGTCGTGCGTGATCACCACGTAGCAGCCGCCGTTCTCGGCGTGGATTTCCTTGATCAGCTCGCACAGCAGCGCGGTGCGGACCGGGTCCAGGCCCGAGTCGGGCTCGTCGAACAGGACGATCTGCGGTTCGAGCACCAGCGCGCGCGCGAACCCGGCGCGCTTGCGCATGCCGCCGGACAACTCGTTGGGCATCTTCTCGCCCTCTCCTCCGAGACCGACCTCGCGCAGGCGGCGGTTGACGATCTCGGCGATCTCCTCGTCGCTCTTCTCAGTGTGCTGGCGCAGTGGGAATGCGACGTTGTCGAACAGGCTGATCGACCCGAACAGCGCCCCGTCCTGGAAGAGCACGCCGAACTTCTTGCGAATCTCGAACAGCTCGTCGTCGGACAAGCTGGGGATCGACACCCCCTGCACGAGCACGTCGCCCTCGTCGGGGTACATCAGCCCGACGATGTGCTTGATGCACACCGACTTGCCCGTCCCCGAGGGACCGATGATCATCGAGACCTGGTTGTCGGGCAGGGTCATGTTCAGCCCCCGCAGCACCTGGTTGCGCCCAAACGCCTTGTGCACGTCGATGAACTCGATCGCGTCCTGGCGAACGGTGATGTCGGGCTCGCGCCTGCCCTTGGCCGGCTCCCGGCCCATGTCGCCGTGCTCGCGCTCGCCGCCGGCGGCCGTGGGGTCGAGCGCGCCCTCGCTCATCGCTCCGCGATTCCCGTCCGGACAGTGAGGTCCTCAGCCATCCTCAACCTCCGATCGGGGCGCGTGGATTCCCGCCCCAGAAGATCTGCGTGCCGAGCATCCCGATCAGGGTGACCAGCACGAGATTCAGCACCATCGACTTCGCCGTCGCCGCGCCCACCCCGACCGGCCCACCGCTGGCGTTGTAGCCGTAGTAGCAGCCCACCAGCACGATCGCCGTAGCCATGAACATGCCCTTGATCAGGCTGAATAAGAGGTCCCCGGGGTTCTGGAACTGCCAGAAGATCAACGAATACCCGCCCGAGGACACGTAACCGATCTGCTTGACCACGGCGATGTAGGACGCCAGGTAGGCCACACCGATCGCGGAGATGTACATGAACGGCAGCACGATCCACGCGGCCAGCAGGCGGGTCGCGCACAGGAAGGTCATCGAGTCGAAGCCCATCACCTCGAGCGCGTCGATCTCCTCGGAGATGCGCATCGCGCCGAGCTCGGCCACGATGCCGGTGCCAACCTTGGCCGACATCATGTATCCGAACGCGTAGGGCACCGCCTCGCGCAGGTTGCACCACGCCGTGAACACGCCCGCGTAGGCGGGCGCGCCCTGCGCCTCGGTGAAGTAGGCGCCCTCGATGCCGCAGGTGCCGAGGCCGGTGATGAACACCAGCCCCCAGATCACGAGGGTCGAGCCGACGATCAGGATGCCGGCTTGGCGCAGCGCCTCGCCAAAGAACCGCAGCACGCGCAAACCCCACACGTCGCGGACGATGTTGCCGGTGAAGCCCGCGATCTCGCCGACGGAGGCCAGCCATTCGCGCGGCAGGGCCATAAATTCGTTCATCGCGTCGACCCCCTGCGCGTCTCTCTGAACCTGACCCGATCGTCAATCTGACCGACGGCGCCGGGGATGGACCGGCAGACCGGTCGGCGCACCCAAGGCAGGGAGCCGCCGGCGATCACTTGATCACCAGAATGCCCGGGTGCGTGGCGAGCAGGGTCTGGGTGAACACGTAGTTGAACGCGCCGATCCCCAAGAACGCGACCACAACCGCCTGGTTGACCGCGCGCCCGACGCCCTCGGCGCCACCGGAGGCGGTCATGCCCTTGTAGGAGCAGACGATCGCGATGATCGCTCCGAACAGCATCGTCTTGAGCACCGACCCCCACAGATCGGTCGAGGTGGCGTTCGCGAACAACGTAGCCCAAAACGGCCCAAGCGGCTGGCCGTTGACGATCGCGGCGAGGATGCCGCCGAAGATCCCGAACAGCAGCGCGTACAGGTCGAACAGACCAGTGATCAGCATCAGCGCGAGAAAGCGAGGCACCACCAGGTTCTTGATCGGGTCCACACCCAGCACCTGTAGCGCGTCGAGCTCCTCGCGGATCTTGCGCGCGCCGAGATCGGCCGTGATCGCGGTGCCGGCGATGCCCGCCAGCACGATCGAGGTGATCAGCGGGCCGATTTCGCGGATCGCCGCGAGCACGAAGAACCCGCCGAGACGGTCCAGCGCGCCGAAGATCGTCAGGAAGTCCGCGGCCTGCAGGCCGGGCGCGCCGTAGTTGATCGCCACGGTGGTGACCAGCAGCGGGAACCACACCAGTCGCAGCACGAACAAAAACTGGGACACGAACTCCTCGCCGTACGGGTACGGCGGGCGCAGGGCCGACAGAATCGTGCGGCCCGTCAGGATCATCATGTCCCCTATTTCCTCGAGCAGATTCCGCGTGGGCAGAAATGCTCGCTCTGCTGCGCTGCGAACCATCTTCTGTTACGCCCCTCCTCGGGTGGCGGTCGACGGCCTGGCCCGCCTAACTCTACGCGATGCTTAGGCCGAACGCCACCCCCACTGGTATCGTGGCCGTGCTGTGGGGAGGTCTCCTACGTACATCGCGGTCCTGCTGGCGGGCGCCTGCGCGGCGCTGGCGAGTGGCTGCGGCTCGGGCTCCGGGTTGGATGCGGGCGAACCCAACAAGACGTACACGGTGCAGATCGCGCACGCGAGTTTCCCCGCCAAGCAGTCGATCGTGCATCCGGTGACGATGACCGTGGCGGTGCGCAACACCAGCTCGGCCACCATACCCAACGTGTCCGTGAGCGTCGACTCCTTCGAATACACCTCGCACTATCCCGGCTTGGCCAACGACAAACGGCCAATCTGGGTCGTGGAAACGGGGCCAGGCGCCATCGCCAAGCCTGCCGTGCCGAGCGAGTCCGTCAGCCCGCCGGGCGGCGCGCAGACCGCGTACGTGAACACCTGGACGCTCGGTCCGCTCGCCCCCGGGCACACGCATACGTTTGCCTGGCACGTGATGCCGGTGAAGTCGGGGGCCTACACCGTCCACTACACGGTCGCTGCCGGGCCTGCGGGCCATTCCCGCGCGCTGCTGGCCGATGGATCGATCCCGCACGGCCAGTTCAGGGTGCAGATCACACAGCCTCCGCCCCCGACGCACATCAACCCGAACACCGGCGCAGTCGAACCGGGTTCCTACCAGTCGACGCTGTCGGGCACGTCCTGAGCGGCGTGCGATTGCGCCGTAGCGATCCGGATCCCCCGTTTGGGTCCGGGTCCGTCCGTTTGGGTCCCGGTCCGTCCGTTTGGCCGTCTGTCCAAAGGGCTGTGCGGACGGTTTCGCCAGGCGGTGATGTAACGCGAGCGCGCGGGCACTACGATTGCTGGTCCGGCTCTCGCCCAACGGCTCCCGGCCCAACCGCGCCAACCGCGCCGACCGGCCGAACCGCCCCAACACTTCAATCCAGGAGGAATCGCCCCGGCCATGCCCAGGACACGCCAGCAGAACGTAACCGCCGCCCAGTGGAGCGCCAACGGCACCGCGCTCGGCGCCACCGACCTGACGCTGCCGGGGAATCAGGTGTTCGCCGCCAACGTGTTCAGCCTGAACGTGCAGCGCCACCGGCTGCCCAAGCACGTGTACCGCGCGCTGCAACGCACGCTCGAACAGGGCGAGGCGCTGGACACTTCGCTCGCCGACCAGGTCGCGCAGGCGATGAAGGACTGGGCGATGGAGCGCGGCGCGACGCACTACACCCACTGGTTTCAGCCGCTGACCGGCACCACCGCGGAGAAGCACGACTCGTTCTACGCTCCCGTCGGCGACGGCACGGCGATCGCCGAGTTCTCCGGCAAGGAGCTGATCCAGGGCGAGCCAGACGCCTCGTCGTTCCCGACCGGCGGCATCCGCGCGACGTTCGAGGCTCGTGGGTACACCGCGTGGGACCCGACCAGTCCGGCGTTCATCCTGGAGAACCCCAACGGGGCACTGCTGTGCATCCCCACCGCGTTCACGTCCTGGACCGGCGAGGCGCTCGACCACAAGATCCCGCTCCTGCGCTCGATGGACGCGCTCTCGGGCGCGGCGATGCGGGCGCTGCAGTTGCTGGGCACCGCCGAGGGCGCGCAGCGCGTGTTCACGACGGTCGGTCCCGAGCAGGAGTACTTTTTGATCGACGAGCAGTACTACTTCGAACGGCCCGACCTGCTCACGACCGGGCGCACGCTGTTCGGCGCCAAGCCGCCCAAGGGCCACGAGCTCGACGACCACTACTTCGGCTCGATCCCCGAGCGGATTCTCGCGTGCATGCTCGAGACCGAGCTGGAGCTGGTCAAGCTCGGCGTGCCGGTCAAGACCCGACACAACGAGGTCGCGCCCAACCAGTACGAGCTCGCGCCCGTGTTCGAGAACTCCAACGTCGGCTGCGACCACCAGCAGCTGACGATGCAGGTCATGCAGAACGTCGCCCGTCGCTATGGACTCGTGTGCCTGCTGCACGAGAAGCCGTTCGCGGGCGTCAACGGGTCGGGCAAGCACAACAACTGGTCGATGGGCACCGACACCGGCGTCAACCTGCTCGAGCCCGGCGACACCCCGCACGAGAACCTGCAGTTCCTGTTCTTCTGCACCGCGGTGATCCAGGCCGTCAACACCCACCAAGCGCTGCTGCGCGCCTCGATCGCCTCCCCCGGCCAGGACCACCGCCTGGGGGCCAACGAGGCGCCGCCGGCGATCATCTCGATCTTCCTGGGCTCGGAGCTCGAAAAGGTGTTCGAGGCGATCGAGTCGGGCAAGGCCCAGTCCGCCCGTCCCGGCTCGTTCCTCGGCCTGGGCACCCCCGTGCTGCCGCCGTTGCCGCTGCACGGCGGCGACCGCAACCGCACCAGCCCGTTCGCGTTCACCGGCAACAAGTTCGAGTTCCGCGCGCTGGGCTCCTCGATGTCGCTGGCGCTGCCCAACACCGTGCTGAACACGATCGTCGCCGAGGCGATCGACGATCTGACCGGCAAGCTCAAAGCCGCGCTCAAGGGCTCTACCGGCCTGGAGAAGGCGCTGGCAAAGGTCGTCAAGGAGAGCTGGTCGATCAACAAGAAGGTCGTGTTCGGCGGGGACAACTACTCGCCCGAGTGGCACGCCGAGGCCGAGAAGCGCGGGCTGTACAACCTGCGCTCCACGCCCGACGCGCTGCCGTGGCTCGTGGACAAGGGCACGGTCGCGCTGTTCAAGAAGTACAAGGTCCTGTCCAAGCGCGAGCTGGAGGCCCGGCACGAGGTGTTCCTCGAGCAGTACGCGGTCAAGCTCAACATCGAGTCAGAGACCGCCGCCTCGATCGCCCGCACCGAGATCCTGCCCGCCGCCGTACGCCACCTGAACGAGCTGCGCGCGAGCGGCCTGGACGAGCTGATCGAGGAGGTGCAGCCCCTGGTCAAGGAGCTGCACTACGCGATCTCAAAGCTCGATGACGTCAACCTCAAGGACAACCAGGACGACTCGACGCCAGTCAAGTGGGCCGCCTACATGCACGACCGCGTGATCCCGGCGATGGACGACGTGCGCGACGTGGCCGACCGGCTGGAGGGCGTGGTGGCCGACGATCTCTGGCCGCTGCCCAAGTACTCGGAGATGCTGTTCATCAAGTAGATCCGAGACGTCCCGACATGGACCACAGCGACTGGTCCTCCTCGCCCAGTCGCCACACCCCCGCCCCCAGCCCATACTTCCGCGCGATCCGCACCCGGTCGGCGATCGATCGGGCGTTCATGTACCAGACGCGGTGCGCGACGCCCGCGCGCGTGTAAGTGAACGTCGGCTCGTCGACCGCGCGGTCGAGCGTGGGGCTCGCGCCCGTCGCGCGCAGGAGGGTGAGCACGCTCGCGTACTGCAGCGCGATGGCAAGTGGCCGCCCGGCCGGCGAGGGCCGCGAGGACAACACCCGACGCGAGGACGGCGCTCTGCGGAAGGACAACACCCGACCCGAGGACGGCGCCGGCCGCAAGGCGGACGGTGGCGGTCCCGACGACTCCGCGGGCAGCGGCCAGTCAAGGCCGTACATCGGCACGCCCAGCACGATGCGATCGCGGGCGTGGGGCAGCGAGGCGAGGTGGCGCGCGACCGCCGCGACGTAGGACAACGGGGCGATCGGGCCCGGCGATGAGCCTTCCCAGTGGACGCCCCAGGCCATCACGAACACATAGTCGGCCGCCCTCGCGATCGCGCGGTCGTCATAGAAGCCGGTCCAGACGCTCGGGTCTTCGTGGGTCACACCGTCGACGTCCACGCTCAGCCTGCGTGACTCCCGGTGCAGCGCGCTCGCGAGCGCGTCCACGAACGCGCTCATCGCGTCGCGGTCTGAGGGGGTGTCGTTCTCGAGGTCGAGGTCGACGCCGGCGTACGCCGGGCTCTTGGCGATGCCCGCGAGCGCGCCCAGCGTACGCGCTCGGATCCACGGGTCGGTCAGGATCGCGTGGACCGTCGGGCCGTCCTGGCAGCTGAACCGTGGCATGACGGCGATGGCGCGCGAGCGCGCATAGGCGGCGATCGCATCCGCCTCGCCGGGGGAGCCTTCGCCAAGGACACGTCCGCTGCCGCGCGCGCACGTGTAGTCCGTCGGGTACACGACCGCGATGTCCTGGGCGTGGGCTTGGAAATCGGCGAGCGAGTCGGGGGCGCCCGTCAGCGCGAACGCCTGCAGTGGAAAGGGAGTCGCCGCTGCCGTCGTCGTGTCCGATGAGCCCCAGCAGACGAGCGCGAGAGCCGCACAAAGGGCGAGGGCCGCACGTGGGAGTGTCTCCAACGCCCTTAAAGGGTCAATACTATAGTTATTCACATGTAAAAGGAGGCCGGGGAGGCGTGTTCCAAACGCCCTTAAAGGGTCGCTACCATAGTTATCAAATTTTAAAAAGTGCATGCTCTCACCCTCTCCTTTACATTCCCTTCACCCCCCAACCCAAAGTTTTTGAGGCGCAAAAACGTCCGCCTCACCCGCTCACCCGCTCACCTGCCCCCCACGTCAGCCCTCTCGCTCTCTCACCTGCCCGCCCGTCAGCCTCTTGCCTTCCCGCTCGCTCACCCGCCCAGCCCCGGGATTTCCCAGATCGTCTGATCCTCGTTGCCGAGGTGCCACAGGCCGACGCCGAGGCCGAGTGACTGCGCTAGTTCCACGCGCACCTGCACCGACTGTTTGTCGGTGAACCACACGCTGTGCGGCACGCCTTCCTCGGTGTAGGAGAAATGCGGATCGGCGGCCGCTTCGTCCCATTCCGGAACGACGCCGAATTCGTCCTCGAGCGCGACGATTTCGCCGTACTCGAGCGTCGCGCCGGGGTTAGACGGACCGCCGTCGTTGGCCCAGTCGATCCCGTACATCGGCATGCCGAGGACGAACTTGCCGAGGGTGCCGTTGGATTTGCCGACCTGGGCGGCGTATTCGGCCACTTTTTTAAACCACGGCAGTTCGTCGATCCCGCCCGGCGCCGAGGTCGTCCAGTGCAGGCCCCAATCGAGCACGAAGATGTAGTCGGACACTTCGGCCAGAGCGGCGTCGTCGTACATCGCCGCCCGGCCGGTCGTGACGTTTTCGGTCTTGGCCGTGACGATCGTCGAGAGCTTCTCGCCCTGTTCGTGCAGCTTGGCCGCCAGCGCGGCGATGAACGCGGTGAACCCGTTGCGCTCGGCGGGCGGGGCGCCCTCGAAGTCGACCTGGATGCCCTGGTAGTGGTAGGTCTCACACAGCGCGGCCAGCGATTCGATCATCGCGTGCCCGTAGGTGGTGGGGTAGTTGAGGACCTGTTCCTCCTCCAACGGGTTCTGGCAGTTCAGCCGCGGCATCACCGCCACCCCCCGCTCCTGCGCCCAGCCGGTCACGAGCGGGTTGTCTTCGCCGGTGACCGCGCCCTTTGCACCGCATTCGAAATACGTCGGATACAGCACGCCGATCTGCTGGTAGTGGGCCTGCAGGTCGTCGAAGCTCACGTCGGTCGAGTCCAACAGCGCCGCCTGCACGCTCCCGTGCGACTGTGGCGGCGGGGCGGTCGTGATCTGCAGCGGCGCCGAGAGTTCGCTGGTCACGCCCACCTGCGCGTCGACCGCGGCGACGGTGATCTCATAGGCGGTCTCCGGCGCCAGGTGTTCGAGCGCCATCGACAGGCCCGCGGTCTGGCCGATCGTGGTTCCGTCGCGATACACGCGGTAGTCGACGGCTTCATCGCCGTTCGCTGGCGGACTGGCGTTCCATTCCACGACGGCCGATTCATCGCCGATCGTCTGCGCCCGCAACCCGCCCGGCGTGGACGGCGGGGTCGGGGCCGAGGGCGGGTTGGACGGCGACGGGGACGGCGACGGGGTGGACGGCGCGGGGGTCGTGCGCGTGCTGGGCGGCGCGGCGCCGGGCGCCCGTGGCGAGCCCGGCGAGCCCGCCCCCGTGTCTCCCGGAGGCTCGGGAACGGTGACGCGCAAAGGGCTGCTCACCGGGCCGAGATGACCGTCGAGATCGACCGCGGCGACCGTGATCGTGTGCGTGCCCGGGCCTACGCGCACTGTGTAGGACAGCTTGGGCGTCTGGCCCTCGATGAGGCCGTCGCGTGTGACGCGATAGCCGTCGAGCGCGATGCTCCCGCGATGAGCCCGGCGCCAGCCGATGCTCACCGTGCCCGAGGTCTGTGCCAGCACGCGCAGCCCGGCGACCGGGCCGGGAGGGAGCAGCTTGTGCCTGTGGGCGTGCGCCCGGTGGTGGACATGCGCAGACCGACTGAACGCGCCCGGAGCCTGCGCCCCGAACAACACCACGACCAGCGATGCGACCATAGCGCGCCTCATCGCGCGCCCGTCCACGCGATGCCTTCGCGGCCCGCCCCCGGGAACTCAGACCAGCGCCCGTAGATCGGCCCGAGGCTGACCTGTGCCCGCCACACGCTCGGGCCGGGCGCAGGCGCAGGCGGCGGCCGGTAGGGGCGTTCGGGGTCCAGGCGGCGCTCCAAGCGCTGCACGTCGCCCCACATCTCATGTCCGAGCGCCACCGGCGCGCGCAGCACCGAGGGGCCGAGCAGCAGCACGGGGGCGATCGACAGTGGCAACAACAGCAGCGCGAAGATGCGCCCCAGAAAGGCGACGACCTCATCCACCACCCTCACCTCCGCTCATCCCCGCCGTCGCCGGGCGCGTCCCCCAGGAGGCGGTGCGGCACGTGGCGATCGCGTAGTAGGTCTGCCAGACCATGATCGCCAGGTAGAAGAACACGAACAGGATCCCGTACATCCAGATCAGGGAGTAGCGGTCCTGGAAGAGCACGAAGTACAGCGAGTAGACGATTGCCAGCGAGTAGAGACCGGCGGCGTAGATCAGCGGCAGCGTGGTCCCGTGCATCAGCGGCCCCCAGGCGATCGAGTGCAGCGCCGCCACGGGCGCGACCAGCGGCAGCACGATGCTCAGGTACGTAAACGCCGCCGCCACCGGGTGCTTGCGCCAGATGAAGCGTGAGACCATCAGCGACTCGCGTGTCCACGAGCGCTTCCAGCGCGTCTGCTGCTTGACGAAAGCGCGGAACGTGGTGGGCACGATCGTGTGCGACACCGCCCGCTTTTCATACACGATCCGCCAGTCGCGCAGCACGCAGTTGGTCAACGAGCGATCGTCGCCAAACGTCGACTCCACGCCGAGGAACGTCTGGTTCTCCCACCAGTCAAGACGCGGCAAGATCGCCTCGCGCCGATACGCGGAGAAACAGCCAGAGCAGCAGGTGACCGCGTGGAAGACCGACTCCGCCGCCTTGACCACGCGAAACGCGACGAAATACCGCACGGCCTGCATGCGCGTGAGCCACGTCTCGCGCACGTTCAGCACGTCCGCGTGCCCGCACACCGCCCCCACTCTGCCGTCGGCCAGCGGCTGCACGAGTAATCGCAGCGCGCCGGGCTCGACGGTCGAGTCGGAGTCCACGAACACGATCACCTCAGCCTCGGTCGCGCGGATCCCCGCCGCCATCGCGGCGCGCTTACCCCGGTTCTCCGGGAAGTCGATCACCTGCACGCGCCCGTCCGCCACGCCTGCCACCTCCTCGATCTCATCGATAGTGCGGTCGGTCGAGCCGTCGTTGACGGC
>Ga0335075_10005063_pt1 | contig 20510 bp, 12 predicted proteins | sample Lox_Sample_24_FD_206723 | JGI IMG/M metagenome (GOLD analysis project Ga0335075, IMG submission 206723) | Soil microbial communities from Loxahatchee National Wildlife Refuge, Florida, United States - Lox_Sample_2.4 | ecosystem: Environmental > Terrestrial > Soil > Wetlands | place: USA...
GATCCGGGACGACGTCTGGTACAAGCTGTGGGGCAACCTGACGATGAACCCGATCTGCGCGATCACCGGGGTGTCCACGGGGCCGGTGCTCGACGACGACCTCGTGCGGGCGTTCTGCTCGGCGGCGATGCTCGAGGCTGGTGCGATCGGCGACCGGCTCGGCTGCCCGATTGACCAGTCTCCCGAGGACCGGCATCGCGTCACCCGCAAGCTGGGGGACTTCGTGCCGTCGATGCTCCAGGACGCGCGTGCGGGACAGCCGCTCGAGCTGGATGCGCTCACCGGCGCGGTGCGCGAGCTCGGCGTGCTGACCGGGGTCGCGACGCCGTGCGTCGACGCGCTGCACGGCCTTGCCCGGCTCTGGGTTCGCGCGCACACGGCGGGGTAACCGTAGCCGGGTCGACGGCGTCATAGAGGGCATGAGAAGACGTTCGTTCACGGTGGCCGTCGACGCCGTGGTAGCCGGCGCGGTGGCTTTCGTGACCGCGTGCGGGGCACCGCCCTCCGGTTCCGCCACTTCTACCGCTTCGGTCGCTTCCACCTCATCTTCCGCCGCTTCATCTTCCGCCGCTTCCGCTACGGCGACGTGCGGGCCGGGGGGCTCACCCGGCGTCCAGTCCGGGCCGGTCGACGCCTCGTTCGTGTCGGGGTCGGCCGGCTGGCTGCTCGATGAGACGTTCAACGACTGCACCCAGCACGGGACGGTGGCGGTGTACAAGACGACCGACGGCGGGCTCAAGTGGACCAAGGTCACCGCTCCGGCCGCGCCGTGGGGCGGCGGACCGGTCACGTCGCCGGACAGCGTTTCCGCGGTGCTATTCGCCAACGCCAAGGACGGCTGGGCGTACGGGCCCGCGCTGTGGGCGACGCACAACGGCGGCGCGTCCTGGCATCAGGTCAGCACGCACGGATACGAGGTCTACAGCATGGCCGCCACCGGCACGTCGGTGCTGGCCGCGTTCGACGGATGCGGCGAGGCGGGGCCCGCCTGCGAGAACCCGGAGACGTTCAAGGTCGAAACCGCCGAGGTGCACACCGACACATGGCGGGCGGTCCCCGGTGCGGCCGGCAAGGGCACGGCCAGCCTCAGCGCGCAGGCAGGGACGGCCTACGCCTTCCGCCTCGTCAGCTCGCCGCCGCCGGTCTATCTCGGGCTGCTAACCGGTCCGGCGAACGGGTCCAGGGCGTGGCACGCCGAAGCGACCCCGTGCGCGCAGGGCGCGATCGCCGACTCGGCGGCGACCGCGAGCCACGTCCTGCTGGCTTGCGCCCTGCTCGGTGCGCACCCCGCGACGACGCACCTCTACTCATCGACCAACTCCGGCGCCACGTGGAAGCAGTTCGCCACGCTTGGCCTGTACGACGGCGCGAGCGTCATCGAGGAAACACCGAACGGCACGCTGCTGGCCGGCGGGATATACGGCATTGAACTGTCACGCAACGGCGGGCGCACGTGGACGAGTCCGGTGGTCGATACCTCCCCCGCGATTGGCGGCGGCAGCGGCATCATGGCCGCGCTGACCACGAACGCCGACGGCTACCTGATCGCGTGGGAGAACGCGGTCTGGATCACCCGCGACGGCGGCAGGACGTGGAAGCAGGTGAAGGTGGGCTAGGCCGAAACCAGATCGCAGACGAAGATCAGGGTCTCGCCGGGCTTGATCAGGCCGGCGGCGCCGCGGTCACCGTAGGCGAGGTGCGGCGGAATGACGAGCTTGCGCCGGCCGCCGACCTTCATGCCCTGCACGCCCTGGTCCCACCCGGCGATGACCTGCCCGACGCCCAGCTTGAAGGGCAGCGGCTCGCCCCGGTTCCAGCTCGAGTCGAATTCCTCGCCGGTCGAGTAGGAAACGCCGACGTAGTGCACCTGCACGTTGTCCCCGGCGTCGGCGACCTTCCCGTCGCCCTCCCAGATGTCGGTGACCTCGAGGTTCTTCGGCGGGGTGCCGTCGGGGAAGTCGATCTCAGGCTTCGCGATGTCCATGCGTCACACCCTACCGACGGTGCGAAAGATTAAACCCGTGATACGGAACGGTCCCGTGTTCCACATCACGGCTCGCCCGGCCGCGGCCACGGTCCGAGGAGGCCGGTCAGCAGCCGGGCGAGGATGTCCGGGTAACGGTCGGCCGGGTCGATGACGTCTTCGGACCCGGCCTCTTCGGACCCGGCCTCTTCGGACCCGGCCTCTTCGGACCCGGCCTCTTCGGACACCGCCGCGGACATGTGGGCGGCGAGGCGCGGATGGTCGCCGGAGGCCATGGCGTGCGTCAGGTAGGCGACGTTGCGGGCCTGCAGGTCGGGGCCGCCGGCCTGCTCGTACAGGACGGACGTCGCGGTGATGCCGTTGAGGAGGGCGAACGCCTCCATCTTGGTGGCCAGGTCGGCCGGATGGCCGTCCAGGATCGCCAGCACGTGCTCGACCACCCGGACGCCGTTGGGGCCGATGACCGGGCGGGTGATGGTCAGGCCAGGGAGCCACGAGTGGCGGCGGAGGATGATCCGCGACTGCTCACCCACCGCCACCAGGTCGGCCAGCCAGTCGCCGGTCGGCGCGGCGAACTCGTACTCAGCGCCGGTCGCGTCGGTCATCAGGTCAAGCAGGTCCTCGCGGTTCTGCACGTAGCGGTAGAGCGAGGCCGCACCGCTGCCGATCTCCGCGGCGACCCGGCGCATTGAGACCGCGTCCAGGCCCTCGCGGTCCGCGATGTCCAGCGCGGCGGCGGTGATCTCGGCGCGGGTGTGCTGCGCCGGACGGCCGACCTGCGAGCGCTCGGGGCGCAGCCAGATGCTCGGCGCGGGCTGCTCAGCTGGCATCCCCTTGTCACCCCCGCCCGCTGGCCGGAACGACCGGCCCTCTTTTGCAAACGCCGTACGCGAACAAGTACTCTTGATTCGAGAACAGTGTACGCGAAATGGCGGTGAGCTTCGATGACTCAGACCAGAACGGAACAGCGGCGGCCCGCCCCGCGCGGCGGACGGCTGCCCAGGCACGTGCGGATGTTCGTGCGGCTGTCGCGGCGGCACCTGCCCCCGCCGGCCTGCGCGGTGCGCCTGGAGCGAGCGGTGCCGGTGCCGATGCCGGACGGCGTGCCGCTGCTCGCCGACCACTACTGGCCGGTGATCGATGGTCCCGCCCCGACGATCCTCGTCCGCTGCCCGTACGGGCGCGGGTTCCCGTATGACTTCGTGTACGGCGGGCTGCTGGCCGCGGAGGGGTTTCACGTCGTCATACAGAGCTGCCGTGGCACCGGCGGGTCGGGTGGCGTGTTCGAGCCCTTCGCGACCGAGGCGACCGACGGACAGGCGACCGTGGCCTGGCTGCGCGGGCAGGACTGGTTCAACGGTTCGCTTGGCACGATCGGCGCCAGCTACCTCGGCTTCGTCCAGTGGGCGCTCGCGGCCGACCCGCCACCCGAACTGAAGGCCATGGTGGTCCAGGTCAGCTCCGACGACTTCTACGGCTTCCTGTTCCCCGGCGGCGCGTTCGCCCTGGAGGCCTCGCTCACCGGCCTCGCCGCGATGGTGTCGCAGCACCGGGGGTTCGGCGCGTTCGCGGCCGCGGTCTTGCGGCTGCTGCGGCAGCACAAGCGCGTCGCGCGTACCCTGCCGCTAATCGACGCGTACCCGCCGGCGATCGGCGGGCGGGTCGACTGGTTCGAGCGCTGGCTGGCGCACCCGGCGGCGGACGACCCCTTCTGGGACACCCGCCGCGCCGCGCCGCGGCTGGCCGCCGCCCCGCCGGTGAGCCTGCTGGGCGGCTGGGCCGACGTCTGCATCGACCCCACCCTCGACCTCTACCAGCGGCTCCGCTCCGCTGGCCGGGAGGTGCGGCTCGCCGTCGGCCCGTGGAATCACACGTCGGGATTCAACAAGGACATGCCCATCGTCTTCGGCGAAGCGCTCGGCTGGTTCCGCGCCCATCTGCTCGGCGACGACGGTGCGGGTGTCGCCAGCGCGGATGACGGTGAGCGGCCCGCGACTCCGGTCCGCGTCTGGGTCAGCGCGACCAGCGCGCCCGGCGAGTGGCGTGACCTCCCGGACTGGCCGCCGCCGAAAATGAAGCCCGGCCAGTGGCGGCTATCGCCCGTCGGGGCACTGATCTCCCTGCCCCTGCCTGAGCTGGACGCTGCGGCCGGGGCCGGGCGTTCGGCCGCGGCCGAGGGCCGTGCCCCGGCGGCACCGTCCGGAACCGCGAACGGGAATGACGCCCGGGACCTGACGGCCTTCCGCTACGACCCGCGTGACCCGACACCGTCGGTCGGCGGGATCTCCATGGACAGCAACAACGAAGGCTCCCGCCGCAACGACGAACTCGAGTCCCGCGCCGATGTGGTCACGTTCACCGGCGACCCGCTGGCCGAGCCGCTGGAGATCGCCGGGCCGGTCAGCCTCCGGCTCCGGGTGCGCGGCTCGGCGCCGCACTTCGACATCTTCGCCCGGCTCTGCGACGTCGACCCGGCCGGCCACTCGTGGAACATCTGCGACGGCCTCCTCCGGCTCAGCGACGGGGCGGATTGGCAAGCCACGGGCTGGACTGAGATCACCGTCCCGATGAGCTCGACGGCGCACCGGTTCGGCACCGGGCACCGCCTCCGCCTTCAGCTCTCCGGCGGCGCGCACCCGCGATTCATGCGCAACACCGGCACCGGCGAGCCGTTCGCGACCACCACCAAGCTGGTCCCGGTCGACATCGAGATCAGCCACGCCGGAGACAGCTCCCCCATCCTGACCCTGCCACTGCTGCCGAGCCCATCGTCCTGACCTTTCCCGCCCCGCCAGGCGCGACCCGAACCCCGGCGCGACCCGAACCCCGGGCGCGACCGGAACCCCCGGGCGCGACCGGTTCTTGCTGTCATCTCGTCGCTGGGGATGAGTTGACGGCCGCGGGAAGGATTGCGCGTCGTTGGGGTCGCTTTCCCGGCCGCAACGACGCGCAATCTTCAGCGGGAGACCTAGGCGCGGACACTTCTTGCTGTTATCTCTGGGGAGATCGGCTGTGGCGCATAACGGGGATCAACGGGCACACCATAGGGTGTGCGGCGATCCCCTATCTTGCGCCCCCACGCGCTTCTTGCTGTTATCTCGAGGTGGTGGGGTGGGTGCGGCGGAGCGGGGCGCGTGCGTGCGCGGGTGTTGTCGCGGTTCCCGGTGGTGGGGTCGCGGTGGCCGGTGGCCGGGTCGCGGTGGCCGGTGGTGGGGTCGCGGTGGCCGGTGGCCGGGTCGCGGTGGCCGGTGGTGGCGTCGCGTTGGAGGTCGGGGTGGCTAGGTGGTTTGGTATTGGGTGGTCCAGGTGCGGCCGGCGTCTGTGGTGGCCTCGATGGCGTAGGTCTTGGTCTGGAGGTTCTCGCCGACGACCCAGCCTTGTACGGTCGTGCGGAAGGCGGCCGCGAAGGGCTCGTTGATGGCGGCGACGTCGCCATCGTTCTTGACGGCGGTGCCGTTGTTGGTGGCGAGGGCGAGCGGGGCCGCGCCCCAGCCGTTGGCGGGCGGGGTCGATCCCACGAAGGCGGCCGCGGCGGGGCTGATGGCGCTGAACGGACCGGGCTCGCTGCCCGGGCCGTCCGGCAGGTGCAGTCCCGGCCGGATGGCGGACTCGGTCATCGTCTCCTCGAGGACGCCGTGCCAGGTCTGGCCGTCCTGGGTGGTGTAGGCGAGGTACGGGGAGTGCATCATGGCGGCACCGGTGCCGAGGAAGAGCACCCAGGCGCCCGCGGGGCCGGCGCACTGCAGCTCGGGTGTGTCCTGTCGGCTGAACCCCTTCGCCGCGGGCGGCTCGGTGAACGCCAGCGACCACGCCTGCCCGCCGTCAGTGGTCCGCCAGATGCGGCCGGGCGTGCCCAGGTAGCCGGTCGCGGCACTGGTGAAGCAGGCAGACTGCGGGTCGGCGGGCACGCCGCCCAGCTGCTGCCAGGTCACGCCGCCGTCGGTGGTCCGCAGCAGCCTGCTGCCTGAGTACGTGCCGGTAAGGCTGCCTTGCACCGGCGTTCCGCCGGCACCGCCCGCGACTGCGTAACCGACGGCGGGCGAAACAAAGCTCACCGTGTCGATGGCCTGGCATGGTTCGCGCAGCGCCGTCCACGTGGAGCCGCCGTCGGTTGTCCGCAACAGGCTCGAGGTGCTAACTGCCCAGCCATTACTCGCGTCGGTGAAGTCCACCTGATACAGGACCGCCGGTCCGCTGTACTGACGTGTCCAGGTGCGGCCAGCATCGCTGGTGGCCAGAATGCGGCCGTCGCCCACGGCCCAGCCGTGACTGGCGTCGGCGAACTGGATCGCCGCCAGGGACGGCGCGCCGGTGTCGGCGGACGCGCTCGAGGTCCCGCAGCCGGCCGAAGAGGCGGCCGACGGAGCGGAGGGGGCCTGTGCCGCCGCGCTCGCGGTAGCCGCGTGGCCCGGGGCGGATGCCGCGGACGGCGAGTGCGCCGAGACTGACCCGGATGACGAGGACGCCGCGGCGCACCCGGCGGCTAGGCCGGTGACGGTGAGTGCCGCGAGCGCGGCGAGCCAGGCGGGACGAGCGGGGCGGGGAGGGGTCAGACGCTGACCAGCGTGCCAGTCGCCGGCGGGGGTTGTCGGCTTGGTCCAGTGCATGAAGCGATCTCTCCTCACGCTTGGGGGGCTCGGGGAACTGGAGGTTTCTGTTGAACACGTGACGCGCACATATTAGCCGAGCGTAAAAGTGTGACTACGTGAAGTAGCTAACTGGCTCGGATCGGGGGCTGAGCAAGGGGTGAAGCGTTTTGCGCTTGCGCTCGCCGTACTCACCGTGGCGGGCTTCGTCATGCCCATCAGACCTGCATTGGCCGCACCGGCACTGTTCGCGTCGGGTTCCCGGGAGGTCCGGGACGTCCGGGTGGGCGGGTCGTGTGACGCGGTCGCCGGGGCCTATCAGCTGCCGGGCGCCCACGGGGTCAAGCCGGCCGCCTGGACCGGGGACGGGCTCACCGTCCCCGCCTGCGGGCCGATACCCAACGACAGCGGGGTGGACAGCTTCGTCAACCCCTTCCCGGGGTCGCTGTGGACACCCGGCTACCAGTGCGTGGAGTTCAGCGAGCGGTACCTGTACTACCGGTTCGGCGTCACGATGAACATCCCCACCGACGGAGACCAGATCGCCGCGCACTACGCCGCCCGGTACCCGGGGCTGTTCACGATCGTGGCGAACGGGACGCCGCACCGCGCCCCGGTCGACGGTGACGTGCTGTCTATGTCCGAAGTTCCGGGGTTCGACGCCGCGGAGGGCGGGCACACCGCCGTCGTGCAGGCGAGCTCGGTGGACGCCGCGGGGAACGGTACGGTCACCATCGTCGAGGAGAACGCCGTGCCGAGCGGGGTGGAAGTGCTCCGGGTGAAGGACTGGTACGTCACCTACAGCAGCCTTTTCCCCTACATGGAGTGGCTCACCACCGTCGGCGTCGTGGTCACCACGCCGTGGCTCCCGACGGCGGAGGAGACCCGCCCCTACACCGCCACGCTCACCGCGACCGGAGGCACCGGGCCCTACCGGTGGGCGTTGACGCTGGGCACGCTGCCGGAAGGGCTCGCGCTGTCCGCGGCGGGCGTGCTGGCGGGGACACCGGACGCCGACGGCCCGGGCGGCGGTGACGACGCCGGCGCCTGGCCAGTGACGTTGAGCGTGACCGACGCCAGGGGCGCGATCGCGGTCATCGACCTCAGCCTGGTGCTCACCGAGCCGCCGGCCGAGTACTACTGCCTACTGACCACGGCTGCTGCGTCCTGCTCAGCCCCCGGGTCACCGGCCTGAGAGGGGTTCTACTCCCCGATGTAGGACATGACGTGCTTGACGCGCGTGTAGTCCTCGAAGCCGTACATCGACAGGTCCTTGCCGTAGCCGGAGTACTTGAAGCCGCCGTGCGGCATCTCGGCGATGAACGGGATGTGGGTGTTGATCCACACCACGCCGAAGTCGAGGCGGCGGGAAACCCGCATGGCCCGGCCGTGGTCCTTTGTCCAGACGCTGGCGCCGAGGCCGTACCTGACGCCGTTGGCCAGCCGCACCGCCTCGTCCTCGGAGGAGAACCGCTGCACGGTGATCACCGGTCCGAAGACCTCGTCCTGGATCATCTCGTCGTGCTGGTTCAGCCCGGCGACGACGGTCGGCTCGAAGAAGAAGCCGGGGCCGCCGATCGCGTGGCCGCCGGTGGCCACGGTGGCGTGCGACGGCAGCCGGTCGAAGAAGCCGGACACCCGGGCGAGCTGCGTCGGGTTGTTCAGCGGGCCGTAGTCGGCATCCTCGACGTCGAGGCCGCCGGTCGTGGTCGCGCGGGCCTGCTCCGTGAGCGCGCCGGTCAGGTCGGCGGCGACGCCGGGGCCGGCGATGACGCGGGTCGCGGCGGTGCAGTCCTGGCCGGCGTTGTAGTAGCCGGCGGCGGCGATGCCCTTGGCGGCCGCCTCGACGTCGGCGTCGTCGAAGACCACGACCGGGGCCTTGCCGCCGAGTTCCAGGTGAACGCGCTTGAGCCCGTCGGCGGCAGTGTGCGCGACCTGGGTGCCCGCCCGCACCGACCCGGTGATCGAGACCATCGCGGGGATCGGGTGGACGGTCATGGCGTGCCCGGTCTCCCGGTCGCCGCAGATGACGTTGACCACGCCGGGCGGGAAGAACTCGGCCGCGACCTCCGCGAGCAGCACCGTCGAGACCGGGGTAGTGTCCGACGGCTTGAGAACGACCGTGTTGCCGGCCGCGAGGGCCGGCGCGATCTTCCAGATGCCCATCATCAGCGGGTAGTTCCACGGGGTGACCTGGGCGCAGACGCCAATCGGCTCGCGGCGGATCATGCTGGTGTGGTCGCGCAGGTACTCCCCCGCCGAAAGGCCCTCGAGGATCCGGGCGGCACCGGCGAAGAACCGCAGGTGGTCCACGCTCGGCGGCACCTCGTCGGTGCGGGCGATCGCGACGGGCTTACCGGTATTCCGGGTTTCCGCCGCGATGAAGTCCTCGGCCCGCGCCTCCACCGCGTCGGCGAACTTCAGCAGCGCCCGGGCTCGCTCGGCGGGCGTCGTGTCCCGCCAGGTCTCGAACGCGTCCGCCGCGGCCCGCAGCGCCTCGTCCACGTCCGCCGCGGTTGAGACCGGAGCGTGCGCGTAGACCTCGCCGGTGCTCGGGTCCACGACGTCGCTGTACGTGCCCTCGATCGGGTCCGCGTGCTTGCCGTTCACGAAGTTCCGCAGCCGCGCCTGCGTCATCTTGGTCGCCTCCAGCCTCTACCTGGCTTCTGAGCTTCGCAAAGTTCTTGATTCTTTACAAGCGATTCCGCAGACATTGAAGCGAAAATCTACGAAATTAGTTGACACAGCCGCCGGTCATGAGAAGCATGTGTATGTCAGCTGGTCCGCACACCCCAGTTGGCCTGGAGCGCACTGTGCACCCGGAGAGGGAGTGATCGGATGGCCCACGGTCCGCGCGGCGGCCCGGCCGCCTCGATGGCGCTCGATGACATCTCCAAGCGGATCATCGAGCAGCTTCAGGCCGACGGGCGGCAGTCCTACGCCGCGATCGGCAAGGCGGTCGGGCTGTCGGAGGCAGCCGTCCGGCAGCGCGTGCAGCGGCTGCACGAGACCGGCGTGATGCAGATCGTGGCGGTGACTGATCCGCTGCGGCTCGGTTTCCGGCGCCAGGCGATGATCGGGATCAAGTGCGACGGCGACCTGCAGAAGGTCGCCGACGACCTGGCCGCGCTGGAGGAGATCGATTACGTGGTGCTCACCGCGGGATCGTTCGACCTGCTCCTTGAGGTGGTCTGCGAGGACGACGACCACCTGCTGGAGATTCTCGGCCGGGTGCGCGGGGTACCGTCGGTCACATCTACCGAGACGTTTGTCTATCTAAAACTACGCAAGCAGACCTACACATGGGGGACACGGTGACCCTTTCCTCTGAAGAGCTACAGGAAGCGGCGAAGCAGCACCTGTGGTTGCACTTCACCCGGATGTCGGCCTACAACGGCGGCGACGTGCCGGTGATTGTGCGCGGATCGGGACCCTACGTCTACGACGACAAGGGCAAGCGGTACCTGGACGGGCTGGCCGGGCTATTCGTGTCGATGGTCGGCCACGGCCGGACCGAGCTCGCGGAGGCGGCCTCTAAGCAGGCGTCCGAGCTTGCCTACTTCCCGCTCTGGTCATACGCGCACCCGGCGGCGGTCCAGCTCGCTTCCAAGCTCGCGGAGCTCGCGCCCGGCGACCTGAACCGGGTGTTCTTCACCACGTCCGGGTCCGAGGCCGTCGAGTCGGCATGGAAGCTCGCCAAGGCGTACTTCAAGCAGAAGGGCGAGTGGTCCCGGTACAAGGTGATCAGCCGCGAGTGGGCTTACCACGGCACCTCGATGGGGGCGCTGGCGGTGACCGGGCTCTCCTCGATCAAGCCGGACTTCGAGCCGCTCCCGCCGGGCGGCGTGCGGGTTCCGAACACCAACTTCTACCGGGCGCCGGAGTTCGTCTCGGCGTCGGAGGAGGAGTTCGGTGTGTGGGCCGCCGACGAGATCGAGCGGGCCATCCTCCGCGAGGAGCCGTCATCGGTGGCCGCGGTCTTCCTGGAGCCGGTGCAGAACTCCGGCGGCTGCTTCACCCCGCCGCCCGGTTACTTCCAGCGCGTCCGGTCGATCTGCGACAAGTACGGCGTGCTGCTCGTCTCCGACGAGGTGATCTGCGCGTTCGGCCGGCTCGGCTACTACTTCGGGTCCGAGCGGTACGGGTACCAGCCGGACATCATCACCTTCGCCAAGGGCGTCACCTCGGGCTACTCGCCGCTCGGCGGCATGATCGTCCGCGACGAGCTGGTCGAGCCGTTCCTGACGGGCAACGCGACCTTCCTGCACGGCATCACGTTCGCCGGGCACCCGGTCTCGTCCGCGGTGGCGCTCGCCAACCTGGACGTCTTCGAGCGTGACAACATCCTCGGCAACGTGCGCGGCAACGAGGCCGGGTTCCGGGCGACCCTCGAGAAGCTGCGCGACCTGCCGATCGTCGGGGACGTGCGCGGCGCGGGCTACTTCTACGGCATCGAGCTCGTCAAGGACAAGAACACCAAGGAGACGTTCGACGACGACGAGTCCGAGCGGCTGCTGCGCGGGTTCCTGTCGCACGCCCTGTTCGACGCCGGCCTGATCTGCCGCGCCGACGACCGCGGCGACCCGGTGATCCAGCTCTCCCCGCCGCTGATCTGCACCCAGCAGCACTTCGATGAGATGGAGCAGATCCTGCGATCGGTCCTCACCGAGGCCTGGTCCAAGATCTAGCGCACAGCGCCTTGGTGGTTTCCGGGCCCGGGAGTTACGATGCCCGGGAACCACCAAATAGCCCGCCGCTTTCCCTCAGCGCGGCGGCCGGGCGATATGAGGGACGCAGTGACCACGCTGACGCTTAGCCAGCGGAAAGACAACCTCCCGGCCGAGGTGACTCGGTTCATCGGACGGCGGCGCGAGCTGCCGGTCCTCACGGCGGCCATCGAGCACCATCGGCTCGTTACGCTGCGCGGCGCGGGCGGAGTCGGCAAGACAAGGCTGGCACTGCGCGCCGCCCAGGATGCCCGCGACGGGTTTGCCGACGGCTGCTCGCTGGTCGAGCTGTCCGCGCTGCGAACCCCCGAGCTGCTCGCGCGCACCGTGTCCGGCGCGCTCGGGCTGCCGGGCGAGGCGCCGGGTGACGCGCTTGACGTACTCGCGGCCAGCCTGGCCGATCGCCAGCTGCTGCTCGTCCTGGACAGCTGCGAGCACCTCGCCGCTGCCTGCGCGGCCTTCGTCCGGGTGCTGCTCGGCGCGGCACCCGGACTGCGCATCCTGGCCACCAGCCGGGAGCCGCTCGGGGCGCCGGACGAGCACGCGCTGCTGATCACCCCGCTTGACCTGCCCGCCGACGACTCACAGGCCACCTACTGTGACGCCGTCACGCTGTTCGCCGACCGGGCACGCGCCGCCGCCGGCGACGGCGCGTTCGCCCCGCGGCACGCCTCGGCCGCCCTCGAGCTCTGCCGGCGGCTCGACGGCATCCCGCTCGCCCTTGAGCTGGCCGCCGCCCGGCTGCGCGACATGCCCGTCGAGGAGATCCTCGCCCGGCTGTCTGACCGGTTCCGTATCCTCGGCTCCCGCATCGCCGGCATCGGGCGGTCCGCGACCGACACCCGCCGCACGCTCCGCGCGGCCGTCGCCTGGAGCTATGAGCTGTGCACGCCAGCCGAGCAACGGCTGTGGGCGGAGCTGTCGGTGTTCCCCGGCAGCTTTGACCCGAACGCCGTCGAGTACGTCTGCGGACCCGGCTCGTCCGGCACACTGACGCGGCTCGCGGAGAGGTCCGTCGTGGCGGTCACCGAGCAGGGCGGACGCTACAACCTGCCCGGCCCGATGCGGGAATTCGGCTCAGAGCTGCTCGCGGCCAGGCGGCTCGGCACCGGGCCGCAGGCTGGGGCCGAGCGACTGCGCCACCGCCACCGCGACTACTACCTGCGGCTGGTGAGAGCGGCGGGCGGCGGCGGGCGCACCGCGGCCCAGCCGAGCTGGATGTCCCAGCTCGGCACGGAGACCGGCAACCTCCGGGTCGCGCTGGGCTACTCGTTCGGCACGCCCGGCCAGGAGCGCGCCGGGCTGCTGATGACCACGCTACTGCGGCCGTACTGGCTGATGGCCGGCGAGCTCTCCGAGGGCAGGTGGTGGCACCGCCTCGCCGCGGCGATCGACCCCGGGTCACGGGAGAACGCCGAAGCGATGTTCGGCGCCGGCCTGCTCGCGGTGCGGCAGGGCGACCCGGAGGCCGGCGCGCCGCTGCTCGAGGCCGCCGCCGCCGCGGCCGTCAGGCTCGGCGACGAGGACCTGGCCGCGCACGTCAGGCAGGGCCGCGGCCTGGCCGCGCTCTACTCGGGAAAGCCGCGGACCGCGATGGCCGACCTCGAGGCGGCGCTCGCCGCCTACCGGCGGCTCGGCTTCAGCGACCCGCAGGCGCTCGGCTGCTACACCGGGCTCGCCGCGGCGTGCCTGCTCACCGGCGAGCTGGACCGGGCGGCGCGGTTGGCCGGGGAGTGCCTGCGGCAGTGCGACCAATTGGGCTACGAGCCGGGCGGGCAGTGGGCACGCGGTGCCGCGCTGTGGGTGCGCGGGACGGCCCGCTGGCTGTCCGGTGACCTGTCCGCCGCGATCGAGGACGCCCGAGCCTGCCTGCGGATCGACGAGCCGGCGGGCGGTCTGCGACTGTTCCCGATGTCGCTCGACCTGCTCGCGGGATGCCTGGTGGCGGCCGGCGAGTTCGAGCGGGCCGCCGTGCTTTACGGCGCCAGCGACGCGCTGTGGACGCCGCTGAACGGGCCGGCGCTGATGGGCCCGGGCTACGCGCCGATCCGCGGCCGCGCGGCGGAGGTCGCCCGCCGCCAGCTCGGCCCGGAACGCTTCGAGGCGCTAGCGGATCGCGGCCACACGCTGCCGCCGCCCGCCGTGCTCGCGATCGCCACCGGCGACGCGCCGGGCATCCCCGACTCCGGCGCCGCCCGCAGCGGCGCCGGGGAGACGTCGCTCACCAGGCGGGAGCGGGAGATCGCCGACCTGGTCGCCGTCGGCCTCGCCAACCGGGAGATCGCCAAGCGGCTGTACCTCTCCAAGCGGACGGTCGACTCGCACCTGGAGCACATCTTCACCAAGCTGGGCTTCTCGGCGCGGACCCAGCTGGTCAGCTGGGTCCGCGCGCGCGGCGACTGAGCGGCTGCCCGGGTTACCAGGCGCCCGCGTTAGTAGCTGAACGTCGGCTCGTTACTGGCGCCGCCGGCCGCGACCACCTCGACCTTGACCCGGCCGGAGCCCGGCGGGACCACGGCGGTGACCTCCGTGGCGGACAGGGCCTTGACGCTGCTGGCCTTGCGGCCGCCGAAGTAGACGGCGGAGACGCCGTAGAAGCTGGCGCCCCGGATGGTCACCTTCGTACCCGCACCGCCGCTGGACGGCGACAGCCGGGTGATCTTCGGCGGGCCGGAGACGATGAACTTGGCGTAGTCCTGGCAGCCGCTGCCGCAGGGCAGCCAGCGAACAACGACCATCTCGATCTGGTACGCGCCTGCCTTTTCCGCCGGGATAGTCACCTTGCACGCGGTGTGCGACGGGCAGTTCGCGTAGACCTCGGTGACTCCCTTGGTGTTGTTGCTCGTGTTGACGTCGGCCACGTCGGTGTCGGGGACCTCGAGGAACCCGGAGCCTTTGATCGTGACAGTCGTCGCCGTGCCGGCCTTGCCGTACTCCGGGGAGATGCCGGTCGTGCTCACATCGGCCACGCTCTTGGCCGCGAACAAGTGGCAGATGTCGGACGTGATGCTCGGATCGAACGCGATCAGGCCATCGCGGCCGCTGAGCAGCGGGACGCCGAGGCCGCTGGCCATGTCATAGCCCTTGCTGGCCGGGTACAGCCCGCCGCTGTAACCGGTCGCCGTGTAGTCGGTGTTCCCGCTGGTCACGTCCTGCAGGACGCCCTCGCCGTCGAGGTAGATGAGGTCGCTGGCGGTGGACGCCACCGCGTAAAGCCCCTGCGGCAGCAGGCCGACGGCCCCGCTGCCCCAGCCCTTGGCCGAGCAGTACGGCGAGGAGTCGATCAGCGCCGTGGACGCGGCGATCAGGCTCGTCGACGCGCCCGTACCGTACATGCCCTGCCAGGCGGCGTCGTAGTAGACGATGTACGGGCTGGAGCTGCTGGCGTTCGCGGCGAGGTCGGGCGTCTGCCTGATGTACGCCTTGGGGTCAGCACTGGTCTTGCAGGCGGCGTTCGTCTTGGAGTACTTCGAGATCAAGCCGAGGATCGGCGGGAGGGCCGAATCGACCTGGTCGTAGTCCTGGTACTCCGGCATGCAGAAGATGCCGGATACACCGCCGCCGCCCGCGCCCGAGCCCGCGGTGCCGTTGGAGTTCCACGTCGTCTCGGCCGACCCCTCGGACACGCTCGTCATCGCCGTGCCGCCGATCGAGAGCCCGTAGGGGGTGGACGCCGGGGAGTTGACAGCGAGCGCGTCGCTGGAGGCGGCCGAACCCGGATCGTAACAGCCGGTCGACCCGGCGTCGCCGGCCGCCGAGACCACCGTGATGCCCTCGGCGTCGAGCTGTTCCCACACCTTGTAGTACGCGTCCAGCAGCGCGCTGCCCGCGGCGGCCTCGCAGACCCCCCAGGAGATTGACAACACCCGGTCCTGCCTGGCGTCCGCGACGGCGGACGCCACGTCGAGCAGCGAAGTGCCGCCTGCGCTCGGCGCCTCGTAGTCATCGATACTGACGTCCGGGGCCAGGCCCGCGATGTTCTCCAGGTCCAGCGCGGACTCACCCGAGCCGGCCCCGGTCCCGGCGCCTCCGTCGACCTTGATGTACCGCACCGGCGTCTTGATCCCGTAGCAGCTCTCATAGGCGCTGATGTCGGCGGACAGGTTCGGCTCGAGCTCCGCCACCGCCACGTGCACTCCCTGGCCCAGGTCGCCCATGCCGTACAGGCCGGTCAGACCGTAGTGCTCGGCGAGCTCACCGGCGGTGTAGCCGCCGTCGCCGACGGCGGTGCTGGTCGCGGTCGGGCAGGCCTGTGGGCCCTTCGCCGCCAGGCCTGCCGGGGTGCCGGTGCGGTTGCTTCGCTTGGCCGAGGCGGGGACGAGGTCGCTCATGTGCTGCGGCCCGGCTAGGTTGTCGAGGCCGATCACGCCCTCGACGTACGGGGCGATGGCCGCGGGCACCTTCGGGGCGGCGGTGTTCGCGTAGCCGACCCGGCCGCCCGGCAGCCGGTAGTCGGCCAGCATCACGCCGAACGCGTGCTGGAGTTGCGCCGCGCTAGCCGTGACCGGGATCAGCAGGCGACCGGAGCCGACCGGTCCCGGGTCGAGGCCGAGCGCCCTCAGCGCGGCGGACACCTGGCCGATCCGGGCCGCGCTCAGCCCGAACATCGAGCCGAACTGTCCGGCGGCCAGGAAGTCGTGAAAGTACGGCGACTTCGGGTTGGCCAGGCCGTTCAGCAGGGCGGTGAGGCCGACCTGGTCGCCCAGGTTGAGCACCACGTCAACATGGATCTTGGTCGCGCCCGGGATCGCACCGATCCGCACCGCGCCGACCGGAACTCCCGTCGCCGCGCTCGATGTCAGCGCCACTGACTGCGCTATCGACGGCGCCGTCGTCGCCGCGGCCGACGGTACGGCAACGGCGGCGACCGCCGCGGCCAGTGTGGTGATGGCCGCGGCGATCGCCAGCAGTCGTGTTCTGCCCAGGCGCATCCGCCGTTCCCGGGTAGTTATCGCTAGTAGTTGAACGTCACCTGGTTACTGGTGCCGCCAGCCGCGACGACCTTGACCTTTTGGCTACCGGAGCCCGCCGGGGCCACCGCGGTGATCTCGGTCGAGTTAATGACCTTGACGCCGGTGGCCTTGCGGCCGCCGAAGTACACCGCGGAGACGCCGAAGAAGTTGCGGCCGTGGATGGTCACCTTCGTGCCCTTCCCGCCGCCGGCCGGCGAGATCTTGCTGACGTGCGGGGCACTGGCGAAGACGAACGTCGCGTACACCTTGCAGCCGTCGGCGCATGGCAGGTAGTCGGCCGCTATCAGCTCGATCTGGTAGGTGCCTGCCTTTTCCCCGGGGATGGTCACCTTGCAGGTGGTGTGCGACGAGCACCTTGCCCAGACATCGGTGAGGAGCTTGGTGTCGCGGTTGGTGTTGATCTCGGCGATGACCGTGTTGGCGACGGCGAGGAGCCCGGTGCCGTGCACGGTGACCGTGATCGCCTTGCCCGCCTTGCCGGCCCCCGGTGCGATGCCGGTCGTGCTGACCTTGACCAGGCTCTTCTGGGCGTACCAGTGACACATGACGGACGCCATGCCAGGCTCCGCCATCGGCAGGCCGACGCCCGTCACCAGCGGCGCGCCGAGCCCGGTGGCCAGGTCATAGCCCTTGGTCGCCGGGTACAGGCCGGCCGGGGAACCGGTCGCGGTGTCGTCAGTGTTCCCGCTCTTGACGTCCTCGAGGATGCCCTCGTCGCCCAGGTAGATGAAGTTGCTGTCGATCGAGGCCTGGGCATAGAGGCCTTGCGGCAGCATGCCGATCTTGCCGCTGTTCCAGCCGTTCGCCGAGCAGAAGGGTGAGGTGTCGATCAACGCCGCTTCCGCCGCGACGAGCGTGGTGGAGGCACTGGTCCCGTAAAAGCCGGTCCACGCGCCGTCGTAGTAGATGACATACGGCGCGGAACCGCTCGCATCGGCGGACACGTCGGGCGTCTCGCGGACGTACCCGGAGCCCCCGCAGCCGGCGCCCTTCTTTGAGTACGTTGAGATCAGCCCGATCGGGAGCTTCTCGTTGTTGTAGTCCTGGTAGCCGGGCATGCAGAAGTCGGAAAGGCCGCCGCCGCCCGCCCCGGTCCCGCCTGACGTCGACCCGTTCCACGTGGTCTCGGCGGAAAACTCGGCCGCGGACGACATGGTGGTTCCGCCGACCGAGAGCCCGTACGGGGTGGACGCCGGGGACTCGACGCTCAGCGTGGCGCTCGGCGCCGCCGGCGTGTAGCAGCCGGCCGGGCCGTAGTCGCCCGCCGCGCCAACAACGGTGATGCCTTCTTTGTAGAGCTTCTCGTACTCGGTGTAGAAGGCGTTGAGCAGGGCGGTGTTGGCGTCGGCCTCGCAGAGACCCCATGAGACCGACAGCACCTTGTCCGCGTCGCGGTCCGCGACCTCGGTGACGATGTCGAGGAGCGAGGTGGCGGCGGCGTTGGGTGCCTCGTAGTCGTCGATGATCGTGTCTGGCGCGAGACCCGCGATGTTCTCGATGTCGAGGGCGGCCTCGCCCGAGCCGTCGCCGGTCCCGGCCCCACCGTCGATGTTGATGTAGCTCACCGGCGTGGTGATGCCGTAGCAGGCCTCGTAGGCGGCGATGTCGGTGGCCAGGTTCGGCTCGAGTTCGGCCACCGCGACCTTGATGTTCTGGCCAAGATCGCCGTAGTCGTACAGGTAGTTCATCCCGTAGTGCGCGGCGAACTGGTTGGCTGTGTAGCCGCCGAGGTCGATGGCGGCATCCCGGGCCGCCTCGCAGGCCGCGGGGGCGGTGCTCGCCTTCGGGATCACCTGGGTGGCCGCCAGGTCGCCGCGTGCGGCGGTCGCGGCGAACGGGCCGCTGGCCTTGTCAGCGGTGGTGACAGCGGCGGTGACAGTTGCCGCCGGGCCGGCCTTCGCCGCCGCGGCGGTCACCTGCTGACTCGCGTGCTGCGCCAGGTACACGTCGTCGAGCCCGACCACGCCCTGGACGTAGGGCGCGATGGCCGCGGGCACCACGGGCGCGCTGAGGTTGGCGTAAGCAACCCGGCCGCCGGGGAGCCGGTAGTCGACGAGCGTGGTGCGGAAAGCGCGCTCGAGAGCCGCCGCGGTCGCGGTCACCGGGATCAGGGTGCGGCCGGAGTCAACCGGGCCCGGGTTCAGCCCCAGCGCGGTGAGCTCCGCTCGCACCTGGGCGATCTGCGGCAGGCTGAGACCGAACAGCGGGCCGAACTCGCCCTGGGGCGTGAAGTCGCGGAAGTACGGCGAATTCGGGTTGGACAGGCCGTTGAGCTGGGCGGAGAGGCCCGCCTGGTTGCCGAGGTTCAGTGTCACGTCGACGTGGATCTGGGTTGTCGCTGGCACCGCACCGACCCGCACCGTACCGGCCGGGAGCGGGCTCGCCGCGCTCGCCGTCAGCGCCACCGGTGCCGCTGTCGTCGCGCTGGCCGACGGGATGGCCGCGACGAGCGCCCCGGCCAGTGTGGTGATCGTTGCGATGCCCGCCAGGAGCCGTCCTCTGCCGAGGCGCATAGCTGTCCCTCTCCCGTGCTCTGAGCTGTCTGTCGAATCGCGGTTAGTGGTGAGTTACGGGTGTTGCGGCAGGAGAGCGAGCCGTAGCCCGATGGCCGGCCGCGCGTTCAGGAAACGACCGTGACGGAAACGGACCCCTGCAGCTCGTATTCGGCGATGCAGGAGTCGGCGTAGTTATTGACCGCCCAGATGTAACCGGTGTCGGTGCCGAAGCTGGCGGAGCCACCGTTAGCCGCGACCGGTCCCTCACCTTCGTAAGCGCCGTTGACTGAGTACTTCGCGACGTAGACCAGCGCCGACGTCTGGTTGGTAACGCTGAACGTGGCCGCCGAGCCACCGGAGAAGGAACTTGCACTTCCGCACGCGTACGACCCTCCGGGCTCGGCGACCTGGTTCGGCGGCGGAGCTGCGGTCGTGTGCGTCGGCGTGGGCGTCGGCGTCGGCTTCGGGGCGGGCGTCGTCGGCGGCGGCGAGACGTACGTCGACGCGCTCGTGGCCGGCGTGGGCGGGTTGGAGTACGTCACCGGGTTGGTCGGCGTCGGGGTCGACTTGTGCCCGGCGGGCTTGGCCTTCTTGGTGGCCTTCTTCGTAGCGGCCTTTTTGGTAGTGGCCTTCTTGGTGGTGGCCTTGTGGGTGGCGCTCGCCGACGCGGACACGCTCTTGGACACGTCGACCGTGGGGGTCGGGCCACCGGTTGCCTTGCCCGTGCCGCTGCCTGCCAGGCCGAGGCCGGCGCCTACGCCGACTCCGGCCAGGATGACGATCGCCGCGGCGGCCGCGAGGATCAGCCGCCGGTGGTTCGGCCGCGGCAACGGCGTCACCGTGCCGCCGGGGCCGCCCGGGCCTCCGGTGGCAGCTCCGCTCGGGTAGGGGCCGCCCGTGCCAGGGCCACCCGTGCCGGGGCCGCCAGCGACGGGACCGCCAGCGACGGGACCGCCCGGCACTGGGCCCTCGACCACCGGGGTAGCGCCCGACGAGCGCACCGAGGCCAGGCCTATCGTGGCCAGGCCGCCGACGTCGGCCGCCAGCGCGGCGGCCGGGGCGATGTAGGTGAGATCGTGCTGGTCGCCGGCACCGGGGGTGCCCGTGAGGTCGGCGACGGGCTGCGCTCCGGCCGGCGGTCCGGACAGGTCGGCCGCCAGGCCGGCCGCGGCGGCGACAGCGGCGGCGGCGTCGAGTCCGGCGGCAGCGTCGACCCGCGCGACCGGGGCATCGCCATCGGCCAGCAGGCCCGCGTCGGCCAGGTCGCTACTAGCCATGGCGGCCGTGTCCACCCCCGCCAGCGCGGGTTCGGCCACGTCAGGCTCGGCCACATCCGGCTCGGCGGTGCCGGCGATCGCCGCGCTGGCGACGCCGGCCTCGGCGAGGTCGGGTGCGGCGACGGCCGAGGCGACCTCGACGCCGGCCGGCGTCAGCGGGGTAGCGCCGGATCCGGCCGGCGCGCCCGCGTCGGCCGCTGCCAGCTCGTCCGCCAGGCCCGCGCCGGCCAGGCCCGCCGCCGCGAATTCCGCGTCCGCGAGCCCCGCACCGGCCGGTTCCGCCGCCGCGACCGCGGGGGTGTCCGCGACGGGAGCGGCGCTGTCGGAGGTGGTGCCGGACCCCACCGCGGCGTCCGAGGTCGTGACGTTCGGCTGCGCCGGGGTGGCCGGGGTCAGCGCGGTCGGGACGTAGCGGGCGATCTGCGAGGTGACGGCGTCGGGGAGCCACTCGGGGGTGACCACGCCGAC
>Ga0335075_10005064_pt1 | contig 20510 bp, 15 predicted proteins | sample Lox_Sample_24_FD_206723 | JGI IMG/M metagenome (GOLD analysis project Ga0335075, IMG submission 206723) | Soil microbial communities from Loxahatchee National Wildlife Refuge, Florida, United States - Lox_Sample_2.4 | ecosystem: Environmental > Terrestrial > Soil > Wetlands | place: USA...
AGCTGCTGAGCACGCACTTCTGCGCGCCGCTCAAGCGTCCTGTTCAGCTGAAGCAGTTCATCTTCTGCCTTGATTCGCGCGGCCAGCTCACGCTGACTGCTTTCGTATAGCCGCACATTGTCGATTGCGACCGCAGCCTGCGAAGCCAGCGCGACGACAATTCGTTCCGCGTGTTCGGTAAAGACGCCAGGCTCGGGATGGCCGAAGAACAACCCTCCCAAGACCTCACCGGAACGCGACACAACCGATGCCGCCAGGTAACTCCTCACCGGCAGGTGGCCCTTCGGCATTCCACGATACGGTTCGTTCTTGCCGTAGCGGGGATCCACCAGCACGTCGTGAATCCTTACGGGGCCGCGCCCGCGGAACGTTGGGTCGAAAATTGCGCTATTGCGCGGCATCGGAAATTGCGCAAAGGCTTCGCGTGGCGCACCCGAGAGCGTGTAAAGCGTGTAAGCTTCGCCATCTTCACGCAAAACATTGTAGAAAAATGCACCAAAGGCGGCATGGCTGAGCTGGACACCGGCGTCAGTTACAAGTTGGACCAGACGTTCGAGATCATGTTCGGCAGCGATGGCGACGCAAGTCTCGTTGACAATTTCCAAAGCTCGCGCTTCTTCTCGCGCCTCCCCAATGCGAGCTTCCAGCGTCTCATTGAGCGCGAGCAGTCGCGCGTCGAGCGCTTTGCGCTCGGTGATTTCGTAAAGCGCGCCATCCAGCAGCGGGCCCGAATTATCCATCTCCCGCCTGCGCCCCTTGGCCACCAGCCAGTGCAGCGTGCCGTCGGGGCGGGTGATACGGAACTCCACATAGAATGTCCCGGTCTCCCTGGCAGTTTGGACGGCTGCATCAATCTTGGGCAAGTCATCAAAGAAGACCACCTTTCTCCAATCCGCCAAAGGACCCGGGGAAGAGGGGGGATCGAATCCGAACAGAACAGAGGCATAGGGGCTCCACTGAAAGGCGCCAGTGCTCAGATCGAGCGCGAAGATTGCTATCTCTGCCGCGCCTTCCGTCACCCGCAACAGATGTGCCGCCTGATGAGCGCTATCCGCGTGATCGTTCACGTTACCCCGCCCAGAATAGCTTTGGCCCCGGTCATGGAGCGGAGTTTGCCAAAGGCAATATGCCTCGGCAGGTGGTTGAAGCCGCACGTGCTCGTGATCATGGTCTGCTCTGGGGCGAGCCACCGATGCACCCGGATGCGATCGGCTATAAGTTCGGGGGTTTCGATGTTCGGTGCCTGAACGTCGACCGCTCCCACCGCGAGTTGCTTGTCGCCGAGCAGGCCTTCGTATCGGGGCGTCATGTCGTGTTCGATGAGGAAGCCGTCGCAGGCGATTTTGCAAATGATGTCCGCCTTGTAGCGGCCGGCATCGAAATAGCGGTGTCCTATCTGCCCGTCATAGTCGGGACCCACCGCGTAGTTTCCCTGGCAGATATGTACGAGAACCGAGACATCCTCGGGCAGGTCTTCGATGGCCATGTTGATGACGTCCACCGCAGCGGCGACTTCCTCATCGGAACAGGGCGTGAAATAGGGTTCGTCAATCTGAATGTGTTTGCAGCCGGCCCTGGCCAGCATCGTGAAGTTCTGGTGAAGCAGCTTGCCGAAATCGGTCATCATTCGGCGGATGTCGTTGTAGTATTCATCATAGGCGACGACGGAGAGCAGATGGGGCCCGGTCATGGTGATCTTCACGGGCTTGCGCGCAAAAGTTGCGACCATCTTGAACTCGTCCACCAGTCCGAGGTCGATATTGTCGAGGACGGGACCACGGCAGATGGCGGCGGGGTGAAACACGTGCGGATCATGCGGGGTAATGGGCTTGGGTTTTGTTTCCCCCTGGAACGATGGGATCTTCCGCCAGAAATGATTCAGCATGGCATTCGGGGGAGAATGACGGTTGTGGGTGCGGCGGTGCATCTCGCCACCGGTGATGAGGTCGATCCCGGCGATCTCCTGCTCGAGAATGGCAGCCTGGCTCGCCCGGAACTGCGCGTCGGCGAAATCACCGGCCCCCATTTGCCCGGCTGCGACCAGGCGGTCCAGTGGTTCATACCAGCGGGGAACACTGTGGGCGCCGACGACCGTCGTAGTATAGGGCGCATAGCGGGGCATACTGACGTTCCATCATCGAAATGCCCCATGCGCGACAAAGTAACGTGCGTTTCTTTCCCGATCAATTGAGTTGCGATCCTCCCAGGCATGGAGCCGGCACCCTTGCCCGCTTCTCGCGGGCCGCGTGCGGCAGACCATGACGGTTTCCCCGGGGGTTCGAGCTTCGGCCCGCAATGTTCCCGGTCCGGACGAAGTTGGGAGCCGGGAGAGACATTCCCCCGCCTGTGCGATGCCAAGCGCGTCCGCGACCAGCGTTTCTCGGGAAGCAGCGATCCGAGGAACGGCGTGGTTCTGAAGAATTGCGTGGAAGCGGGAGCGCCCCTTTGGAACGAATATGAGATGGGCGCGTATCGGTTTTTTGAGGCTTGGCTGGGGTTTGTGCTTCCGCTTCCGGCCATTCAGAGAGGGCGAAGGCGCGTCAAAGGGATGTCCGAAGGCCCATTCCATCGATCCAGCAGGGGGTGGACCCCGACCCCGCCACGCAGCAGAACAGGCGTATGGTTAGCAAAGGAGAAGGACTGAGATGAACGGCCAAGGGGCTGAAACGCAGAATGAGGATCCCCCCAGAATCTCGACCGGCAGCAAGGGACTGGACGATGTCCTTGGAGGCGGCTTCGACGCGGATCGCATGTATCTGTATGAAGGGCGGCCGGGGTCGGGCAAAACTACGCTCGCTTTGCAATTTCTTCTCGAAGGCGTGCGACGAGGGGAGAGTACGCTCTACATCACACTGTCCGAGACCGAGCGCGAATTGCGCCTTGTGGCCAAACGCCACGGCTGGTCCCTGGACGGGATCCATATCTTTGAACTGGTCCCCCCAGAAACAGTCCTCGACCCAAGTCAGGAACTGACGGTCCTGCATCCGGCCGAGATGGAGCTCAGCGAAACGAGCCGGCTCGTTTTCGACAAGGTGGAGAGCTTGAACCCCAGCCGCATTGTCGTCGACAGCCTGTCGGAGTTGCGCCTTCTTGCGCAGAGCCCCTTGCGCTACCGGCGTCAAATTCTGGCGCTCAAGCATTTCTTCTCGGGGCGTAAATCCACCGTTGTCTTGCTCGATGATCTCACGGCTCACCAGAATGATTTGCAACTCCATTCCATTGCGCATGGGGTCGTGCTGCTCGAACAACTGGCAATCGACTATGGTGCCGAACGCCGTCGCATGCGCGTGGTCAAGATGCGCGGCATCCCCTTTAAGGGCGGATTCCACGACTTCACCATCGAGCGCGGCGGCCTCGAGATTTATCCGCGTCTCGTTGCGGCCGAGCATCACAAGGATTTCGAAGGGCAGTTTGTCCCGAGCGGCAATAAAGAGCTCGATGCGCTGTTAGGAGGCGGACTGGAGCGCGGTACGAACGCGCTTCTCATAGGAGCAGCCGGCGTCGGCAAGTCATCGATCGCAATCACCTACGCAATTGCAGCCGCCGCGCGGGGCGAGCGCTCCATCGTCTTTGCGTTCGATGAAGGCAAAGGAACGATGAAGGCCCGGGCCAAGACACTTGGACTGCCGCTGGAGGCAGCCATTGATGGCGGCAAAATTCGCATCGAGCAGATCGATCCGGCGGAGCTGTCGCCCGGGGAGTTCACCCATCTTGTGCGCAAGGCCGTCGAGTTCGACGAGGCGCGGATTGTGATCATCGACAGCCTCAACGGCTATCTCAACTCCATGCCTGACGAGCGCTTCCTTGTGCTGCAGATGCACGAATTGCTGAGCTATCTGAGCCAGCTCGGCGTACTAACGATCCTTGTCCTGGCCCAACACGGCCTGGTGGGCCCGATGGATACACCGCTGGATATCAGCTATCTCAGCGACGCGGTGCTTATGCTGCGCTATTTCGAGTATGACGGCACGGTTCGCCGTGCCCTCTCCGTCGTGAAGAAGCGCAGCGGGAATCACGAACATACGATTCGCGAATTTCGCCTGACCGGGCAGGGTGTCAAGCTCGGACCGCCGCTTAAAGGCTTTAGCGGAATCTTCGGGGGAACCCCCGTCTACACGGGCGAGAAAGAACCCCTGCTCAGTGACCGGGAACGCAATGAAGGCTGACACGCAGACAGCCAAAGTCCCCATTCTTGCTCCGGTAGGGCGCGACGCCGCCGCGTGTGCGATCCTGATCGAACAAGCCGGCCTTGTCGCCTGCGTCTGCAGCAATGTCTTTGATCTCGTCGCGCAGTTGGACCTATCTGCAGACGTGGTTCTGATCGCCGAAGAGGCGCTGTATGGGAGCGGCCTGGATTATTTGGAAACGTGGGTGGCAGCCCAGCCTCCGTGGTCTGACCTTCCCTTTGTCGTCCTGACCAACCAGAACGCAGGCGCGCGATTTGCACAATTCAGGAGAGATCTCGTCCGCAAGCTGCGCAACGTCGCCTTTCTTGAACGGCCGGTGCAGGCAATTTCTCTTCAGACAGCCGTGCTTTCTGCGGAACGCGGCCGCTCGCGTCAGTATCAGGCACGAGCCTATCTCGAGATGCAGCAGCAAGCCGCGCAGGAATTGGAACGTCTGGTAGTCCAGCGGACCGCTTCGCTGAAAGAGGCAAATGAACGCCTCGAGAATGAAATTGAACAGCGCGAGCGTGCGCAGACAGCTCTGATGCAAGCCCAAAAAATCGAGACCATGGGACAGCTCGTCGGAGGCGTGGCTCACGACTTTAACAACCTGCTGATGGCGATCATCGGCAACCTCGACCTGCTCGGCAGACGAATTGGGGACGACCCGAACAAGACCAGGCTGTTGACGGGCGCCATGGAAGGCGCGCGGCGGGGGGCCACCCTGACCCAGCGTCTATTGGCGTTCGTTCGAAAGCAGGAGTTACAGCCCCGCCCGACGGACATCGTCGCGCTCGTCGAAGACATGCGGGGGCTAATAACCAAGTCGGTCGGACCAATGATCCAGGTGAAAATCGTTTCTGCGCCGGCCCTACCGGCGGTGAACATAGATCCCAACCAATTGGAAATGGCTCTCTTGAACCTTGCCGTGAATGCGAGGGACGCCATGCCCGGAGGCGGGACGCTGACGATCGGCCTTGAACGCCATCAAGTCTCAGCAGATAACGAACTGGTCCTGGCCCCCGGCGCTTACGTGCGCCTCCTGGTGCATGACACGGGTGAAGGTATGGATGCTGCGACGCTGGCGCGGGCGGTCGAACCCTTCTTTTCGACCAAGGGGACCGGTAAGGGCACAGGCCTCGGGCTTTCCATGGTGGACGGGTTGGCCCACCAGTCGGGGGGCGCCTTCCGGCTCGAGAGCCAAAAGGATTCTGGCACGACCGCCATGCTGTGGCTGCCGGTTGCCGATCGCGAGGCCGAGGCCCCCGTTCGCGCTACATCCGTTCCAACCAGCAGTCGGCCGGCAACAATATTGCTCGTCGATGACGATTTCTTGGTCGCGGCGAGTACGGTTTCCATGCTTGAAGAGCTCGGTCATCGCGTTGTCGAAGCGCATTCGGGTAAGCAAGCTCTTGTCGTCCTGAAGGAAGGCTTGAATCCCGACCTTGTCATCACCGATCATGCGATGCCCGGCATGACGGGCATCGAACTCGCCCGCACCCTGCGACTGCACAATCCCCAATTGCCCATTCTGCTGGCAACGGGATACGCCGAAATTCCAGGCGCGGCTCCGATCGAATTTCCCCGCCTTGCCAAGCCCTATACGCAAGAGCAGCTCGCGGGTGAGATCGCGCGCCTGTTGAGCATTCGTGCGCCGACAAATGCGGGCAGACATGTTTGACTGTTTCCGTCACTTCGGCACGATATCGGGCGTACAGTTTCAGCGGCGGAGACACTTGCTGCATCCCGTCCGGTCTCATCCGCGACCATGACGGCAACCTCTATGGAACGACCTTTGATGGCGGCAATGACGGCCAGGGCACCGTCTTCCGGCTCGCTCCCGACGGAACCTACACCAAATTGTATGCGTTCCGGCGGAAGCGACGGGGCCAATCCCGGCAGCGGCCTCGCCCGCGACAGATCCGGCAATCAGGTTTCGGCAACGCGTCTTGCAATCCCGGCGCGCCGGACGCGCGCCGCTGCATAGACAATGGCAGCCAGCACCGCGGCGCCACCGCTCCACACAAGCAGATCCGGCTCGGAGGCCGCGATCAGCGCGAAGCTGCACACTGCACCGGCACCGGCCGTAGCCCGCGCCCAGAAGCGTTGCAAGGACGGCAATGCGTGGCTGAGCCGAAGCAGTGCGAGACCCGCCGCGCCATAGACCATCAGGCTCAGCACGACGGCGACGTTTGTGACGATCGTGAACTGACGCGCAAGTGTCGGGCTCGTCGAGGCGATCGCAACAAGGCTGGTGAGCACGCCGGTAAAGACAAGATTGCCCAGCGACACCCTGGGAGCGATGTTTGTTCGAGCAACCGTCCGCATGGGCCCAAGCACAGCCTCGCTCTCGGCCGACTCGACGGCCAACAGAAGGCCTGCACCGAGGGTGCCGCAGGCCTTCAACATGGCACAGAGTGCGATCGCACCGGCGACGGAGGCACCGAGGATCGGCGCGATGGCATCGGCAAAGGGAGCCGTGGATCTCGCCAACGCTGCGGCCGGCAAGAGGCCCATGATCGCGCCACTCGCGGCCATGTAGAGCACCGCCGCGACGAGCAGTCCGGCGAGCGTGCCGATCGGCACGTCACGCACCGGATTGCGCACGCGCACCGACAGAATGATCGCGGTTTCGATGCCGAGAAACGCCCAGAACACCATCACCGTCGCGCGCGGCAAAACCGCGAGAGCCGGTTGGCCGGTCACGTTCCACGATGCCTCGAAAACCGATCCGCGAAACCAAAACCAGCCGCCAATCGCCGCAATCGCCACCGGCACCAGCCCGAGCAACATCGACCAGCTTTGCAGTCGCGCGACAAAGCGCGGACCGACAATATTTGCTCCGATAAACAGCCAGAGCGCCGCGACCGTAGAGATCATCATGCCCGCGGGCGTGACAAAGAATGGTACAAGCGCGCCGAGATAGCCCGTGACCGCCAGTGCAACGGCGACCGCTGCGACGATACAGGAAGCCCAATAAAGCGCACCTGTGACGAACCCCGCCAGCGGTCCGAATGCGTGGTCGATATAGGAAAACAGTCCAGGGGTTCCGGGGTTGAGAATGGCAAGCCAGACGAACACGCCGCCGATCAGCGCCGCGCCTGCCGTCGCGGCAAGCCAGGCGAGAATGGTGATCGACCCGATGGCTGCAAGACTCGCCGGCAGGAGATAAACACCCGAGCCGATCATCGTGCTCGCCACGATCATCGTCGCAAGAAACGGCCCGATCTTGTTGTGGTGATCAGACATGTGTGACCTTTTCTCCCTTCCCCCGCTACCGGAAGAGCAAGTTGGCATGGCACATTTTGTCATCCCGGCCGCGAAGCGAGCCGGACCCAGTTGGCGCGCGTCCGCGGGCGCAAGGAGTCATTCCACCCGCCGACGCCCGTTACCGGGTGCCGGCTTTCGCGGGAATGACAAATTCTTGTTTGAGACCACAACTTAAACACCCTGCGCCCTCATGCGCGCCAATGCTTGCGTATCGCCGGCGCTCAAATCCAGATGCGATGCTATGGCGAATTGTTGCCGGGCTTCGTCGTTTCGCCCGGCGTACCTCAGCGCCTTGCCCCATTCGAGGTGCAGGCGGCCCCAGTTCGGCGCATATTTGTTTGCTTCCTCGAATTTCGCGAGCGCGAGGTCGGAGCGGTTCTCCTGCATCAGCGCCTCGCCCCACATCTCCAGCGGATCGGCGAAATGCGGGCCTTTCAGGTTCGCTTCGCGGAACTTCGCGATCGCGCCGTTCAAATCACCTTTCCGCAGAAGCAAACCACCCCAATCGGTATTGGCGAGCGGCAGCGATGGACCCAGCCGGACAGCTTCAGCAAACAGTGTCTCGGCAGATTTCCACGCGCCGGCGAATGCTTCGATTTGGGCGCGCGCGACAACACATGGATAACAGTCGGGAGGCAGCTTCGAGGCGAGCGCGCCGGCCGACGCGATATCGCCAAGATTTGCCTCGACGAGCGCAAGCTGCGCCTCAAGCTGATACGCGGCAAAGCCTGGACCCAGACTGGCGATGCCTCTCGACAATTCGATTTTCGCCGCGTTCCAGTCCCGCGAAGCCATTTCCACGGCGGCGCGCACCGAAATCACGAGAAGCATCTGCCGCTTTGCGGCGCTTGTCCTTGCCGATACCGGAACGACCACAATACGGCGCGCCGCGACGGGATCATGCATCAGCGCAAGGTCGCGGGCGAGATAGGCGAGCGATCTTCCCCTGACGCTTGTATGATCGGTGCTGAGATCGGCTTCCATCTCGCGGACACCGTCCCTGTAGTCGCCGAGAGCCGCGTCGGCTTCTTCCGCGAGTATGCTGTGCATGTTTCCGAGAACGCGCTGATCCAGTTCGGTCGCTGCTTTATCGTTGAGCAGTTTCAGGCCCGTTGCGGCCTCGCGATAGGCCGATTCGGAATGACCCAGTCGCCACGCAACCGATGCAAGGTTGTTGTGGGCAAGCAACAATCCGGGATTCACGGCGAGCGCCGCATATCCATATTGCTCCGCACGGCGCGTGTCGCTTTCCACGAACAGCAAACCGGCATAGGCCCAGGCGCGTTCGCTTGCCGGCGCGCTGCTTTGGGCAAGCGCGAGCAGAACTGCCTTCGATTCCCCTTCCTGGCCATGGGACGACAGATAGATGCCGTAACGATAGGGTTGGGTGTCGGCAAAAAGCCGCTCGGCGGCCCGATCGAGGAGCGCGTCGAGATTGTTGCCGCGGAATGTCGCCCCTGCCCCGCTGCCGGCGCGGGCGGTCACGGCATAGCCTTGCCCACTACGCACCACCTCGCCCGTGATGCGCGTCTGCCGTCCTATCCAGTTCACGAGAATGCGATAGGCCTCGCCAAGCGATATGCCCGTGTCCGGAATCTGGACCTTCAGATCGTCGCCCCAGTTGTTGCGATAGGATTTCGCGGCCCTGAGCGACTGCGTGCCGGCCTGCATCGCCGCGATCCTGTCGAGCACGTGCTGGGCGATGACGCTGCCGGTCTCGCCCTGATCCGCAAGGGCGGGAGGGACCGAGAAACTTTCAACGACGAGTCGATGATCGTTTGCGGCCGACCAGATCGCAGCGGCGATGGCCACAACGACCAGCAAGCCCAGCAGCATGAGGATGCAGAATCCGGCGCCCCGCATGCGATCCGTAAACCGCCGCCATTTGAGATGGGAAATCTCGAACGCATTTTGCTCGATAAGATTTTCGCTCTGCAGCCGGGCAAGACGCGTCTGCTCGCGCAGATAGGCGCGCGTGTCAGCGGAAGACGTTTCGGCATGCGTGGCCAATACGGTCGCCAGCGGATCGCCCAGCCGTTGCGCATCGGCGGACGCATATTCATCCTCAATCATATCGCGGCTCGATTTTCCCGTCCCAATGCATCAGCGCGGTGGCGTCGGTGGGGCTGAGATCGAGATGCGAAGCGATGGCGAATTGTTCTTTGGCTTCGTTACGGCGGCCGAGATAAAACAACGCCTTGCCCCATTCGAGATGCAAGCGACCCCAATTGGGCGCGTATTTGTTTGCTTCATCGAATTTGGCGAGCGCGAGATCGGAACGGTTCTCCTGCATCAGCGCCTCGCCCCACATCTCCAGCGGATCGGCGAAGTGTGGGCCTTTGGCGTGCGCGATCGCGAATTTCGCGATGGCGCCGTCGTAATCGCCGACCAGCAGCAACATGCGGCCCCAATCGGTATCGGCGAATGGAATGTGCGGCGAGCGTGCAGAGACAATGGCGTAGAGGCGCCCGGCCTGTCTCCGGTCGCGCTTCAGCGCCGCGATGGCGGCGCGCACGCGCAGGCAGATATCGCAGTCGTAGGCCGTCTGCGCGATCAGCGCCGTCGCGCCGGCCTCGTCGCCCTGGCGCGCCATGACGTAAGCCAGGTGCGGCTTGATCATGTCCCAGTAGCCGGATCTTGCAGCCTCCGGGCCGCGCGCCATGTCGTCCATTATGACGTGGCCGAGTGAAATCGCCGAGCGCCAGTGCCCGGCCGCTTCGGCAACCTGAAACTCGGCCCATTCCGCGACGGGTATATAAACGCCGTTCGACGGCATCGGGGGAATAGACATTGCGATGCGCCGTGCTCCGCCGATGTCATGATCGGCGGCAAGATCGCCTGCATAGGCATCGAAATAGCCGTCCCTCGCGCAGCCGGACAAATTGCGCCATTCATCGATCGCGGCGCGATAGTCTCCGGTGAGTTCGTCGGCCGTAGCGGGCCAGACGATTCGCCACACGCAATTCGCGTCCTCGTCTCCATGAAGTGCATTCGGATCGCGATGCAGCATGGTCGCGGTGGCGTCCGCGGCACGCCACGCCTCCTCGTCGTAACCGAGCGCATTCGCGATATTGGCCCACCACGCATAGATCGGGCCTCCGCCATGGAGTCGGACCGCCTCCCGAATCCTGCCGAGAGCGACTTCTGTCGCCGCCGGTGAGCGCGCCTGACGGAGATCGAGCATTGCCCATTCCGTGTCGGCCAGCGCGCGTTGGCGCGCATCACCGGTAGCCGCAAGCTTTGCGACAAAGGCCCGAGCCTCGGCATAGCGCTCCTGCCGGCCGAGATATTCGACGTATCGATAAGGAGAAACCGCCGCGAACAGAGACTCGGCTGCCCTGTCGGTCATCGCGTCGAGGTCTGCAACTTGTCCCTCCGCACGCACGCCCGGCCGGTCGCCATAACGGAGGGTCAAGGCATAATTCGAACCCATGCGCACCAGATCGCCGCCGACATGAACTTCGTGTCCAAGCCAGCCCCGCAGATAGCGGTTGACCTCGTCCAGCGAGATCCCGGTTTCTGGAATATCGACGCGCACGACATCGGCCTTCTCGGTCCTTAAATTGCTCGACCGCTCGACAGTCGAGACCGTTTCCGATTGCAATTCGACAAAACGGTCGCGCACGCGCGAGGCGAGGACGGAGCCCGTGAGCCCTTGCGCGGCCATGTCCGGCGGTACGCTGAACGCATCGACAACGAGATCCCGGTCCCGTGAAGCATTCCAGATCATGGTGCCGAGTCCGCAAAGGAGCAAAAGCACGACGAGGCCGACCGCGATTTCGATTGCGCCTTTGGTCTGGTCGTTGAAGCGGCGCCATTTCAGATGGGAAAGTTCGAGCGCGTGCTCCTCGTGCAGGATCTTCGTCTGGAGCCGCGTCAGCTTCTCCTGTTCGCGCAGGAACGCACGTGCTTCCTCCGTCGATGCGGCCGGCCCGTTCAGTGCCGCATCGAGCGCGGCGGGACTCGCCGCAACCGTGCCGGGCGCGGTCGCGATCTCGTCGTCGCCGAAGATATCGTCAGCCATGGGAGTTCCCTCCCTCTCCCCCGGGGATCGGCGGAGAGGGAATCTGATCGCGAATCTCACGCATGGTTTGCCCTCATCTGGGCGAGAGCGGCGGCATCGCTCGGGTTGAGGCCAAGATGAGAGGTGATGACGAGTTGTTGCTGGGCTTCGGCGCGGTGGCCCAAATAAAACAAGGCCTTGCCCCATTCGAGATGCAGCCGGCCCCAGTTTGGCGCGTATTTGTTTGCTTCCGCGAATTTCGCGAGCGCAAGGTCGGAGCGGTTCTTCTGCATCAGCGCCTCGCCCCACATTTCCAGCGGATCGGCGAAGTGCGGGCCTTTGGCGTGCGCGATCGCGAATTTTGCGATTGCTCCATCGTAATCACCCTTGAGCAGCAGCATTTCGCCCCAGTCCGTATCGGCGAAAGGAATGTCGGGTGAGCGCGCCGCGACGACCGCGAACCAGTGTGCGGCGGTGCTCCAGTTCCCGGCGAGGGCTTCGATCTTCCCGCGGATGCGCATGCACGGATCGCAGTCGAGCGGGGTGCGGGCGATGAGCGCGCGCGCTTCTCCAAGTCGGCCCAACCTTGCCAGAGCGAACGCCTGAAAGGCGCGCCCGCGACGCGGTCCGTAAATCGCCGGCACCGATTCGATCGCGCCGGCCATGAACCATGCTGGCGCGAAAGCGGCTGCGAGATCGGGTGGTGAGGCCAGCGCGCGCCAGTCTCCAAGGACATAGGCGAGATCGGTGGCCATGACCACGCGATCATAGGCGATGGCCGGATTCTGCGGCCGAGGCAGGCGCCGAAAGCTTGCGCGGGCGGCTTCGATCTCGTGAAGATGCGCAAGGCTGAGGGCAATCATTTCGCGGGCGCCGTCCACATCGGTGTCGTTGCTACCGGCCGCTTCCAGCTTCCGGAAAGCACGAAGCGCATCGGCGAAATCGCCCGAATAGAATGCGGCATCTGCGTGCTCGCCCGGGAGACCGGCGCTCCGCGCGGCGGCGTTCATATCGATATCGTCGCCGCTATCGAGCAGCCGGATCGCTGCCCGCGCGGCCTTCAGCGCCGTTTCTTCCCGCCCGAATTCGAAGGCGTCGCCGTCGAGATCGTCATAGGCGACCGCGAAATTTGGCACGATGGCTGTCGCCTCTTCATCGTCCGCAAGGACTTCTTCGGCTGGCCCGCGGGCGCGGCTCGCAACCGCAAGCCCGACCAATGCCCAGGCGCGGTCGCGCGGCGGATTTCCCGCCTTGGCAAGCTCGCGGAGAATCGCATGCGCCACGGGCAGGTTGCGGTGTTCCGCTTCATAGATGGCATAGCGGTAAGGCTGGGCTGCCTTGTAGATGGATTCGGCGGACTGCCAGAGCAATTTGTCGAAATCAGTTTCGCTGCCGCTCACCGTCGCCGCCGCCCCGTCCACCCGCGACGTCACCGCGATTGTGCCGTTGGACTTGCGCCAGATCGCGCCGGTGATGCGCGTCTGGCGGCCGAGCCAGGACGCCAGCAGACGATAGAACTCGCCGATCGAGACGCCGGTATCGGGAATCTGGACCCTGATGTCACCGCCGCTCCAGTAGTTAGCGTAGGACGCCGCGGGCCGCGACGAGAAGGTGTTGTTTTGCAGCGCGGTAAGCGCATCCTGCAGCCTGGCTGAAACGACCTCGCCCGTCAGTCCGCGCGATGCGAGATCGGGCGGCACCGAAAAGCTTTCAATCACGAGGCTGTCATCATGCGCAGCACTCCAGACCGCAGCTGCGATTGCAGCGGCTACGGCGACGAAGAGGAAGGCCAGCGCGATCTCGAACGTGACCTTCATGACGGCGCTGATGTTGCCGAAGCGCAGCGACCAGTGCCGGAGGTGGAGTTCGCGTTTGAGTTCTTCGATCTGGAGATCTGCGAGAATGCCCTGTTTTCTCAGAAACGCGTCCGCTTCCTCCCGGCTCGCGCCTGCAAGCGCGATCGCCATCGGCACATGCTCTCCGCGCGCGCCTTTGGGTTCGACGGCTGTGCCTTCCCTTTCGTCAATCATGCTTCCCCCGCCGAAAACTGGGCACGCGGAGACGTGGAGACACAGCAATATCGCGCCAGAGCAATGTGGTGCAAAAGGGAGTTCCAGTACGCCTGTTCCGCGTCGTGCCGTCTCCGCGTGCAAATAGTTCGTTCAGGCATGTGCTGCCCTCTGGCGCGCAAGCGCAGCGGCATCACCGGCGGAGAGATCAAGCTGCGAGGCGAGTTCGAATTGCTTCTTCGCATCGCCGTGGCGTCCAAGATATCCTAGCGCTTTCCCCCATTCGAGATGCAGCCGACCCCAGTTGGGCGTGTATTTGTTTGCTTCATCGAATTTCGCGAGCGCGAGATCGGAGCGGCCCTTCTGCATCAGCGCCTCGCCCCACATCTCCAGCAGATCGGCGAAATGCGAGCTGATTCTGTGAGCCGCTGCAAATTTCGCGATGGCCGCGTCATAATCGCCATTCCACAGCAGAATCATGCCCCAATCGGAGTAGGGAACATCAGGTGAGCGCGCGGCAACGAGCGCGAACCAGCGATCCGCGCGCGGCCAGTCATGTCGCAGCGCCGCAGCAACGCGCTGGACACGCGCGCAGCGATCACAATCACTGGCCAAGGTCTTCAGGCTCGCCCCGGCCTCGGCGAAGTGACCGAGCCGCGCCAAGGCTTCCGCCCTGAGCGGCAGGATCAGATCCGGGAAATAATTATTGGCGCTCACGAACCCATTGGTAGCAACCTCCCTCCTGTGCGCGGCGACGCCAGCTTCGTCCAGATACGTGAGCGCACCCGACCGCGCGTTGTGCGCCGCGGCATCCAGCGCAATTGCAACACCGGCCGGATCGACACCTTGACCAGCGCCGGCTGCCGCCGGTTCCGAGGATTCCCCTTCCACGTCCCACCCCGCGATAACGAGGCAAGTCTATAGCAAAGCTGCGCGGCCAGAAACCGACGGCCCGCCTTACAGCTTGCGGCTGTCATAGGCCCAGTGCAGGAGGGCCTGACGCTGGCGCGGGCGGCAGGCGAGATCCCCCTGCTCGCAGTTCGTCTCGATCTGCCGGATATGGCGCCGGATGGCCCTCCAGCGGCCGATCTGCCGCTCGTCCTCGCCCGGAACCCTCCGACCCATATAATAGCGGCAATACCATTGGAACCAGCCGCGCGGATCGTTCTCCCAGATCCAGCCTTTGGCGCGCCATACCGAGAGCGGCTGGCTCGCGGAAACCCCAAAGAAATTGAGCGATGGGTCGGCCCCCTTCGGCGACAGCTTCGCCCTGGCAAACCACGAAGCGGGAAATTCCCGACGGCAATCGGTCATGTATTTGCCTCCGAACACGCCGAGCGCGAGCATCTCCTTCGGTGTCAGATCGGGCTTGAAGTCGGGCGCAAGGTTTCTGTCCGCCGGTTCCGACAGGACATAGCGATAGCCCCGCTGCATCCTGTCATTCACGACGATCGTGCGATGTTTCATTGCCGGTATTTTCTCCACCGCCGAGCTTCGCATGCGGACCAACCAAAACGAAAGGGCCCGGTCGCCCGGGCCCGTGTTTCACTCCCGAAGATCATGCCGTTATTGTTTGTCCGCCTTGTAGGTCGTGACGCGATGGTGCAGCTTGTCGCTATCCACGACGGTCATCGAGTTCCCGTCTTTCGCGACCGTAGACCTGAGCGTCTCGATGGTTTTTCCGTCGCGCATATCGGTTTCAAGCATGCTGCGCGGGCCCGTTTTCTTCACCGAGACGGTCGTGATCCCGGGATTGCCTTTGTACGGCGCCTCGGTACCGTCCATTTTTGCCGTATAGCTGTCGCCGGTCGGATCCGTCATCGACAGCATGTCGCCGTCAACCTTGTAGGTCACGGTCACGATGCTTGACGAAGCGTTCGTCAGACCCGTCCTCAACCATGAGCCGGAGATGGGCTCCGAACCCGCTGGCCCGTGGGCAACTCGCTTGAGACCGCCCGAGCCGGAATAAGGCGCACCGTTTGTGCTGGTGCCGGAAAAATCGACGTCGACAGTCTTGCCGTCCGGCGCGATCTTGAACGTAAGTGTTTCAGTCGTCTTTCCGCTCTTCTTTTCGGTCAGCACCACGTTGTGCATGTCCGTGGCATTGACGGCGATCGTATCCACATAGGGATTACCGGAAACGGGCTGATCGGTGCCGTCAGCTTTGACCGTGTAGGACGGAACGCATGTCTTGCAGGTGAACATGCCGTCCTTGAGAAGGAAGACGTCGGGCTCCTGTGAAATTTTCGCAGAGGCGATGTCCTCCTTCCATGTGCCGTCGAACGGACTGGCTGCCAGCGCCTGTGCCGGCAGCAAAGCGGCACCCGTGAGAGCTGCCACAACAATCATTCTCATTTTGTTCCTCCTTTGGATTTGACCTGGCTGGACCCCACGGCACGGCACTCCCCTCGTGCGCGGCCCGGCCAACATAGGTTAAGGGGGAAACCGCTCTGGCAAGTGGCCAAATCAGCGCAGAGGCCATGACCGGAGCAGGCGCCATGATCGGACGCACCGGAACAAAGGCAAAAACCTGCCGGCCGCTGGCTGAAATAATACCGGGGGCCCGGGGGGTCCCGGACCCCGGCCGGCGCATGCCGGAGTAATTAGCTATATCTTTTTCGACGTCCAGGTGGTCGTGTGGTTGCTGCGGGAGTCGTGATACGACGCCATCATGACATCGCCGTTCTTGCTGACCGTGCCCCGGAAGATGCCGACCACCTTCCCATCCCGATAATCCGTCTCAACGATCGTGCGGGTGCCCACCAGCTTTACGGAGACGGCCGTCAAGCCCGGATCACCCTTGTGGGGCGCTTCGGTGCCGTCCGTTTTCGCCGTATAGGACTGGCCGGTCGGATTCGTCATCGTCAACACGTTGCCGTTGACCTTGTAGGTGACAGTCAGGCCGTTGTCGGAGCCGGAATAGCTGGTCGTAACCCACGAGTCGGAAATGGCGTGCGAGCCGGCGGGGCCTGCCAGTTCGAGTTCTGCCCATCCCGGAGGGCCGAATTATTGGCCAGTACGGGATAAGGCTGCTGGGCCGGAAAGCTCGGAATCGACACCGGAGCGGGTTTGAAACCCAGGGATTCCGGTGTGTGCCCGGCAGTGATCTCCGCCTGTTCGTGGTCGTAGACCGCGCGAACCGGGCTAAGATCGGTCACCCTGCAGGTACCCATGAAGGACTGCACGGCCGTCGATGCGGTCTGCGGGAAACCGGAAGGCATGGCAACGCTCGCGAGCACACCTGCGGCAGCCGCGGCAACAACAAGAAAGCCAAAGCGCATTCCCGGCTCCTGCCTTGGTACCGCCAGTCCATGGCGCCGCAGCAAAAAAGATCGTTCCCAGCTGACATTTGCAGGCACAATTTGCTAAGATTGCCGAGTCGAACTTATATTTTCTGGGGGGTCCATGAGACGCGAGACGAGCGCAATTCTGTTTTCTCTGATCACCTTTTTTTCGACGGGCAATGCGCCTGCAACGGCCGAAGGCGCGTGTCCGACCGAGCCGCGACTCCATCATTCCATCGAAGAGAGTATCAGTGAATGCACGTCGGTCATACACGGGACTACCCGCTTCGGTCGCGTTGGCCAGTGGCCCGAGATGCGCGCAGAGGGATATTACGACCGTGGCCTGCTTTATGCGCTCACGGGCAAATATCAGCTTGCCATCAGCGATTACACCAGCGCGATAGGCTGGCAGCATGACTTCGCCGATGCCTACGAAGCCCGCGCGGATGCTTTCGAAGATCTTGGCCAGCACGAAAAGGCCGCCGCAGACTATGACGCGGCAACAAAAATGGGCGGCGACGATGCTACAGGGGCCAATTTGCGCTGCTGGGCACGTGCAGTGCGCGGACATCCTCTTGACCGGGCGCTTGCCGATTGTAACGAAGCGTTGAAAGCGGATCCCGGCAACAAGGATATTCTCCAGAGTCGCTGCTTCGTTTACTTTAGAATGGGAGATTATCAGGCGGCGATTGCTGATTGCGATGCGGCCGAAAAATCGCATCCGCGCTTCTCCGACGCGCTATATGTGGGCGGCCTCTCGAAACTTCGTCTTGGAGACACAGCCGGCGGCAATGCCGACATTGCCGCGGCTCTGGATGCAGATTATCGCATTGGCGATCTGTACGCGCTGTACGGTGTGAAACGCTGACCCATCAAACCGCACATCTGCATTACGCACTTTCGTAAGCGTGATGCACGGTGCAGAAAAATGCAGAGAAGCGTCTACTTTCCGATCTCCCAGACCACGCCGTAATTGTCGGCGCCGCCGAGCACGGTGGTGCCGTAGAGATTGCCTTCGGCGTCGAGAGTCACGCCGCCGCCCGGATAGCCGCCATCGCTGCCGCCGGTGAAGTCGTAAAGATCGGTGTAGGTCCACCCGCCGTTTGACGGACTTACCTCGAACACCGAACCGTAATTGTCGGCGCCGTCTCGGTAATTGGTGCCGTAGAGGTTGCCCAAGGAATCCATGGACAGCGCGGCGACAGGACCGGTCGTGCCCGTCAAGCTGGCGAGCACGCTGAAATTCCAGTTGCCCTGCGAGGGCGACAATTCGAACACTGTCCCGCCGCCATTCGCGCCGTAGGATTCGGTTGCACCGTATAGATTGCCGGATTTGTCCATCATCAGCCCGGCCACCGGCGAGCCGCCGTCATCTCCACCCCCGAACGCGTAGAGCGCGGTGTAATTCCAGCCCGATTGCGACGGGCTCAGTTCGAAGAGCGTACCGCAGCCATAACCGCCGCAGCCGGAATTGCCGCCGCGCGTCGCGGCGCCATAAAGGTTCCCTGATTTGTCGATGATGAGCCCCGAATAGGGATTGCCGCCGTCGCCTTCGCCCGCGAATGCGTGAAGAATGGTTTCCGTCCAACTCGAGCCGGATGGCGATAGCTCAAAAACCGCGCCCCATCCATTCGGCCCGCCGCTCTGCGTTACGCCATACGCATTGCCGGATTTGTCGAGCGCAAGATTGCCGGTTGGGCAGCCGTCCACTTTCTTGGTGTAGGTCCACATCAGCGTAGCCTGACCGTGAGCAATCTGCATGGCGCTCCCGCACGCACCTCCGAACACGCTGACATAGGAGGCGTTGGTGTAGATACTGCCCTTGTGCAAAGTGACACCCCACTCGGGTTGGCCGGCCGTACCGTCGAAATTGTAGACCGGTTTCAGCGACCATCCTGATTTCTTTTGCGCCATGCGAAAGATGATTCCGGCCTGATCGGCGCCGCCCTGACTCGCCGCGCCGACGAGGTCGCCTTTCTTGTCGAGCACGAGGCTGTAACCTGGCACGCCTCCGTCGCTGCCATTGGTAAAATTGTGGATGACGTTGAACCCTTGCGCGAATGCCGGCGCCGCAGGACTGGATGCAAGCAGGCCAACTGCCGCAGAACCGATGACCGAGATAATCTGGCGCATTCCACCACTCCTCCCTTAGTTTTTTTCTATGCCGTGCGCGGATGTTTAAACACCGCTCCGTCGCGCATCACGAAGCGTACTTTCTGCAACTGTTCGATATCGTCGAGCGGGCTCGCCGCAGTCGCGATGATATCCGCGGCCTTGCCCGGCTCGATCGACCCAAGATTGTTCGCATGCCCAATATGTTCGGCCGCGGTGCGCGTAGCCGCCACGATACAATCCATGGGTTTCATGCCGGCCTCGACCATCAGCGCGAATTCGCGTGCATTCTGGCCATGCGGCGAAACGGCGGTATCGGTGCCGAACGCGACCCTGAGCCCCGCGGCATGGCCCCGGCGCAACGTGCCGATGATCTGCGGCCCCACCGCGAGCGCTTTCTCGCGAATGGCCGGCGACATGAAATCCTGTTTGGTGGCGTACTCCGCGACGGTTACGCCGGCAAGCGTGGTCGGCACGTAGAAGACGCCGCGGCGCTTCATCGTCTCCATCACCTCTTCGTCCATGAACGTGCCGTGCTCGATGCCGTCCACGCCCGCCTTCAGTGCGGCCTTCATGCCGTCGGCGCCATGCGCATGTGCGGTCGTCCTGCGGCCGAGCATGTGCGCCGTCGATACAATCGCTTCGTACTCGTCCTCGAAGAATTGCTGTCCGGTTCCCGTGGCCGTATCGGTGAGTACGCCGCCGGTGGCGACGAATTTGATGAGATCCGCGCCGCGCGACACCTGGCGACGGACGGCGCTGCGGCAGCCATCCACGCCATCGCCGCGCCCGCTGGCATCGAGCAGGAGGTTGATGTCGTCGCGATAGCCGCAGGTGATGCCGTGGCCGCCTGTCGGCGAAATGATCGACCCGGCGGCGAAAATACGCGGCCCCGGCACGTATCCCTTGGCCACGGCGTTGCGCAGCGAAAAGATCGCGTCCCCGGCACCGCCGATTTCGCCGAGATCGCGCACGGTGGTGAAGCCCGCTTCCAGCGTCACGCGCGCATTCCTTGCTGCATGCAGCGCGATGGCCGTCGGCGATTCTTCGACAAGTTCGAGCTTGTGCCGCGGTCCAAACTCGCCGGTGAGATGCACATGGCAGTCGATCAGTCCCGGCAGCACGAAATGATCGGAAAGATCGATGGCCGTGTCGCCGGCCCTCGGCGCCGTGAAGCCGGCCATTACCGCCACGATGCGCCCGTTCTCGATGGCAACCGTGTGCCTTGTGAGCGGATCCTGCCCCGGCATGGCCAGCAGCATCCCGGCATGGACATAGGTGGTCACGGCCGCTTCCTCCGTAGCACAACGCAGACCTTACCTACCTTGTCATTCCCGCGAAAGCGCGGGGGCGACAAATCTTCGCCGGGCTAACTCTTGAGACGGTAACCGGTCTTGAACATCCAGCTCACGACGCCGAGGCAGGCGAAAAACAGGACCAGCGTCGCGCCGAGGCTCGCATCCAGTCCCACATCGACACGCCCGTAAAACGCCCAGCGGAAGCCGCTGATCAGATAGACGACGGGATTGGCATAAGCCACCGCGCGCCAGGTGGGCGGCAGCATGTCGATCGAATAGAATGCGCCGCCAAGAAAGGTCAGCGGCGTCACGATCAGCATGGGAATGATCTGCATCTGCTCGAAGCTCTTCGACCAGATGCCGAGGAT
>Ga0335075_10005065_pt1 | contig 20506 bp, 18 predicted proteins | sample Lox_Sample_24_FD_206723 | JGI IMG/M metagenome (GOLD analysis project Ga0335075, IMG submission 206723) | Soil microbial communities from Loxahatchee National Wildlife Refuge, Florida, United States - Lox_Sample_2.4 | ecosystem: Environmental > Terrestrial > Soil > Wetlands | place: USA...
CGTCGGCCCGTCCCCAGCGCGGGTCGCGGTCCATGTTGACGGTCGGCGCGAAGTACGACAGCGCGCCGTAGTCCGACGCGGAGGGGCCGAGGTTGTTCTGCGCCGTGCCATACAGGGACGGGTCGATGAAGCCCCGTGCCTCCTGCGCGATCGCCGAGCCCTCCTCGTACACCAGCTGCGGGTTCCAGCTCATCGTCGCGGCGAGGTTCGACGGGTAGCTGGTGGCCTGCGCTGACTGTGACGCGCCGTCCGCGTCGTCCTCGTCACCGAGCCAGTACACCCCGTGCAGGGCTTCGTTCCAGTACGTGTACTGCTGGACGCCCAGCCGCGGGATCGCCGGGGACGGCGTGGTCAGGTTGTCGTTGCCGGTGTTCAGCTGCTGCAGCTTCTCCGCCAGCGTCATCCGGGACACCAGGTCGGCGGCGCGCTCGGCGAAGGAGTAGTGCGTGTTCAGGTAGATCGGCAGGGACGTCCGCGCGGTGGCTGCCGCGGCCGCGCCGGCCGGCGACGCCTGTGACGCGGTCGCGCACACGCCGGCCATGGCGACCACGCTGGCGGTGACGGCCGCCGCGCGCCGGAGGCGGAACCTTCGGCGTGGATGAGTGAACATGATCTCTCTCCCTCATTTCAGGACGTCGAGGACGATCCGGGTGCCATGACGGCCAGTTCGGCGACCTGGACGTTGCGGTCGGTCGCGTCGTTCGAACCGGTGATGACCAGCCGGAGCCACTGGGCGGTGGTGGCGGGCACCGTGGTGGTGACGGCGGTGCTGCCGGCCGATGTCACGATGGCGAGGGTGGTCCAGTTCTGCCCGTCGGCGGACGTCTGGATGGAGTAGTCGGTGGGCCCGTAGCCCGGACGCGGTGTCATGCTGACCGACCCGATCGTCACCGGGGCACCGAAGTCCACGCTGAACGTCACTGGGTCCTGTGGCGTGGGCCCGCTCCCCGCGGTCGCGGGGCCCCCGGAGACCCAGAACGTCTGCGTGTCTCCGTCGACCGCCATCGCCGGCGGGTACGGGGTCTGGCTGGACGACGCGGACGCCTGCGGCCAGGGTGTCCCGTACGGGTTGAGCGCCAGGTCATCGGAGAATTCGAGCTGCGAGGTCGCCGTTGACGTGACGCCGTTGGCGGCGGTCGCGGTAAGCGTGAGCGTCCCGCTGCCTGACGAGGTGTCGGCATTGGTCACCGTGGCGTTCACCTGCGTGGTCCCGTTGGCGGGGACGCTGACCGACACCGGGGGCGTGGTCGCCGTCACCCCCGCCGGGGCCTGCCCGGCCAGGGTGACGGTGAGCGGCGAGCCGCTGTAGTTGGCGACCGTGTACGTTTCCTCGTTCCACCCGCCGGCGGCGAGCGGCAGTTCCGGTTCCGCCGGGGTCACCTCCATCAGCGGGGCGACGGTGAAGGCGGCGGCGGAGGATACGTGCTGCGTGCCGCCGGACGCGGTGTAGGACAGGTCCGCCTTGACGGCCTGGTCCGACCAGGGGGCCGCGCTTGCGGGCACCTGTGCCTGCACGGTGACCGCGGCGGACGCGCCGGGCGCCAGCGACGTGAACGCCGCGGTGCTCGCGGGAGTACCGCCGCCCGTGAGGCTGAGCGATAGCCGCCCAGAGCTGGCGGTGGTCCCGCCCCGGTTCAGGGCGTAGACGGTGAAGGTGGCCGGCTCGCCCTGCTGGAGCTGGCCGTCGGGCACGACGAGCAGGGTGACCCGCAGCGCCGCCCCGGCCTTGGCCAGGTCGGCGGCCTCCGCGGTGCGGAATGCCCCGATGGCCTTCGTCACCGCGTCCGGCATGCCGGACGCGGGCCGGATCCGGGCGAGCGCGGTCGTGGCGTCCGCCACCAGCGTGGACTCCTCACTGGTGTCCGGGGACTGCGCGGCTGCGGCGCTTGCCGCCTGCCCGAGGTCGCCGCTGATCTGGCCGGCCGCGGCCGTCAGGCTCGTGGCCTCCGCGGCGCTGATCTGGCCGGACTGCTGCCACCCGCTCACCGAGCCGGCCAGCGTGGTCGCGGCCGTCTGGCCGGCGACGATCGGCTCGTACTCAGGCCCGGCGGTGATGAGCTGGCCGCCGGACATCCGCGCGACGGTCGTCTCGCCGCCCGCCAACGTGCGCTCTGCGGTCGCCGCGGTCCCGTTGCCAGGGACATAGGTGACGGTGACCGTGACCGGGCTGGTGCCCGGGTTGCTCAGCGTGGCCTCCGACCCGCCCGCGGCCTGCCGGACCTGGACCGGGCTGCTGCTGTCCACGAAGTAGCGGATGGTTTCCTGGACGACGCCGGGGTCGCCGGGGCTGGCGGGCGGGAGGGGAATGTCGACCGAGGCGGTCGATCCGGTCACGGTCGCGGTTTGCGTGGTGACCGGGGCGCCCCGGTCGTCCGTCAGCGAGAAGGTGGCCTGCTGCGCGCCGCTCCAGCGGGCGACAGCGAGGAGGTCGGCGCCGTCGGGGTCCTGTGCCTGCAGCGCTCCCCAGCCGGCTGGCGCGGCGGGCTGAGTGATGTCGCCGGCGAGCGAGGCAGCGCTGGCCGGCGACGCGTTCGCGATGAGCTCGGCACCCCGGTTGCCCGAGCCGGTGCCGGTCGAGCCGGTCAGGTTGAGGGGCGTGTCGTTGGAGTCGAAGTTCGACCCTGGAGCCGAGTCGGCCGCGCTGATGCCGCTCCCGCCGGCGACGATCATCGCCATCTTGCCCGCCACGTCAACCCAGTTGCCGCTCAGGCTGTCGATGCCGGTTCCGCTCGCCGAGTAGACGGGCCGCGGCCCGGTCATGCCGGGGATCTGGTCCACCGAATAGGTGAACGTCGGGCCGGTCCCCTGGTCAAGCAGGAGCGTGGTGCCATCCGGGAACGCCGCCATGGCCAGGTTCTTCGGCCCGACGGTCCCGGCGGTGGCGAACTGGTCCGTGCCGCAGGCGCACGTGTAGAGTCCTGTCGTCGTCCCGCGCGCGGTGTCGAACAGGCTCCCCGGGGCGTCCTCGGTGAACACCGGGTCGGTCATGTTGTTGCCCGTCCGCGGCGTCCACGTCCCCATGGGGCTTTCCGAGTCCCAGGACATCGTCGCGGCCGCCCCGGACAGCCGTCCCGAGATCACGTCGACGTCGGGCCAGGTGTGAACCCCGCCGCTGGCGTCGTAGCTGGCGGCGTACTCGGCCGCGCTTGGAGTGGACGACGGCGCGAACAGCTTATGGTCCCACCAGTCGGCCGCGATGCGCTTGGCCAGCATGCTCTCGTAGCCGAGCTCGGCCATCCCGGTGATGGACCCATTGCCTGTGCCCGCCTGCCGCGCGGCGACGAGCTGCAGGGCACGCGATTCCAGCACCGAGGCGGCCGGCGAGCTGAATCGCGTGGCCATCTCGCCGAGATAGTCCGTCCACTGGTAATCCTTGCTCGCCCAGTCCTGGCCGGCTGGCGAGATCAGGTCACCGTCATCGGTGGTCAGCGGCTCGATCACCTTCTGCCAGATCTCCTCCGTCCTGAAGGAGAACGCCTGCGGCAGGGGCTTCCCGGCCTGCGCGTAGAAGATGGCGGCGTCGTTGATCAGCAGGTGCGTGACCATCTGGTAGTCGATGTTGAAGTAGCCGTGGTTTTCCAGGGTCAGGTCCGAATGGATGTTGTCGGTGGTGACCCAGTCGCTCAGCGGCTTGCCGTCCACCACCTGGGAGGAGGTCTCGTCGCCCGGCATCGACGAGGAGTTGAGCGCGTACTCGATCGCCGCGTTCTCCCACGTCGTGCGGTCGGGAGAGTTCGGGAACATGACCGCGGCAAGCGCCGGCGTCGGGACATCCCACGCGTCGGTTTCGCCGCCGGTGTTGCCGGTGACCGCGTCGACCGGGGGCAGCGAGGCGACCAGGTTGGCCTCGGCGGTGACCACCGTCTTCACCAGCGCCTTGGTGGCCGGGTCCAGCTTGTTCCAGATCAGATAGGCCGCGTCACCCCACAGGTAGGTCTCCAGCGAGAACTCGCCGTCGCTGGCCGCGCCGGTCGCCGCGCCCCACTCGTTGTACCCGGCGCCGGAGTAGACGTTGGTGAGCGCCGTGTAGCGGATGGACCGGATCAGGTGGTCGAGCATGGTGGCGCGGGACACGCCGTCGAACGACTGCTGGTGGGGCAGTGCCGTCAGCAGCGTGGCGTAGACGAAGTCGACATCTCCGTCCCCGCGCGGCTGGGCCACGCCGGCGCCCGTTCCCAGGAAGTAGCCGGTGTCGGGGTTGGGGATGTTGGAGGTTTCCCAGAAACTCTCGGCGTAGGGGACGAAGTTCTCCAGGATCTTCAGGTCCAGTGCCGACTTCTGGCTGTTGCTGAGGACCTGGTACCCGGCGGAGCCGATGTCGACAGAGCCGTCGGCGGTCGTCGTGGCGGCCGGCGCCGCGGCCACGAGCGAGACGAGCACGGTGCTCGCCGCCGCCAGGACGACAGCGAGCAGGACGAGGAGCTTGCGCGGATGCATGTCGTGTCTCCGGTGGTTCTCTCCGGTGAGCCAGGAACGCTCAGCGATCGATGCGGTAGTGGTCCACGGCGGCCTCGTCGATCTCGATGCCGAGGCCGGGGCCGCCTGGTTCGGGCAGGGCGCCGTCGTGCGGGCGCGGCGCGCGCGCCAGGTCACGGTGCAGCGGGTTGATGAGCGGCTGGATTTCGAACTGGTGACAGGCGGGGCGGGCATGTGAGACGGCCAGCGCGGCGGCGTAGGCGACGGGACCCGCCCAGGCGTGCGCGTTGGCCTGGCGGTCCGCGTCCGCGGCGAGGTCGCAGGCGCGGGCGAAGCCGGTGATGCCCTCGGCCCGGCCGGGGTCGACGCCGACGACGTCCACGGTGCTGGTGGCGAGGATCTTCTGTACTCCGCGCACCGTCCATTCCCGTTCGCCGTACGCGATCAGGGTGCTGGTGGCGGCCTGGAGCCTGGCGTATCCGTCCGGGTTGTCGGCGCCGAGTGGCTCCTCGATCCAGTGCAGCCCGTGGTCGGAGAATGCACGGATCCGGCGGATCGCCTCCGGCACGGTCCAGTGGTTCCGGACCCCGAGGTCGATCATTATCAGCGGTCGCGGGCCGAGTGCTTCGCGCAGCAAGCGCATGAACTCCGCGTCGCGGTCGAAGTCGAAGCCGAGGTTCGCCTCGCCGCGCTTGCCGAAGCCGACCTTCACGCCGGCCGCCCGCTCCGCGGCCACCCAGGAGGCCATCTCGGCGGCGCCCGCGGCGAGGTCGCCGCGGGCCGCGTGGCAGGACACCACGGCCGGCAGCGTGTCATGTACCGGTCCGCCCAGCATGTCGACCACGCGCTGCCCGGTTGCCCGGCCGCGCAGGTCCCACAGCGCCATGTCGACGGCGGCGTGCGCGAACGTCGCGATCCCGCCCACGCCGTACCACCAGGTGTGCTCGCGCACCAGCCGCCACAGCGCCCCGGTGCGCAGCGGGTCCTGGCCGGCAAGCAGGCCGGCCAGGCCGCGCACGATCTCCGCGGTCGCACGGCTGGCCTCCGGCCAGATCGTCACCGCCTCCCCCCAGCCGGTCACGCCATCGTCGGACCGGATCCGGACCAGGCACACGTGCCGGATTCCGCCGTGGTCGTTTGGCTCGGCGTAGGCGAGCGGGATGGGCTCGATCTCCTCGATCTTCACTGCCGTTCCTCCATGCGCCCGCTGCGGGCGCTGCGGTAGGCCAGCGCCAGGGCCTCGACGGTGCGGGCGCCGAGTTCCCCCGGTGCCGGGTTGCGGTCCAGCCGGCCAAGCCCCGCCTCGACAAGGGCGCGGGCGGGGCCGCTGGCCTGGTATGCGCCGTCGCCGTCGCGCAGCGGCAGCCGGATGTCCGGGCCGTCGGGCCGGTACAGCCACGCCAGCTCCCGCTCCACGTCGACGGCGAGCTGGCCCTCGTTGCCGATCGCCCGCACTTGCAAGGCGTGCTTGTTCCCGCCGGCGCCGAGGTGAGCCGAGCCGCCGGACACGGTGCCGATGCCGCCGCCGTCGAATCGCAGGCAGATGGCGTCGTGCAGCTCGACGGGGGGTCGTCTTCCCTGGCCAGCGGGGTCAGGCGTGCTCATCAGCGCGTAGGCCGCCGCGACGCGGTCCGGTACCAGGTGCAGCGCCAGCCCGAGCGCGTGCGACAGCTGCGCCTGCCCGTATCCGCCGCCTGACATCTCCGGGTCGGTCCAGGTCGCCTGCTCGGGTACCGAGTCCGGGTCCGCGTCGGGGTAGGCGCCGGTGTTGCTGAGCAGTTCCCTGGTCTGCGACGACATGTCGACCGTCATCTGCTCAAGCGTGCCGATACCGTGGGTTTCGGCGAGCTCCTTGGCGCCGGCGATCATGGCCGAGTAGTTCCAGCCGAAGCTGATCAGCAGCTCCCGCCGGGCCTCGCGCGCCACGTCGGCGAGATCCCAGGCCTGCCCGGGGTCGATCGTCATCGGCTTCTCGCACAGCACGTGCGCCCCCGCCTTCAGGGCAGCCCGGGCGTGCTCGTGGTGCAGGGCAGGCGGCGAGGCGACGACGCAGATGTCCGGCTCGGCGGCGATGACGTCCCGGTAGTCCTCGGAGGCCACCGCGAAGCCGTACCGCTTCTGTATCCGCTCCAGGGCGTCGCCGCCCTTGCGGCACACCGCGGCGAACTCGACCACGTCGCGCCGCTCCGCCAGGGCCGGCAGGTGCGCGGCCAGTGCCCACGAACCGGCCCCGATGACCCCGAGCCGCAGTTTTCCGCTCACCGCGAGGCAGGCCTCCGTTCGGAGTAGTCCTGACCGGACCGGGCCCGCAGCTGGGCTGCGCGCCCGGCACGCAGCGAAGTCAGTCCCGAACGGAACGAATACCGGATGTCCTCTAGGGCCATGCCCTGCGTCGACGGGCCAAACAGGCCGCCCCAGAACATGATGAACACGTACATCAGGGCCAGCATGAGCGCCACGGTCGTGAAGCCGAGGCTCCCGGTAATCGACGGCAGGTAAATGCTCCAGATCCCCAGCGCAACGCGCGCGACCGCGACGGACAGTCCCAGGCCGAACGCCCGTACCCGGGTGGGCAGGAGTTCCGTCTGCCAGAGCGTTGCGATGTGGTAGGTCACGGAGAAGCCGCCGATGCCCATGAGCACGATATTCGCGATCACCGTGCCCTCGCTCTTGACGTTGAGGAACAGGAACAGGAAGAACCCGATGGCGGCCATCGCGGAGAACCCGGTCCAGTGCAGGCGGCGGTTCACCCGGTCACCGATCATCATGTACACGGCGAGCGTGACGATCCCGACGCCGTAGAGCACCATGTCGAGGTAGTCGGCGGCGAACGCGCTCTTGGCGCCCACGGTGGACAGCAGATAGGGGAAGAAGAACCCGTAGGTACCTGCCGGAATGTTCCACACCGTGTACAGGACGATCAGGAACCCGATGGCCGGCAGCACCCCGGTCCCGCGCAGCGAGCGCAGCAGCGCGCCGACGCCGGCCTGTTCCCCGTCCGCACGGACTGGCGCCGGAGCCTCCGCCGTGCCGCCGCGCACGCCCTGGCCGAGTTCGGTCATCGAGGCTCGCACCTCGGCCTGCCGCCCGTGCAGCTCCGCCCAGCGGGGCGACTCCGTCATCTTCCGCCGCATGAACCAGGTGATCAGCGCGATCACGGCGAGCTGCCCGAAGATGATCTTGACAGCGGTCAGCCCCAGGCTGTTCAGCGCGACGGCCAGGATGACCGCCACCAAGGGCCCTATGTACCACGCCACCGGCCCGAAGCCGAGCAGGCGGCTGCGTCGTTTGCGGGGCGCGAACTCGGCCAGCAGCGTGAGCGAGTTCGGGATGTCGGCACCGACCGCGAGGCCGATCAGAACATATCCGCCGATCAGCATCGGCGCACCCGTGGCAAAGATGATGATCAGCGCCCCCACGATGTACAGCAGCAGGTCCCACGCGTAGATCGTGCGCCTGCCGTACTTGTCGCCGAGCCATCCCCCCACGAGCGCTCCGATCCCGCCCGAGATGCCGTTGGAGCTGAAGCCGCCGATGAGGCCCACGGCACCGGATGTCAGCGCAAAGTGCGGAGCCCACAGCGGGAGCGCGACCGCCCCCGCGACGATAGACCCGGCATCCAGGTAGGCTCCCGCGGCCGTCAGCACGGTCCATCGCCAGTGCGTTCGCGTGGTGGGGGCATCATCCAGCGCACGCAGCGCGTCGGATTCGCTCATGTTCTGCCTGCCTTCCCGCCCGTCATCGGGCAGTGCCTGCTTCATCTGGAATCCTTTCCAGGAAACGAGATCTTCTTAATCCCGTCATGGATGACTGTCAAGGGTCCGGGTGAGATTGGCGAACCTGAATCCGATAGTCACGTTGTACCAGTCCTAAATCGGGTTGACGGATTGCTCCGGACGGCCACCGAGGGTAGCGTCGTGGACATGAGTATTCTGGAATCGTTCCCGGATTCCTCGGGTGGCCCCAAAACCGAACATGGCGCGTCCGGCCTCACGATCACCATGGTGGAGACCATCGCGGTCCGGGCGCCGCTCGCCAGGGAGTTCCGCGGCAGCTACTACCACATGACCCACCGGGCGACGCTGGTCACGCGAGTGCGGACGGCTGACGGGATCGTGGGGGAGGGGTACGTCGGGGACGAGGACGCGGGGCTGGCGGAGATCGAGCGGATCGTGCACGCGGAGATCGCGCCCGCCGTCACCGGGCTCGACGCGTTCGCCACCGAGCGGTGCTGGCAGGCTGGCTATCCGGCGACGTATGACATCCTCCGCGACCGGCGGCTCGGTCTCGTCGCGCTGGCCGCGGTCGATACCGCGATCTGGGATGCGGTCGGGAAGGCGCTCGGCCAGCCACTGTGGAAACTGTGGGGCGGGTACCGCAGTCGGGTGCCGCTGATCGCGATCGGCGGCTACTACGGCGATCCGCTCGGCGCGATCGCCGACGAGATCGCCGCCTACCGGCAGATGGGCCTTGCCGGGGTGAAGTTCAAGGTCGGCGGGTCCACCCCCGCCGGGGACGCGGCCCGCGTGCTGGCGGCGCGGGAGGCAGCGGGGCCGGACTTCGTCATCGCCATCGACGCCAATCAGGGCTACTCGCCGTCCGACGCGGTCCAGCTGTGCCGGCTGCTGGCAGGCGCCGGCATCCGCTGGTTCGAGGAGCCGGTGCGCTGGCACAACGACCGGCGGAGCCTGCGGGACGTGCGGATGCGCGGCGGCATCCCGGTGTGCGCGGGGCAGAGCGAGTTCTCGCCCAGCGGCTGCCGTGACCTGATGGAGGCGGGGTCGATCGACGTGTGCAACTTCGACGCGTCGTGGTCGGGAGGCCCGACGGCGTGGCGGCGGACCGCCGCGATAGCCCTGTCCTACGACGTCGCGATGGGTCATCACGAAGAGCCGCAGGTGGCATCCCACCTCGTCGCCAGCCAGCCGCATGGCACCTACGCCGAGTGCTTCCACCCTGACCGCGACCCGTTCTGGTGGAACATGATCATCAACCGCCCGCCGCTGCGGGACGGCGAGCTGGTGCTCAGCGAGGAGCCCGGGCTTGGCTGGGAACTCGACTGGGATTACATTGACCGCTACCGGGTCGCGCGGTGACGCCGGCCACCCGGGAGGACGGCCCGCTGCTTCTCGGGCAGGGCCTGGCAGGCAAGGGCGTCCTGTGCACCGGCGGGGCCGGCGGGATCGGGCAGGCCGTCGCGCACGCGCTGGCTCGCTGCGGAGCCCGGGTCCTCGTCGCCGACCGTGACGGCGACGGCGCCGCGAAGGTGGCGGCGGCGCTGCCCGGCGCGGGCCACGCCGCCCTTGGCGTCGACCTGAGGGAAGCGGGCGCGGCCGACAGGCTCGCGGAGACCGCCAGGCGCTCGCTCGGCACCCTCGACGTGCTCGTGCACCTGGCCGCGGTGCTGCGCCGCCAGGCAGTGCGAGAGGTTACCGAGGACGACTGGGACGTCCAGCTCGACACGAACCTCAAGGCCACCTTTTTCCTGGCCCGCGCCTGCGCGCAGCGCATGGCCGCGCGCGGGAACGGTGGCAGGATCATCCTGTTCGCCTCGCAGGCGTGGTGGTCCGGCGGGTATGGCGGCTCCGCGGTGTACGCGGCGTCGAAAGGCGGCGTCGTGTCGCTCACCCGGGGCCTGGCCAGGGAGTACGGTCCCGCCGGGATAACGGTGAACGCGGTCGCCCCTGGCAACGTCGACACCGCCATGCTGCACCAAGGGCTCACCGAGCAGGCGCTGCGCCCGATGCTCGAGGCGACGCCGCTACGACGGCTCGGCACGCCGCAGGACATGGCCGGAGTAGTGGCGTTCCTCGCCTCCGATCACGCGTCGTTCGTGACCGGCACCGTCCTGAACGCGAGCGGCGGCTGGCTTGCGTACTGAACCCGCGCGCTCAGCCGAGGTGCCACACCTCCGGCACCGTGGCGAGCCCTCCTCCGGGCAGGTTGACGATGACGCCGGAAAACCAGTCGTTCCACCGCTTGTTCACCTCGGTCTCCGCGACTCGGCCGAATGCCGTCGCCGCGTCGGGCTCGCACTCCGCGTAGGCGATCACGCTGCGGCCACGGCGGAAGATCGTGTAGTTTCCGACGCCGGCGGCGGTGAGCGCGGCGGTCAGCTCCGGCCACACAGCCCCGTGACGCCTGTCGTACTCCTCTTCCTGCCCGGGAACGAGCTCGAACGTGAAACATGTACGCTGCATGGCAATCTCCGGAAATGTTTCCAGCACGCCGCTGGGTACCTCCCTGGCACTCATGGATTACTCTACATCTCAGCGGCGCTTCAGTCTTCGATGATCGCAGCCGGAAAGGTTTCCAATCGAGGGAAAGAGGATGATCATGCGCCTAGCTTGCGCCGACTACACCTGGCCCGCCGCCACACACGGCCTCGCGCTCGACATCATCCGCGGCCTTGGCTTCGAGGCGGTTGATATCGGCTTCATGGCCGGCCGCAGCCACGTAAGGCCGGAGGTCGTCGGTGCTGACACCGCCACCTGGGCGGGCCGCGTCCGCGAGCGCTGCGAAACGCGTGACCTGGTCATCTCCGACGTGTTCGCGCAGTCCGGCAGCTTCGAGGAAATGGCCGTCAATCACCCGGACCCGGCGCAACTGGAGCGCGGCGCCGTGTTTTTCCGCGCCTGCCTTGAGTTCGCGCGCAGGCTCGGCAGCCCCGGGCTCACCCTCCTGCCCGGCATCGTGTTCGGGTCCGAGGACTGGGAGCAGGCGGCCAAACGCGCCGCCGAGGGCCTACGATGGCGCGTGGTCGAGGCCGGCGCGGCAGGAATGGCTCTTTCCGTCGAGCCGCACATCGGCTCAGTCATCGACACGCCTGCCCGCGCGGGCGAGCTCCTCGAGATGGTTCCTGACCTCACGCTTACCCTCGACTACGGGCACTTTGTCGCGGCCGGCGCCGCCGAGGAGGCCATCGAGCCGCTGGTGCCCCGTGCCCGGCACGTCCAGTGCCGCGGCGGTGCCCCGGGCCTGCTTCAGGCCAGCATGCGTGCCAGCACCATCGATTTCCCCAGGATGACCCGGCGGCTGGCGGCGGCCGGATACACGGGGTTCCTGGCATGTGAATACGTCTGGTCGCAGTGGCAGCGCTGCGACGAGGTCGATAATCTCACCGAGACGACCGCCCTTCGTGACGTGCTGGCGACCGCGCTTTCCGAGGTCCGGTGAACGGGTCTGCCGCACGGCCCGAGCCGCGGCGGTCGGGCATCCGCGATGTGGCGGAGCGGGCCGGGGTCGCGCTGTCGTCGGTGTCTCGCGTCCTGTCGGGGCATCCCGACGTGAGCCCGGTGATGCGCAACCGGGTCCTCGACGCCGCCGCCGCGGTCGGCTACGAGCCGGACCTGCTGGCGCAGAGCCTGCGCCGGGGCGCCACCATGACGATCGGGTTCGTCGTCGGCGACATCTCGAACCCGCTGCTGGCACAGATCGCGCTTGGCGCCGAGACTAAGCTCCGCTCGGCGGGGTACTCCATGCTGCTGACCAACTCCGGCAACGACCCGGCCCTTGACGCGGAACACATCAGGCTGCTGCGCCGACGGCGGGTCGACGGGCTGCTGCTCTCACTGGCCGACGACGAGTCGGCAGTGACCACGGCCGCGCTCGCGAAGGCGGAGATCCCCTGCGTCCTTGTCGACAGGGACCTTCCAGGCCTGGATTCGGCGGGCGCGGTGCTCAGCGATCATGCGGCCGGCATCACGGCCGCCGCCGAGCACCTGATCCGCCTCGGGCACAAGCGCATCGGCATGGTCAACGGCAATCCGCGGGTACGGCCGACGAAAGAACGGGAGCGCGCGCTGCGCCGTGTGGTCCGGCGGTACCCGGGAGTGGCGGCGACCGTGCGGTCGGGATCGTACACTGCCGAGCACGGAGAGTCCGCCACGGCGTCGCTGCTCGGCGCGCGGGAACCGGTGACGGCGATCATCGCAGGCGGTAACCAGATCCTGGGCGGCGTAGTGCGGGCGATGCGTTCCGCGGGGGTGTCCGCGCCATCCGACGTGTCCCTGGTGACCTGTGACGACGTCCCGCTCGCCGAGTTCCTGAACCCGCCCGTCACCACCATCGCCCGAGATCCCGAGGAGATGGGCACGGTGGCAGCGGAAATGATCCTCGAACAGCTTGACGGACGGCCGGCGCGCAGCGCGATACTGCCCGTCCGCTTCAGGGCCACCGCGAGCTGCGGCCCAGCCGCGTCGTGACGATTCCCCTCAGTGCCGGAGGACAGACATGCCCGAGCAGACAGAAGACATCGTAGCGACCGCAGCCGGGCACGAGCCGGCGACCCTGGCGGACGGCGTGCCCGGCGACGCGGAGCACCTGCTCCGCTCGATGCTGCGGATCCGCTTCTTCGAGGACGAGGTCAGGGAGATGTTCACGGCGGGCCTGGTCCGCGGGAGCACGCACCTGTGCCAGGGCCAGGAGGCCGTGGCCGTCGGGGTGTGCGGCGCGCTGCGTCCCGGCGACACGATGACATGCACCTATCGCGGCCACGGTGCCGTTCTCGCCATGGGCGCGCCGCTGGACCGTGCCTTCGGCGAATTGCTCGGCAAGGCCGGGGGACTGTGCCGGGGAAAGGGCGGCTCGATGCACTTCACCGACGTGAGCGTCGGCGCGATCGGGTCGAACGCCATAGTCGGCGGCCACCTGCCGGTAACAGTCGGCGCGGCCCTGGCGGCCCAGCACCTGGGCACGGGAGCGGTAAGCGTCGCGTTCCTCGGCGACGGCGCCACCAACATCGGCGCGTTCCACGAGAGCCTTAACCTCGCCGCCATCTGGCGGCTGCCCGCGGTCTTCGTCATCGAGAACAATCACTACGGAGAGTACAGTCCGCTCGCCTCGACCACGCCCGTGCGGCAGCTCGCCGTTCGCGCCGCCTCCTACGCTATTCCCGGTGTGGGGGTGGACGGCAACGACGTGGTGGCCGTCCGGTCGGTGGCGCACGAGGCGGTACGCAGGGCGCGGGACGGGGACGGACCCACCCTCATCGAGGCCGACACCTACCGGCAGCAGGGCCACTCGCGTTCCGACCCGGGGGCATACCGCCCGCCGGGCGAACTCGAGGCATGGCTCGCCCGCGACCCGATCCTCCGGGTCGAGCAGGCGCTGGCCGAAGCGGGCCGGATCACGAAGGCGGGGCTGGACGCGCTGCGCGGCGAGGTCGCAGCCGAGGTTGCCGGGGCATCCTCCGCCGCGCGGGGATGGCCGGAGCCCGCCCCGGAATCTTTGCGTGAGGATGTGTACGCATGAGCGAGGAACTGAACTACCGGCACGCCATCGCTCGTGCCCTGGCCGACGAGATGGACTACGACGACCGGGTCATCCTTATCGGCGAGGACGTCGGGGCCGCGGGTGGGGCGTTCAAGTCGACGGACGGCCTGTACGAGCGGTTCGGCCCGGCCCGGGTGCGTGACACGCCCATCTCGGAACAGGCTATTGTCGGCGCGGCCACCGGTGCCGCGATCATGGGCCTGCGGCCGGTAGCGGAGATCATGTTCGCGGACTTCGCCGGGGTCTGCTTCGATCAGATCGCCAACCAGCTCGCGAAGTACCGTTACATGACCGGCGGGCAGGTGAGCGTCCCGGTCACCATCCGGATGACCAACGGCGCCGGGGCCGGTTTCGCCGCCCAGCACTCCCAGGGAACCGAAAACTGGTTCCTCAACATACCGGGCCTGAAGATCGCCGTACCGGGCACGGTCCCGGACCTGTACGGACTGCTCCGCTCGGCCATCCGCGATCCGGACCCCGTCCTGGTTTTCGAGCACAAGGCGCTCTTCGCCATTAAGGGGACCATACCGGGCGGCACCTCCCTGGTACCGCTCGGCACGGCGGATGTGGTCAGGGAGGGCGGCGACGTGACGATCGTCGCCGCGCAGCAGATGCGCCACCGCGCGGTCGAGGCCGCTGCCGAGCTGGCCCGCGAGGGCATCGAGGCCACCGTCATCGATCCGCGCACGCTTGTCCCGTTCGACGACGACACGGTCATCGACAGCCTCCGCGTCACGTCCCGGCTGGCCGTTGTCCAGGAAGCCCCGGCCGACGGAAGCTGGGGCGCCTCTCTTATCTCAAGGATGACAACCAGCAATTTCGAGCTGTTCGACGCGCCGCCGCTGCTCATCGCCGCCGACGCCACACCGGTGCCGTACGCGGGCAGCCTTGAGGCCGCCTGGCTGCCCTCTACCGACCGGATCACCGCGGAGGTCCGTAAGCAGGTCAGGTACTGAGCCCGGATCCGTCGGCTGCGTGCCGAGGGCTGTGATGGTTATAGCCACTTGGCGCCACCACGGCTGGTCTTGGGCAGAGGGCGGTCGTCAACGGCAACATCGCCTGGACCGCGGCCGCAGACGTACGCAAGAAATGGCTCGCCACCCTGCTGGCAAGGAACAAGGCGCCCCGCGAGGTCACCGTGTTCGTCGCTCAGCAGTTGCTGCTGCGGCCCACGCCGGTACGGGACAAGTTCATCCACTCCCCTGCCCTCCCGTTGTTCACCGAGCTGGCGGGCCCGGTCAAGACCGAACAGCTGACGGCATGGCCCGCACAGCGGCTTCCCCTGCTCACCCTGGCGCGAAGAGGACAAGGAGCGCTACAGCTCCCCGATTCTTCATCATCACCCCGCCCGGCGGCAGCACCCTGTCACCCGGCCGATGATCCGCCGGCCCGGCCACCAGCGCATATCGTGGATCTTGATCCCTCGGATGCGAGGAGGATGCCGTGAGCGAAGTCGACCGACTGGAGTCGGCGATTGCCGAGTGCCGCGAGATGGTCCGCGAGGCCCACGCCGCCACGAAGGACCTGCGTACCGCGGTGCGTGAGGCGAAGAAGGAACTCCGCACGATGGCGGAGGACGAGGTGACCAGCCAGCTCCACGAGGAGGTGTCACGCCAGCTTGACGAACTGGAGGAACGAACCCGCGAGGCCATCATCGAGGCGACGCAGAAGGTGCTCGCCGATTTCGACCGGTTCGGCGAGTCGCTGCTCGGCAAGGAGACCTACTGGCAGACGGCGAGCGGCCGCCGGTCGGTACCCCGTCCCGACACCGACGTCGTCTCACTCAACGTGCAGTCCGACGAGAGCGAGGAGTGACAGCGGGCCAGCACGGTCAGGCCGACCGCGATGACCGCCGCGGCGAGCCCGGCGGCCGCGCCGCGGGCCGGCCCGAGCCGGGCCGTTTCCCCGAGTAGCGCGGCGCCGACGGCGATGCTGGCCATTTCCACCGGGAGGTTACCCGGAGTGCGAGGCCGCGCGTCCGCGGGTAATTCGAGGGATTTCAGCACGCGCTCGCTCGCCTCGCCAAGCTCGCGGAACTGTTCCGGCGTCAGCACGTCGATAAGGAGTCTCCTGACCGCCTCGACATGTCCCGGGGCGGTCTCGACGACCTTCGCCCAGCCTTCTTCTGTCAGCACGGCGTTGATGTACCTGCCATCTTGGGGGCACGGCTCCCGGCGCACCCAGCCGCGCCGCTCCAGGCGGCTGACCACGTGCGACAGCCGCGATAGCGAGCCGCTGGCCATCGCGGCCAGATCGCCCATCCGGAGGGTGCGGTCCGGTGCTTCGGAAAGGCTCGACAGCACCATGTACTCGAAGTGCGTGATCTCCGCGTCCCGCTGCAACTGCTGGTCGAGGGCGGCCGGCAGCCTGAAGAGCAGCGCGACGAAAGGCCGCCAGGCGGCCTGCTCTCCGGCGCTCAGCCAGCGCGGCTGCTGATCGAGCCCGGTGCGGTCGGCGGCTCCGGCCATCAGTGCCTCACTGCGCCGCGATCGCGCAGGCCGGCCAAGCCGACGACGCGGGTGACGGCCTCGGCTTCCCAGCCGGGCGCCATGATGTGCACCCCGGAGACCCCGGGAAGCTTGCGCAGTTCCCTGATCACGTCCGCGGCGACCGTCACTCCCGCCTCCTTCGCCTCTTCGCCCGCCAGACCGCTGAGCCGGGCGAACGTGGCATCGTCCACCTCGACGCCGGGGATATTCCGGTGCATGTGCTCGAGCGAGCCGCTGCTGCGTGGCGGCATTACCCCTACCAGCACCGGGATATCGCCCAGGACTCCTCGTTCCGCCAGCGGCGCGAACCATTCCGCGAAGCGGGGTACGTCGTAGACGATGTTCGTCTGGAAGAATTCGGTGCCAGCCTCGATCTTGGCCTCGATTTTCCGTGCCGAGTCCACAAGGGGATTCATCGCGCTCGCGACGAAGAAGCCCGTGGGAGTCGTCAGCGTCTCGCCTGCCGCGAGCCGGCCGCCATTCAGCGTCTGGATCAGGTGGATCAGGCCGAGTGAGTCCAGTTCGGAGACCCGCGTGCTGATCGCCCCATAGCGGCCGACGGCGAGCGGGTCGCCGGAAAGCGCCAGGATGTTCCGCACGCCAAGCGCCCAGGCGCCCAGCAGGTCCGACTGGAGCGCCAGCACGTTCCGGTCCCGCGTGGTGAGCTGCATGATCGGCTCAAGGCCCTGTCCGATCAGCCACGTGGAGCAGGCCAGAGGCGACACCTTGACGGTCGCCGCGGCGTTATCGGTCACGTTCGCCGCGTCCACGAAGCCCGCGAGCACGGCGGCGGAGGTCCGCACCGGCTCGGCGACGGGGTCCATGGGAGGTGTGAGTTCGGCGGTGACCGCGAACCTGCCTGCAGCCAGTACATCGCGAAGTGGCATCGCTGAGCGGTTCTCCTTCCGGCTAGTCCGGCTAGCCGGACATTGACGTCTCAACCCTTACCATCGCTAACAAAGCACGAAACGAAAAGATTCTGTGACCGTGATGGGTAGCACATCTGTCCGCAACGCGGACCACGCAATAAATTGACACTTCAAGCAGTTGGCTATCATTGTATAGTTGAAGCGTCAAGCTATGGAGGTGATCGGCCATGAGCTCGATCTTCGATCCGCTCGTCCCGGCAGGCGCGTACGACGAGTTCGTCAAGTCGGCGGCCCCGGCCAGCGCCGGACAGCGAACCTGGACGGACAGCGACGGCCCGCTTCCCGCGCTGTACATCGGGCACGGCGCTCCCCCGCTGCTTGACGACGCGCGGTGGATGACGCAACTCGGGTCCTGGACGTCCACGATGCCCAAGCCTCGGAGCGTGCTCATCATCAGCGCGCACTGGGAGGCCGCTCCGCTGATGCTCTCCGCCCCGGCGCGGGGCACTCCCCTCGTCTACGACTTCGGCGGGTTCCAGCCCAGGTACTACACGCTGACCTACCCCACCCCCGACGCGAGCGCTCTCGCCCGGCAGGTCGCGAAGCTGATGCCGGACACCCAGCCGGTCCACCAGCACCCGAGTCGCGGCCTTGACCACGGCGCCTGGGTGCCGCTCAAGGTGATGTACCCGCTCGCCGACGTTCCCGTGCTGCAACTGTCGATTCCCACCCAAGACCCTGACAAGCTACTCGAGCTCGGCACCCGGCTGCGCCCGCTTCGCGAGCAGGGAGTGCTAATCATCGGCTCGGGCTTCCTCACGCACGGCCTGCCGTTCATCACCCAGGAGGCACTCACCGGCGAGCAGGTTCCCGGCTGGTCCAGGGACTTCGACCTCTGGGCCGCCGAAGCCCTCGGCAAGGGCGACGTCGACGCGCTCGCCAATTACCGGAAGGCCCCGGGCATGCCGTACGCGCACCCGACCGCGGACCACTTCCTGCCGCTGTTCGTCACCCTGGGGGCCGGCCGTGACCCGGAGCAGCCGGTGAACACGGCGATCGACGGGTTCTGGATCGGCCTCGCGAAAAGGTCATTCCAGGTCAACTAACGGTAATGAACTTGCCAGCGGCCCGCGCGGGTGATTGCCTGATGCCGTGAAGAACCGGTGAGGCACAGGTCGGCGGCGCAGTGGGTCACGTACCTGCTGGAGCCGAAGAACTGGATCATCGTCACGGTCGTCGCGGTCGGCTGGCACGCCGACCGCATGACGGGCCTGGGCTGGGGACTGCTCGCCGCGCTGTTCGCGGCCGTGCTCCCCACGCTGTTCATCACCCGCGGGATCGAGCGGGGCAGGTGGGACGACCGGAACGTCGGCGCCAGGGGCCCCCGGCTCATCGTCCTGTCGTTCATCATCGCCTCGGTCACCCTGGGGCTCATCCTGCTGGTTGTCTTCGGCGCCCCGCAACAGCTGACCTGGTACTTCGGCTGCATGCTCGGCAGCGTCGCGGCGCTCGCCGCGATCACCACCGTGTGGAAGGTCTCCATCCACTGCGCGGTCGCCTCGGGGTCCGTGACGCTCCTGGCGCTGTTCTTCGGGCCGTGGGTGACTCCGGCGTACGCGCTCGTCGCGCTCACCGCCTGGTCCCGCGTGGCGCTGAAGGATCACACCATCGCACAGGTGCTGGCGGGTATCGTGCTCGGCGCGGCCGCCGCGGCGATCAGCTACCGGATCATCCCGAAGGGATGAGCATCGGGCGCCCGGGTCTTACCCTGCTGGCGTCCGCGACCGTCTCCAGGCTCGCGGACGCGGCGGCGAGCATCGCGCTTGTGCTGCTGATCATCGCCAGATAGCCGCGGGCAGTCGCTCTCCGCACTCCCGCTGCTGCTTGCGTATGGCGCTCTTCCCGAGATGCCGAACGAGCGGGTTGTTCCCGCCCAGCGCAGCGCTCACTAACTACAGCGCTCGCCGGCTACAGCGCCCAGAGCCGGGCGGTGGCGTCTGTGCTTGCGGTGGCCAGCGTCCTGCCGTCCGGGCTGAACGCCACGGAGTTCACCGCGCCCGCGTGGCCGGTGAGCGTCCGGAGGCACCTGCCGTCGCTCATCTCCCACAGCCGCGCCGTGGCGTCGGAACTGGCCGTGGCAAGCAGCGCCCCGTCAGGGCTGAACGCGGCCGCGAAGACGGAGTCGGCGTGGCCGTCGAGCGTGCGCGTGAGCGTACCGGTGGCGGTCTCCCACAGCCGGGCGGTCCCGTCCTCGCTAGCGGCGGCGACGCGCGCGCCGTCCGGGCTAAACGCCACCGACCACACGGTGCCGCCGGGGCCGGCCAGCACGTGGGCGCACTCGCCCGCGGCCGCCTCCCACAGGCGGGCCGTCGCGTCGAAGCTCGCGGTCGCGATGTGCTTGCCGTCCGGGCTGAACGCCACGGCGGAGACGATCCCGGCGTGACCGGTCAGCACGTGAAGGCACTCGCCGGTGCCGGTGTCCCAGACCCGGACGGTGCCGTCGCCGCCCGCGGTGGCTACCCGCGAGCCGTCGGGACTGAACGCCGCCGCGTACACGATGTCGCCGTGCCCGGCCAGGACGCGCAGGCGCCTGCCGGTTCTGGCGTCCCAGAGCCGGGCCGTCTCGTCGTAGCTGGTAGTGGCGAGCAGCGCGCCGTCCGCGCTGAACGCGACGCCGAACACGGCGACTGTGTGCCCAACGAGCGTGTGGGCGGGCGCGCCCGTGGCGGTATCCCAGATCCGGGGCGTCAGGTCCGCGCTGACGGTCGCGATGCGCGTCCCGTCCGGGCTGAACGGCGCGGCGAACACGGCGTCGGCATGGCCGGCGAGCGTGTGCAGCGGCGCGGCGGTGGCGGCATCCCAGATCCGCGCCGTCATGTCTTCGCTGGCGGTGGAGACCAGGGTGCCGTCGGAGTTGAACGCCACCGCGTTCACCGCGCCCGTGTGGCCGGTGAGGGTGCGCTCGACCGCCGTGTCGAAAACGCTCATGTAACCGCCTCTGCGCTCAAGGGGAGTGGACGTCGCGCGAGCCGCGATCTGTCATTGACGCGTGCCTCATTGTCCACTTTCCGAAGGCCAGCGCGGCTCGTTTCGGCACCTTCGCCGCGCGTCGTGCATCGTTTCGTGACATGGCGTTGCCACTCTTGTCGCGGCGCCCTGCCGGGCCAGTCCATGTAGGGGATATTTGGGTCAATCCGGCTCGCTCAGGTCCGGCGCAAAGATCCTGGACCCTGGTGTTCCGAACTTATCGAGGTTGCACGGCCCCTGTTCCTCCTCCCCATACCCGCCCGGGGTATCCAGGAAGGGGTAACGTCATGATCGCGGGCCGTTACCCGCGCATAGAACGCGTCGGTTATTTACCTGTCATCGCGTGATCTGGCTGCCAGGATTGTGCTATGGGTGCTGATGATGCGGTGGTGGCGGTGCTGGCGGGGAAGTTCGCGGAGTACCGGCCGCATG
>Ga0335075_10005066_pt1 | contig 20505 bp, 19 predicted proteins | sample Lox_Sample_24_FD_206723 | JGI IMG/M metagenome (GOLD analysis project Ga0335075, IMG submission 206723) | Soil microbial communities from Loxahatchee National Wildlife Refuge, Florida, United States - Lox_Sample_2.4 | ecosystem: Environmental > Terrestrial > Soil > Wetlands | place: USA...
GGTTGGTGAAGGTGTTCGTGAGCGCAATTGGCTGCGGCAGAGTCGCCCTCGCCGCGGCCAGACCACAGTCCACTTTGGGCTGCACGAGCCCGATGCCGTTGATCCCATCGCGATCGCGGTCGATACCGCCGGGGTGTGGCTGTCGACACCGCCGGTGCCGTGTACGTCGTCAACAAGGACCAGGTACTGAAATTACCGGCGCCCTGAGTTATGGCGTGATGACGTGCGATGGATCGGGCCTCAGTTCCGCCGTGGCCTGGCTGTAGTCGCCGAACGGTCCGTCACGGCGCTCGACCGCGGCCCGGACGCCCTGGGTGGCGGCGGTCTGGATGAAGGCGAGCGCTTCAGGGGTGTTGCGCATCAGGCCGTCCAGGATGCCGCCTAGCATCTGCGTCGACGCCAGGCCCATGTTCTCGTAGGCCTGGTTGACGACGAGCTTCTGAGCTTGCAACTGCGACAACGGGATTCGCGCGAGCTCGGCGGCGATTTCGGCGACCCGGGCCTCCAGCCGTTCGAAGGGAACGGCCTCGTTGATCAGTTCGACCTCGGCGGCCTGCACACCGGTCAGCGGGCGACCGGTCAACGAGTGCCACTTGACCTTGGCCAGGCTGAGTCGATACAGCCACATCCCGGTGAGGTAGGCGCCCCACATGCGGCTGTACGGGGTGCCGATGACGGCGTCGTTGCTGGCGATGACGATGTCGGCGCACAGCGCATAGTCGCTGGCCCCGCCGACGCACCACCCGTGCACCTGGGCGATGACCGGTTTGGACGCCCGCCAGATCGCCATGAACTTCTGGGTTGGCCCGGTCTCGCGGGCGGTGACCATCGCGAAGTCCTTGCCGGGATCCCAGCGTCCCTCGGTGTTCATCGCCTCGCCCCAGTGCTGGAAGCCGCCGCCGAAGTCGTAGCCGCCGGAGAATGCCCGACCGGCGCCGCGCAGCACAATGACCTTGATGTCCGGGTCCCGCTCGGCCAGGCCGACGGCGGCCTCGATCTCGTCGGGCATGGGCGGAACGATGGTGTTGAGCGCCTCGGGGCGGTTCAGCGTGACGGTCGCGACGGGCCCGGCCGTCGCGTACAACAGTGTTTCGAAGTGAGCAGCTGGCATAGCTGAATGTTGACAGCTCGACTCAGGTCCCGGGTTTACCGGGTGTCGGCACTAATCTTCAGCGTGTCGTCGCTGATCCCATCGCTCGAGCCGCGCCTGTAACTCGAGCAGGCCAAGCCCGGCGACCGGAGCGGCGATGAAAAAACATGCCACCGTGAGTGGGGTCATCTCGACCTCCTGTTCCGGTCTCTCGCGGGACGCCGGGCGGGCCTCCTCGCCCCCTAACCTTCCCCATATACCTTTCTTAGGTAGATTTAAGGTACGCCTCAGGCCGCCGTCAGGAAAGCCCAACCGCGGGATTTCGTCCAGATGTTTTGAAAAAGTTATCCGCTCTACCAGTTCAGTAGTGATCTGGTCGGTTGCTCGGCCGCTACCCACCGAGATCGACGTTATGTCGACAAAGTTCAAGAGCAGGCCTGCCGAACGTGGATCTCGACGCCGGGAAGGCAACGCCTGGCCCCGACGAACCTCCCAGCGAGACCCACTAGCCTGGGTCGGGCGGCAACATCTGAAATCCGGTCAGGATGGTCTGGGCATCGCGGGGGTCACTCATGCCGTCCAATGTCCAACATCCGCCAGAGAAACGAGAAGCTCAGCGCGGCCTTGAATGCTGTCTGCGCGTTGTCTGCAGCACCGGCGTGGCCGCCCTCGATGTTCTCGTAGTACCAGACCCGATGCCCGGAGGCTTCCAGCGCCGCCGTCATTTTGCGGGCATGACCCGGATGTACCCGATCGTCCCGGGTCGAGGTGGTGATCAACACCGGCGGGTAACCGATGTCAGCCGAAATATTGTGGTAAGGCGAGTATTCGGCGATGAACTCCCAGTCGTCCGGGTTGTCCGGATCGCCGTACTCGGCAACCCAGGATGCGCCCGCCAGCAGCAGATGGAAACGGCGCATGTCCAGCAGCGGCACCTGACACACCAACGCGCCGAACAACTCTGGGTACTTGGTCAGCATGATGCCCATCAGCAGTCCGCCGTTACTGCCACCCTGCGCCCCGAGTTGTTGCACCGTCGTGATGCCGCGCTGCACCAAATCTGTTGCCACCGCGACGAAGTCCTCGGCGACCAAATGACGGCCCGCGCGCATCGCCTGCGTGTGCCAGCCGGGGCCGTATTCGCCGCCACCGCGGATGTTGGCCAGCACAAAGGTGCCGCCGCGCGCCAGCCACAGCCGGCCCAATACGCCGTCGTACCCCGGGGTTCGGGCCACCTCGAATCCGCCGTAGCCGCCGAGCAGTGTCGGGCCGGGCCCGGTCGCATCACGCGGGCGCACCACGAAATAAGGGACCGACGTGCCGTCCTTCGAGGTAGCGAAATGCTGTGCGACGGTCATACCGTCGGAGTCGAAGAACGCCGGCGCCGATTTGATCTGTTCCAGTGGTCCGCTGGCCACTCCCGCCGCCCCGTGCAGTAGCCGCGACGGCGTGGTGAATCCGCTGGAGTCCAGGAAGATTTCGTCACCGGTGTCGTCGGCGGCGACGATCACGGTGTTGGTGTTGGCCGGCACGTCGGTCACCGGCCGTCGCTGCCAGCTGCCCGGTGTGACGATCTCGACCCGGCTGGCCACGTCGGACAGCGTGACGACGACGAGCCGGTCGCGGGTCCACGCGTAGTGGAGCAGGCTGGTGTGTGCGTCGGGCTCGAACACCACCTGCAACTGTGCTGTGCCGGCGAGGAATTCGTCATAGTCGGCGGCCAGCAGCGAGCCCGCGGTATAGCTGGCGCTGCCGGTGATCCAGTCGGTGCGCAGCTCGATCAGCATCCACTGCCGGTGCACCGAGATGGACGCGTCGGTGGGCGCGTCGATGCGGATGAGCTCGTCACCACGCAGCTCGTATACCTGGTCGTTGAAGAAGTCGAGGGCCCGCCGCAGCATCGTCCGCTCGAAGCCGGGCGTGCGGTCGACCCCCGCGGTCACGATCACATCGCTGGGCGAGCCTTCGAACACCGTCTGCGCATCCTGCACTGGTTGCCCACGGCGCCAGCGCTTGACGATCCGCGGGTACCCGGATTCGGTCAGCGAGTCTGCGCCGAAGTCGGTGCCGATCAGCAGCGTGTCCGGGTCGACCCAGCTGAATCCGGACTTAGCTTCGGCCAGGGCGAACCCACTGTCGACGAATGCGCGTGTGGCCATATCGAATTCACGCATGATGGCTGCGTCCGAGCCGCCCCGGGACAGGCTGACCAGGGCTCGGGTGTACTCGGGGTAGATGACATTGGCGCCGGCCCACACCCAGTTCTCGTCGTCGGCGCGAGCCAGCTCATCGACGTCGATCAGGACATCCCAGTCCGGGTTGTCGCGGCGGTAGCTGTCCAACGTGGTCCGACGCCACAGCCCGCGCGGGTTGGCGGCGTCGCGCCAGAAGTTGTACAGATACTCGCCGCGGCGGCGCACGTAGGGAATCCGGGCATCGGTGTCGAGCACCTCGAGCGCCTGGGCGCGCATCCGCTCGAACTCGTCGCCGGAAAACTCCTCGACTGTCGGCTCATTGCGGGCGCGCACCCAATCCAACGCGTCCTCGCCGAGGATGTCTTCCAGCCATAGATACGGGTCTTCGGACATGGAACTCATTCTGACCGCGGCGGTAGTGTGAGCTGTATAACACCGTCAAACGAGGAGCTGATCCTATGACCGTCTTCGCACGTCCGGGCTCCGCTGGGGCGCTGATGTCGTATGAGTCGCGGTACGGCAACTTCATCGGGGGCGAGTGGGTGGCGCCGGCGGCCGGTCGATACTTCGAGAACCTGACGCCGGTCACCGGGCAGGTGTTTTGTGAGATCCCGCGCTCGGATGAGTCCGACGTCGACAAGGCGCTCGACGCTGCGCACGCGGCGGCGCCCGGCTGGGGTAAGACCGCTCCTGCCGAGCGGGCGGCGATCTTGAACAAGATCGCCGACCGGATCGAGGCGAACCGGGAGTCGCTGGCGCTGGCCGAAGCCTGGGACAACGGCAAACCGATCCGCGAGGCGCTGGCCGCCGACATCCCACTGGCCGCGGATCATTTCCGCTATTTCGCGTCGGCCATCCGCGCCCAGGAGGGTTCGCTCAGCCAGATCGACGAGGACACCGTCGCTTATCACTTCCACGAGCCGCTGGGCGTGGTCGGGCAGATCATTCCGTGGAACTTCCCGATCCTGATGGCCACCTGGAAGTTGGCGCCGGCGTTGGCGGCCGGCAACGCGGCGGTGCTCAAGCCGGCCGAGCAGACACCGGCGTCGGTGCTGTATTTGATGTCGCTGATCGGCGATCTGCTGCCGGCCGGCGTGGTCAACGTCGTCAACGGGTTTGGCGCCGAGGCCGGAAAGCCGCTGGCGTCGAGCAACCGGATCGCCAAGGTCGCGTTCACCGGCGAAACCACCACCGGGCGGCTGATCATGCAATACGCCAGCCAAAACCTGATTCCGGTCACCCTGGAACTGGGCGGCAAAAGCCCCAACGTCTTCTTCTCCGACGTGATGGCCGCCAACGACGACTTCCAGGACAAGGCGCTGGAAGGGTTCACCATGTTCGCCCTCAACCAGGGCGAGGTGTGCACCTGCCCGTCGCGCAGCCTGGTCCAGGCCGATATTTACGACGAGTTCCTGGAACTGGCGGCCATCCGCACCAAGGCGGTCCGGCAGGGTGACCCGCTGGACACCGAGACGATGATCGGTTCGCAGGCCTCCAACGACCAGCTGGAAAAGGTGTTGTCCTACATCGAAATCGGCAAAGATGAGGGCGCGAGGGTCCTTTGCGGCGGGGAGCGCGCCGAGTTGGGCGGTGACCTGTCCGGCGGCTACTACGTGCAGCCCACCATCTTCGCCGGTAACAACAAGATGCGAATCTTCCAGGAGGAGATCTTCGGGCCGGTGGTCTCGGTCGCGTCGTTCTCCGACTACGACGACGCGATCTCGATCGCCAACGACACGCTCTACGGCCTGGGCGCGGGGGTGTGGAGTCGCGACGGCAACACCGCCTACCGCGCCGGCCGCGACATCCAGGCCGGCCGGGTGTGGGTCAACTGCTACCACGTCTATCCGGCGCATGCGGCGTTCGGCGGCTACAAGCAGTCCGGTATCGGCCGGGAGAACCACAAGATGATGCTCGACCACTACCAGCAGACCAAGAACCTCATGGTGTCCTACTCCCAGAAGGCGCAGGGTTTCTTCTGATGACCGCGCCGGCGACGACAGACAGAGCAGTGCGATCGGAAAAAGGTAGGAGGAGCGGCGCCATATGACACAGCGGGTGGTGGTCACCGCCGCCGCCGCCGAACTGCTCGGTGAGCTGGCCAACCGGCACGGGCCGGTGATGTTCCATCAGTCCGGCGGCTGCTGCGACGGATCGTCGCCGATGTGCTACCCGGACGGGGACTTCATCGTGGGTGATCGCGACGTGCTGCTCGGCGTCCTGGATGTGGATGCCGGGGTCCCGGTGTGGATCTCCGGACCCCAGTTCCAGGCCTGGAAGCACACCCAGCTCGTCATCGACGTGGTGCCCGGTCGCGGCGGCGGGTTCAGCCTGGAGGCACCCCTGGGGATGCGGTTTTTGTCCCGCGGGCGCGCTTTCAGTGCTGCCGAGAACGCGGAGCTCGCGGCTGCCCCGGTGATCACCGGGGCCGGCTACGAGCGCGGCGAGCGCCCGTCGGCACGCTCACCGGTGGTGGCTACGGAAAGATGGCGCGCGGAGGCTTGTTCAGTACCCGCAGGGCGCGCCGCACCGGTAAAGCCGTAGCGAGCAGCCGCGGCAGTATCTTTTAAGCGTGATCCCGCTGCCGCGGACCTGGCTGCTGACCAGCGCGATGTTGCTTGGCGTCGCGGTCGGGTTGCTGGGCGGAACAGCCGCGATGGCGGTGGATCACGCTCGCATGCGCCCCGACATCGCCATCGCGTTGGTAGTCGGGTTTCCCAGCGCGGTGGGGCTGCTGGTGATCCTGCTGTCGCGGCGGCGTTGGCTGACCGCGCTGGGCATCTTCATCCTGGCGCTGGCGCCGGGCTGGTTCGGTGTGCTCGCGGTGATCGAGGTGACGACCCGTGGCTGACGAAGGCCCGGTGGACACCGGATCGATGCCGAAAACCGAGGCCTACACGCCGACCTTCGACACCGGCGCGCACCCGAAGGCCGAACCGCAGCTCATCGAACCGGAACCGCCGGCTCGCCGACGCCGATGGTGGCATCGGCGGCCGGACGTGCCCGTAACGGAGAAAGCCGACGAGCCGGCGGGCAGCCCCGCCCCGGCGGCTCCGGCCGCGGAGGGCGACGCACCGACGTCCGGGGCGATGCACGCCCCGGCGCCACCGATCGCGGTGCCCGGCCGATACCACAACGTGAAGTGGTGGCAGTTCATCCTGGCGCTGCTGGCGGTGTGGGTTCCGGCGGCGGCGATCGGTGCCGGCCTGTTCTACTGGTGGACCCACGACGGCACCGGACACAAGACCGCGGTTGTCTTCGTGGTTTTGGTCTACGTCGTGGTGTGCGTGGTCGCGGGCCTGATGCTGGCGATGGTGCCCGACCGGCCGCTGGTGTCAGCGGTGGCGATCGCGATGATGTCGGCGGTGTTCGCTTCGGTGGTCGCGGCCGCCCCGTTGTACGGCGCTTTCTACTGCGACCACAGCCAGCGTCATTGCCTGATGGGGATTGTCCCGTACTGAGTCCCGTACCGAGCCAGGTGACCGAGGTTGTGCAAGGCTGACGGGGTGAGCGGCACGTCGGCCTCCTATAACCCGCCGATCGCGAACTCACGTCAATCGCCGATCTGATCGAAGATCCGGCGCTGGCCGGCGACCGCATGCTGGCCGCGGCGGCCATCCGCTGCCTCGATGACCGTGACCACGAGCTGACCGACCGCGGACAGTATCTGCTCGACGAGCTGGGCGTCGACCTGGCCACACTGCGGGCAAGCCGACGGGTATTCGCCCGTTCATGCATCGACTGGACCGATCGCCAGGTCCACCTGGCCGGGGCGCTGCCCGCCGCGATCACCAGCGTGTTCCTCGCCCGCGGATGGCTGAGCCGCGGGCCGGGCCGCGGCCTCCGCGTCGCCGGCGGTTACGACGACAACGTCGAAAATTGGCTGGCCACCTGACAATGGGTGCCGAGCCACTAGGGTGGGCTGGTGACTTCCCACTATGACGTTGTCGTCCTCGGAGCCGGACCCGGCGGGTACGTAGCGGCCATCCGTGCCGCGCAGCTGGGATTGAAAACGGCCGTCGTCGAACCCAAATACTGGGGCGGAGTCTGTCTCAACGTCGGCTGCATCCCGTCGAAGTCCTTGCTGCGCAACGCCGAACTCGTGCACATCTTCACCAAGGAGGCCAAGACCTTTGGCATCGACGGCGAGGCGACCTTCGACTACGGCGTCGCCTATGACCGAAGCCGCAAGGTGGCCGAGGGCCGGGTCACTGGCGTGCATTTCCTGATGAAGAAAAACCAGATCACCGAGATCCACGGATACGGCAGATTCTCCGACGCCCACACGCTGCAGGTCGAACTCAACGACGGCGGTACCGAGACGGTCACGTTCGACAACGTCATCATCGCCACCGGCAGCAGTACCCGGCTGGTTCCCGGCACGTCGTTGTCGGCGAACGTCGTCACCTACGAGGAGCAGATCTTGTCCCGGGAGCTGCCAGAGTCGATCATCATCGCCGGGGCCGGCGCCATCGGCATGGAATTCGGCTACGTGCTGAAGAATTACGGCGTTGACGTGACCATCGTCGAATTCCTGCCGCGCGCGCTGCCCAACGAAGACGCCGAGGTGTCCAAGGAGATCGAGAAGCAGTTCAAAAAGCTCGGCGTCAAGGTCAGCACCGGCACCAAGGTCGAGTCGATCGCCGACGACGGATCCGCGGTCACGGTGACGGTCAGCAAGGACGGTAAAACCGAGGAGCTCAAAGCACAGAAAGTGTTGCAGGCCATCGGGTTTGCGCCCAACGTCGAAGGTTACGGCCTGGACAAGGCCGGGGTCGCGCTGACTGACCGCAAAGCCATCGGGATCACCGACTACATGCAGACCAACGTCTCGCACATCTACGCCATCGGCGACGTCACCGGCTTGTTGCAGCTGGCGCACGTCGCCGAGGCCCAGGGCATCGTCGCGGCCGAAACCATCGCCGGTGCTGAGACTTTGGCTCTCGGCGACTACCGCATGCTGCCCCGCGCGACGTTCTGCCAGCCGCAGGTGGCCAGCTTCGGCCTCACCGAGGAGCAGGCCCGCGACGAAGGTTACGACGTCCAGGTCGCCAAGTTCCCGTTCACCGCCAACGCCAAGGCGCACGGCCTGGGTGATCCGAGCGGTTTCGTCAAACTCATCGCCGACGCCAACCACGGCGAGCTGCTCGGCGGGCACCTGATCGGCCACGACGTATCCGAATTGCTGCCGGAGCTGACGTTGGCGCAAAAGTGGGACCTGACCGCAAACGAGTTGGCGCGCAACGTTCATACTCACCCGACGATGTCGGAGGCGTTGCAGGAGTGCTTCCACGGCCTGACCGGCCACATGATCAACTTCTGACGGCGATGCGTATCGAGTCGATTTGGACGGCCATCGGCGGAGCGATCGTCGGTTATCTCCTTTGGTTGGTGGCGATCTCGATCGGCGACGCCATCACCACGGTGAGCCTCTGGAGTCTGGCGGTGCTGTTTGTCTCAGCGGCGTTGGCAGTGTGGGCGGTGCTACGCGGACAGCGGCTGCGGCGGCAGCACAACTATCCGCTGGCGTCGTTCGTCTTCGCGTTGCCGGTTCTTCCGGTGCTGCTGTCGTTGGGTGTGGTGATCCGCACCTACATGTAACCGACGGCTAGCGAGGGTTGTCCAGCGGAATGTCGAGGGCCGACATGGTGGCGGCCAGGCCGTCGTATTGACCTGCGAGCATGCAGAATTCGATGAGTTGACGCCGATCGAGGTGGCTGGACAGCTGCTGCCAGACCTCGGCGCTGATCGAGCGGTTGTTGATGAACTCGTCGGTGGCGCTCAGCAGCGCCCGCTGCCGGTCGGTCAGCCCGCTGGTCGCGTCCGGCCAGGCGAAGATCTTGGCCTGAGTCTGATCGTCGAGTCCGCGGCGGCGTCCCATCTTGCGGTGATGCTGTAGCTCGTATTCCGAACCGCGCAGATGAGCCACCCGCAGGATCACCAGCTCGGTGTCGGCGCGGGGCAATCGGCCGCGCAGCAGCAAGGCGGCGTACGGAATCATCGCCAAGAACAGCCTCTTGTGTTGCCCAAGCGTGGCGAACAGGTGCATCTGCGGGGCGCCGACCGTGCGCGCAGCAGACTTTGTCAAGATCCAATTGATCAGTCCCAAGTCGCGGAACCGTCCCGACGGGATACGGCCGGCCTGACCGGTCTCCGCAGGGCCGGTCACGCGTGCTTCACCAGGTACGGCGAGACCGTGCTGCGGTGCTCGTCGAGGTCGAGGGACCGGCCCAGCGCAGGGAACGCCCGCTGCGGGCAGTTGTCGCGCTCGCAGACCCGGCAGCCCGCGCCGATCGGTGTGGCGATATCCCCGGACAAGTCGAGTCCTTCCGAGTAGACGAGCCGGTGGGCATGCCGGAGTTCGCAGCCCAGCCCGATCGCGAAGGTTTTACCGGGCTGACCATACCGTGATGCGCGCCGCTCGATGCTCCGGGCCACCCACAGGTAATTACGGCCGTCCGGCATCTGGGCGATCTGCACCAGGATCTTGCCGGGATTGGCGAAGGTCTCGTAAACGTTCCACAGCGGGCAGGTGCCGCCGCTGGACGAGAAGTGAAAACCGGTGGCCGACTGGCGTTTTGACATATTTCCGGCCCGGTCTACCCGGATGAAGGAGAACGGCACGCCTCGCATCGACGGCCGCTGCAGGGTGGACAGCCGGTGTCCGATCGTCTCGTAGCTCACCGAGTAGAACGCCGAGAGGCGCTCTACGTCGTAGCGGAAGTTCTCTGCGACGTCGTGAAACTGCCGGTACGGCAGGACCGCGGCTGCGGCGAAATAATTGGCCAGCCCGAGCCGGGCCAGAGTGCGCGACTCGTCGCTGGTGAACTTGCCTTCGGTCACCATGCTGTCGATCAGGTCGCCGAACTCCAGGTACGCCAGCTCGGCGGCCAGCTTGAAAACCTGCTGGCCCGACGAGAGGTGGTTGCTGATCTCCAGCGTCTTGGTCGCCGGATCGTAGCGGTGTAACACGGTATCGCCGAGGTCGATGCGTTTGTTGATGTACACGCCGTGCACCTCGGTCAGCCGGCGGGACAACTCGCCGGCCAGATCGCCGTGGTGCAGCCGCATCCGGGTGGTCAGGTCCTCGGCGGCGGTGTCCAGCTCGTGTAGATAGTTCTGCCGCTGATAGAAGTAATCGCGCACTTCTTCATGCGGCATGGTGATCGACCCGCTGCCGCTGCCGTCGGAGAACCGCTCCTCGGTGGCTGCGGCCAACTGGGCGGTGGTGATCCGGTAGCGGCGATGCAGGTTGACCATGGCCCGCGCAAACCCTGGGTGCCCGTTGACGATGTCGGCGACTTCGGACACGTCGACCTCGATGTCGAGATCGCGGTCCATGGTCACCTCGCGCAGTTCGGCGACCAGCCGGGTGTCGTCTTGAGAGGCGAAGAACGTGGCGTCCACCCCGAAGACTTCGGTGATCCGCAGCAGCACGGCCACCGTCAGGGGACGGACGTCGTGCTCGATCTGGTTGAGGTAACTCGGCGAGATCTCCAGCATCTGCGCCAGCGCGGCCTGGCTGAAGCCGCGCTCGCTGCGCAGCTGTCTGACTCGTGGGCCGACGAAAGTTTTGAACACCTGGCTAGCGTACCCGGTTTGCGAAGGTGCCATTAACAAGATTTGCAGATAAGGCACGGATTAACGCCGCGTCGTGGTCCTTTGGCATCATCTGTGATCGGGGGAGGTTTAGCCGGGCCACGCGATGTCGTCCGGTGGGAGGAGCATTGGAGACTCGTGAGCCTGGACAAAGCCATGATGCCGGTGCCCGACGGGCATCCCGACGTCTTCGATCGAGAGTGGCCGCTGCGTGTCGCCGACATCGACCGCGCGGGTCGGCTGCGCTTCGACGCGGCCGCCCGTCACATCGTGGACATCGGCCAGGATCAGCTGCGCGAGATGGGGTTCGAGGAGACCCACCCGCTGTGGATTGTCCGCCGCACCATGATCGACCTGATCCGCCCGATCGAGTTCGGCGACATGTTGCGGATGCGCCGGTGGTGTTCGGGCACGTCGAACCGGTGGTGTGAGATGCGGGTGCGCATCGATGGGCGCAAGGGCGGGTTGATGGAGTCCGAGGGGTTCTGGATCAACTTCAACCGCGACACTCAGACGCCGGCACGCATTGCCGACGACTTTCTCGACGGGCTACGGAAGACCACCGACATCGACCGGCTGCGGTGGAAGGCGTATCTGAAAGCCGGCTCCCGTGACGACGCCGAGGAAATCCGCGAGTTTCCGGTGCGACTCACCGACATCGACTTCTTCGACCACATGAACAACTCCGTGTATTGGAGCGTGGTCGAGGACTACCTCTCGTCCCACCCGGAGATGCTCAAGGCCCCGCTGCGGGTGACCATCGAGCACGATGCCGCGGTGGCGCTGGGCGACAAGCTGGAGATCATCGCGCACCTGCACCCGGCCGGATCGACCGATCGATTCGGCGCTGACTTGGCTGATCGCACTGTTAGAACGCTCACATATGCCGTCGGCGACGAGACAAAAGCCATCGCATCGATCTTCGCGCTTTAACAGTACGGCCGTCACGCAAACGTGCGCGCTGACCTGCGCGTTTATGTTACTGACTGGTAGCTTCTGAAACGGTTCAGTTCTGGCGTGCCTTTGCAAGCTTTGCAAAATACCGCAAGGTCCTAGCCAAAGTTGGCAACGAAAATAGGTGGACCTGCGAAGCTAACCTGTGCCATCTTCGAGTTAGCAGATCACCGGAGAGGCTGGGGACCTTAGCAAGGCTGGGAAACTCAGACCCTCAGACAACCTTTTAGGAGCAGCGCAATGTCTAGCGTTGGCACGCCGAAGAGCGCCGAACAGATCCAGCACGACTGGGACACCAACCCCCGCTGGAAGGACGTGAACCGTACCTACCAAGCCGCCGACGTCGTCGCCCTGCAGGGCAGCGTGGTCGAGGAGCACACTCTGGCCCACCGCGGCGCAGAGGTGCTGTGGAACCAACTGCATGACCTCGAGTTCGTCAACGCGCTCGGTGCGCTGACCGGCAACATGGCCGTGCAGCAGGTGCGTGCGGGCCTCAAGGCCATCTACCTGTCCGGTTGGCAGGTCGCCGGTGATGCGAACCTGTCCGGCCACACCTACCCCGACCAGAGCCTGTACCCGGCCAACTCGGTTCCGCAGGTCGTGCGCCGCATCAATAACGCGCTGCTGCGCGCCGACGAGATCGCCAAGGTCGAGGGCGACACCTCCGTGGAGAACTGGCTGGCCCCGATCGTCGCCGACGGTGAGGCCGGCTTCGGTGGCGCGCTCAACGTCTACGAGCTGCAGAAGGCGATGATCGCCGCCGGTGTCGCCGGTTCGCACTGGGAGGACCAGCTGGCCTCGGAGAAGAAGTGTGGTCACCTTGGTGGCAAGGTGCTGATCCCGACCCAGCAGCACATCCGCACGCTGACCTCCGCCCGGCTGGCGGCCGACGTCGCCGGCGTGCCGACGGTCGTCATCGCCCGCACCGACGCCGAGGCGGCCACGCTGATCACCTCCGACGTCGACGAGCGCGACCGCCCGTTCATCACCGGTGAGCGCACCGCCGAGGGCTTCTACCGGGTGCGCAACGGCCTGGAGCCGTGCATCGCTCGTGCCAAGGCCTATGCGCCCTACTCCGACCTGATCTGGATGGAAACCGGCACGCCGGACCTGGAGCTGGCCCGCAAGTTCGCCGAGGGCGTCAAGAGCGAGTTCCCGGACCAGCTGTTGGCCTACAACTGCTCGCCGTCCTTCAACTGGCGCAAGCACCTGGACGACTCGACCATCTCCCGGTTCCAAAAAGAGCTTGGCGCAATGGGATTCAAGTTCCAGTTCATCACGCTGGCCGGCTTCCACGCGCTGAACTACTCGATGTTCGACCTGGCCTACGGCTACGCGCGCAACCAGATGAGCGCCTACGTCGAGCTGCAGGAGCGCGAGTTCGCCGCCGAGGAGCGGGGCTACACCGCGACCAAGCACCAGCGTGAGGTCGGTGCCGGTTACTTCGACCGCATCGCCACCACAGTCGACCCGACCTCGTCGACCACCGCGCTGGCCGGCTCGACTGAAGAGGGTCAGTTCCACTGACGTAGTGTGCCGAGCAGACGCAAAAGCCCCTTTTCACCGGCGTGTCCAGGGGCTTTTGTGTCTGCTCGCGCAGTTGTCCCAAGGAGAAACGTGCCGATCGAACGAGTTGGTGTTATCGGGGCCGGCCAAATGGGTGCCGGCATTGCCGAAGTCTCCGCCCGCGCAGGGGTTGACGTGCTTGTCTACGAGCCGACGGAGGACCTCACCACTGCCGGGCGCAATCGGATCGTCAAATCCCTCGAGCGCGGTGTGAGCGCCGGAAAGATCACCGAGCGCGAGCGCGACGCCGCGGTCGCCAAGCTGAATTTCACCAGCGAGCTCGCCGAGCTGGCCGACCGACAGCTGGTCATCGAGGCTGTGGTCGAGGACGAAAACGTCAAAACCGCCATCTTCGCCGAACTGGATCGCGTGATGACCAACCCGGACGCAGTCTTGGCGTCCAACACGTCGAGCATTCCGATCATGAAGGTGGCCGCCGCCACCGCAAATCCGGGCCGGGTGTTGGGTTTGCACTTCTTTAACCCCGTTCCGGTGCTGCCTCTGGTGGAGTTGGTCAGCACCCTGGTCACCGACGAAGCCGCGGCGGCGCGCACCGAGGAGTTCGCCAGCGCGGTGCTGAAGAAACAGGTTGTGCGGTGCTCAGACCGATCCGGCTTCGTGGTGAATGCGTTGCTGGTGCCCTACTTGCTTTCGGCGATCCGGATGGTCGAGGCCGGTTTTGCTACCGTCGAAGATGTCGACAAGGCAGTTGTTGCCGGGCTCTCGCACCCGATGGGACCGCTGCGGTTATCCGATTTGGTCGGCCTCGACACCTTGAAGCTGATAGCGGACAAGATGTTTCAAGAGTTCAAAGACCCGCAATATGGCGCCCCGCCGCTTTTGCTGCGGATGGTCGAGGCGGGTTTGCTGGGGAAGAAATCCGGCAAGGGATTCTACTCGTACTAAGGTTTCGCTAACGTCCGTCGACTCGTGTGCGGTGGCGAGTTGCGGTGGGCGCCACGCCTTTCGGCCGTGCTGCCCGGTTCCAGTTACGGTATCGTGCTATATACGGGACGAGGCGAACTCGATAGGTCGATGGGATGAATAAGTTACGGCCGTTTTACGAAGAGTCGCAGGCGATCTACGACCTTTCGGACGAGTTCTTCTCATTGTTCCTCGATCCCACGATGACCTACACGTGCGCTTACTTCGAGCGCGACGACATGACCCTCGAAGAGGCGCAGAAGGCCAAGCTGGATTTGGCGTTGGACAAGCTGAACCTCGAGCCGGGAATGACGCTGCTCGACGTCGGCTGTGGCTGGGGCGGCGCACTGGTCCGGGCTGTCGAGAAGTACGACGTCAACGTCGTCGGCATCACGCTCAGCCGTAACCAGGCCAAGTACAGCCAGGCCATGCTGGCCGGCATCTCCACCAATCGCAGCGCAGAGGCTCGGCTGCAGGGGTGGGAAGAGTTCGACGAGAAAGTCGACCGGATCATTACCGTCGAGGCTTTCGATGCGTTCAAGAAGGAGCGCTATACGGCATTCTTCGAACGCGGCTACGACATCATGCCCGGCGACGGTCGGATGCTCTTGCACAGCATTTATACGCATCCCTGGACCTATTGGCACGACCACGGCGTCAAGGTGACGATGACCGACTTGAAATTCATGCGGTTTATTCAGCATGAAATCTTCCCTGGTGGCCAGCTACCGTCCAAAGAAGATATCGAGGAGTTTTCCCGGGGGGCGGGGTTCGCATGCGAACAGGTCCAAATGCTGCGCCCGCACTATGCGCGGACTCTGGATACCTGGGCGGCCAATCTCAAGGCCAATCATGATCGCGCGGTAGCCGTACAGTCCGAGGAAGTCTACGACCGCTATATGCGTTATCTGGTGGGCTGCGCCGATTTCTTCCGCCGGGGAATCACCGAAGTCGCTCAGTTCACCCTGACCAAGTGACTGACGATCAGGCGGCCGGTTTTTCCATGGTGAACTGGCACACGTTGGTGAAGCCGTCGCGGAACAGCTCCCGGCAACCGGTCAGGTACTTCATGAAGGTGTTGTAGACGTCTTCGCCTTTCAGCTCGATCGCCTCGGCTCGGTGTGCTTCCAGGCCCTTGGCCCAGGTGTCCAGCGTGCGAACGTAGTTGTGCCCGATCATGTGATGACGGGTGATGTCGAAACCGGCCGCGGTCGCGTAGTCGTCGACAACGGAAATCATCGGCAGCCGCCCACCGGGGTAAATCTCTTTCCGGATGAAGCTGATGAATCGCATCAGCGACATCGTCCGCTTGAGTCCCATCTTCTCGGCTTCGTCTTCGGAGGGCACCACAATCGAGTGCAGCAGCATCACACCGTCGTCGGGCAGCACGTTGTAACACATCTTGAAGAAGTCGGCGTATCGCTCGTAAGTGCCTACGCCGTCGGCGAAGTGCTCGAACGCTCCCAGCGACACGATCCGGTCGACCGGTTCGTCGAACTCCTCCCAGCCCTGCAGCCGCACGTCTTTCGTACGGGCAGAGTCCATCTCGGCAAACTTGTCCTTGTTGTGAGCCACCTGGTTTTCACTCAACGTCAACCCGATCACGTTGACGTCGTACTTCTCGATGGCCCGCCGCATGGTGGAACCCCAGCCACAGCCGATGTCGAGCAGCGTCATACCGGGCTGCAGCCCCAGCTTGCCCAGCGACAGGTCGACCTTGGCCAGCTGCGCCTCTTCCAGTGTCATGTCATCGCGCTCGAAGTAAGCGCAGCTGTAAGTCATCGACGGGTCAAGCCAGAGCCGGAAGAACTCGTTAGACCGGTCGTAGTGCGACTTGATGTGGTCGACGTTCGGCTTTAGACCTGTCTCACCTGCAGTTTCGCTACCACGCGTCATCATGGCGAATTTATACCCGTCGTCAGAACGCGGCAATCAACAGCTGCGTGCAACATATCGCGGTGCTCGGCCCGGCAGCTCGACCGGGCCGGATCTAGGATTTATTCCTAGCTGTGCGGGTATCAGGCTGGCGAAAAGGGGCTTTGAGGTCTTAGCGGAAGGGAACGAAGCCACGGTGCTCACAACCGGAAATGGCCTCCCCGACGTGGTCGTCACCGGCGTCGCGATGACGACTGCTCTGGCGACCGACGCCGACAGCACCTGGAAGAAGCTGCTAGACAAACAGAGCGGGATACGCAAGCTCGATGATCCGTTTGTCGAAAAGTTCGACCTGCCGGTTCGCATCGGAGGGCGTCTGCTCGAAGATTTCGATCATGAATTGACCCGGGTCGAACTGCGCCGGTACCTGTTTCTGCAAAAGATGTCTACCCGGCTCGGCCGGCGGGTCTGGGCGAACGCCGGATCGCCCGAGGTCGACACGAACCGGTTGATGGTGGCCATCGGCACCGGGATGGGCTCGACCGAGGAGTTTGTCTGGGTCCACGATGAGATCCGCGAACGGGGCATCAGAGCGATTTCTCCGTTGGGTGTGCAAAAAGCCATGCCCAACGCGGCCGCCGCAGCTGTCGGGCTGGAACACGGCGCCAAAGCCGGCATCACCACGCCGGTGTCCGCCGATGCCTCTGGCAGCGAGGCCATCGCCCAAGCGTGGCGCGAAATCGTGCTCGGCGAGGCCGACATCGCCATCTGCGGCGGGGTTGAGACCAGGATCGAAGCCGTCCCGATCGCCGCGTTTTCTCGGCTGCATTTGCTGTCGATGAACAACGACGATCCGGCCGGTGCGTGCCGCCCATTCGACAAAGACCGCGACGGCTTGGTGTTCGGCGAGGCGGGCGCGCTGATGGTGATCGAGACCGAGGACCACGCTAAAGCCCGCGGCGCCAAGATTTTCGGTCGACTGATGGGCGCCGCCATCACCTCGGACGGTCACGACGCGGTCGCGCCCGATCCCGGCGGCGAACGGGCCGGCCACGCGGTCACCCGGGCGATCGAGCTGGCCGGGTTGGCTCCGGGTGACATCGATCACATCAACGCGCACGCGACCGGCACCGTCGTCGGGGACCTGGCCGAAGCAACGGCGATCAACAACGCGTTCGGCGCCCACCGGCCGGCTGTCTACGCACCCAAGGCGGCGCTGGGTTATTCGATCGGAGCAGTGGGCGCGGTGGAGTCGATTCTGACGGTGTTGGCCCTGCGGGACGGCATCATCCCGCCGACGTTGAATCTGCACAATCTGGACCCGCAGATCGACCTGGATGTGGTGGCCGGTGAGCCGCGCATCGGCGACTACCGGTACGCGATCAAAAATTCCTTCAGCCTCGGCGGCCAGAACGTCGCGCTCGCCTTCGGCAAATATTGACACCCACCCGCCCGGCTGTTGGCAGCCGGACGGTCTACAAATCCACTGAAGATCTTGCACCACAAGCATTTTGGTGGCGATTTCCGATGCCTCAGGTCGCGGGTCTTGACGCGTTGAGTTGCCTGGTGACAAGGCGCTCGAGCGCTTCCTTTAGGCTTGCCGCCGGCGGCTACCCATGCTTTCCCAGGGTGGGGCGTAATCTCTAGCCCGTGTCGAGCGAACGGCACGGTCCCTTTCCCGCAATTCCGATTCTTCAGGACAAACGGTGGCAGATACCTCAAGCGCAACACCCGGTGCTCAGTCCAAGTGGTTATCGAAGTCCGCGGCGCAGACCCGCGGGTCGAATGCCAAGGAAGTCCAGTTCCACTACGACATCTCCAACGACTTTTTCAAGCTCTGGCAGGACCCGTCTCAAACGTACAGCTGTGCGTACTTCGAGCGCGACGACATGACGCTCGAAGAAGCCCAAAGGGCCAAAGTCGACCTGTCCCTCGGCAAGCTCGGCCTACAACCCGGGATGACGCTGCTCGACATCGGCTGCGGGTGGGGCTCGACGATGATGCGCGCGGTCGAGAAATACGACGTCAACGTCATCGGTCTGACGCTGTCCGAAAACCAGAAGCAGCACATCGAGGACCATTGGTTCGCGAATTCGAGCAGCTCGCGCCACATGGAAGTGCGCCTGCAGCCGTGGGAAGAGTTCGACGAGCCCGTCGACAGAGTGGTGTCAATCGGCGCATTCGAGCACTTCGGCTTCAACAAGTACGACGACTACTTCAAGAAGACGTACAACTTGATGCCCGACGACGGCGTGATGATGCTGCACACCATCATCATCCCGAGTGACGAGGAGATCAAAGAACGCCAGCTGCCCCTCACGATGTCGCGGGTGCGGTTCATCAAGTTCATCATGGACGAGATCTATCCCGGTGGGCGTTTGCCGTTGGCCGCACAGGTCGAAGAGCACGCGGCGAAGGCGGGGTACACGGTGACCCGCAAACAGCCGCTGCGTCCGCATTACGCCCGTACCTTGGACACCTGGGCAGCTAACCTCGAGTCCAAGAAGGACGAGGCCATCGCCATCACGTCCGAAGAGATCTACCAGCGCTTCATGAGGTACCTGACCGGCTGCGCCGACCTTTTCCGCGACGGCTACACCGATGTGTGTCAATTCACCTGCGAAAAGGCTCCCGCTTAGCCGGAGACGGAGAAGTGCGTTATACAGTTCGTGTACAACAAGCGCAATCAGGCCGCCTGAACAGATTCAGTTGAAAGGTCAATCTCTGATGACGGACAGCGCGTCGGGTGGCTCGCCGAAAATGCGGCCGGCCTACGAGGATGTTCAAGCCCATTACGACATCTCCAACGATTTCTTCGGGCTGTTTCAGGACCCGACGCGCACCTACAGCTGTGCGTTCTACGAGCGCGATGACATGACGCTGGAAGAGGCCCAGATCGCCAAGATCGACCTCGCCCTCGGCAAGCTCGGCCTGCAGCCCGGGATGACGTTGCTCGACGTCGGCTGCGGCTGGGGCGCGCTGATGAAGCGCGCGGTGGAACGGTATGACCTCAACGTCGTCGGGCTCACGTTGAGTAAGAACCAACACGCTCTGGGGCAACAAATTCTCGATCAGATCGACACCAGCCGCTCCCGGCGAGTGCTGCTGCGCGGCTGGGAGGAGTTCGACGAGCCGGTCGACCGGATCGTCAGCATCGAAGCATTCGAGGCCTTCCCCAAATCGCGCTATAAGGCCTTCTTCGAGCTGTGCCACCGCATCATGCCCGGCGACGGTCGGATGGTCCTGCAAACGATCATGGGTCACCCGCTCAAGCGCTGGCCGGAGATGGGCATCCCCATCACCATGACCGATCTCCGGTTTATGCGGTTCATCGCCGCAGAGATTTTTCCCGGCGGCGCGGTGCCGTGCGACGAAGACGTCATCGCGTACTCGACTAACGCGGGGTTTTCGGTAGAAGAGCTGCAAAAAATGACCAGTCACTACGTTCGGACCCTCGATACCTGGTCGAAGGCCCTGGAAGCGGCCCGTGACGAGGCCATCGCGGTGACCTCCAGAGAGGTCTACGACCGTTACATGCGCTATTTGATCGGATGCGCTGATTTCTTTCAGCGCAACGTCTCCGAGGTAGCACAGTTCACCCTGGTCAAGAGCTGATATGTAGTTCAGTCTGGCTCGCACCGCCGGCGAGGCGAGTTCCCAGCGGCGCCGCAACTCGGCTCCGGGTCGGTACTGGCTGCGGTGATGCCAGGCCGCTTCGACCAACAGTCGGCGGACGTGTGCGTTGCCGGTTTTGGTCACCCCACCTTGGGAACGGCTCTCACCGGAGGAATACTCGCTGGGCACCAGGCCGACGTAGGCGCCGATGCTGCGGCCGGTGAGCAGGTGCCAGTCGCCGATCTCGACGGCCAGCCCGAACGCCGTCAGGGTGGCAACGCCGCGGATACACCCGAGTCGGTGCACGACCGGGCTGAAGTCGCTGTCGGCGGCCATTGTGGTGATCGCCTCATCGAGGCGGTTGCGTCGATCCACGCAGGCCAGCATCGCGTCGAAGGCCGCCTCGTAGCTGAGTTGCAGGGCCGGGTTGTCGAAGCGCTGGGCACGTAACCAGAGCTCGTGCTTACCGGTCCAGGCTTTTCCTCCGGAGTAGACAATCCCTTGGCGGAGCAGCAGTTTGGAGACCCGGTGACGGGCGGTCATCAGATCTCCGCGGCAGGCGTCGCGGGCCCGCACCAGGTCACGGGCGGCTTCCTGGGCAGCGGTGGGAACGGTGACCGCGGTGATCTGCCCCAAATGCAGCAGGCGGGCAAGATGGGCAGCATCACGAGCGTCGATTTTGACCCG
>Ga0335075_10005067_pt1 | contig 20503 bp, 6 predicted proteins | sample Lox_Sample_24_FD_206723 | JGI IMG/M metagenome (GOLD analysis project Ga0335075, IMG submission 206723) | Soil microbial communities from Loxahatchee National Wildlife Refuge, Florida, United States - Lox_Sample_2.4 | ecosystem: Environmental > Terrestrial > Soil > Wetlands | place: USA: Florida...
CGGACCGGGGACCTGGTGCGGTGGACACCCGACGGGCAGCTGATGTACCTGGGACGCGCCGACGACCAGGTGAAGGTGCGCGGATTCCGGGTCGAACCCGGCGAAATCGAGGCGGTGCTCGGGTCGCATCCGGCGGTAGCCCAGGCGGCGGTGATCGTACGCGAAGACGTGCCGGGACACCGCCGTCTGGTCGCGTACGTCGTCCCGGCCGGAAGCAGGGAAGTGCCCGGGAGCCTTCGGGAGTGGCTGGGCGAGCGGCTGCCGGAGTTCATGCTCCCGTCGGCGGTGGTGACGGTCGGCGGGCTGCCGCTGACGCCGAACGGGAAGCTGGACAAGGCAGCCCTGCCGCCGCCGGATCTCACCGATGCCGGCCAGGGGCGCAGCCCGCGCGGGCCGGTCGAGGAAGTGCTGTGCGGGCTGTTCGCCGAGGTGCTTGGCGTGGGCCGGGTCGGGGTCGACGACGGCTTCTTCGACCTGGGTGGCGACAGCCTGCTGGCCATGAGGCTGATCTCGCGGGTGCGGGCGGTGCTTGGCGCGGAGCTGAGGGTGCGGGCGCTGTTCGAGGCGCCGTCCCCGGCCACCATGGCCCGCGCGGTGGAGGCGGCATCCGGCGTTGTCCGCCGGCCCGTCGCCGCCGCGGAGCACGACGGCGAGCCGCCGCTGTCCTTCGCCCAGCAGCGGCTGTGGTTCCTCAGCCGGCTCGGCGGCCGCAGCGGCGTGTACTCATTGCCGGTGGCGCTGTGGCTGCGGGGCGATCTCGACGCCGGGGCGCTGGGGGCGGCGCTGGCCGACGTGGCGGGCCGGCACGAGCCGCTGCGCACGATCTTCGCCGACCACGACGGGGTGGCCACGCAGCGCGTTCTGCCCGCCGGGCAGGCACCGCCACTGGAATCCGTCGGCGTGGCCGGTGAGGAGGAACTGTCCCGGCTGATCCATCAGGCCATAGGCCTCGGGTTCGACCTGGCGGCGGAGGTGCCGTGGCGGGCGCACCTTTTCGGGCTGGCCGACCGGGAGCACGTGCTGCTGCTCGTGCTTCATCACATCGCCTGTGACGGCTGGTCGCTCGGCCCGCTGGCCAGGGACCTGGCCACGGCATACGCGGCGCGGCGGACCGGCCAGCCGCCGTCGTGGCCGCCGCTGCCGGTGCGCTACGCCGACTACGCGATCTGGCAGCGGGACCTGCTGGCCGGCCAGGCAGGCCGCGAGCAACTGGAGTTCTGGCTCAAGCAACTCGGCGGACTGCCTGAACGAATCGAGCTCCCCGGCAGCGGACAGCGTCCGGCGGCGGCCTCCTTCCGGGGTAGGTGGCTGGAGCTGCGGGTTCCGGCTGAGGTGCACGCGGGCCTGGCGCGGGTGGCGCGTGCGGCCGGGGCCAGCGTGTTCATGGTGGTGCAGGCCGCCTTGGCGGCGCTGCTTTCCCGGCTGGGGGCGGGCACGGATGTGCCGGTGGGGGTGCCGGTGGCGGGGCGGGTGGACGCGGCGCTTGATGACCTGGTGGGGATGTTCGTGAACACGCTGGTGCTGCGCACCGACGTGTCGGGGAACCCCCGGTTCAGCGAGCTCGTCGAGCGGGTACGGCAGACGAGCCTGGCCGCGTTCGAGCACCAGGACCTGCCGTTCGAGAAGCTGGTGGAGGAGCTGAACCCGGCCAGGTCCCTGGGCTGGCACCCCCTCGTCCAGGTGCTCCTCACCGTCATGGACGACCCCGGAGGCGGCTTCCAGCTCCCCGGACTCCAGGTCAGGCCCGAGAACCTGGGAGACGGATCCGAGGTCTGGACCGCGTTCGACCTCGCGTTCAGCCTGGCGGAGCAACGCACGGCGGACGGAGGCCCGGCCGGGATTACCGGAGGCGTAAGCTACAGCGCCGGCCTGTTCACCAGGCAGGACGCCGAGCATCTGGTCCGGCGGCTGGAACGGCTGCTCGAGCAGGTCGCGGCCGACCCGTCGCGTCGGGTGGGCGACCTGGAACTGCTGGAAGAGTCCGAGCGGGTCCGCATCCTGAACGAGTGGAACGCGGGCGCCGCCGAGCCGCCCCGGCCAGCCCAGACACTGGCCGCGCTGTTCGCGTCGTCCGCGGCCCGCAACCGGCGGGCGATCGCCGTGGTGTGCGGGGAACGCACGCTGACCTATGCGGAGCTTGACGCGGCGTCATCGCGGCTCGCGCGGTTGCTGATCTCGCGGGGCGCGGGACCTGAGCGGGTGGTGGCACTGGTCCTTGGCCGCTCGGCGGACATGATCGTGGCCATCCTGGCGGTGGCCAAGGCCGGGGCCGCCTACCTGCCGGTGGACCCGGCCTATCCGGCCGAGCGCATCGCGTTCATGCTCGCCGACGCGTGCCCGGCGTGCGTGCTGACCGCGGCGGAACCGGCCAGGCGGCTGCCGCCTGACGCCGGGCCCGTGGTGCTACTCGATGCCCCGGCCGTCATCGCTGAGCTGGCCGGATTCCCGGCCTCGCCGGTGGGTGACGGGGACAGGATCGCTCCGCTGCGGATAGCGCATCCCGCCTATGTCATCTACACCTCGGGCTCCACCGGGACGCCCAAGGGCGTGACCGTTACCAGCGCCGGGATCGTGGACCTGGTGCGGGCGCAGGGCGAACGCCTCATGGTGGGCCCGCGGAGCCGGGTGCTCCAATACGCGTCGTTCGGCTTCGACGGCTCGGCGAAAGATGTATTCCTGTCCATGTCCGCCGGGGCGGCGCTGGTCGTGGCGGACGAGGACCAGCGGCTGTCGGCGGCGCTCGGCCGGCTGGTGGCCGAGCAGAAGATCACGCATGCCGCCCTGACGCCGGGACTGCTTGCCGCCATGCCCGACGGCTGGCTGCCCGAGGGCTTGGCCCTGCTCGTGGCGGGAGAGGCGTGCCCGGCCGAGGTCGTCGCCCGCTGGTCACCTGGCCGACGGATGATCAACGGGTACGGACCCACCGAGACGACGGTGTGTACGTCGCTTTCCGGGCCGCTGACCGCCGACGAAACGCCGCCGCCGATCGGCGTCCCGCACTCCGGGTCCCGGGTGTACGTGCTCGACGACTGGCTGCGTCCGGTTCCCGCCGGGGTGACCGGCGAGCTGTACGTGGCGGGCAGATGCCTGGCGCGCGGTTACCTGGGCCGTCCCGGGCTGACCGCGGAACGGTTCGTGGCGTGCCCGTTCAGGGGTGCCGGGGAGCGGATGTACCGGACCGGGGACCTGGTGCGGTGGAGGCCCGACGGTCAGCTGATGTTCCTGGGGCGGGCCGACGACCAGGTGAAGGTACGCGGTTTCCGGGTAGAGCCAGGCGAGGTGGAGGCGGCGCTGACCGCCCACCCGGAGGTACGCCAGGCGGCCGTGGTGGTGCGGGAGGACCGTCCGGGGGACCGGCGGCTGGTCGCCTACGTCGTCGGCGAGGACACCGGCGAGGACAGCGCTGGCGACGATAGTGCTGGCGACGACAGTGTTGGCGGCGATAGGGGCGGCGGGCTGCGGCGATGGCTGGCGGACAGGCTGCCTGAGTATATGGTGCCCTCGGCCGTGGTCATGTTGAAGAACGGCCTTCCGCTGACCGCGCACGGCAAGCTGGACCGGCGCGCGCTGCCGGCGCCCGAGGCCGGCCACGCCCGGCCCCGGGCCGCCCGGGGACCGGTCGAGGACACGCTGTGCGGGCTGTTCGCCGAGGTGCTCGGTGTGGAGCGGGTCGGTGTCGACGACGGCTTCTTCGACCTGGGCGGCGACAGCCTGCTGGCAATGAGGCTGGTCTCCCGGGTGCGCGCGGTGCTAGGAGCGGAGACCGGCGTGCGTGCCGTGTTCCAGGCGCCCACCCCCGCCGAGCTGGCCGCCGCGATCAGCGACCCGGGCGATCGGCGCACGCTCGACACGCTGATCCCGCTGCGCCGTCGCGGCAGCCTGCCGCCGTTGTTCTGCGTCTACCCCGGATTCGGCCTGGCCTGGGCCTACGCTGGCCTGCTGCGGCACCTGGATCCGGATCAGCCGGTCTTTGGTCTCCAGGCCCGCGGGATCGGTTCGGGTCACACGCTGCCCGAATCGTTCGGTGAAATGATCCTGGGCCATGTGGCCGAGATCCGTTCGGTGGCCCCGCACGGCCCGTACCACCTGGTCGGCTGGTCATCTGGCGGCGTCATCGCGCACGCCATCGCGCGGGTGCTCGAACAAGACGGGGCGCGCGTCGGCCTCCTGGCCATGCTGGATTCCCATCCGGCGCCGGGCTCCGACCCGGCCAGCCCGGGCGACGACCTCGACGCGATCGTCCGGTCCGGGCTGGCCGGAGAACCCGCCTACCAGGATTTCCTGGCTGGCATGCGAGACGGCCTGCGCGGAATCTACGGGCCCGCGGCCGAGCTGGACGACGCGGAGTTCTCCGCCGTCATCCTGGCCGGGGTCAACTCCCTGCGGCTGCTGCGCCCGCCGGACGGAACCTACCCGGGCAACCTGCTTTACTTCGCGGCTGCGGACCCGGCGGCATCCTCCGGCGGCCGGCCGTCGGCTGCGGATGCCTGGTTGCCTTACATCGGCGGCCGGATCGAGGTCCGCGACGTGGCCAGCGATCATGCCGGAATGCTGCAACCCGGGCCGCTCGCCGTGATCGGCCCGGCCCTGAAGCACGCGCTCGCCCGCGAGGTGCCGCATGAGTAAGCAAGCACCCGACCCGCCAGCGGACCTGAACCCGGCAGATCCCGCGCTCTATTCGCGCGGCGACCCGCACGCGCTGTGGCGGTGGCTGCGGGCGAACGACCCGGTGCGCTGGCAGCCGCCGACCGGACTGCCGGGATTCTGGATCCTGACCAAGTACGACGACCTGCGCACGGTGTGCCGCGATCCCGCGACGTTCAGCTCGGCCAAGGGGATACTGCTGCGGCCAGAGGAACTCGGCAGCGATCCCGGCGGCGGACGGACGCTGGCGCTGACCGACCCGCCGCGCCACCGGCAGCTGCGGGCACTCGTCGACGACTGGTTCGCGCTCCGCTCGGTACGCGCCATGGAAGCGGAGATGCGGCAGGTCACCGCCGAGGTGGTGGCCGGTGCGGTAGAGCGCGGAAGCTGCGAATTCGTCAGCGAGGTCGCCGCCCGCGTCCCGCTGTACGTCATCTGCAAGATGATGGGCGTCCCGCGCGAGGACTGGGAGCACCTGTTCGCGCTCACCAACGACGCGTTCGGCGCGGGCGATCCGGTCGTCCAGCGGTTCGCTCACCTGGACATCCTGCAGTATTTCGAGAACCTGGCCGCCGCGCGCGCGAAGAACCCGGCCGATGACCTGGTGACCGTCCTGGCCACCGCGGAGATCGACGGCGACCGGCTCACCCCGGACGAACTGGTCCTGGACTGCGACAACCTGCTCGTCGGCGGCACGGAAAACACCCGCATCGCCGCCGCCGGCGGCATGCTTGCGTTCTTCGAGAACCCCGGGCAGTGGCAGGCGGTGTCGCGGGATCCGTCCCTGCTTCCGTCCGCCGTGGAGGAAGTGCTCCGCTGGACGTCCACCGCCACCCATCTGATGCGGGTGGCGACGAGGCGGGCCGAGATACGCGGCCGCAGCATCGCGGCCGGAGACCGGGTCACGATGTGGCTCCCGTCCGCCAACCGCGACGAGGACGTGTTCGACGACCCGGACCGTTTCGACGTCGCCCGCAAGCCGAACCGGCACCTGGCCCTGGGCACCGGCGAGCACTTCTGCCTCGGCAGCACGCTGGCCAGGGCCGAGCTCAGGCTGCTCTACGATGAACTGCTGCGCCAGACCGCGCGCATCGACCCAGCCGGTGAGCCGGTCCGCCTGAACTCCATCCTCGTCAACGGTCCCGAGCACCTTCCGGTCACCCTCACCGCCCGCGCCTGACGGGGGCGACGACTACCGGGCGGCGACGGCTACCTGGCCGCGGTGCGAAGTTCGGCGACCTTCGCGGCCGCGCCCTCCACGGTGGGGTCCTCGAACAGGCTCCGCATCGGGAGGCGGACGCCGAACTCCCGCCTGATCAGCGCGATGAGCTGCACGGCGACGAGCGAATTCCCGCCGGCCTCGAAGAAGTTATCGGTCACGCTGACCTCTTCGCCGCCCAGCACCTCGCTCCACAGCCGGGCGATGGCCGCTTCGAGCTCGTTCCGCGGCGCCACGCGGTTCTCGCCGGACCCTGGGCGCTCAGCCGCCGACACGCCCAGGTCGGCCTCGACCGATTCACCGGTGACCCACTGGGTGGCCGCCATCAACTCGCCGACCGGCTGCGCCGTGATGACCACCTGCGGGCCGGGATCCGCGCCGAGCAGCAGGCGAAACGCCTCGGCTCCGTCGGCCGGCCTGATGCCCGTCGCCGCCCCCGGACCGGTCATGGTCTCAAGGTCGGGACGCCGGTCTTCGCTTGCCGGGCGCTGGGCGGTGCTGTCGGCAGTGCTTTCGGCAGTGCTTCCGGCTGTGCTGCCGGCTGAGGCGGCCTCGACCGCGGCCCCCACCGCCCGCGGATCCACCTGGCGCATGGCGAAGTCGGTTATCGACACCAGCTCGCGCCCGCTGTCGTCGAGCAGCGTGATGTCGCACGTGACGATGTCGGTGGCGCCGGTGTCGTGCCGCCGCAGGTGACTCCAGAACCGCGACGTGAGCGGCTGGCGCACGGTGATGCTGCCGTAGCCAAGGGGCAGGTAGCGCCGCCCGTCTTCGGTCCAGCCGGTCGCGGTGGCCTCGTCGAGCAGGGCGGGGTGCAGCCCCCAGCCGCTTAGCTCCGCCTCGACCGTCTGGTTCGCCTCGATCCTGGTCAGCTCCTCGCCGTGGCCCACGTGAGTGTGCCGGGCGCTGCTCCAGCGCGGCCCGAAGGCGAGCAGGCCGGAACCGTGCGTCTGGGCGCCGTCGCGCACGGCCAGCGAGCACCGCTGCCTGATCGCGTCCAGGTCCTGGCCGCCCGCCGGACGCGCGGTGCCGTCAACCCAGGCCGCGGTGCCGCTGACGTGCGTGCGCGTGAGTCCGTCGACCCCGTCGGCCAGGCTGATCAGCTGGAAGTCGAACCCCTCCGCCCCGTCGGAGAAGACCACGCGGAGCTCCGCGCGGGTGCCGTCGGGCACCATCATCGGCTCGATGAACGCCACGTCCCGCAGTTCGATCAGATGCCCCGGCCCCGGCACAGGGACCACCGCCGCGAACGCGGCCCGTGCCGCCTCGACGAACCCGGTGCCAGGTACCACCGGGACGCCCGCCAGCCGGTGCTCGTCCAGGATCCAGTGCGTGCTGGCCGAGACCACTCCGCCGCACCAGCCCGGCTCGCCCTCGTGCCTGCCGGTGAGCACCGGATGCTGGACCGGAGTCATCCGGTCGCCGCGTTGCAGCGCGCGGAACGCCGCCGGGGCGGTCACCTCGGCGGCCATGCCCACGTCCCGCCAGCCGCCCCAGTTGGCCGAGACGACGTGCGCCCGCCAGCCGTGGTCATGAGCGGAACCGCGCGCGTGCGCGTCGAGGAAGCTGTTCGCGGCGCAGTAGTCGACCTGGCCGAACCCGCCCGCGATGGCAGTCACCGACGAGCAAAGCACCACGAAGTCCAGGTCGAGGTGGCCGAACGCCTCTCTCAGCGCCAGCGTGCCAAGCAGCTTGGGGCGCATCACCTGCTCGGCGGCGGAACGCTCCTTCACCTCCGCCATGCCGCCGCCGGGCACCCCGGCCGCGTGTACGATGCCGTCGACCCGGCCGAACCGTTCCACTGCAGCCTCGCGCACCCGCCGGGCACCATCGGCCGTGGCCACGTCTTCGGCCAGCACCAGGACCTCAGCGCCGCTGTCTTCCATCCGGCGGATCGCGGCGCTCGCCCGCCTGGCGGCGGGACCGGCGTCACGCGGCAGGCCCGAACGGGACACCAGCACGAGCCTGGCCCGCACCCGGGTGGCCAGGTCCTCGGCCAGCGTGATCCCGATGCCGCCCAGGCCCCCGGTGATCACGTACACGCCGCCCTCACGCAGGCCGGGACCGCCAGGAACGCCGGTGATCGACGCGAGCTGCTCATAGGCCAGCCGCCAGCGACGCCCCGCCCGCAGCGCGACCTGACCGGTGCCGTCGGACGCGGCCCCGTCGGCCGCAAGCTCCGCGGAAAGCTGCCTGGCCGCGCGCGAGCCCGCGCGCAGATCCTGGCCCGGATCCAGGTCGATGTGCCGGACGCTGAGCCAGGGCAGTTCGAGAGGCGCCACCTTGACGATGCCCGCCACGGTGGCGTGCTCGGGCCGGACCAGGTCCGCACCGGTCACGTCGCACGCGCCGGCGGTGAGTATGTCCAGGTGGATCTCCCGGTCGTTGCGGGCGGCGACGGCCTGCACCAAGTTGAGCAGGCTGAAGAACGTACAGTCCTGGGCCCGCCAGGCGCCGTCCGGGGTCCCGGCTTCCGGCGGGGCGTCCAGGCCCCAGGCGTGCACGATCCGCGAAGGCAGGCCGGTACCCGCCAGGTCCGCGATCAGCGCATCGTAGTCGGCCCGTTCAGCCGGGCGGATCGTGTAGCCGCCGCCCGGATCCCGGCCGAACGCCTCGCCCGGCCGCACCCGCACCCGCACCACCTCAGCGCCGCCGACCGCCTCAAGCACGGCTCCGCTCGGCCCGTCTGGATCCGCGAAGACCAGGCAAGGCGCGTCCAGGCCGGCCGCGGCGCCGAGGGGCGGAAGCTGCCGCCAGGCAGGCACGGCGAACCACGCGTCAACCGGAAGGTCCGTCGCCCGGGCCGGCGCCGCCTCGAGCTGCGCGCCCGACCCGGGCCTGATCCAGTACGGCTTGCGCTCCCACGGATAGCCGGGCAGCGACAGCCGGCGGAGCCGCTCGCCGGGCCGGCCCTCGTCCGGTGAAACGCCCTCAGCCCAGAGCCGGCCGGCCGCGGCCAGGAGCACCTCGGAGTCGTTCCTCTTATCCGTCGGCCCTGGCAGCGACGGCACCGCCGGCACCTGCCCGGCCGACGGCTGCAATCTGGCCAGCCCGCACAGCTGGCTGCCAGGCCCGCACTCCAGCAGCAGCCAGCCGTCCTGGGCCAGCAGCGTGGCCAGGCAGCCGCCGAAACGAACCGGTTCGACCAGCTGGCTGGCCCAGTACGAGGGATCGGTGGCGGCGGCCGCGGTGATCCAGTCGCCGGTGACGTTGGACAGGAACCCCAGCCGGGGGGATTGCAGCCGGATCCCGGCCACGACGGCGCGGAACTCGGCCAGCGCCGGGGTCATCATCGGTGAGTGGAAAGCGTGCGAGGTCACCAGCCGCCTGCTGCCGACGCCGTCGTGGTCGAGCTGGCGGGCGAATCCGGCCACGTCCTCGGCCGGCCCGGAGACGACGCAGGCGCCGGGTCCGTTGACCGCCGCGAGCGCGAGTTCGTCCGGCAGCCTGGCCGCCAGCGCGGCCTCGTCCATCCGGACGGCGAGCATTGCCCCGGGAGCCATCCGCTGCATGAGCCGTCCGCGGGCCGCGACCACGTGCAGCGCGTCGGGCAGCGAGTAAACCCCGCCCAGCGTGGCGGCGACAAACTCGCCGATGCTGTGGCCGACCGTGGCGGCGGGTTCGACCCCCCAGGATTGCCACAGCATGGCCAGCGCGTACTCGATGGCGAACAGGGCGGGCTGGGTGATCGCGGTCTGCCTGAGCGTGGCCTCCCCGTCCGGCGCGAACATGATCTCGCGGAGGTCTTCTTCCAGCGTCCCGGCCAGCACGGCGGCGCATTCGTCCAGCGCCGCACGGAAGGCAGGCTCGGCGCGGTATAGCTGGCTGCCCATGCCGGGGTACTGCGCGCCCTGGCCGGGGAACATGAACGCCACCTGTGGCGCGGCCTTCCTGGCCGTGCCGGTGATCCGCCGCCGCGGGCTGGCCAGCGCGGCCGCCGCGTCATCCGGGCCGGTGGCGACGACGGCCAGCCGGTGCGGCAGCTCACGGCGCCCGGTTCGCAGCGTGTAGGCCACGTCGGCCAAATCGAGGTCGCGGTCCTCCGCCGTCAGCGCCCCGGCCAGCCGCTGCGCTGCCTCCTCGAGGGCGGTGCCGGTGCGCGCGCTCAGCCTGATCAGCCTGGCCTCGGACCGGCCGCGGTCCCGGGACCGGGCAGGCGCAGGCGCCTCCTCGATGACCACGTGGGCGTTGGTGCCGCCGACTCCGAAGGAGCTGACCCCCGCGCGCCTCGGGCCCTGGCCGCTGTCCCAGGGGACCGGCTCCCTGATGACGTAGAACGGGCTCGCGGCGAAGTCGATCTTCGGGTTGGGTGTCTCGAAGTTCAGGCTGGGCGGTATCAGCCCGTGCTCCATCGCGAGCACCGTCTTGATCACCCCGGCCACGCCCGCCGCCGGGCCCAGGTGCCCGACGTTGGTCTTCACCGAGCCGATGCCGCACCAGCCCGCGTCGGCGCAGTAGCGCCGGTAAACGCTGGACAGCGCGGCGACCTCGATGGGGTCGCCGATCGCCGTGCCCGTGCCGTGCGCCTCCACGTAGCTGATCGTTCTCGGGTCGACGCCGGCCACGCCGAGCGCCTGCGCGATGACCGCGGACTGGCCCTCCTGGCTCGGCGCGGTGAACCCGACCTTGTCCCTTCCGTCGTTGTTAATGGCGTTACCGAGAATCACGGCCCGGACGTGGTCGCCGTCGGCCAGCGCGTCCGCCAGCCGCTTCAGCACCACGATGCCGCCGCCGTCGCTCCACATCGTGCCCGCCGCCCTTGCGTCGAACGCGCGGGTGTGCCCGTCAGGGGAGTAGATGGCGCCGTCGAAGTACATGTAGCCCCAGCCGAGCGGCAGGTCGATGTTGACCGCGCCGCCGAGCGCGATGTCACATTCGCCGTTGCGCAGCGCCTCGCAGGCCAGGTGGACCGCGACGAGCGAGGTGGAGCAGGCGGTGTGCACGGTTAGGCTGGGGCCGCGGAGGTTCAGCTTGAACGAGGTGAAGGTCGCGACGTAGTCCGTATGCGAGCTGATGGCCAGGCCGAGCGGCGCGGCGGCGGCGAACGCCTTGGGATCCCTGCGGGTGTTGAGCCACTGGTAGGCGTCCTCGCCGCTGCCCCCGTAAACCCCGATCTCGCCCGGATACCGCTCCGGGTCGTAGCCGCTGTCCTCGAGCGCGGTGTACGCGAGTTCGAGGAACAGCCGGTGCTGCGGATCGCGCAGTTCCGACTCCGCGGCGGACATGCCGAAGAACGCCGCGTCGAGGCCCTCGACGTCGGCGACGCCCGCCGAGACCGGCACGAAGTAGGGATCCTTCAGCCAGTGCGGGGGCACCCCGAGCACCGCCTGCTCCGCCAGCGTGCTCGGCTCGATCGACTCCACGCCAGCGGCCAGGTTGCGCCAGAACTCCGCGTCGTCAGCCGCGCCTGGCACCCGGCAGGCCAGGCCGATGATCGCGACCGGCTCCGCATTTTCGCCGCCTCCCGGCTCGTACTGGCTGGTCACTGTGGGGCCTCCGTCCATCTGCGGGCCCGTTGCCTGCGCATCGCGGTGCGCCGGGCGGCTCGGTCCACCCCCGAGGCGGACGCCTGCCCGTCGAGGTGCGCGGCCAGGGCCCGGATGCTTGGGAAACGGAACAGGTCCACGATCGTCACCGGCACGCCGAGCTGCCGCTCGAGCCGGGCCTGTACTCCTGCCATGGCGAGCGAGTGCCCCCCGATCTCGAAGAAGTTGTCGGTCACGCCGATCCGCGGCAGGCCAAGCACATCCCGCCATACGGCGGCGACGGTCCGTTCGGTCCGGCTGGCCGGGTCCTGGGCCGCCGGGACGGCACGATCCGGCAAGATGCCCGCCAGCGCTTCGCGGTCGACCTTGCCGTTCGCGTTGAGGGGCAGCTCCGCCAGCAGCGTGAGTTGCGCGGGCACGGCGTAGCGAGGCAGGCTCGCCCGCAGGTGGGCCAGCACATCGGCCTCGCGGACCGACGGGTGGGCCGGCACCGCGAACGCGTGCAGCGACCGCTCCCCGTCTCGGTTTTTTGACAGAACGAACCCGTCCTCCACGTCCCGGTAACCGAGAATCGCCGCCCTGACCTCGCCCAGTTCCACTCGGAAGCCGCGGATCTTGACCTGATCATCGGCGCGCCCGGCCAGGACGACCGCCCCGTCGGGCCGGTACCGGCCCAGGTCTCCGGTGCGGAACATGCGGTCGGCTCCGCCGGTGAAGCGGCGGCTGGTGAGTCCGGAGTCGGTGTACCCGGTGGCCAGGTGCCTGCTCCGGATCACCACCTCGCCGAGTTCCCCGACGTCGGCCGGCTCGCCGCCCGGGTCAAGCACGAGCAGCTCGCTGCCCTCGATCCCCCAGCCGACCGGCACCGGCAGCACGTCGTCGGCCTCCACGGTGACCTCGTAGCAGCCATGTGCCTGGGGTGTTTCCGTGGTCCCGTAAAAGCTGACGACGCGGGCCGCGGGCGCGATCTGGCGTATCGCGGCCACGTCGCCGAACGTGGCCTGGTCCCCGCCCAGCGCGATCAGCCGGACCGCGGGCAGCGGCCGTCCCGCCGCGGCCAGCAGCCGGGCCAGCGGCGGGGTCATGTGCAGCACGGTCACCTGCTCGTCCCGCAGCCAGCCGGCCAGCCGTACCGGGTCGGGCAGCCAGGCCTGTTCTGGTACGCACAGCCGGGCGCCGGTCACCATGGGGGTGAACATGTCGCGCAACGCCGGGTCGTGCCCGAGTCCGGATAGCAGCGCGAACGTGTCGTCAGGGCCGAGCCCGAACCTCTCCGGGTACCAGGCCAGGAAGTGCGCAAGCGGCCGCTCCGTGGCGAGCACGGGCGCGGGCTCGCCGGTCGTGCCCGAGGTGAGCGCCAGGTACCCGCGGGTGTCCGGCGTACCGGTCACGAGCGGTACGCCGCCGTCGTCGGCCGCCAGCTCGGCGGCGTCGATGACGGGCCGGCCGTCCAGCGCGGCCCGGCCGTCCAGCGCGGCCTCGAGGCCGATCACGGCCCGGGCCTGGACCGCGGCGACCTGCCTGGCCAGCACCCTCACCGGCGCGGCCGGGTCGAGCACCACCCACCGGGCGCCGGAGGCGAGGACGCCGAGCAGGATGGAGGGCAGCCGGATGTCGCGAGTGGCGAGTACGGCCACGGCGCCGCCTTCCGTCACTCCGGCAGCGCGTACCGCGGCCGCGGCCGCGGCGGCGAGCGCGGCGGTGGAGCGGTAGCTGAGCCGCCCGGCCGGCCCGGTGACGGCCACCGCGTCCGGCTGGGCCCGGGCGGTCTCGAACGCCCGCTCAACCACCCCGGGACCCTCCCAGCTGGGCAGCCGGATGTTCGAGCCCGGCAAGTCGTGGTGGCCGCCCGCCGGCCGCAGCCGGGCCCGCCTGACCGGCAGCCCGGGATGTGCCGTCAGGGTCGCGAGCAGCGTGACGTAGCTGGCGAGCAGCGCATGGATGCGTTCGGCCGAGAACAGGTCGGGGTTGTAAACGGCCCGCAGCTCCATGCCGTCGCGGTTCTCGCTCACGTACAGCGTCAGGTCGAACAGGGACCCTGGCAGCCCGGGGCGTAGCGGCTCGGCCGCGACAGCAGGCAGGTCGAGCCGGTGCTCGCCGAAGTTGTACATGTTGAAAAGGACCTGGATCAGCGGGTTGCGGCTCAGGTCCCGCGGCACGCCGAGCGACGCGACCAGCCCGTCCAGTGACGCGTCCGGGTGCGCGAACGCGGCGGAGATCTCCTCGGCGCACCGCCGCACGTGCTCCTCGAAGCTCCCGTCGTCGGTCACCCTGAGCCGTAGCGGCAGGATGCACAGGAGGAAGCCGATCACGTCGTCGAAGGCGGCGTCGGCACGGTCGGCGACCGGCGTGCCGACGACCAGGTCGTGCTCGCCGGTGAGCCGCCGCAGCAGCTGGCCGAACGCGGCCAGCAGCACCGCGAACGGCGTGGCGCCGAGGCGGGCGGCCAGCTGGCGGATCGCGCCGGCGGTGCCGCCTCCGATCGCGATGTCCGCGGTGGCGCCGCGGAAGCTCTGCACCCGCGGCCTGGCCCGGTCCCGCGGCAGGTCGATGACGTGCGCCGCGCCGTCCAGGCGCGTGGCCCACCAGCTCGCGTCCCGGTCGCCGCGCACCGCGAGCGCGGCGACGTAGTCGGCGAACGTCCGCCGCGGTGGAGCCAGGGGCCGGCGGTCGTCCGCTGTGTCGTCCTGTGTGTTTTCCTCTGTGTTTTCCTCTGTGTTTTCCTCTGTGTTTTCCGCCGCGGCCCGGTAGGCCGCCGACAGGTCGCGGTACAGCACGCCCTGCGACCAGCCGTCGAACACAAGGTGGTGCACGGTGATGGCCAGCACGTGCTCATCCGGGCCGAGCCGGATGAGCCGCGTCCGCCAGGGCGGGCTCGCGGTCAGGTCGAACGCGGCGCTGGCCTCCTGGTCGAGCAGCCGGCGTAGCTCGGCCGGCCGGCGGGCCGGAGCAAGTCCGGTCAGGTCGTCGGTGAGGAGCGGCAGGCCGGCAGCGGGCCCGGCGTGCACCTCAGGTACCCCGTCCGCGTCGGCTATGCGCCAGCGCAGCACTTCATGGCGTTGCGCGACGGCCCGTAGTGCCGCGCGCAGCGCGGGAAGGTGCAGGCTGCCGGTGAGCCGCTGGGCGTACGCGATGTTGTGCACCGGCGTGCCGGGCGCGAGCCGCTCAACGAACCACATGCGGCGCTGCCCGGGCGACAGCCTGATCGGTGCCTCCGGCCCGGTAGCCATCCTCGTCGCGACCCTCGCGTCGATCGACTCGATGGCCGGCGCGGTCGCGACCCTCGCTCCGATGCCGGCCAGCGTGCGCCCGGCGAAGACGTCCTCTACCGTGACCGCCCGCCCGGTCTGCGCGCGGATCGCCGCCACCAGCCGCATGGCAAGCAGCGAATCCCCGCCCGAGGCGAAGAAGTCATCGTCCGGCGCGGTCCCCTGGGTCCCCTGGCCGGTACCGAGCAGCTCCGTCCACAGCCCGGCCACCGGTTCTGAAACTCGCAGTGTTCCCAGATCCACCTTGCCCGCCACGCTGAGCGGGAGCGAGGTCACGTTCACCACCAGGCTGGGCACCATATACGCAGGCAGCCGCTGTGCGCAGTATTCCCGTATCTCGGCACTGCCCGGGGCGGTGGCGGGCGTCAGGTAGGCCACCAGCCGCTGCCTGCCCGCGGCGGCCGGCTCGACGCTGACCACCGCATGGCTGACATCCGGGTGCCCGCACAGCACAGCCTCGATCTCGCCTACCTCGACCCGCTGACCGCTGATCTTCACCTGACGGTCAAGCCGGCCGAGGAAGGCCAGGTTCCCGTCTTCCTGCCAGGCGGCACGGTCGCCGGTGCGGTACAGCCGGGCACCCGGAACGCCGCCGAACGGGTCGGGAACGAAACGCTCGGCTGTCTCGGCCGGGCGGCCCAGATAGCCGCGGGCCAGCTGCGGTCCGCCGATGCACAGCTCGCCGGGCACACCGGGGAGACACGGCTCAAGTCGATCGCTGAGTACGTATGCCGTGTTCCCTGGCAGCGGCTGGCCGATGGGCAGGGGGCGTTCCCAGCTTCCGGTCAGCTCGGCGCCGGTGACGCACACCGTCGTCTCTGTCGGCCCGTACCAGTTGTGAAACCGTCGCCCGTACGCTCCGGTCCAGCGCGCCACCTGCGCGGGGCCCGGCGGCTCGCCCGCGGCCAGCACGTCGGCCAGGCCGGGCAGCCGCGCCGGGTCGAGCAGCGGCAGCACCGCGGGCGGCAGCACCCCCCAGGTCACCCGGTGCGCCTCGAGGAACCGCTGCAACCTGGCCGGGTCGATCCGGTCCCGGTCGGGAACGAGCTGTACCGAGGCGCCGGTGCTCAGCGGGACGAGGATGTCCAGCACCGAGACATCGAAGGCGGCGGACGCGAAGCCGATGGCGCGACATCCCGGGCCGAGCGTGAATCGCCGGCCGACGGCCCTGGCGAAGGCCGCCACGCTGGCGTGGCTCACCACCACGCCCTTCGGCCGGCCGGTCGAACCCGAGGTATACATCACGTACGCCGCGCTGGCGGGCAGGATGTCGGCCGGCCGGAAATCCGTCCCCTGGTCACCGCAAGGCCCTGGCGCCTGGCATGCGGCCGACAGCACGGGGACCGGCGCATCGGCCAGCAGGGCCGCGCCCGCCTCATCTGCCACCGCGGCGACGGCACCGGAATCGTTCAGGATGCCGAGCAGCCGGCGAGCGGGATAGGCCGGGTCCAAGGGGACATAGGCGCCGCCAGCCAGCAGGACGCCAAGGACGGCCGCCACGAGTGAGGGAGTGCGCCTGACGCAGATGGCCACCCGGACCTCGGGACCCGCTCCGGCGGCGCGCAGCCTCGTGGCCAGGCGCGCCGCGCGACCGACAAGATCGCGATAGCTGAACCAGCTGTCCCACTGTGCCACGGCGATCGCGTCCGGACTGGTCTGCGCTCGCGAGGCGATCATCTCCGGCAGCAGGCGCATCACCGCGTTCCCTCACCCAGGGCCTGCAGCATGTCGGTGCTCAGCAGGCTGGTCACCTCCGCGGCGGCGGAGCGCAGGAAGAAATGATTGCCTGGCATGGTGTGCAGCCGGAACGACTCGCAGGTGTGCCGCGACCAGCCGAGCATCGGCGACGGTCCGGCCTCGGCGTCGTCGGATCCGGCCAGGCCGACCAGCGGGACAGCCAGCGGTGGCTCGGCTTGGTGCTCGTACCTGCTGGTCCATGCGAAGTCAGCACGCAGCACAGGCAGCAGCAATTCCCTGAGTTCCGGTATGGCCCACGCCTCGGCCGGAGCGTTGAAACGCCTCACCAGCACGTTGAGGAAGTCGTCGTCGGGAAGGTCGATGCAGCCCGACAGCGGCCAGGCGACATCGGGCGGCAGGCAGGCAGCCGGGTAGAACCTGAACGGCAGCCGCGCGCCGTGGCGGCGCAGGACGCGGATCACCTCGAATCCGAGTCGCGCGCCCATGCTGTGCCCGTAGATCGCGTACGGGCGGTCAGCACGATCGGCCACCGCGGCCGCTATCGCGTCCGCCGAATGACTGAACGGCTCGCCATCGCGCTCTTCCCGGCCAGGCAGGTGGATGGGGGCCACCTCGACTCGTGGGCCGAACAGGCGCTGCCAGCCGTAGTACATGCTGGCGCCGCCGCCGGCGTAGGGCAGGCAGAACAGGGTGCAGACCCCGTCTGGCCGACGTCGGGCCCGGCCGAACCAGCGCGCGGACCCGGTGACCGTCTGCTGACCGATGACCGTCACCTCGTACCCATCCGGCGTGTCCAAAATGTGTCTGTAAAAGACAAAACGCCGCAAGATTCGCTTTCAACTGTCACAGCGCGGCGTGCGTACGTCAAGGCTCGGATGCCGTGCTCCAGCAGGGTCAGGTCCGCACGTAGTAGGCCCCGTCTGCGTACAGCCCGTCGAGCTCCATGGCGATGAACGCCTTGAACGCTTCGGCCGGCGTTTCGACGATTGGCTCACCCCTTCGGTTGAACGAGGTATTCAAGACAATTGGCACACCCGTAAGCTCGTGGAATCGCTCGAGCAACGCTACAAGGAAGGGGTCGCCGTCATCGTCCACCACTTGAACACGCGCCCCGCCGTCAATATGGACAACCGCCGGAGCGCGCTGGATGCATCGCTCGTTAGCCTGCGCGACCGTCAGCATGAAGTAGTCCTTGGCCGCGAGCGGCCAGAAGTACTCATCGAAGTGTCTGGCGAGAATCATAGGAGCTAGTGGCCGGAATGGCTCGCGATGCTTTATCTGGCGGTTGATCCGTTCGCGGACCAGTGCGTCCCGTGGATCGGCCAGGACACTGCGCCCGCCGAGCGCGCGTGGGCCGAATTCCGAGGCTCCATTGAAGACACCGACGATGTCGCCGCCAGCGATCCGCTCCGCTAGTTGCCCGGCCGACATCTCCGAACTGATACAGGCAACCTGAGGATAAACGCCGTTCGCAGCATTCTGGACTTCGCTTCTCGAGTATGTACGGCCCGGTCTGCTGATGGAGGGCACCATCGGCGAACCGTTGAAGGTCATCTCGAAGGGGCCCGATTCCCTGCTGCGCGCATACAGCCAGAGCGCTCCCAGAGCCTGCCCGGAATCACTCGCGTGCGGTGGGATAAGCAGACTGCGGTGGGCGGGGAGCCTCCGCGCCAGCACGCCATTGGCCACGCTATTCAGGGCGCAGCCGCCGGAGAGAAGCAATACCGAGAACTCCAGATCTTCGATGAGCGAGTAACAGTGCAGAAGTGTCTCGGTCAACAACTCCTGAATGCTCGCCGCGAGATCGGCACGCGCTTGGAAAGAATCGTTTTCGCTATGCAGGAATCGCCGCGCGTCACCCTCGAATCCCCGGAATGGGTCGAATAGGAAGCAGTCATCGAACCCCGGGCCAAGCGTCGTGTAAGCGTGTAGTGCGTCGAGAAGCTTCGGTGTGCCCCAAGCCGCCAGTCCCATGGTCTTTCCGGAATCCATGAAATGGAAACCCAGCAGGGTGGTTACCATCTCATACAGATAACCGATCGAGTTTGTCGAGCCATTGCTGAAGTTCGTGTGCTCGGCGAACCCTTCGCCTAGCGTCGTGCCGAGCAATTCCAGCTTGGCATCTCTGGCTTGGTAAAATGAGAATGTCTCGCGTCGGCTGACGGGCATCCCCGCGGCTTGGCTTGTGTCTATGGTGGAGCCGAACCCGTCATAGACGATTATTGCCGTCCTAATATCGGATGGCACCATCATGTAGGCAGAGGCTGCATGACAGAGATGATGTCCGTAGATCACCATGGGCAGGTCGCCGCAGTACGCACGGACCCGGTATGGAATCAGGTCCCCGGTCACGGCCGTCGCGATATCGGAGCGCTTGATTCCAGCGGCATCTGCGCAGTACTCAATCGCCGCACGGACAGGATCCTCATACCATAGCGCTTGGCCGTGCTTGATGCGGCTCAGGCGTTCGCTTTCGATAGCGACTTTGACATCGAGTCCATGCATCAGCGCAACCGAAAAGTCGTGCGACGACCCGCCGACGCCAACCACCCACTCTTCATTCATGAATGCAGTCCTGGATTAAGGTTGTCACGCGATATACGCGCGCATGAATCCGACGGCAATTTGGCTCGCCCTCACTTAAGCAACTGCTTAGCCTGGAACCAATAGGGCACCCGTTCTCTGTGACTTGATTGAGTGCTGATAATCGGATCTTCCAGTAGTGCTATAGCACCATTCTGACATCTAGGAAGCAGCATGGCTAGTGGTCGGGGGCTCCGCCATAGCGGCGTGATGCCTGTGGGGTGCCAGAACTGGGTCGATGCACGGGATCGGCAAGTTGGTGTTGTGTGATCCGTAAACATTCAGCCCTATCACGGCGGCAGCACTTCGAGAGGATCGGCGCTGCTCATTGGCAGCAGGCTGCCTGGCGGGTCAGGTTCTTGCCGTCGCGGCGACTGGACGGCTGATCTCAGCCAGGTGGGCCAGGTTTTCGAGGGCGGGCTTCATGCTGATGAGGAGCCGGTGGAGAGAGGCTTGCATGCGGGGATCGGTTGCGTGATCGCCGATACCGCGGCCGGCGTTCACCCGGGACCGTTCCAGCCAGCCAGAGATGTCTGGGGTTGACCATGTGACCTGTGCTTGCTGGGAGATCAATGTGGTGCGTATCCAGTCTTCAGCGGCAGTGGGCCACGGATTGGCGGGGCACAGGACGTTGCGTTCGGTGTCGTGGCTGCGTACGCGGCCCGGGAGAGCTTCATCCGCGAGGTCGTCGGCCCCGCGCTGGCCGCGGAGGCAGGCCGCGATCGCCTGCTGGCGCTGTGCGACGGGTATCTCTCCTACGTCCAACGGCGGATCTTCCCCGGGGGCTGCTTCTTCGTGGCCGCCTCCGCCGAGGTCGGAGCCCGGGCCGGGCGCGTCCATGACGAGGTGGCCCGGGTGCAGCAGCAATGGCGTGACCTGCTGGGCGGGGAGGCACGCGCGGCTGCTGACAAGGGCCAGCTGGCAACGGACACCGATCCCGCGCAACTCGCCTTCGAGCTCGGCGTCATCCTCGCAGGAACCGACATCGTGAGCGTCCTTCACGACGACACCGGCGCGATCGCGCGCGGCCGGGCAGCCGTCCGGAGCCGCCTGCAGGCTTGAGACCGCCCCATGCCATCAACAGCTGAACCGCATACACGTCAATCTTGGCTCTTGCCGCCCAGGCGGCCGGGGTGCCAGCGGGTGCCGAGCGTGCCGGTCGCGGCCTGCGTCCCGCCCATGCCGCCGCCCTGGCCGCGCAGCACATAGGAGATGCCGACGGCGATGATCCCTCCGGCGATGGGCCCGGCCAGGTAGGCCCACCATGAGGTCCAGTCGTCCAGGACCAGGGCCGGGCCGAGCGACCGGGCCGGGTTCATCGAGGCGCCGCTGACCGGGGCGCCCCACAGCCCGGCCAGGGCTATGTAGCCGCCGACGCCGAGCGCGGCCAGCGCTCCGAGCTGCTGCGCGCCGGAAGACGTCCCCTGGATCACGCTGACCAGCCCGGTGGTCAGGACGATCTCCCAGACCATCGCGGTGGCGGTGGAGACCCCGTGACCGGGCAGGGTCAGGCCCGCGCTGCCCTGCTTGCCGAGCAGGGCCCACAGCAGCAAGGTGGCCAGGACGGCGCCGACGAACTGGGCGACGACGTACAGGGGCACCCG
>Ga0335075_10005068_pt1 | contig 20501 bp, 25 predicted proteins | sample Lox_Sample_24_FD_206723 | JGI IMG/M metagenome (GOLD analysis project Ga0335075, IMG submission 206723) | Soil microbial communities from Loxahatchee National Wildlife Refuge, Florida, United States - Lox_Sample_2.4 | ecosystem: Environmental > Terrestrial > Soil > Wetlands | place: USA...
GGGGTCAGGAAGCCGATCGTGTTGCCGTTGGCAGCCATATAGAAACCGACGATTTTGCCCGCATCGTTGATGCCGTTGGCTGTCACCGCCGTCGAGCCAAGCGGGTCCAGCGTGGTGAACGCACCATTATCATCAAGGAAGCCGTACATATTGCCGTTCGCTGCAACGTAATCACCGACAATCTCGCCCAGGTCATTGATGCCGAGCGCCTGGCTGGACATCGAACCCGGGTACTGGAACGAGGTTATCAGGCTCGCCACATCCTCGAACGCATGGAACTTCCCCGCCGCGTCCTGATAGAAACCGACCACCGTGCCCGCATTGTTCACTCCGGTCGCCTGGCTGTTGGAATTCGTCGGTAGTAAGGCGTTGACATTCGTAAAACTGACGCCGTTGTAAGTGAATGCCTGTTGGAGCGTCATCCCAGCGGGATCGGTCGACGAATAGCCGGCCGCTTCGGTGCCGCTCTGATTCAAGCCCAGCACTTGATTGAACACAAAACCTGGTTGATTGATCGTGAAGAACGACCCGCTGGCTGACTTGCCGAAGCCGCTGGTGGTACCTACGGCGGGATTGGTAACGTAGAATCCTACGGTGTCCCCGGCGGCATCGATGCCGGTCACCTGGGTAAAGAAGGTGGACGGTGGCGGCGAAGGGTTCGGGTAATTCTCGCGTGTGAAGTTGCCCGGCACCGGAGGCAGGGTAAGCACGAAGCCGTCGAAATCCGTGGCGTTGCCATAACCGACGATCGTGTTGGACCCGTTGATCCCGAGCGCCTGGGTGAAGGTCGGGTTCGCCGGATCGACGATGTTGATGTATTGCGCTGCCTGCGCGCTGGAGGCTGCCCCGGCGATTACAACCACCGCAGCCGAACACATCAACCAATAGTTGCGCTTCATTCTGGCCCTCCGCCTCAGATCGCGTCGGATCTTACAGCCACGCATATATAGAGGTTAGCAATTCCGTCTCCGGATACTATGCATTTGCGTCTCAGCGCAGTCACCAGCAACGCTATCACCGGCTTCCATTGGGTGATCGCCGTCGAACGCCTGGACGCCGGCCCGACTCACGTTTGCGTGAACTACTGAAACACGGCATCCTTATGGACTCGTCCACCCACAATTTTTTGGTAATATAGCATCACAGGCTTCTTCGAGGGACTTGCATGGCCGCGCCAGTGCGCTCGCCATATTCCTACGAAGAAATCGATACCGACGCGCTGCCGCCGTCGCAGCGCGTTGTACTGTGGCAAGAGCCCGGCCGGTTGCCAATGCAGGCAGACCCAACCGATGCGGAGGCGCGCCGGCGATTCCGTATCCAACTCCGTCGCCTCAGCGGACCTGCCGGACGTTTTGTCGATCTCACTGCGACACCAATGAAGCTAAGCCGGACCAAAAGCCATTGCCATCGCGACGGCATGGATATGGTCAGCCTGACTCTGATGCTGGACCACGGAATCGAGCATCAATTCGAGGCTTGCGAATCGTCAATTGTGGTGCAGCCCGGTCAGATCCTGGTCAAGGATTTCGCCAAGACGGCCGCCGCCTGGTGGCCGACGTTTCACCGCGGCCTGAACCTCCACCTGCCGCGCCCAACAATCGATGCGGCTATCGGCAATCGAAGCTGGCACGTCCACGGCACCATCCTGTCTCCCACCGGCCTGTCGCCGATGCTGAAAGCGCAAATGCAAGTACTGGCGGAGATCATGGCGCGCCTAAGCGCCACGGCGCGCGTAGCAGCGTTGGAGGCAACAGTCACGCTCGCAACCACCGTGCTTCGTGCCGAGCTCGGTTCCCGGCTCGAGGATGAGGAAAACGGTCCCGGTCTTTTCGCCGCGGCTCGGATCTTCATCAACCAGCACCTATGTTCACATGACCTGAACCCAGACCTGATTGCCAGGCAGCTTGGCTGCTCGCGTGCCCACCTCTATCGCCTGTTCGCCGCGCATGGCGTGACAGTGGGAGATTACGTACGGGAAGCTCGCTTGCGGCACGCACACACGCTTCTCGCGAGCGACACTCATAAAAGCGAGCGAATCGGCGATATAGCGTTTCGCTGCGGCTTCGATGATCCAGTGCACTTCACCCGGTTGTTCCGCTACCGCTTCGGCATCACGCCACGCGAGGTCAGGGGAGGCAAAGACTTGCCATTCTGCTGAGGCGTCGTTGCCCACGCACCGCACCCTCACGCACGGTGCCTCGCGAACCGACCTCTCCCGCCGAAGCGGGAGAGGTCACTCTCGTGAGCCGTCTGCTACGCCCAGTGGCCGGCGACCCACATCCAGGCGCCGTTGGCAGTCTCCTCCCACTGGCCGGGAATCCAGGTCGTCCCTCCCGGAGGCGGCGTGACGTATTCGCCGGACACCCAACTCCAGGGACTGCCGGCAACGCCTGTGTATGCCCAATGACCCGGCTGCCAAACGACCGGCCCGACGCCCTGGGGCGGCGGCGGCACCAGCTCGGATTCAGGCGGCGGCGGTGGCATCGGCGCAACGGGCGCCGGCACGACGGCGGCCACCCGCGGCGATGCCGGCGTCACGACCACGGTCGATGCCTGCGGCGGCGGAGCCGTGTTGGTGGTGCAGGCGCCAAGCGCCAGCATTACCGGGATCGCCAGAAGGGCAGGATACGCGCGAGTCATATCTCTCTCCGTCACGTGCGACGCTCAGCCGGACCAGTGCCCGTCAACCCAGATATAACCGCCGGTTGACTGCATTTCCCAATGACCAGGAACCCATGTCGCCTGCGGCGCCGGACGAGAGACATACTGGCCTGGCGACCAGGTCCAGTTCGCTCCGCTCCAGACCCAATGACCCGGGGTCCATACATCGACAGACGCCGGTGGCGCAGGAATGGTCTCCACCTGGGGCGGCGGCGGTGCGGTCGGCGCCACGACAATTGCTTGTGCCGAGGCCGGCACCGCGAACGCCAAGCACCAGCAGGCAGCGGAAAGCGCTGCAAGCGAACCCGCAACGTGTCGAACAACCATGTCCGTCTCCTATACAGGAAATCGACAAACGAAAGCCCTCACGCCGCCGCGAAGCAGCATCTCGTGAGGCTTTCAGACGCGCAACGTAAATAGGGATCAGGTTTTGGCAGAAAGAAGGCTGCCGCGCCGGCGCGCATCTGACATTCCGGTGAGATCACCTGCGTCAATTCACGACGAGGTGAAATGCATCCTGTTCCGAATGAGGCGTCCCTTACCGCCGGTACGGGCGGGGCAACAAACCGCGGATCGGCAACTTCATCAGCCCGCCTGCATCTTTCACGATGACCAGCGCATCCGGCCAATGATCCAGGATCAGCTCACGGCAAGCCCCGCACGGCGACACCACCGCCATCTCGCGGTCGATCTCATCCGGTTTCGGATGTCGTACAGCGACAACAGTCTCGACTGTTCCGTCGCCTTCCAGCAATGCACGGCCGAGTGCGACAGGCTCGGCGCAGACCGACATGCGACCGACCGTCGCGCCGAAGTGAATGCCGGTCCAGATTCGCCCATCGGAGCCGCGCACCGCCGCCGCCACCGAGTGCCAGAACGGCCGGTAATGCCGTGCCAGCACATCGTTGGCAGCCGCAATCAGCGCATGATCGGCCGCTTCCAGCGAAAGCGAGAGAGCACCGGGGGATTGCTTCGCCTTCGGCTCGCAATGACGGTCCCGCCTACTCAGCGGCCTCGGCCTCCTCGTCCATGTCTTCGGTCGCCAGCATGGTGTTGGCGACGACGCCCGATTGCTCGCGGACCTTCCGCTCGATCACCTCGGCGACCTCCTTGTGGTCGCGCAGGAATTGCTTGGCGTTCTCTCGCCCCTGGCCGATCCGCTGGCTGTCGTGACTGAACCATGCACCGGACTTTTCTACAACACCGACCTTCACGCCGAGATCGATCAGCTCACCCACCTTGCTGATGCCCTCGCCATACATGATGTCGAACTCCACCTGGCGGAACGGCGGGGCGAGCTTATTTTTGACGACCTTCACACGGGTCTGGTTGCCGACCACCTCGTCGCGCTCCTTGATCTGCCCGATGCGGCGGATCTCCATGCGGATCGAGGCGTAGAATTTCAGCGCGTTGCCGCCAGTCGTGGTCTCCGGGTTGCCGAACATGACGCCGATCTTCATGCGTATCTGGTTGAGGAAGACCAGCATCGTGTTCGAACGCGAGACGCTGCCGGTGAGCTTGCGCAGCGCCTGGCTCATGAGCCGGGCGTGCAGGCCCATGTGGCTGTCGCCCATCTCGCCTTCCAGTTCGGCGCGCGGGACCAGTGCGGCGACGCTGTCGACCACCAGCACGTCGATCGCGCCGGAACGCACCAGCGTATCGGCGATTTCGAGCGCCTGCTCACCGGCATCGGGCTGGCTGATCAACAGATTATCGACATCGACGCCGAGCTTGCGGGCATAGCCCGGATCGAGCGCGTGCTCGGCATCGACGAAGGCGCAGATGCCGCCGCGCTTTTGCGCCTCGGCGATCGCGTGCAGGGCGAGGGTGGTCTTGCCCGAACTCTCCGGCCCGTAGATCTCGACGATCCGCCCGCGCGGCAGGCCGCCAATGCCGAGCGCCAGGTCGAGCCCGAGCGAGCCCGAGGGAATCACCTCGATCTGCTCGTCGCTCCCCCGCGCGCCCATGCGCATGATGGAGCCCTTGCCGAAGGCCCGTTCGATCTGTGCGACGGCGGCGTCCAGTGCCTTATTTTTTTCCATCCGGGGAATCCCTATGCCAGAGCAGGAACTACAACCCTGCGTTCAGTGTTCATGCGTGCCACTCGCGCGATAATTGCAAACTCGTGCCCTGACCGCAAGTGAACACGATGGCAACCCTCGCGTTTCCGTGATCTTAACCATTCGTTTTCGTCCTGTTCGAAGTGGGCGCCAGACAAGGCAAGAACAATGCATGAACTAGACCGATTCGGCTACACCGGGTGCGTCCGGACTGGATGCGGTCAGGCTGGCAACGACGTCAAGCAGCTCTACAGCGCCAAACGGTTTGCGGAGATAGACGACCCGGCTCAGGCCGGCCAGGGAGCCGTCTTCCCCGTAACCTGAAACCAGGATGACTGGAAGATCGGGGCGGACACGCCGTGCGGCGCGGACCAGCGCCGGCCCGTCCATGTCGGGAAGCCCGATATCGGAGATCATGACAGCCGGCATTTCGCGATCGGCGCGATCGCCGGATACTGCATGCAAGGCAGACCGGGCGTCGGCGGCCGCGGTCACTCGCCAGCCCTGGCCGTCGAGCAGACGCGCCACGAACCGACGCAGCACCGGTTCGTCTTCCACCACCAGCGCGTGCCGACCGGCGCCGGCGCGGGAAGGCGCGTCGTGCAGCGGAAAATAGAGCCGGACCTCGGTTCCCACACCCGGCGCACTGGCCATTGTGACGAAGCCGCGGTGCCGGCGCACTGTCTCGCGCACGGAATGGAGGCCGAGCCCGCTGCCCCGCTCCGCTGATTTCGTTGTGAAGAAGGGAGCAAAGACCCGTTCCATCAGCTCCGGAGCAACCCCGGCGCCGCTATCGCGCAGCTCGATGACTGCATAGCGCCCCGGCGGGACCGGTTGCGGAATGGCAGCAAGCGGCTGTTCGGGCGTGGCCACGCTCGTGGTGATGCTCAGCGCGCCGCAGCCCGGCATCGCATCGCGGGCGTTCACGGTCAGGTTGAGCAGGGCGTGGCGCAGCCCGCCGGCATCCACCATTGCGGCGGCTGCCGGGAGACCAAGCGTGACCTCCAGCCGGATGCGCGGCCCGATGATGTGGCGGAGGGTCGGGACGAATGCTTCCACGATCGGATCGATCGCGGCGAGCCGAAGATCTGCCGGCGGCAGATCTCCCCCGGCAAGCAGGCGCCGCACCATGGCAGCGCCGTCATCCACGCTGGCCCTGATCTCCGTCAGATCGCGGCGTGTTTCAGAATCGATCGACGGACGTACCAGCGCGGCATCCACCACCGCGGCGATCGCGGTCAGCAGGTTGTTGAAATTATGGGCGAGATCGGCAGCCGTCGCGCCGATCGCCCGGAAGCGCTGACTTGCGGCTGTTTTCGTCACCCGGCAGCCAGGGTAACGCCCTGCAGCCGGCCGCGGAGGCGCCACACATAGGCGATGATCTCGGCCACCACCTTGTAGTGCTCGGGTGGAATCTCGGTTTCCAGTTCCAGTCGATACAATGCGTGCGCGAGCGGCGGGTTGGCGACCAACGGCACTGCGTGCGCGATGGCGATCTCGCGGATCCGCTCCGCCATGAAATCGACGCCCTTGGCAACCACGGTGGGTGCCCGGCTCCTTGCGCGGTCATAGGACAGCGCAATGGCATAGTGAGTCGGGTTGGTGACCACGACGGTCGCCTTGGGCACCGCCGCCAGCATCCGCCGCCGCGCCCGTTGCAAGCGCAACCGCCTGAGCCGGGCCTTGATCTTCGGATCGCCCTCCAGCTCCTTCTGCTCCTCGCGGATCTCCACGCGGCTCATGCGCAGGTCGCGCGCGTGCCTGACCCTGACGATGACCAGATCGAGCACGGCGATGGCCGCCTGCACCGCGAGCACCGCCAGCATGACATGCAACGACAGCAGCAGCGCCGATGCCGCCAGCCTGTGGGTATCGTGGAACGGCGCGGCCATGAGCTGCGGCAGGTCACCGGTCAGCACGCGCCACAGCGCGGCCAGCGTGACGGCGAGCTTGGCGATGGATTTCCCCGTCTCGATCACGCTTTGCAAGCTGACCAGACGACGCAGCCCGGCCACCGGGTTGATCCGGCCGAAGTTCGGCCGCAGCGGCGCCGCACTGATCAGGAACCCGGTTTGCAGCAGCACTGCCGCAGCGCCGCAAAACAACGCCACCGCCATCACCGGCAGCATGGCGCCGAGCGCGGCCTCTGCCGCAAGCCGGAACGCCGTCTGCGGCGACATCGTGATGTGGGTAAAGAAGACCGCAAGCTGGCGGACGAGGTGCTCGGTGCCGGCCGGCGCGGCGGTGCCCAGCATCAGCGCGCCGGCGGCCAGCACGGCCAGCCCCGCCAACTCGTGCGAGACTGGAGCCTGACCGGACTCGCGCGCCCGTTGCAGCCGACGCGCTGTCGGCGCTTCCGTCCTGTCGCCGCCGAGTCCTTCAGCGTCGGCCATGGGCGATCAATGCAGTCCCGGCAAAGCGTCGAACCCGGCCCGGACCGCGTCCTGCCAAGCCGCGAGGATGGATGCCGCGAGCACCGCCAACAGCACAAGACCGCCCAGGATCTGACCCGGCAGGGCCAGGAAATACACCTGTACGCGTGGCACCAGCCGGGCCAGCAGGGCCGCCGCTACATGCCAGACGAGGCTGGCGATTACCAGCGGCGAGGCCAGCCGCAACGCCAGCGCGAAGCCGTCGGCCATCGCCCGCACGGCAACATCAGTCCCGGCGCCTACCGGCAGCAGCGCGCCCGGTGCGATCAATCGATAGCTGCCGGCCAGCGCGGCCACGGGCAGTGCATAAAGGCCGGAGCTGAGCACGGCCACTGGCACCGCAAGCGAGAACAGCCGCCCCAGCGCCGTGGTCTGGGCGCCCATTCCAGGATCCAGTTGCAACACATTGGAGAGGCCCAGCATGTACGACAAGAACTGACCGGCGATCGGCAGTGCCATCACCAACATGCGCGCCAGCCAGCCGAGCCACAGCCCAGTGACCACCTCCGCCGCGACCATCGCGGCCGCGGCGGCAGTGCCAACCGGCACCGGCGGCACCAGCGGTGCGATCGCCGGTACCACCAGCACAGTCAGTGCAATAGCGAAACCAGCGCGCACGATGGCGGGAGAGTCGGCCTCGCCGAGGCCCGGGAGCAGCATCATCGCAGCCCCGGTGCGTCCCAGAACCAGCACGAAGGCGAACGCCCAGCCCGGCAATGCGGCGAGCAGTGCGGCGTCGGCCTGGCTCATGAAGCGCCCACCGCGATGATGCGGTCGAACAGCACGTGCGCGAAGGTCGTCAGCGTGGCCATCATGAACGGCGCGAGCAGCGCCATCGCCACGCCCAGCGCCAGCAGCTTGGGGATGAACGCCAGCGTCGCCTCGTGCACTTGGGTGACCGCCTGCAGCAGCGAGATCAGCACGCCAACCAATAGCCCGACTCCCAGCAAAGGACCGGCCAGTTTCAGCACGACCAGCATGCTGTCGTGCATCAGGGCGACGAGATCAGCCTCGTTCACGCGCTGGGCTCGTCATGGTCCGGCGAATGAGCCTGCGGCCGCCAAACGTGCCGGCCTTGTGCCGGCCATCTCGCGCCCGCGGGTGACGGCGGAATGCGCTGCGCTTTTCCGCCCTATGGACGAGCCGGCACTCGCCAAGGGTCAATTTTTCCGCCAACTGGTATGGCATGGAAGCCTGCTTCTTGCAGGTTGTCACTGGTTCAGATCGGCATCTTGATGATGTCCTGGTAGGCCTGCACGACACGGTCCCGGACCGCGGTCGCCGACTGCAGCGCAAGCTGCGCACGGGAAATCGCGGTAACGACTTCGGTGATGTTCCCGCCGCCCTGGATCGCCTGCATCGCCTTCGCCTCGGCGTCCTGCCCGGTGGCGACCGCGTTGCCGAGGGCGTGCTGCAGGGTGGCGCCGAAATCCGCCGACGCGGCCTCTGCCGCCGTGCCTCCGGCCGCGGTTCGGCTGTAGGCATCAGCCGCTGCCGCCGGAGTGACCGTGATAGTGGCGATGCCGCTCATTTCAGCAGGTCGATCGCCCGCGACAACATGCTTCGTGTCGTCTGCATGACCGCGAGATTCGCCTCATACGAGCGCTCTGCATCGCGCATGTCCATCATCTCGACGAAGCTGTTGACGTTCGGAACCTTGACGTAGCCATCCGCGTTCGCCGCCGGGTTGGATGGATCGTAGCGCAGCGGCAGATCGCTCATGTCCTGACCGATGTTCGTCACGGTGACGAGCTGGGCACCAGTTGCCTGGTCCATCTGGTTGCCGAAGGTCACGGTCTTGCGGCGATACGCGTCGGCCCCCGGTGACGAGCCGGTAGTGTCCTCGTTGGCCAGATTCTCGGCGATCACGCGCAGCCGCGTGGTCTGTGCATCCATCCCGCTTGCCGAGATGCTGAGCGCTTTGTTCAGCTCCATGTGGGCCCCGTCGTTATGAGGCGCCGTGGTCGAGCGCCGTGTTGAACATGCCTAGATAGGTCTTGTAGATGTTGAGTACCAATTCCTGGGCGGTCTGACTGTCTGCGACCGCTGCGAGTTGCTGGTCGATCGCCACCGCATTGCCGTCCGGGGCGCGCGCGGTCGGGCGTGTCGTGACACCGGTAAGGATATCGTCGGCGGTCCCGGCAAGATGGCCGGGTTCGGTCTGCGCCAGGCCGGTGCCCGTCTCCGCGGCGAGGCTGGCCGCGAAGGGCGGCAGATCCTGCGGCACCCAGCCGGGCGTCGAGGCATTGGCGATGTTCTGCGCCAGCACCGCCTGCCGCTGGTCCAGCCAGGCAAGCCGGCGATCCGCTAAATCGAGCAGGTTCAGTTGCGTCGGGTCCACGGGGAACAGATTGCACCCACGTCGCTGAACGGGCGGTTAACCGCACGCCGCGAAAAGGCAACGGTTCGGTAAGACCAATGCGTTTTACTCGCCGGATGCGAACACCGCCGCACGCACCGTTCCTGTCGCTTCGGCTGGGGCTCGCGGAAGAGGGCTGCTTTCCAGATACCCCGGGCCAAGCCGTGCGCGACTTCGCCCGCTCGCTTGCCGCTACGGCGCGGTTGGCGCGCGCGTTGGCCGAAGCGGGTGAGCGGATCGACCTCGCCGGTCTGGCGGCTCATGTCGGGCTGCTCTGCGCGAGGGCGCTCGACCTGGCCCCCGAGCAGGGCCGGGAGATGCGCGTGGAACTGATGACGCTGCGCGGCGACCTCGATGCGCTGGCACACGCCCTCAGGCTGTCGCTGCCCGATCCCTGATCCAAGACCGTCTTCTCTCTCCGGCAAAAGGCCGCGCATGCTGTCGAGCTCCACCTCTCTGCTGACCGCCCTGGCCGCATTGGCCGCGGTGCTTGCGCTGATCTGGCTGGCCGGCCGGGCGGCACGGCTGACCGGGTTGGCAAGACGCCCGTCGGCCAGCGGACGCCTGCTGTCGGTCGAAGACGTGATTGCGCTGGATGCCCGGCGCCGCCTGCACATGGTGCGCTGTGCCGACCGGCAGGTGGTGCTGCTGACCGGTGCCGGGCAGGATCTTGTGGTTGGCTGGATCGATCCGGCGGATCGCGAGCACCATCCATGAAACCCGCCGCCCAGACCGCCATAGCCAGTCACTCCGACCGTCATGGCCGGCCTTCCAAATTGTCATGGCCGGCCTTGTGCCGGCCATCTGCCGAGGCTTTGGCACACCAGCAACAAAGCGCAAGCGCTCGCACGGGTCGCGCGCGTGCTTCGTTCGTCGCACTGGCGATACTGCTGCTACCGGCGCTGGCGCACGCGCAGTCACTGAGCATCGATCTGGGCGGGCCCGGCCAGGCCAGCGTGACCAGCCGGCTCGTGCAGATCACCGCCCTGATCACCGTGCTGTCGCTGGCACCGAGCCTTCTTGTCATGATGACCGCGTTCACCCGCATCGTCATCGTGCTGTCGCTGTTGCGCAGTGCGCTCAGCACCCAGAGCACGCCGCCCAACATGGTGTTGATCGGGCTTGCCCTGTTCCTGACGTTCTTCGTGATGCAGCCGGTACTGCAACAATCGTGGGCCGCCGGACTGCTGCCGATGACACAGGGCCATATCGACAGCATCGAGGGGCTGCGACGCGCAGCCGAGCCATTCCGCACCTTCATGATGCATAACCTGCGTCCCGAGGATCTGCGGCTCTTTCTTGATGTCGGCAACCTGCCGACACCGGTCAGCCCGGATCAGACGCCGTGGCGCGCCCTCATCCCGGCGTTCATGGTGGGCGAGCTGCGCCGCGCGTTCGAGATCGGGTTCCTGTTGTTTTTGCCCTTCCTCGTCATCGACATGGTGGTGGCGAGCGTGCTGATGAGCCTGGGCATGATGATGCTGCCGCCCAGCGTGGTCTCACTGCCGTTCAAGCTGGTGTTCTTCGTGCTGGTCGATGGCTGGCGGCTGGTTGCCGGGAGCCTGGTGCAGAGCTTCCGGTAGATAGGGCGCCCATGACCCGCAATGCAGCGAGCGGCAGCCGCCGGTGACACAGATCAAAACATGCCGCTCGAGAAGTCGTCATCAGCGACCACTGCACGACCAATCTCAGCCAGTTGGCCAGGCACCATAAGAAAACTTCGTAGTTTCGCGACGGAACCAGGAAGCGTGCCTCCTCAAATTCGGAGGCTGCACCGACGAGTGCCATCACTGCAAGCGGCGACAGCCCTCAGCCGAAGATCCTATCGGCCGCGATGCGCACACCAGGAAGCGCCTCGATCTCGAGTGATCCCGACCGATCGATGCGCGCGCTTGAATCGTAAGTGTCGCTCGCCGGTTTTCTGAAGACCTCGATCTCCTGGGCGGCCAGATTGACGATCCACACCTCGGGAATGCCATACCGCGCGTACAGCGCCAGCTTCAAACCGCGGTCGTAAGACAGACTACTCGCCGCGACTTCGATAATGAGGAGCACGTCTTTCGGGCTTGGAAGCGCCAACCGGTAGCCGTCCGACCTCAGCTTGAGGATGGTGAAGTCCGGCTGCGGTTCGTTGTGCACGTCCAACCGCACCGGGTTCTGGGGGAACACGATGCCGCGTCCGCTAACCGCCACGACCAGCAAGTGAGTGAGCGCGCCCACGCAGCCCGCATGCTCGCTGCCGATCGGCGCCATTTCGACCAGTTCCCCCTCGATCAGCTCTACCCGGTCGTCCTCGGACAGGATTCCCGCCTCGTCCATGCGGTGGTAGTCATCCACAGTAAGCAGCCGCCGGCGGACCGCCGGGTAGCGCGCCAGCAGGGTCGAGCCGTCATCCTCCACGTCGACCTCCTGTTTCCTGCAGCAAGCTAGTGACCGCCCCAGAGCGTCACAAGCCGGCCATCCGAACTCATCCCTGAGGCGCCGTGCTCGACCAGCGCCTATCCCTGTGCCGCGGCTTGCGCCGACCTGGTGTTCCGCACGGCCATTTCCTCGTCCCACGGTCCCGGAAAACGTCCGAGCCCCACGACGTCAGGCTGGAACACCCGCTCCTGCCGCGGCCATTGCTTGCGCGGCAGCTCGTACGACACTTCGAGCCCGTTGCCGTCCGGGTCACGAAAATAGATGCCGATCGACAGGCCGTGGTCCATGATGTTGTCGATCTTCACACCCTTTTCCTTCAGGCGCGAATACATCGCTTTCAGGTCGTCCAGGCTCTCCATCATCCACGCCAGATGATTCAGCCCAACCTGCCCCTTTTGTTGCAGGGGCGCGTCCTCGCCCACCTGCATCAGGGCCACTTCGTGCGATTTCTCCGGGTCCGCTGACATGAACGCCGCCCAGCCGGGACGGAAATCGTAAGCATGCAGCCCGAGAACGTCCTCGTACCACTGCTTGGAACGTTCGGCGTTGCGCACATACAGATTGACGTGTCCCAGGTGTTTCGGCCGTGTGCTCATTTTGCACCCTCCCTATTGTCCCGTTACGGTTAGCTCCGGCACGCTACCATGAGCGGAGGCCGAACCGCCTGCTCTTTGGGTCCGGCCCCGACCCATCCGAAGCTACTAGGCTCAAGCCATCGGGTCGCCGAGCTGCTCGATTGCCAGTGCCAGGACCGAATCCACCGGTTCGGGATGCTTCGGACACCGCCGGTACCGGCGACGCGAGCAATCGTTATCGGTCACCTGGGCTATTCACAAAAACCCTGAGCCGGTTCCCGCAGGCATCTCATATCCAATTATCCATTAGACCGAGCGAATGAAAACGCCTTATTTTAGGACAAAAGGGGAGGCGGACTGATGTTCGAGAAGGAACAATTCATCGCCGATTGCCGGGCCGCGCTGGACGGCTGGCGGGCGTCGCGCGATGTGCGCGAGGTTGTGGCGCGGGCGGTGTCCGACCCGGCCGGCCTGATCCAGAGCTTGGGAGAGCCGAAACAAGGTGCCGTCCAGTGCGTGCACCAGTCCCCGGAACTGACGATACTCAACGTCATTTGGCCGGTTGGCCAGATCGTCATGCCGCACAACCATGAGATTGGGCGGTGATCGGCGTCTATACCGGCCGGAAAGACAATATTCTCTGGCGCCGTCTCCCTGACGCGACCAACGGAAGAGTCGAAGCCATCGGGGCGAAAACGCTGGGCGAGTGCGAGACGATCGCCTTCGGGGCAGATGTTATCCACTCGGTTGTCAATCCGCTTCGCCGCCTGACCGGAGCTATCCACGTCTATGGCGGTGACTTCTTCGGTGTTTCTCGCAGCGAGTGGGATCCAGACTCACTCCATGAAAAACCTTATGACATGGAGGAGGTGCTGCGTATGTTCGCGACATAGCAACCTCGATCCTGCGCGAGGGCAGCGGGTTACGTCGCTCGTGGCAGCTCCCGCGAGATATAGGGCGGCAGGTTGAACGCGCCCACATGGATCTCCGGTGTCCAGTACCGCGTGGTCCCCGAAACGCCGGCCGCTTCTGCCCGCCGGCGGATCTCGTCCACCGACACGACCGTGAGCCCCTTGTCCTTGGCCGCCCAGCCTAAGGTCATGAACCCGCCCACGTAAGTCGGCACCGCAGCAACGTAAGCGGTGACCTCGGGAAAGAACTTCGACCGCCTCGCGCTGGTCTCGCGCAGCTCGTCGGCTTGCATGAAGGGCACGCCGCACTGGTTCACCACCAAGCCGCGCGCCGTCAGGATGCGGGCGCAGTTGGCATAGAACGCATCGGTAAACAGCACCTCGCCGACGCCGACCGGATCGGTGGAATCGACGATGATCGTGTCGAACGCCGCATCGGACGCTCGAGCAACGTAATCGATGCCGTCACCGACGATCACCTCGGCGCGCGGATCATTCCAGGCATCTCCGGCAATCCCGGGCAGGAACTCCTTCGCCAGGCGAATCACCTCGCCGTCGATCTCCACCATCACAGCCCGCTGCACATTGCGATGGGCCAGCACGCGGCGCAGCACACCGCCGTCGCCGGCACCGATGATCAGCACCGAAGCCGCCGCGCCGTGAGCCAGTAGCGGCACGTGCGCGATCATCTCCTGATACACGAACTCGTCGGCCTCGGTGATCTGCACCACGCCATCCAGCAGCATCACCCGCCCGTGCGAGAAACTGTCGAGCACCACGATGTCCTGGAACGCGCTCTGCACGCGCGCCAGCTCGCGCCGCACCAGGAAACGCTGTCCCCAGTCGCGGTAGAGCGTCTCGTTGATCCAGCTATCGGTCGCCATGCGGGGCGGGGCAGCGCGCTAGGCGATCAGCCCGCGCCGCTGCTCGCCCAGATGGATGGACGCCGGCCGGAACGCCGACTTTAACACCGGCAGCGACTTGTAAGGATCACACGCCCCGCACATGAAGATGTCGATGGCAGCGAAATCGCGCTCCGGCCACGTGTGGATGGAAATGTGGCTCTCCGCCAGCACGATCACGCCGGAGACTCCGCCATCCGGCCCGAAATGGTGGAAATGCGCGTGCAGCACCGTGGCATTGGCTGCCTCGGCCGCTTCGCGCAGCGCGACATCGATCGTCTCGGGGTCGCACAGGTTGCGCGCGCCCCAAAGATCGACCAGCAGATGCGTACCGGCGAACTTCACCCCGTCCTTCTCGACGAAGTAGTCCTTCTGCGCCTCGGCGCCTTTCGATGTCTGGTTGCTGCTCGGGAAATCCGAGACCATCCCCAGTGGAGTGAGTGCGTTCATCGCGACCCGATCCCTACCAGCAGACGGCCTGTTGGGCGAACAACGCCCCCTCGGGCCAAGGCCGCGGTAATTGGGGAAAGCGCGCCCCCGATGCAAGGGTTTTTCTGCTCCCAGCCGGCAAAAATCCGCATGCCGGCATCCTGCCAGGGTCAGCGCACCGCCTTGAGGTCCGCGGGCAATGCGCGCGCCAACGCCGTCTCCTGCGCTGATCGCCGGAGGTCCGCTACCCCATGCACCGGATCGGCCGTGAGCAGCCGGAACATGTCGGCAAGCGGCCCGCTTCCAATACGGCTGTCGTCTTGCTGGCGCAGGGTCTCCAGCATGGTCTGGTCGCCGGCACGGCCGGCGGCAGCGGCCAGCCGGATCAGCGTGCGGCGTTGCGTGTCATCCAGATTGCCGGTGTCGGGAACCGTCTTGGCGATATAATCCTCCAGCGCGCCTTCCGCGCCGGCCCACTGCTGCGCCTGCTCCAGGATCGTTGCCCGCTTCTCATCGGCGGCCGCCGTGCCGAGCGCCGAGAGCGCAGCCACCGCGCCGGGCACATCGCCGTTGCGCGCCTCGGCCTCTGCCAGCAGCAGGGTGCGGCTCTCGGTCAGCGCGGCCGGCAGATCGTCCGCCGAGGACTCCGACAACGCCGCGAGCGCGCCGGCCGCGTTCCCCTGGCGCAATCGAAGCGCGGCGAGCCGGGCGCCGATTCCGGCGCGACCGGCGCCAGGCGCCGCGGCGCGCATCAGCTTTTCCAGCAACGGTTCCGCCTGCTCCGGCAGATCGAGAAGCAGCAGCCGGTCTGCCAGCCGCGCCGCCAGCGCATCGCCGTCCGGGCCGGCGGGCAGCAGGTCGGCATTCTCATCAACCAACGCGACGAATTCGAGCGGCGGCAACGCATCCGATCGCCGATCGCTGAGCGCGGTCGTAAAAATCCGTTGCATCCGGCCGTGAATGTCCGCTTTCTGCTCGGGGAAGTCCTGTTCCGTCGAGCGCAGCAGCGTGAGCGCGGACCGCCAGCGCCCCGCTTGCGCACGCAGTTCCGCCAGACGCTCACGCAACGAAAGCTCCCGCGCGTCGCCTTGCCACGCAACGAGCAGCTTCTCCATCTCGTCGGCCGCGCGCGCGACATCGATCCTGCGGCTGGCGAGCCGCAACTCGATCGCGCGCCGCGCCGCCCGCACCCGTGCGAGCCGGTCCTTCCCGACCGATAGCGTGTCATAGATCGCCAGCGCCGCATCAGTCTGGCCATCCGATTGGGCGAGCATGCCGCGCGCCAGCTCCAGTGCGGGGTCGTTTGGGCTACCCTTCAGCAGGGCCGCAGCCTGCTTCAGCGCGCCGCCGGCCACCATCGTCTCCGCCGCGAGCGGCAGCAGGCGGTCCCGCAGCGTCGGGAGGTAGGTCAGGATCAGCGGCCAGGTTGCCGCGAACTCGGACGCCGCCTTTGCGGTGTCCCTATGCAACTCGGCGTCGCGAACCGCGCGCCACAGCGTCACCTCGTCGCTGCCCGACAATCGCGGGTCTTCGATGGCGCCGGCCTGTTCCGGACGCCAGGCCAGCAGGGCGGCGACCGCGGCAAGCCCCGCCGGATCGGGTTCGTCCGCCTGCTCCGGCGCGGCCAAGGAAGCCAGCCGCAATTCGGCCGCGGCCTCCGCACCCCACCCGAGCGCAATCATCGTGGCCGCCGCGGCATCCAGCTTCCCGCCGCGCGCCAGCGGCGGAACCGCGGCCGCCTCCGCGACCTGTTCGCGCAGCCGATCCCTCAGCGCCACAATGGGCAATGCCGGCAGACGGAAGCGACGGGTCAGTCCGACCGCATTGGCCAAGGCAGCGGTCTCGGCGTTCGCCGGCGCCATCGCCAACGATCCACCGGCAAGGCTTATAGCGAAGCCGGCTGGAAGCGCCTGCAAGGCGAGACGATCGGACAGCGGCTCGACGGCGATCCCCTGCCAGCTCGGCCACAGGACGAATTGCGGCGCCCGCAGACGGAGGTCGACCCCCGAACCGGAACCAAGTTCCGTGCCGACCAGCACCGTCGCCCCTGAATCCGGATCGACGATGCTGACCGTCCGCCCCGGATCGTGCATCGGAAGGACAAGCCCGCCGTCCCGCTCGACCGGTGTGATCGGTGGCGCCGCCCCAAGTGCTGGTCCGGCAACCACACGCCAGCCGTCCCGCTGACGCTGCAACGCCAGCTCCAGTCGTGGCGGGAGCGGCAGCAGCACCATCGTTGCCGTTGGCAAGACATGCACGACGGCTGCGCCGAACACGGGATCGTCCCGCAACGCCGCCAGGTCGAGCGGCCGCGCCTGGTCGAACAGCAGTACTGCCTGGCTGCCCCGGCGGAAAGCGGCGGCTCCGACCGTGCTCTCGAACGGAAACAGCACCGCCGACGTCGCTGCCGGCGGCTCGGCCGCAGCCTTCGTGGCCGCCAGCGCGACCGGCGCCGGTCCGGGACCGGGCGGCTGTGCCGGAAGCGAGGCGGCCGGCGCAGCGGCAGGCGGCGTCTGCACCGTCGGGCCTGTTGCCGACGCGGCTGCTGCGGCCCTGGCGGGGGACGCAACCGGGGCCGCGTCGTGCCGATCGACCGGCAGGTCCGGCCGCACCAACTCCGCGGCGCGCAGGGTGCGCGCCGGCGGCATTTGGGATTGTTTGTCGGGCAGCGGGTCGAGCACGTCCACCACCACCCGGTCGTCCAGGCGCCATGTTTTGAGCCGGGCGCCCTGTGCCACCGTGATCTCGACCCCGTCGGCCTCCTGGGTCATCGCGATCACGTTTCGAGGCAGCGACGGCGGCGCCGCCAGCGTGCTCGCCGGATCGAAATGCAGCGTCACCTGCTCGCCGTCGCGCGCAACGTGCCATGTCACCGGCGTGGTAAAGTCGAACACGATGCGGCCGAACCCTGGATGCTCGCCGACCCGCACGGGCACCGGTCGGTCACCGCCGGAACGGACTGGATCAGCCCGCCCTGGCCCGGCCATGAGTAGTATCGCCATGGACATGGCCACGAAGAATCCACCTCTCCTGCTCTGCGGGAGAAGCGGCGGGCGAGGATGCCGTGGCCCCGCGACCCGGTTCACTTTGCGAACCGATCTCTCCCGCAAAGCGGGGGAGGTGGACGAGGTGCCACTCGCCATCAATCGAAGCTTGCCAGCAGCCGGTCGATCTCCGCCTGCGCCATCGCCGCGGCAGGAAGCTGAGGACCGTCGAGCATCTCGGTGATCGCCGGCTCCGCCGTAACGCAGGCCTGCGCCGTGTCGGCGCCGAACGTCGTCAGGATGCGCTGCACCTTGGCCTCGATCACCTTCAACGCGCTGACCACCTTGGTGATGCGCTGGCCGGTGATGTCCTGAAAGCCGCATGCCTCATAGATACGCGTGGTCGCGTCCTGCAACTGCGCGGCCGTCTCGCCGGCCAACGTGTCGGCCACCGAGTCCAGCGTTTCGCAGCTCTCCAGGATCTGGTGAGTGGCCGAGGCGGTGTGCGATACGATCGCATCGAGCTCGTCAGTGGCGAACGGAATGTGGCTGACAGTAATGTCGTCAATCCTGAGCTCGGCAATCTCCGATTTGGCTTTGATGATCGTTTGCCCGAGCTCCTCCACCTCGCGCAGCAGCGCGCGCTGGACCAGTGCGGGCTCACCGCTCAGCGATGCAATGACCGCGCGCGCGACCTCCATGACCCATTCCGGCTCGGCGCTGGGATAGCGCGCAATGATCGCTGTCAGCCGACGCGCCAATGGCGCTGCCTGGGTACCGGCGAACAGGTCAGGCATGCCCGAGAACCCTTTCGATCTTGTCGCGCAGCGTTTCCGCGTTGAACGGCTTGACGATATAATTGGATACGCCGGCCTTCTTGGCGGCGACCACGTTCTCGGCCTTGCTTTCGGCAGTGACCATAATGAACGGCGTCGATTTCAGCTTGGCGTCCGCCCGCACTTCCTGAAGAAGCTGCAGCCCGGTCATCGGCTGCATGTTCCAGTCGCTGATCACCAGGCCGAAGCTGCCGCTGCGCAACTTGGTCAGCGCCTCGGCGCCGTCAGTCGCTTCCTCGACATTGTTGAATTCGATCTGCTTCAGCAGGTTGCGAATGATGCGCAGCATCGTTTTATAGTCATCAACGATCAGCACGTTCATCGACTTGTCGATCGGCACGTTTTACCTCCTGGTGCCCTTCAGTTGCTGCCGGCGTTGTCCCGCTTGAGCCGCATGGCGGCGAGCTTTTCGGTGACCTCGCGCGCCCGATCCGGCTGCATGGCGGCGAGAATCGCCGCCGCCTTTCGCTCGTTCATGCGGTCCACCACTTCGAGCAGCACGGGCGTGTCGAGGTCATTGAAGATCGTCGCGGCATCGCGCGGCTTCATGCTGGCGTAGAGCTTCACCAGTCCCTGCCAGCTCGCGTCCTGGCGCTGCTGGCGGGCGGCTTCCAGCGCTTCCAGGTTTTTCTGCAGCGCCTGCAACTCGGCGACGCGTTGATCGAGCTTGTGCTCGGCCGCCGCCAGCACTGCCTCGCGCGCCGTGACTGCCTGCTCGCGGGCATCCAGCTCCCGGCTGCGCTGCCGCAGTTCCTGCAACACCGTCTTCTCGCCGTCGGTAATCGCCGGGGCGGCCGGCGCCGACGGAGGAGCCGACTGAATTTGCGTCGGCACCGCGGGGCGCGCCCCAGCGGGAGGTGTGGCCGGAGCCGGGGCAGGCGATGCCGCGGGCGACGCTGCTGCCGCTTTGAGAGGGGTTTGCCCGAGCGCATCGGCCGGCGTTGCGGCACGCACGAGCTCCAGCCCCTTCATTCCGAGCAGCGCGGCGATCGCCACGGTGGTCGCCGGCAGCAGCCGAGGTGCCACCATTCTCATTTCGCCAACCTCAATGCCTTCAGAAGGTCGCGTTCGGCCTGGCTGCGCGGCCTCGCGAGCTCTCCGGGTTCCGACTCTCGGATCGTTTCGGCCGCGAGGGGTCGCGCCATGCGCACCAATGTGTCCATCCGATCGGCGAGCCGCTCACCGCGTTCGATCAGGTAGCCGAGATCGCTCTGCACGGTGCGCGCCCCCTCGAGCTGGCGCGCGATCTGCAGGCCCGAGCTGTCGGCTGCTGCCCGCAACCGTTCGATGCCGGATTCGGCCTGCCGCGTGCTGGCGTTGAATCCCGCCACCAGCTCTTCCAGCACCGAGCGGTCCCGCTTCAACACGCCGAGCGCCCGTTCCAACCGGACGGCGTGGAACAGCGTCGCCGCCAGCAGCACGACCAGCACAATCTCCACCAGCCATTCCGCTCCGGCCATTCTGGCGCTCCCGTGCTCATCGCTCTGCCGCTTGCGAGCGCAACAGCTCACGCTCGATGCGCACCGCGATACGATTCTTGCGGCGCCCCACTTTAGCCTCGAACAGTGGCACGGCGCCGCAACGAAGCTGTACGGCAGCCCCCGGCGCCGCGTTCAGCGTAATGCGGCTGCCGGGACGCAGCGCAATGACGTCGTCGAGCCGCATGACCTGCTCGTCCAGCACCACGTCCAGCTCGACATCGGTGTTCCAGAGCTCCTCGGCCAGATGCGTCTCCCAGATCGAATCGCGGCCGAACTTCTCGCCCATGAACTGCTGCAGCAGCAGCTCACGTACGGGTTCCAGTGTGGCGTACGGCAGCAGCAGCTCCATGCGCCCGCCACGGTCTTCCATATCGACGCGCAGTCGTGCCAGCACGGCGGCGTTCGACAGCCGGCTGATGGTGGCGAAGCGCGGGTTCACTTCCAGCCGCT
>Ga0335075_10005069_pt1 | contig 20501 bp, 16 predicted proteins | sample Lox_Sample_24_FD_206723 | JGI IMG/M metagenome (GOLD analysis project Ga0335075, IMG submission 206723) | Soil microbial communities from Loxahatchee National Wildlife Refuge, Florida, United States - Lox_Sample_2.4 | ecosystem: Environmental > Terrestrial > Soil > Wetlands | place: USA...
ACACCACCAGTACCTATACCGTCCGTACATTCCCTGGCGGGCACTTCTTCATCACGGAGCAGACGGACGAGATCATCGGCCTCCTCAAGGAGCACTTTCCAGAAACAGCAGACGACAGCCGCCGGCCTACAGCCCACCCTTGACAACTCCGCGACCGGCACAAAAGCCGGTCACCGTCCCCTCAACCGCGACAGGAAGAGCTGGGGTAGGACCTCACCAAGATAATCCCGATTCGACTTGCCAGTACTGTTAGATCATATCGGCAAATTCGTTCCATTTCTGAGCGCTTCCTCTCGCCATGGCGGCAATCTGCAAGCGCCAATGAGACGGGAGGGCCTCGACATACCCAAGCCATTCATCTTGGCTTATCGCGTGGCGTGCCCGGGTCCAGCCGCACTCGCCGCAAACGACGCTGCGCTCGCCCGGTCAACTCCTGGCACTTGCGGGGCCGCTCCCCGGATGGTTAAATAAGAGCATTGATCGGGATTTATTTGTTCTTCCTATCCCCATCCCAGTACAACTCAACAATCTGGTTGTTGGTGGCTTTGTGGTAGAGGTTTCCCCCTACCGATTCCGGAGGCATCCGTGACATCACCACCCGGTGTCGGGCAACGGCACGTCTGGCCCCCGTCCGGCACGCTGATCGATACCCTCCTGACCATCCGGCTGACCCGTGAGCCCGCACAGCCGACCGGGACACGCTGATGCCTGAGCTTGCGGTCCGCCCGGAGGAACGCCCGGCCCTCGCCGCCCTCTTCGGCCCCGGCCATGTCGCGGACCCCTATCCGGCATATGCGAAGTGGCGTGCCCAGCGGCCGGTCGCCCGGCCGCGCGAGAACCTGTTCGTCTTCAGCCGTTACCAGGACTGCGCGGCGGTCCTCAGCGACCCGGCCTTCGGCCACGTGCCGAATGAGGTCGCTACCGCTCAGGACAACGCCAGCAACATGCTCCGGTTGGAGCCGCCCGACCACACGAGGCTCCGCCGCCTCGTGTCCCGCGCCTTCACCCCGGCGAGCGTTCGGGCACTTATGCCGCACATCGAGGCGATCACCAGCGAGCTAGTGGGCAACTTCGGCCCTCGCTTCGACGTCATCGGCCAGCTCGCGCGTCCGCTGCCGGTCCGGGTGATCAGTGAGCTGCTTGGCATCCCGGAGGCCGACCGGCCGAAGCTGGCGATCTGGTCTGAGCAACTGTCCCGGAGCACCGACTTCCGCTTCCTCATCCCGTCCGAGGTCCGCCCCACGATGCGCGCGGCCCGCGACGGCTTCCATGAATACCTGCTGACGCTGCTTCCCAAGCGGCGCCGCGAGCCGGGCGATGACCTCGTTTCCGCCCTCGTTCACGTCCACGACGAGGACGGCGCCCTGACCGAGCACGAGATCATCATCACCTGCAGGCTGCTGCTCATCGCCGGCCACGAGACCACCCGCAGCCTCATCGGCGGGTGCGTCCTCGCCCTGCTCAGCCATCCTGCCCAGCTTGCCGCTCTACGGTCCGCCCCCGACCTCATCGACAAGTGCATCGAAGAGGCCCTCCGCTACGATCCTCCAGTCCAGCTCCTGGCCCGTATCGCGCTGAAAGACACGACGATCGGCGCCACCACGGTACCGGCAGGCGCGCATGCCCTCATGCTCGTCGGCGCGGCCAACCGTGACGAGGCACTCGGCGATGACCCGGACGTCTTCGACATCACCCGCGACACCCGTCGGCACCTGGCGTTCGGCCACGGGATACACTTCTGCCTCGGTGCCCCGCTGGGACGCGCCGAGGCCGCCATCGCCCTCCGCCACCTGCTGCCCATCCTCCCGGAGTGCCAGATAACCCAGCGCCCCGACTGGAAACCCCACACCGCCTTGCGCGGTCTTGAGCACCTCTGGCTGACCACGTCGCGCTGAGAGCGGGAATCCACCCTGTAGTCGGGTGGACCTGGGAATTTCACCCCTAAGCTCCCACAAATCCCGGCGACTGCCGAAGCACCGCAGGATCGGCTTGGCCGCGAGAATGCCCCGCAGTTCAGGAAGGAAATCAGGTCTGACCACTCATGACATAAAGTGACCCCTCCTTTCGTGGCAACACCAGGTCCTATCACAGTGATCGGTTCCACCAAACGAACGTTCGGACAGCCAGAAGCTTCGGCCGGGCTGTGTGTACTCGGTGCGCAATCGTTGGCCGGGGCGATGTCGCTCCAGCTTCGGAAGGGCGTCCGAGGGAGAGGAGTGATATCGGTGCCGTCAAGCGAGTTCGCCGGGCTGAAAGAGCGACTGCAACTCAACTTCGACCCTCAGGCGCTGAAAGATCGCTATGACCTTGAGCGCGATAAGCGGCTGCGCGCTGAAGGCGCCAAGCAGTACATCAAGATGGAGGGGGAGTACCAGAAGTACCTGGACGACGTCTTCCATCAGGACCGCCATGGCCGCGACCCCGTCGACGACAACGTTGACGTAGTGATCATCGGTGGCGGATTCGCAGGTCTGCAGACTGCCGCGCAGCTGCGCAAGCTGGGCGTGGACAACTTCCGGATCATCGAACGTGCTCACGACTACGGCGGGACTTGGCTCTATAACCAGTACCCCGGAGCTGCATGTGACAGCGAGGCGTACTGCTACCTTCCGCTGCTTGAGGACACCGGCTACATTCCAAGTCAGCGCTACACAGACGCTGGAGAGATTCAGCAGCATGCTCAGCGCATCGGCCGCCACTTCAACCTCTATGCGCAGACACTGTTCCAGACGAGTGTCAATAGTGCTGCATGGAACAAAGACAGCCAGCGATGGACAGTCGGAACGGATCGAGGCGATGTCTTCCGCGCACGGTTCGTTGTACTGGCGGCTGGAGAATCCTTTACTTCAGGCAAGCTGCCCGGCATCCCAGGGATCAACCGTTTCAAGGGCGACAGCTTCCACAGCGCACGCTGGGACTACCAGCTTACGGGCGGCAATACCCACGGGGACTTGTATAAGCTGCGAGAAAAGCGCGTTGCTGTAATCGGGACAGGGGCCAGTGCCGTCCAGATTGTGCCGGTTGTGGCGAAGTACGCAAAGCATCTCTACGTCTTCCAGCGCACGCCGGCCCTGGTCGCGTCGCGCCAGAGCTTCCCGACGGATCCAGAGTGGGCCGCCAGCCTCAAGCCCGGGTGGCAAGAACACCGAGCCTGGAACATGATGGCAAACGTCGAAGGAAACCCCAGCGCCGAACCGCTCTACACAAGCGGTGTGGTTAGCGACTCCGCCTCACTTTCGATCGCACTCCGCGACTTGAGCGCCGAGGTGGCTCAGATGGCCGCCAAGGCCGGCGTCGAACTCACCCTCAAGCAGCGACTTGAGCTCGCCAACATGACGTTCATGGAGAAGTTGCGCGCATGGATTGACGACACGGTACATGACCCGAACGTTGCGGAGCTGCTGAAGCCATACTTCGCATCGTGGTGCAAGCGGCCTACCTACAGCGACGACTACTATCCGACTTTCAACAGGGCGAATGTGACTCTGGTCAACTGCCCTGCAGGTGTCAATGAGATCACCGAACACGGTCTCGTAGTCGACGGTATCGAGCACGAGGCGGATCTGATCGTTTACGCATCGGGACTGGCGGCAACGAATCCTGAACTTTTCCAGATTGCGCGGTTCCCTATCATCGGCAGGAACGGTGTGACGTTGCAGGAGCGCTGGAGAGAGGAACTCCGCAACCTCCACGGGATGATGGTTAGCGGGCTCCCCAACTACTTCCAAATGACGTTGGTGGGAAATGGGCTCGGTGCCAACTACCTGTACGGGAACGGAAAGCAAGCCGCGCATATTGCGTGGATAGTGAACCACTGCCTGGAAGGCAAGGTCGCTTTTGTCGAGGCGACCGTCGAAGCTGAGGATGCATGGCTTAGGATCCTGCGCGACTCATGGCGCACGAGGCGGATCGCGGCGGCCCGGATGAACGTGGGCGAGTGCACCCCCGGCTACGTCAACAACGAGGGGAATCCAGATGATGTGAAGGCAGTGTTGAACAACTTCTATGGCGGAGGAATTATCGCGTACTCCAAGATTCTCGAAGACTGGAGGAATCACGATATCCTGGAGGGTTATGAAAAAACCTCCTTGAAGAAGTAAAAGCCGATTGCGGCGCGGAATGATGACTTGAAAGTCTTCAGCGGCCGACGATAGTCGGTGAAGCCGACGCGCGGGCGTCAGCGCGCGGTCGGCCTAGTCCAGCCGCGGCCTGGCGTTCTGCCGCCGCAGCACGGAGACTTCATGGCGCAGCACCAAAAGTTCGGTGACAACTGCTCAGCGATACCACTGCCCGGCCACCGCAGCCAACTCGGCCATGTCGTCGCCGGCCCAGGCCACGTAGCCGTCTGGCCGCAGCAGGATCGCGGTGGATCCGGGCAAAGAGCATCCGCTTTCCGCGGGTACCGCTCGTACTGTCCGCATCCGGAACCGGCCGGCCAGGGCAGCGGCCTTGGCAGCCTGTTCCGCGGATTGCGCGGAGGTTACCAAGAGGGGGACGGGCTCGGCGGCGGCCAGCAATTCGGCGACGGTGACCAGGCCGGAGTCGGTCCGCAGCCGCATGGTCGCGATACGGTGCCCGGTCAGCGCGGAACCGCCCGTGCCGCAGCACTCATCGAGGCGCGACGATAACCGGCGCCCACACCTGCGAGTGCTCACCGGTGCGGGTCCTAGTCATCGCAGGCGGGTGCGGCGCCTGCCTCCTATTCCGGACACGCGCCAACGGCCACTCGGGGAATCATCCCCGTGTGGCCGTTACCGACGGTGCCGTCGGGCTAGAGCACGCTGCCGCAGCTCGCGGGCTGGCTGGGCCTGGTGCACGAGATCAGCCTGCCCGCAGGGCAGGCTTAGTTCCTCGCGGTGACCTGCGCCGCGGCCTGCTGCGCCACCGCTGCCTGCTCCGCCCAAGCCTGCTCGGCGGCGGCCTGCTCGGCGGCGGCCTGCTCCGCCGCGATGTGCTCTGCCCAGGCCTGCTCCGCCGCGGCCTGATGCTTGGCCTGCTGCGCGGCGGCCCGGTCGGCGGCGGCCTGATGCGCCGCAGCCTGGTCCGGAGCCCCCTGCCGCGCGGCGGCCAGATGCGCGGTCTGGTCTGCGGCGGCCTGCTCCGCCGCGGCCTGATGCGAGGCATGCTGCTCGGCGGCATACCGCGCCGCAGCCTGATAAGCGGCGGCCTGCTCCGCCGCGGCCCGCGCGGCCTGCTCCGCCGCGACCTGCTGCGCGGCGGCCTGGTCGGCGGCGGCCTGGTATGCGGCAGCCTGCTTCGCGGCGGCCTGCTGGGCCGCGATCTGCTCCGCGGCGCCCTTCTGCGCCGCGACCAGCTTGGCGGCGGCCTGCTGCGCCACGGCCTGCTGCGTGGCAGCCTGCTGCGTGGCAGCCTGGTACGCCGTGGCGAGATCGCGCGCCAGCGAACCCTGGGACGCCGGGCTGGGCTGGATCGCCGCGGCCGGATACGCCGGAGCATCCTGGCAGATCGGGACGGCCGGCACCAGGGTGTGCTCCACCGGGGTCTGCTGCGCGGAAGCCTGCTGCGCGGGGACGGGCTGCTGCGCTGGCAGGCCCGGACGCTTCGGGCTGTACTGGTAGTCGGTGATCACGCTCACCGCGAGCACGGCCAGGCCCGCGGCGATGTAGAACACCGTCAGGTGTGGGTCGGTGTGCTCGAAGCGCAGCGAGAACGGGGAAGCGATCAGCAGCACGACCGCGAGGTAGTCACCGGCCGAGTGCACAGTAAATGGCAGCACCTTTACGAGGCCGAGCGGGTAGCGGGTCAGCGCGCTAACCACGGCGACAACACTGCCGACGACCACGCCGACGGCAACGGCCAGCATCGAGCCCTTGATGATGACGAGCGGCACCAGGATCAGCAGGGCAGCGACGGCGTAGTCCGCGACCGCGTGGAACCTGGCGGGCAGGAGACGGATGAGTGACATGGGTGGAACCTTCCTGACGGATCAGCTTTGGCCGGTTCCTCACCGGTGTCCTGTATTCGCGGCTGCCCGCCCGTCGGATCGCCTGGTGCAGCCAAATTTTGGCGAGTATGACATCGCCGGGGCCGTGTGCCTCCGGCCCGCCGCCGGGCCTGGCCGAGGTGGCCGCTCTGCCCGGATGCTCCGCCCTGCATGCGGAAGCTCGTGCCACCGGTACCTTCCCGATCTCCTTGCCCAGGTCCCGGACCCGCGGAAGAGGCGAGGCCGCCGGCACGCGCTGGCGGGGGCTGCTGGCCGCCGGGATCGCGGCGGTCATCGCCGGGTCGCGATCGTTTGCCGCGATCGGGCAGTGGGCCGCCGACGCCGGTCCGGAGGTGCTGGCCGCAATCGGCGCCGCCTGCGGCCCGGCGGAGGAGTCCAGCTTCCGCCGCGTGTTTGCCCTGGTCGGTGCGGATGTACTCGACTGGGTCCTCGGCGCGAGAGCAAGGGCTGGAAGGTCCCGCACCTGGTCGCGGTCCTGGCGCACGGCATCGGCGCGGTCCTCGGGCAGGTCGCCGTGGACGAGAAGAGCAACGAGATCCGGGGTGCGGGAACTGCTGAAGGCGTTCACCGACCTGGCCGGCGCAGTCCGAGAGCAGCCGGACCAGTGCCGTGCCCTCCATCTTCGAAACGCCAGCATGCCCGTGCAAACCGGGATTATAGCGATTAGAGAAGAAAGCCGGTCAGTCCCGGGCGAAGGCGTCGATTGACGTAAGGACAAGGTCCCCCAGCGCGCGGTCGCCCTCGATGGCGGCGTCCAGCTGGTCCGGCCGCAGCCTGCGGACAGCGACCTGGCAGAAGTCCACGGCGTCGGTGACGATGGTGACCTCCGGCTCGACGGCCTGGTCCTGCGGCGCGAGCGGCACGGTGAACGCGCCGCCGGCCGGGCCGGTGAGAACGATACGGGCGGCGCGGCCAGGCGCGATGGTGCCCCGGTAGGCCAGGGCGAGCGGCACGGCGGCCACCAGCTGACTGCATAGCATCGCCATGCGCTCCATGTCCAGCTGCGGCAGCGGCCGGCCGGTGGCCCGGCAGATGTCGATGGCGTGCGCCCACAGCTCGCCGGTGCACGTTACCAGGAGCTGATCGACGCTGATGGTGATGTCATGGAAGACCACTGGCCGCGTGCGGTCCCCGGCGGCCGCGGCCGCCACCGCCCGGGCGCTCTCATGCCACTGCCGGGCGATGTCACCCGGATCGGTCCCGGCGAGCTCGGCGACCACGGGCCGCGTCGCCGCGACATGGTCCGGCAGGTCCGGGACAGTGTCCTCGGGGTCAAGCCAGCGCAGCACGAGCCGCTCCACGCCGACCAGGTGCGCGACCAGATCGCGTACCCGGCCGTGCTCGGCATGAGCCCGGGCGTTCCATTCGTCGCTGGTGAGCGAGCGCAGCAGGTCATCCAGGTCGGCCACGGTGCGGTCGAACGCGACCGGCGGTTCACACGGCGGGGCCGCGTCAAGGGGCCGTCCGGGCCGACGGGCGGACATGGCCCGGGCGAGGGTCACCGCGCGCAGCGCCGACGGCGGGCCGGTAACCGTCGGCTCGGCCAGCAGGGCGGCGGCGTCGGCCAGGCCCGGCGGCAGCTCCAGGTCGGGCAGCCCTGCGTCGCCCTTTTCCCCGGGTGCGAGGGCATCAAATGCCAGCAGGGCGGCGATCTCATCGTCGAACGACATGTCAGTCATGAGATCGCCTCCCGTGCCTCGTCGGTGAGCAGCGTCCGCAGCTTCGCGAGCGCGGCCCGCAGCCGGTACTTCGCCGTCCCCTCGGGGATGCCCAGCCTGTTCGCGACCTGAACGTATGTAAGACCTTCATAATAAGCGAGCCGCACCGCCTCCCGCTGCTCCGCCGACAGCGTCTCGAGCAGCTCCGACACGCGCTTTCCCCGCCAGCTCCGCGCGGCCTCGGCGACCACCTGAGCCTCCGGCCCATCCTCCTCTTCCGGCGGCGCTGACGCGGTCTCGGCCCGGGAGCGTGCCTCGTACCGCCGGACCTCGTCAACGGCGCGCCGGTGCGCGAGCACCGAGAGGTAGGCGCGCAGCGTCCCCCGGCCCAGATCGACCCGGTCAGGATTCTCCCAGAAGTAGGCGAAGACCTCCTGGACGATGTCACGGGCGAGCTCCTCATTCCGGGTCACCCGGCGGGCCAGCCCGTACACCAGGTCGGCGTGCTCGTCATAGACGGCGGCAAGCGCCGAGTCATCACCGGCCCGGACACGCGTTACTAGCAGCGCGTCGCGGTCACTGGAGATCGCCACACGCCTGACGGTACGACGTTCCGATGCCGTCCGCCAGTCGAACAACGAGGACCAATGCGGCGACTGCGCCACTACAACAGGTACGGCCCGGTCGTGACCGGGCTAGCCGGCTCGCCATCGGGCCTGGCGCAGCATGATGGCGAGCTCCTCCCGAGGCGCCTAGTTTTCGATGGCCAGGTCAGTCCGGCAGGGCCGCTGCCCCGAATACATGGCGTGGAAGCGTATGAGATGAGGTCCTTCCATCGCCGGGACAACGCTGCGGCACGCATCCGGAGCGGACACATCCGGAGCGGGCACATCCGGAGCGGACACATCCGGAGCGGGCACATCCGGCTGCGGGACTGTCCGAGGTGGACTGATGAGGCTGGCGATACTGCGGCGTGAGCCGGTGCACTCGATCGCCGGGCCGTACGCGCTGGACGCGCTCGATGGCACCGAGAGGGACCGGTTCGAACGCCACCTGCGCGGCTGCGCATCCTGCCAGGACGAGGTCCGCGGCTTCACGGCCGTGGCCGCCGCGCTGGCCGAGGCCGTCGCGGGGGTGCCGCCGCCCGGGCTGCGGGACCAGGTGCTGGCCGCCGTTTCCGGCACCCGGCAGCTGTCCTTCGAGGTCCCCCCGCGGCGGGCAGGACGCGGGGTGAGGAAGACGCGCCCGGCGCCACGCTCCCAGTGGCTGCCCCGGCTGGCACTGGCCACAGGGGCGGCCGGCCTCGCGGCGTCCGCGGTACTTGGCGGCATCACGGTAGCAGCCCGGCACGGGCAGTCCGCCGCCCAGGCCCAGGCCCAGGCGATCGCCGCTGTCCTGTCCGCGCCCGACGCCCGGCTGGTGTCGGCTCCGACCTCTGCCGGCGGCAGTGCCACCGTCGTCGCGTCGGTGCGCCAGGGGAAGATGGTATTCGCCAGCTCCGGGCTGCGCCCGCTGCCGGGATCACGCGTCTACCAGCTGTGGTTCATAGGCAGGACCACCCGGTCGGCTGGCCTGGTCCCGGCGGCGATCAGCGGCAGGACCGCCCCTGTGGTCGCTTCGGGTCTGGCCGCCGGGGACAAGATCGGCGTGACCGCCGAGCCCGCAGGCGGATCGAGCGCGCCCACGACCGCTCCGGTCGTGCTCATGACCCTGCCCGCCTGAACCCTGCCCGCCGGGTTGTGCTCTTCGAGGCAAGACTCCGGGTTCGGAAAACGAGAGTTCCGCAAACACGGCGCCGCCCGCCCGGGCCGGCTGGCTCGGGCGGGCGGCGGACGGCAGGTGGCGGTTCACCCTGGCCGGAGGATCGCTGTCTACCCCGGCCAGCGGAAGCTGGCCACCTGCCCCCCTGTGATGACGGCCGTTCCCGCGGGAACGCCGTCATCCCCCCAGATGGTGTAGCGGCCGGCCGGGATGTCCGGGTAGATCGCCGCGTAGCTGGTCCCGGAGGCGGTGACCCGTTCCCGGACCAGCGAGTGGGTACGGCGCCCGTGTGGGCCGCCGCTCTCCGGGCTGATCTCGATCTCGGTGCCGTGGAGCCGGGCGGGAGCGTACAGGACGAGGACGCCGATGTCCCCGCCCAGTTCGAGGACCACGCTGCCGGCGCCGGTGGCGCCGGTGGCGTGCCCGGCCGCCGCGCCTTCGGCGTGAACTCTGGCGTGGCTCACGGTCATCACTTCGCCGGCGTCTCGAAGCCGCTGTAGGGGGTGCCGAGGTAAGGGAACGAGTCGAGGAACCCGGCCGGGACGCTGCTCTGCGTCAGGCCGTCGGTCACCTGGCTGGCCGCGGCGTCCGGGGTGAACGTCTTGTCCACCAGCGGGACCGTCGCCCCGGCGATAGCGCGCAGCTCCACGCTGACCACGTCATCGAACACGCGCCGGCCGTTGGGGAAGCCGGCGAGGTCGCCGCCGATGATGCCGAGCGGGTTCGGGCTGGTGGACGCGGGGATGGAGGTGTTCAGCCGCATCATGTCCGCCTGGACGGACCCGGTGTAGTTCTGGAACCCGGCGACGACGCCAGACGGGATGCCGGTGAGCAGGATCGCCGCCAGGTCGGACCGGGGCGCGCCGGCCTCGTTCAGCTTCTCAAGGTTCGGGAACACCCCGGGGTAAAGGGCTGGCAGCAGCTGGGCCAGCTCCGGGCTGGTGACACCGGACGCGAACAGCTTGTCGTCCGACGGGGGCAGGCTGTTCCACTGGTCCTTCTTCCCCAGCGGGACGAGGACCTCGTTGAACAGCGGGTTGGCCAGCCGCGACACCTGGTAGAACGGGCCGCTGTACACCTTCTTCCCCTGGCTCGCGTCCCACACCAGGGCTGTCTGCCTGCTGGCCGACGTCCACACGCCGATCACCGGGCGGCCGTTTGACGTCAACTGCGAGGTCGGCACCTGGATGGCGATACTGTGCACGTTCAGCTGGGCGGTGGCGTTGACGCCCGGCGCGGCGGCGGAGAAGACGTGCATGCCGTACTGGGTGTGCAGCTGCTCGAACGGCCGCAGGTCGCCGAGGTCGAAGATCGCGCCGAGGTCGACGTAGAAGCCCTCGGCGCGCTGGCCCGCGAAGACCTTGATTCCGCCGGGGATGCTGTGGACCGCCTGCCCGGCCAGCGTCGTGTAATTCGGTGTCGACAGGGGGCCTATGTTGCACGGCGGGCAGCTCAGCCCGGAGGCCAGCACCCGGGTTTGCCCGTTCTGCACGCGGGAGACCGTGTAGGACTGCTTGCTGTTCCAGTTGGGGCTGTCCAGCGAGGTGATCGGTCCGGTGTTGTAGAGGAACGTGTCCGGGTCGCCCAGTACCGTCTGGAAGCGGAACTGGTAGGTAATGTCGGGCTGGGCGTCGCCGTTGTTGTCGACGTGGATCTCGTACAGCACCTCATCGCCGAGGCTGTAGAAGTTCGGACCCCCAGCCGGACTCTGGAGCGGGATGTAGTTCGCGATCAGCGTGACCGTCCCGGGCGCGTCCGGGCTGACGAACGCGTATACGTCGGTGCTGTCGGCGACCGGGTCCTTCGCGATCTCCGGTGCCTCGCGGTGTGACGACATGGCTTTCTCTCGATTCGATCCGGTCGGCGGTTATTTCAGGTTGTTTAGGAGCTGGGCAACGAGGGCGGGGTTGTGAATCTGGGTCGCGCCGGTGCCGCCGAACACGTCAAGCATCCCGTTGGTGGTGTCGCTGATGTACACCACGAGCGGGCCCTTCGTCGCGCTCGGCGCCATCGGGGCCATCACGACCGGCTTGCTGACGGGCTTGAGCGATGCCTGGGACGAGTTACGGGTGATCCCCACCGCGGCGCCCGCGCCCGCGGCGACCGCGAGCCCGATGCCGCCACCGACGAGCCCGCCACGCAGTAGCGAGCGGCGGGACACCTGGGGCTGACCCCGACCCTGACCCTGGGCCTGAGGCTGGAGCTGGAACTGGGCTTGAGGCTGCGGCTGAGGCTGGTCCTGAGGCGGGGCGGCGAACCCCGCAGGCCCCCGCAGGCGGTCCTGCGGAGGAAAGCTGTAGTCCTGAGCAGGCAGCTGCTCAGAAGACTGGTACTTAGGGGGCTGGTTCTGAGGGGGCATGGTGTCCTTCCCGCAAGACGTGCCGGCTTGTTACACCCCCTCTTCGAAGCGTCAGGTGGCGCGGACGGATACGACCAGACACCTTTACCAAAACGTTATATCTGCGGACGCACAGCGCCTGGCACAGCACAGGATTGCTGACACCGGCGAGCGTATCCCGTTCTGGTACCATATTGGTATGAGCACTCAGATCGCGGTACGACTGCCCGACGACATGGTGAGGTTCGTGGACCAGTTGGTTGAAAAGGGCCGAGGTTCCAGCCGTGCCGCGGTCATCGCGCGGGCACTGGACCGGGAACGTCGTCACGAGATGGCCGTCCAGGACGCAGCTATCTATGCTGAGTCAGGCGAGGATGCTGACATGGTTGATCTTGTGCAGTACCTTTCCGGCCACCCCGCGGACCCTGATCAGTGAGGCCGATTCACATCGCGCACCTGGATAAGGCGCGCCCGGTACTAGTCCTTACCCGAGAAATGGTCATCCCGCAGCGAACGCAGGTGACCGTCGCGCCAGTCACCTCCACGGCGCGCGGCCTATCCGTCGAGATCCCGGTTGGGCAAGCCAACGGACTCGGCCACGATTCGGTGGTGAACTGCGACAATATAGTCACGATCCCGAAAACGGCTCTCGGCGAGCGGATCGGGTACCTGCTGCCGCCACAGGAGGCCGCGCTAACTGCCGCCATCCACGTGGCCTTCGATCTCGAGTGAGCCGCTCTCCCGCGGGGGGCCCGGTCCGGTCGATGAGGCTGGTGATTAAGGCCGCTGCAACGATCCGTAAGGTCCTGCGTGCGAACCGGATCCCGCCGGCCCCGCAGCGCGCCACCGTGCACACGTGGTGCGCGTTCCTGCATACCCAGGCCGAGTACGAGGCAGTACCCTGACCGCCTCGACGAAAGCCCTGGTCGTGGCTGGTTGCACTGTTTGAACCCCACAAGCTCCAACGTTGACAGCCTGACCCCATCTGCCTAGCATTGTCCGTAAATAAATAAGAAACTTTCCTGTTTGTCTATTCAGCGGAACGGACCGTCTGGCTTCCCAGCGGACGGCCCGGCCACCACAGCACCACGGGGTAGACATGGCCATCGAGGCAACGGATATCACGACACTCAACGATCACGACTTCCTTGACGAGCGCCGCCGGGTGCTCGAGGAACTGGAGAGCAGCCGCTCCGAGACGACTGACTGTGCGGAGTTGCGTGCCCACTACGACGAGATGAACGCTGAGTTCGACCGCAGGGCACGGGCGGCATGGGCCACCGCCCCGGCCGGGCAGGCAAGGGAGACATAGTCACGCGGACAGGCCAGGTCGCCAGGCAGGTCGATCCTGACCTTCGCCGTGAGGTAGGCCTCTACAGGCGAAGGTATGCGCGTATCAACCCCGATCGATGGCACGGATACTACTTGCGCGAGGCAGCATCCTGTGTGCCGGTGCCATCGGCGAGGATGCGCTGCTCCTGAATGTCGGAGACGATGGCGGCGGCGGTACCGAAGTCTGTGTCTTCGTGCAGGATCGTGAGGTGATGGTGCAGCGCGGTGGCCACGATCAGGTGATCTGCCACGGAGAGCCCGTTATGCTGGCTCTTGGCGGCGAGCCGGGCCTGGACGGAATGCACGGTGTCCCACGCGCGGTCGGGTACCGGCACCCAGGGGTAAGCTTCCAGCAGGTCTGCCCTGACGCGTTCGTACTCGGTTGCCCGGGCGATCGCGAGTGCCTCGGTGAGGACGGGATCACAGATAGCCACCATGCCATGAGTGACCTGCTCATGCCAGGACTGATCTACCTGACGGCGCAGGATCCGCACCAGAGCGCTGGTATCGATGAGGTACTTCACTGATCGAGGTCTTCCAGCCGGTCATAGTCGAACCCGTCGGCGTCTGCCACAGCGAGCAGATCCTTCAGCGCGGCGGCGCGCCGGGTGCGGGTGTCCTCGCTGATCTTCTGGAGTGCAAGCGTGACGGTGTCCTTCTTGGTCGTGGTTCCCAGTGCTGCGGCGGCTTCGGCGAGAAGGTTCTCATCCAAGTCCAGCAGAGTCTTGGCCATCATGCATCGTCCATCCCGGTCAGATATACCGCGCCGATTTGATATCTATATTCATGAAGTATATCTCGGCTGGGCGGCCGAGCAGGACCAAATGTCTACTCTGCTCTCATGGCACCAGGCTGAACGCCTGGGACGTGCTGCCGTCGCAGGTGTCCTGCTCGAGCTGAACTCCGCTGCTGGTGGAAGGGGCGTCTATGCACAGGCCCGAGTTGTCGGCGGCGAAGGTGTAGTAGCCGGAATACTGCAGATCCGCGGAGAACAAGGCGTTGGTGTTGCCGGTCCCTCCGTAGTTCCATATCTGGACCGGGGTCCCCGGGGCGGTGGCCCCTACCCCGCCGGTGATGTTCCAGGTCTCGCCTTCGGACTGGGCGTTTTCGTTGACCACGTCGTAGTAGCCGCTCACCGACGTCGAGACGAACTGCCACAGCTGGCTGGTGGCCCCGGTGCAGGCCGACAGCTCCACGGGGGTGCCGTTGGCGGTCGAGCCCCCGGCCGCGCTCGCGCACAGGCCGGAGCCCTCGTTCACCACCTCGTACCACGACGAGGTGTTGATGCCCGAGTTGGGCACCAGGCTGAATGCCTGGGCCGTGCTGCCGTTGCAGGTCTCCTGCTCGAGCTGAACTCCGCTGCTGGTGGAAGGGGCGTCTATGCACAGGCTCGAGTTGTCGGGGGTGAAGGTGTAGTAGCCCGAGGAACCGAGGTCGGCGGCGAACAGTGCGTTGGTGTTGCCGGTCCCTCCGTAGTTCCATGTCTGGAGCGTGTCTCCCGGTGCGGTGGCTCCCACCCCGCCGGTGATGTTCCAGCTTTCGCCTTCGGACTCGGAGTTGTCGTTGACCACCTCGTAGTAGCCGCTCACCGAGGTCGGCATGAACCTCCACAGCTGGTCGGCCGCGCTCGTGCAGGCCGACAGCTCCACGGGGGTGCCGTTGGCGGTCGAGCCCCCGGCGGCGGTTGCGCACAGGCCGGAGGCCTCGTTAACCACCTCGAACCACGACGAGGTGACGCCGGAGGCGGCGAAGCTCATGAAGTGCATGTTCCACCCCCCGTTGTCCTGGTCTATGACCAATGTCTGGGTGCCCGCGGGCAGGGTGACGGTGGCAGTCACCGTCGTCCAGTCCTGCCAGCCCCCGGTATCGGGGACATTTATATCGCCCGACAGGTTGGTACCCGAGAGGTTGGCGATGTGCAAGCCGTCAGTTACACCGTTGGGAGAGGCCAGACGCAAGCTCACCGTGTAGGTGCCCGCGCCGGCCGCGTTGACCGTGTACCGGAACCACTGCCCGCTGCCCGTCCAGCCAAGGTCGTAGCCGGCACCTGTGCCGGTCGTATCGGTGGTGTCGCCGGTCGTCTCCAGGTCGACCCCGTCGCTGCGGTAGCTGTTGGCCGTGCCATTGACCGAATTGACGTTGTAGGCCACTCCTTGTCCGCCGGTGTCGTAGTTGGCGGCTTGCACGATGCCGGGCACCTGGGGAGCGGTGCCAGTGTAGGGGGCCTCGCCCGGGGGGGTGAGGCTATAGCCGGCCGCGACGATGTTCGCCTGCACCGCGTTCTGGGTGGCCTGGGATGGGAAACCGGAAACGTCGGCGGCTTCGAAGAACTCTCCATCGCCCAGGCTCGTGTTGTCCCCACCGGTGCCAAGCTCGATGGAGCTCTGGATCTTCATCGGGTCATAGCCGCTCGGCAACGCGCCCGAATAGGTCTGTATCAGTCCGCCTGACTGGGCGTTGCCGTATTGCAGGGTCATGTTGGTCCCACCGTTGTTCTCCTCCCAGGCGGAGAGGAACGTGCCGGTCTCGCTCGGATAGGCCGAGGGGTTGTTCCCGGTGTCGCTGAAGTACATGCCGTTTTCGATGTCAGCCCCCACCCAGGGACCGGGGCCGGTGCAGTTGCCCGTCCAGCAGTCCGTGCCGTAGTAGATCGCGTTCATAGTGGCGTCGCCATCATCGGAGTCGTTGGTCTCGCCCTGGCCGAAGTCGAAGCAGCACTGATCGCTGGTGACGTTGGAGGACATGACCGCGTACAGCCCGTCGGGATCAGAGCCGGTAGGCAGGTTGCGGGCGGAGTCGTCGCGGTAGCCGGTACCAAACTTGTCGAAGTAGATCCCGTACGCCGGCTGGCCGCCGACGTACACCGGCAGCGCCTCGGCGGGGGCACCGATGTCCGCCCCGTCGGGGCCGGGGCCTGCGTTCCCGCCACCGCAACCCGAGCAGGACGTGCCCGGCGAGATCGGCATGTTGTTGCCGTTGGAGGTCTGGTCGTATATTTCGGTGATGGTGCACGTGGTGCCGGCGCAGAACGAGTTCTCGGGCGCCACGTTGACAACCCCGCCGGCCGATTCCAGGCCGACGTTGAGGTAGGTCGAGTCGGAGGCACGCTGGACCTGGTAGAGCGGCCCGTCATAGGCCTCGGACAGCGCCCGGGTTGTGCTGTAGGCCGCCTCGCACGGAGTGCCGCCTGAAGCGTAGATGTCGCAAGGCTCGGGCGTGGCCGCACGCGCGGGCGCGGCGCTGAACGCCGGGATGGCGAGCGCTGCCGCCAGCACGAAGGCCGCGGCCATCACTGCCCACCGCCAGGTGAGGGTTACCGAGAACATGTGTCAGCTTCCGTGATCGGGGGGACGTGTTAGCTGAAGGTGAGTTGGTGGATGTTCCAGCCGCCGTTGTCCTGGTAGACGGTCAGGGTCTGTAGCCCGGCCGGCAAGGTGACGGTCGCGGTGACGGTGGTCCAGGTCTGCCAGGCCCCGGTGGCGGGGACGTTGATGTTCCCGGACAGGCTGGCGCCGGAGGAATTGGCGATATGCAGGCCGTCGGTCATGCCGCTGGGCGAGGCCAGCCGCAGGCTGACCGTGTAGGACCCGGCGGTGGCCACGTTGACGGTGTAGTTGAACCACTGCCCGGTCGCGGTCCAGCCGATGTCATATCCGCAGCCGGTGTCGGTGCAGGTTTCCAGGTCGACACCGTCGGAGCGGTAGCTGTTGGCGGTGCCGTTGACCGAGGTGACGTTGTAGGCCACCCCCTGCCCGCCGGTGTCATAGTTAGCCGCCTGCACCGTCCCCGGGATAGCGGCCGCGATGCCGGAGTAAGGGGCCTCGGCGGCGCCGCCGGTGGCTGCCAGGGCGAAGACGTGGATGGCCGAGGTCCCGGCGGCCAGCGGCCCGCCCGGAGGCAAGGTGACCGAGGCCACGGTCTTGCCGGCGGTGAGGGTGATGGGTATGGAGAAGATGTCGCCGGTCTGAGCGTAAGTGGTGTTGCCCGGCCGGTTCTGGTAGGCGGAGTTGACGGCCACAGCCCCGCCCGATGGCGCCGTGGTCGACCACCAGTCCGGGACGGTCAGCGTGTAGCTTTGAGTGCTGCCGTCGGTATAGGTGATGGTGCCGGTGCCGGTATCCGGCCCGTAGCTGGCCGAGACCAGGAAACCAAGCGTGCCGCTGCCCGACATGTCGATGGTCTGCCCCTCAGCCACGGTGTTGTCGTTGGTGCCCGCGGCCACGTCCGGGAAGGTGAAGGTGACGCCCGAGGAGGTGATCGACGCCCCGGGCCCCGCGCCGGCGTTGGTCAGCGCGGTCTCGGAGAAGCTCGCGTCGCCGCCGTCGAAGTTACCCGGCGCGGTGTCGGTGTCCGCGGTGATCCCCACATCGTTGAACGACGCGGCCAGGTTCGCGTAAGAGCCGCCCCCGACCGGCGGTGGAGCGTTGCCGTTCAGGCCGATCGACACGCTGCCCAGGTGCTTGGCCGTGGTCGCCTGGCTCCCGGTAACCTGCGCGAACGGCAGCGACGTGGTCAGCGACGACGGCTGCTCGACCAGGTAGGACGAACCCGCCGTTACCGGCACGCTGAACGTCGACGCGGTAGTGGCGCCCACGACCACGGCACCGCTGGAACCGCTGACCACCTCAGCCTGCTGACCCGGCCACGGGTTGCGCACCGTCATCGTCTCGGTGGTGCCGGCCTGGATCGCCGCCGTGACAATGGTGCCGCCCTCCACCTGCACATCCGCCTTCGACCCGCCCTGGATATACACCGTGCCCGACCCGTTCCAGCCCGGCGGCCACGCCGGCGCAAACCGCAGCGTCCCGTCATAATCGGTGGCCAGCGCCTCATCCATCGCGGTCGCCACCGTCGAGGACTCCTCGATATACGGCTCGTCAGCCGAACTGGGATCCCACGCCGACATGCCGGAAATGTAGTACTGGTACTTCTCCACATTGGCGACAAGATCCGACGACACCTGCGAGCCCATGTCCAGGCGGGCCGCGTCCACCGCGTCGAAACTCCAGTCGTTGGCATTCACATTCGGCCGGGAGTCGTAGGTCCGGTCGGCCAGCGCGGTCAGGTTATCCCCGTTCACCGTCGTGTCGTCACCGATCACCCCGTACGGCCACACCGGCTCCAGCCCGATGTTCTCGCTGTTCTCCAGCGGCGCCGACGGCTGGTAAGAGTCACCGATCGCGTCGCTGCCCGCGGCGTCGTCACTGGCGGCCGCCGACGCGGAGGTCGGCTGCGAGTTGAGCAGCTGGCTCAGGTCGGAGTCACTGACGCGGGGGTACGGCTCGATCTCGTTCTCGGCGGTCTCAAGCTGTGACACCTGAGAGGAGTCGGTGTTCAGCAGCGTCGCCGCGCTGATCACCGCCGGGAACAGCGCCTGGTCCGCGGCTATGTCGTCGGTCGGGTCCTGCACCGCCCACTGGGTCTCGTGCGCGTTCGCCACCGCGTGCAGGAAACCATCCGAGCCGACACTCTGATACGCCAGCAAGAACGTGGCGGCCTGCTCCATCAGCGGGAAGTACTGCTGCAGGAAGCTGAGACTGCCAGTGTCCAGGTACTGCTGCCAGATCCACAGCGCCAGCTCCGCGCCGCTGGTGACGTTCAGCGCGTTGTAACTCGGGCTGGATGCCGTGGTACACGAGGCGTTCTGCGTGTTGTTGCCGCCGTTGTAGTAGCCGTTGCCGTTGAACCGCATCGTCTCCGGCACGCACGCCCCCGGCTTGCCGCCCATCTGCGCGCTGGTCCACGACTCGATGGCCGGCAGGTCATTGAGGTACATGCTGAAGATCGGCAGGTTCAGGTTGAAGTTCCCCGACGACAGGTTCGCCGCGATCTGCCCGCGCAGGTTCCACAGCCAGTACCCGGCCGGGTACCAGTCCTGCTGGTCCTCGTCATAGGCGAACATGTCCGCCACCCCGGCCTGGCTGCCCGGGTACGCCCCGCTCTTCATCGAGGCGGCTTCGGCATACAGGTAGATGGTGCGCAGGTTCTCCATGTACTGCGCCGACCCGTCCGACGAACTCGCCTGGATCAGGCCGCTGTTGGCCCAGTAGCCGTTCCACCACGAAGACTGGGTCGCCAGCAGCGACGAGGTCGCCGCGGTCGTGTCGCTGCCGATCAGGCTCGACGCGGTCGACGACGGGGTACCCCCGGTCCACTGCGGCGCCGCCACGATCACCCGGAACGTGCCGTCGGAGTTCGGGTTGAACGTCACCTGCACCTGCGTGGAGTTGACCACCGACGCCGACACGTTCTGCCCGCCCGCGGTGATCGCGGCCATCGCACCGAACGTCTGGCCCGAATTACCGGTCTGCGAATTGTCCACCCAGGTCTGGGCCAGGCTGCCGATCGCGCCCGAAGCAGCAGCCGACGGCGAACGCCCGCTCCACAAGTTCAGCGACGCGGAGTACTGGGTGGACGGGTTGGCCCCCGTCACGTTCACGATCAGCTCGTCCTTCCCGGCCGGCACCCACGCCTGCATCGACATGCCGCCGCCGGTCTCATCCAGCACCCCGTTATACAAGTCCAGCGTGCCGCTGAAATCCGACGCCGACGTCATCGCCGACAGGCCGGGAATGTTCACCTGACCCGGAGACAACCGGTACGGCATCGTGTCGCTGCGGTTCAGCTGCGCGGTGAACCCGTTCGCGGCCCACGCCGCCACACCCAGCGACCCGTTGCCCAGCGGCAGCGACTGGTTGTCCGAGGTGTTCGGCGCGCCAAGCACGATGTCGGACTCGGCGACCACCCCCGACGGGTTCAACCAGAACGAACCGTTCTGCCAGGCAGTCGTGACCGTCGCCGCGGCCGCCGGCCGCACCGGGACAGCCACCGCGGCCAGCGGAATGGCCAGCGCAAACCCGGCAGCCACAGCCAGGAAACGGAACAGCGGGAACCGACGAGACATGAGGGCCTCCCGGACACGTCGTGATCACGGGGACTGATCGCGGAGGCAAATTCGCCTATAGACATCGGATGTTTTATACCCCGGCCGGAGCGCACCGTCCATACTCCAGAGCTAATTTTTAGGAAAGTTTCTTAAAAAATCTATCCAGCGGGGCGATGACCTTGTATGTCATCGCCTGACCCCAGGAATCCGAAGGTGTATGGCCCCAGCCAAACAGCTCGCCCTGGATGCCCCGGTACCCCCAGCGCGGAAGCACGAGGATCTCCGCGTCCTTCGCGGCATCGCCGCGCCAGCAGCGCTAGCAGCGCTAACAGCGCCAGCAGCGCCAGCCAGCACGAGCGCCGAGCGTTAACCAGCAGAGCAAGCCATGCGCGGGGTTTTGGCACGGCACAAGCCGCTATCAGCCTGCGGCTTGCCCCCAGGGCTCGCCGGAGTATCCGAGCCTGCGTGGCTTGGCGGGAACCAGGCCCGCGCCGACGCATTCCCGGCGCTCTTCCTCGGTCAGGCCGCCCCAGACGCCGTGCACCTGCCGGGTCCGCAGCG
>Ga0335075_10005071_pt1 | contig 20498 bp, 20 predicted proteins | sample Lox_Sample_24_FD_206723 | JGI IMG/M metagenome (GOLD analysis project Ga0335075, IMG submission 206723) | Soil microbial communities from Loxahatchee National Wildlife Refuge, Florida, United States - Lox_Sample_2.4 | ecosystem: Environmental > Terrestrial > Soil > Wetlands | place: USA...
GCCGACCGCGATCGATCCGTCGATCTTAATTGCGAATGCAACCGGGAGCTTCACCGGCGCCAGCCAACGGTTCGCCTATGACACGACGAACGGACACCTGTTCTACAGCGCGACCGGCAGTAATTCCGCCGAGAGCCTTGTCGCCACTCTGAGTGGCGCACCGGGGGTCACTGCCGGCAATATCCTGTTCCAACATTGAGCCTGGGTGCCGTTGCTTCAGTCATGCGCAGCTCGGATCTGCCGCGTCTGGTTGCGGGAGGTGGTGCTTTGTTATTCATCTCGCCGTGGGCGCGCCAGCAGTTCGGCGATGGCGCGCGTGAGCGTGGTGCGGCCTTGCAGGCAGTCGGCCACCGCGCGGCAAATCGGCATGTCCACACCGCCGGCCCGGGCAACCAGCGCGGGGGCGGTGGCGACGCCTTCGGCGACCGTGGTGCGTGCCGCCAGGATATCGGCCAACGCCTCCCCCCCGCCGAGAGCCAGACCGAGGCTGTAGTTCCGGCTGGTCGGGCTGGTGCAGGTCAGCAGCAGATCGCCCAGGCCCGAAAGCCCCATCACCGTTTCGGTCCGGCCGCCGAGCGCGGTCGCCAGCCGAGCCATCTCGGCAAGCCCGCGGCTGATCAGCCCGGCCCGCGCGTTCTCTCCAAGACCGGCGCCGATCACGGCGCCCGCGGCGATGGCGATGACATTCTTCGCCGCACCGCCAACCTGGGCGCCGATCGGGTCGTCGTTGCCATAGACACGGAATGTCGGGGTGGCGAGCAGATCGACGATTCGCGCGCGCAAGGCCGGATCGATGGCAGCCACGACCGAGGCGGCCGGCAGGCCGGCGGCGATCTCGCCGGCGAAATTGGGGCCAGTGAGCACGGCGATGGGTGCGTTCGGGTGGAGCTCAGCCAGGACTTCCAGCGGCAGGCGCAGCGTGCCGGCTTCGACGCCCTTGGCGCAGCAGACCAGCGGTGCACCGGCGGGCAGGTGTGCGGCCACGGCGCGCATATGCTGCGTGGGCACAGCGATCAGCAGCGCGTCGTCTGCGGAGGGCAATTCCGCCGTGACGCGGATCATTTCGGGAAGCCGGGCCCCGGGCAGGCGGGGGTTCTCGCGGGTCGTTGCAATCGAGACGGCACGGCCCGGATCACGCGCCCACAGGGTGACGGCCGCCCCCGCCCGCGACGCCTGGATGGCGAGCGCCGTGCCCCATGCGCCGGCCCCGATGACGGCGACGCTACTCATCGGCGAGCCGGATCAGTGCGGTGCCCGCGCCGGGCTCCCCGGTGGCGAGACGAGCAAGCAGCGCGGCCAGGATCGGGGGGATCTCGTCCTCGAACCGGTAGGGAGGATTGATCACCAGCATGCCGCATCCATTGAGCCGCGCAGGGTCGAGCGGCTCGCGCAACCAGAGCTCGGCGGCCAGGATGTCACGGATGCTGCTCTCCTGCACGGCGGAGAAGAAGGCGCGGACGAGGGCCCGGTGCTTGATCGGGTACCAGGCGGCAAACACCCCGGTGGCGAACTTTGCGTGGCCGGCGCGCAAGCCGGCAGCCAGGCGGGCAAAGTCGTCCATCTCTTCATAGGGCGGATCGATCAGGATCAATCCGCGCCGCTCGGCTGGCGGCAGCAGCGCGCTCAGTGCCTCCCAGGCGTCGCGACGGTGCACCGCGACGGCCGGATCGCGCGCATATCGGCGACGAAGCGCGGCGTATTCGTCGGGGTGCAGCTCGCAGCAGGCGAGTCGGTCGCCGGGACGGAGCAGTGCACGGGCGAGGGCAGGGGAGCCGGGGTAGAGCCCGAGCTGTTGCACCAACGCGACATAGTCTGCCAGCGGCGCCGGCGGGTCATCGAGCAAGTGGGCGATGCCGGCGCGCCACTCGCCCGTACGTTCGGCCGGGCCGGCGGTCAGGTCGTATCGGCCGGCGCCGGCATGGGTGTCGAGGACGAACAGAGGCGCCGGCTTGCGCATCAGGGCGCGCAGCAGCCAGACCAGCAGGGCGTGCTTGAGGCAATCGCCAAAATTCCCGGCGTGGAAGGCATGGCGGTAGTTCACCCCGCGATGCGGGTGATGGCGGCAGCCGGGTCGTTCATATTGCCCGGCACCGCCCTACGACACAGCGCACCATTGCATCGGGACATGTCGTGGCAGTCCGCGCAAAAGCTGACTTAGTGAAGCCGTTCCTGTGCAGCATGACACCGCAAAATCAACGATGTGGGGCAATAATAGTATCATCCAGCACCAGCTTTCGCATCAGGCTGTCCGGCATGCTCGGCTCGATCGCCGCCGGCGACACCAGCCAGGCTCTCCAGCGGCCAACGTGGCCGCGGGGCGGCGTCCAGCCCGTCCGCCAGCCCGAGCCGCAGTCGCTCGATCCCGGCCCAGGCGACCATCACCGCGTTGTCGGTGCATAGCCGCCGCGGCGGCGCCGCCAGCCGAAACCCGCGTCTGCGCGCCTCGTCCTCCAGTGCCGCGCGGATCGCCGTGTTCGCCGCTACGCCGCCAGCCAGCACCAGAAGCCGCCCGTCCGGATGCCGTTCCGCGAACATCGCCATGGCATGGGCGACACGATCGGCCAGCACCGCGACGATCGCGGCCTGGAACCCGGCGGCGATATCCGCCGCCAACTGCCCTGGCAGTGCGCCGGCACCGTGCCGAGCCACCTGCTGCGCCACCGCCGTCTTCAGCCCGGAAAAGCTGAAATCGCAGCCCGCCCGGCCCAGCAGCGGCCGGGGGAACGCATAGCGGCCCGGATCGCCGGCCGCGGCCAGGCGCTCCAGCGCCGGGCCACCCGGCCAGCCCAGGCCCAGCAGCTTCGCCACTTTGTCGAACGCCTCGCCCACCGCGTCGTCCAGCGTGCCGCCGAGGCGCTCGTATTGCCCGACACCCTCGACCGCGACGCATTGGCAATGCCCGCCGGAAACCAGCAGCAACAGATAAGGGAACGGCACGCCACCCTCGATGAGCCCGGGCAGCCGCGCGGTCAGCGCGTGCGCTTCCAGGTGATTGACCGCAACGAAGGGCAGGCGGGCCGCCAGTGCGATCCCCTTGCCCATCTGCGAGCCCACAATCAGCCCGCCGATCAGCCCCGGCCCGGTCGTCGCCGCGACGCCGCCGAGATCACCGAACCCCAGCCCGCACTGGGCCATCACGCGGCGCAGCATGTCCGGCAGCAGCACCAGATGCGCCCGTGCTGCGATCTCCGGCACCACGCCGCCGTATGGGGCGTGCTCAAGCTCCTGGCTGGCGACGGTCTCGGCCAGTACGTGACCGGCTTCGTCGAGCACCGCGGCTGCGGTTTCATCGCAGGAGGTCTCGATTCCCAGTAATGGGCGCATTCCACTTTCCATCCGCTCAGCGCGGTCATAGGACAGCGGCATGAGCGCCGCCATGCCGCCCCCGCACAGCCATGCGCTGCCGCTTCGCGTTGGCACGCGCGGCTCGCCGCTGGCGCTGGTGCAGACGCGGGCTTTCCTCGATCGGCTGCGCGGCTTCTGTCCCGTCCTGCGTAGCATGGAGGTGTTCGAGGAGCACATCATCCGCACCACCGGCGACGCTACCCAGGCATCCGGCCAACGGTTGGCCGAGATCGGCGGTAAGGGGCTGTTCGCCAAGGAAATTCACGATGCGCTGGCCGACGGCCGCATCGATTTTGCTGTGCATAGTTTGAAGGACCTGGAGACGACGCTGCCTGCTGGGATTGTGCTGGCCTGCACGATGCGGCGGGAGGACGCACGGGATGCGCTGATCGTCGCGGCCCCCTCCCCCCAGCCCCCTCCCGCAAGGGGAGGGGGAGTGTTCCCGTCTCTCCCCACCCGTGCCATTGTCGGTACGTCTTCAGTGCGGCGGCAGGCGCAGCTTCTGCACGCAAGGCCCGACCTGACCGTGGCCGCAATCCGCGGCAACGTGGACACGCGGCTCGACAAAGTGGCGAGCGGCGCCTTCGACGCCACGCTGCTGGCACTTGCCGGGCTGCAGCGGCTCGGGCTGGAGCATCGTGCCGCCGTCGTGCTCGACCCTGACGTTATGGTGCCGGCCGCCGGCCAGGGCATCGTCGCCGTCACCGTGCGCGCCGACTCCACCGAGCTGCGCGAACTGCTGGCCGGGATCGAAGACCCGGAGGCGAGGGCGGTCTCCACCGCTGAGCGCGCTATGCTGGCCGCGCTCGACGGCTCCTGCCGCACGCCAATCGGCGGCTATGCCAGCTTGCAGCCTGACGGGACGCTGTCGCTGGTCGGGTTGGTGGCGCGTGCCGACGGTTCGTTTCTGCTCAAGCGCCGGCTGTCGGGAACGGCGGCGGAGGCGGAGAGACTCGGCGCCGAGCTGGGCGCCAGCTTGCGTGCCGATTCACCGGCCGACCTCTTTGCCTGACGCAGCCGGCGCCGTCCTGATCACGCGCCCAAGCCCGGCGGCCGAGGAGACCGCCCAGCACGTGTCGGCGCTTGGCCTGCGGCCGATCGTCGCTCCGCTGCTGACGATCCAACCCATGCCCTCCCATCTGCCGCGGGATGCGGCGGCGGTGCTGATAACCAGCGGCAACTCCGTCGATAGCCTGCCCGCCTGGGCACGCGGTCGGCCGGTCTTCGCGGTCGGCGATGCGACCGCCGCCCGCGCCCGCGCCGCCGGTTTCGCCCACGTTTACAGCGCCGGCGGAAACGCCGCCGATCTTGCCGCATTGGTGCAGCGTGCGCTGCCCGCACAATACGGCGAGCTGCTGCTGCTAACCGGCAAGGGCCACGGCACCGCGCTGGTCAGCCTGCTGCGAGCGCAGCAGCGCCACGTCATCGTGCATGAGGTTTACGAGGCTGTCGCCGTCCCGCGACTGCCGGCCCCAGCGGCAGAGGCGCTGCAGAGCGACGACTTGCGCGCGGCCCTGTTCTTCTCCGCCGAGACCGCCCGTCAGTTCGTCCAGCTCGTCACCGCGGCCGGCTTGGAGGCGAGCGCCCAAAACACCGATGCCTGTGCTATCAGCCCGACGACCGGCGTGGCATTAGAGACCCTACGATGGCGGCGGATCAGAATCGCCGCCCGGCCGACCCAGGACGATATGCTCGCGCTGCTGCGATGAATGAAACGCCCGCCCTGCCGCCGCCCGACGAGGCCGAGCCCGCCGCGGTACCGCCACCGCCTTCCGCTCCCCGCCACCGCAATCTGGTGCCGTGGGTCTATGCGCTCGGATTCGTGGTGCTGGGGCTGGCGCTGCTGTGGATCTGGCAGAACCCGAATCCGGCACCACAGCGAGCCGTGCAGCCGCGCCTGGATACGCTTGCGCAGCAGCTTCAAACGCTGAACGAACAGGTGACGCAGCTTGCCAAGCGGCCTGCGCCCCAACCCGTCAACCTCGCGCCGCTCGAGCAGCGCCTGGCGGCCCTGGAGCAGCGTTCGGCGCCAGCGCCGGATCTGGCCCCGATCGAGCAGCAACTCGCCGCGCTGAGGTCGCAGATCGAAGCCAAGGCGACGAGTGTGCCGGCGCCGGACCTCGGGCCGCTCCAGGGCCGCGTCGATGCGCTGGATCGGCAGGTCCAGGCAGTGCAGCCGTTGAAATCGCAACTCGATCAACTCGCGAGCCAGCAGGCCGAGCTTGGCCCACGGTTGGCCCAGCTCGCCGCCGACCAGCAGGTGTTGGCCGCCCGAGTCCAGGATCTCGATGCTGCGATGAAGGCCCAGCAGGCCAACGTCGGTACGCAGTTGCAGTCCGCACAGCAGCAGGCGAACGCTGCTGTCACCGCAGCCGGGAAGGCCGCCCGGCTGGCGCGCCTTCAGGCTGCTCGCGCGGCGCTGCAAGCGGGGACGCCGCTCGGGGTCATCGAGGGCGCACCGCCCGCGCTGGCCCGCTTCGCCGAAGCCAATCCCCCAACTGAGGCGGCGCTGCGCCTTGCCTTTCCTGCCGCCGCGAAAGCCGCCCTCGACGCCGCGGAGCCCGACACGGCCGGGAAGCCCTTCGGTGAGCGGCTGTGGGAGCGTGCCCAACAACTGGTCACCGTCCGCGAGGGCGATCGGGTCATCGTCGGCGATCCTGCGGCCGGCGTGCTGGCCCACGTGCGGCAGGAGCTGGATGCCGGCGACCTGTCCGGTGCCGTCGCGTCGGTTTCCACCCTGACCGGGCCGGCTGGGCGAGCGATGGCGAGCTGGCTCGATCAGGCCAGGGCACTGCTGGCCGCTCGCGCCGCGCTCGACACGATGGCCGCGCACGCCTGATGCGCCGGGCACTGCTGACACTCCTCGTTGCCGCGGTGGTCGTGGCGATCGCCTGGTACCTGGCGGGGCTGCCGGGAACGGTAACGGCACAGATCGGCGGCGTGACGGTCCAGGCGGCGGTTTCGGTGGTCGCGGTCGCTCTGCTGGTGGCCTTCGTGGCTCTTTACATTCTGCTTCGCCTGATCGGCGCGCTGATCCGGCTGCCGCGCGTGCTGCGTGCTCGTCGGGCGGCTGCACGCCGCGGCGCCGGCGACATCGCTACCACGCGCGCCCTGGTGGCGCTGGCCGCGGGCGAGACAGGTGATGCGAGGCGTGAAGCCGCCCGTGCCCGACGCCTGCTTGGCGACACGCCGCAGACCCTGCTGCTCGCTGCGGAGGCGGGGCGCCTCGCCCGACGCTCCGACGAAGCGCAGGAGGCCTTCCGGATGCTGGCGGCGCGGCCGGATGCGGCGTTTCTCGGGTATCGCGGCCTGCTGCGCGACGCCGTGGACCGGGAGGACTGGATCGAGGCAGCCCGCCTCGCTCGGCAGGCCGAGGCGGCACATCCGGGAGCGGTCTGGCTGCGCGAGGAGCGTGCCCGGCTGGCGGTCCGCACGGCGAGTTGGACCGAGGCGCTGGCGATGGCGGACGCCGATACGCCGAAGGCGGCGCTGGCCACGGCGGCGGCGAACGCCGAGGTCGAGCCGGGCCGCGCCCTGCGCCTGGCGAAACGGGCCTGGAAGGAGGACCCCAGTCTGGTTCCCGCCGCACTCGCGTATGCCCGCCGCATGCGCGCGCTTGGGCGGGAGAAGCGGGCACAAGCCGTGATCAGCCGGAGCTGGGCGGTCGCCCCGCATCCCGATCTGGCCGACTTTGCGCTGGCCCCCGTCGCCGACAAGCTGGCGCGCGTGCAGGCCGCACAGGCTCTGACCAAGTCCAATCCGACCCACCCGGAGACCCACCTGTTGCTGGCGCGGACCGCATTGGAGGCTGGCCTGCTGGGTGAGGCGCGGCGGCACGCCGAAGCGGCGCGCGATGGCGGGCTGAATCAGCGTCGCCTGTGGCTGCTGCTGGCGCGCCTCGAGGAAGAAGAGCACGGCGACACCGAGGCGGGTCGCCTCGCTCAACGCGAAGCGCTGCGACGCGCAGCAACCGCCGATGCGGATCCGGCCTGGCACTGTGGCTCCTGTCATGCTCCGCAGACGGTATGGCACCCGGCGTGCCCGCTGTGCGGTGCGGCCGGCAGCCTGCGCTGGGGTCCCGGCACAACGCAGCCTGAGCTCGCCACAGTTTCCAACGGTCGTCAGAGCGAGGGGCCCGCCGAGAGCTGACGCTCGAGGGCGAGCTTCTCGCGAACACCTGAAACCTCCGCGGCGAAACTTCGGGCGGGCCCAGAACATTTATGGAAACCGTAGCCAAACCAGGAGGTTACCTCATGCGAGGAACGCGTTCACTCGGTCTTGCGTTGGTTGCAGCAGCCCTTGGCGCCGCGCCGGCCCTGGCGCAGCAGAATGGGGCTGCGCCATCGGCCAATGCGCCCGCCAAGACAGCCCCCGCGCCCGGGGCGGGCATGACGCCAAACGCAACCACGCCGCCAAGAGCGCCCATGGCAAACAACCAGAGCACGGCGGCCAACACGAAGGGACCTCCGGATCGCTCGAGAAGTACAATGGCGAGTGGCGCACCAGCAAACTCGTAGGAGCGACTGTCTTCAGCAGCAGCGGCGACAACCTCGGAACGATAGACGACCTGCTTACGGACGATAGCGGCAAGATCAGCCAGGCGGTGATCTCGACTGGCGGTGTCCTCGGCATGGGCGGCAAGCTCGTCGAGGTGCCGTTCGATCAATTGAAGTTCGAGCCGAGCGCCGGCAATAACGGTGCGGCCGGAACGCCAAACACGCCAGCCGGCAGCAATCCGCCAGCGGCGGGCAACGCCTCCACGACCACTGCCGCGAACCAAGCTCCGGCGCATCCGATGTACTACAGCCTTGTGCTGCCGGACGCGACGAAGGACTCGCTGGCCAAGCAGCAGACCTTCAAATATGCAAGCACGAACTGATCACGACCGGGGCACCTTGGCTGCCGCCGAGGCGTCCCGGCCATCACGCCAATCGCAGCGGCTCGGCCGCGGGCGCCGAGCGGTCCGGATGTCCCGGGTTCAGTACGGTTGATAGGACGGCGGATAGCTGGCCGGCGGCGCGTACGCGGGTGGCGCGTAATACGTAGGCGGCGCGTAATAATAGGCGGGCGGCGGCGGATAATAGGCCGGCGGGGGGTAATAGGCCGGCGGAGCAAAACCGAAGAATACGCCACCGCCCCAGCAGCAGCCGCCCCAGCCCCAGCCGCCGCCATGCCAGCCCCAGCCGCCACCGCCGCCCCAGCCTCCGCCGCCGTGCCAACCCCCACCGCCGCCCCAGGCGGCCTGTGCGGTCGTGGGAACCGTCAGCGACAGTGCGAGTGCGCCCGCCACAACCGCGAAAACGGCCGAGCGAACTGTGAAGCGATGCAACCGGGCCATGACAGGAACCCCCCTGCTTTGGTGCGGGATATGGCGCCGCATCACGGCAAAGTTAAGGCGGCGACAGCAAGATACTCGGTCTCCCTGCCCAGGGTTCCGCCGATGGCGCCTCGATGCAGACGTGCGCGGGCGGTCACGCTTTGCGGAGCGCGGTGAACCGGTCAGGCGGGATCGCGTCCAGGCATTAGCAAGGCGATATTCGGTTCGAAAGGTGATTAACATGCCTACGTCAGTCTCGCTGGCGGGGGATAAAGGTCGCGCGCAGCCGCCCCCCACGGTGCTCGTGGTCGATGATGATGAATTGGTGCGCGAGATGGCCGCGACCTTCCTTTCGATGCAGGGGTACCGCGTCATCGAGGCAGGCAGCGGCGACGAGGCCGTCGCGGTGCTGGACGGTGCCGGCCAGATCGACGTGGTGTTCACTGATCTATGTATGCCGGGCCGGATGGACGGCGTTGGGTTGGCACGATGGGTTCGTGCTCATTGTCCGGAGACCCGCGTTCTGATCACGTCGGGGTACACCTCTGGGGCGCAGCAGGTCGCGGAGGTCAGCAACGGTCCCCTGATTCCGAAGCCATATCAGCCGGAGGACGTCGCCCGCCGGGTGCAGGCGTTGGCCGGCGAGGCGGGGCGCACTGACGGATAGATTTCCAATGAAATGATGACGTATCGCCAGGGCCACTCATTATTCCGCGGCGAAGCTCCGAGTCGGTGCCCTTCGCCGGCCTCCGCGGTGTCGATGTTGGAATTGACGGCACAAGCTTCGCGCCCATATGGGCAAGTCCGGAGATGCGTCGAGGGCTTTTCGACACGAAGGACACAAAGATCACGAAGGGCACGAAGAAGAGCTGTAGGTCGGCGGCAGGCTGATATGCGGCACGGATAATCAGTCACACGATGTTTGCCCCATCGCCTCAGCAGCCGTCCATTCATTCTCTTGGAGAACAGAACATCCGCCATCACCACCCAAACCTTCGTGGCCTTCGCGCTCTTCGTGACCTTCGTGTCGAAAAGCGACCTTGGTCCAGACAAGGTGATGGAGTTTTCGCGACTGGCCACGGGGTGCGAGCTGCGTGCACCCCGCTGTATGAACGGCACCGGGTCAAGACCACAAGGAGAAGACTCCCGCTGTGAAGGCCCGGTATAAGCGTCGCTACGACAGCGAAACCGCGCAGGAGAACGATACCGGCATGGCCGCTCCCGAGATCGCCGACTGGCTTGTGGCACGCGGCCTTGGCGAGTTCACGCAGCTCTTCATCGATCAGCAGATCGAGCCCGAGCTGCTGCCCGACCTGACCGACGCGGACCTGCAATCGATCGGACTGCCGCTCGGGGCGCGCAAGAAGCTGCTCAGGGCGATCGCCGCGTGGCGCCAGGACGCCGGGACGCCGCAAGCAGCGGTCGCGCCCATGCGGCCAACTCCGCCCCCGCGTCGGGGCGCGGAACGGCGCAACCTGACGGTGCTGGTCTGCGACATGGTGGGCTCGACCGCCCTCGCCTCCAGGCTCGACCCGGAGGAGCTGCGCGGCATCATGCATGGCTATATGGATGCATGCACGGCGGTGGTGGCCTCGTTCGGCGGCTACGTCGCGCGCTACCAGGGCGACGGGCTGATGGCCTATTTCGGCTATCCGCAGGCGCGCGAGGATGCCGCCGAACGGGCCGTTCGCGCGGCGCTCCGCCTGATCGACACGATGCGCACCGCGCCCGCCGATCCGGCGATGCGGCTGCAAACGCGCATCGGCATCGCCACCGGCCTGGCCGTGGTGGGCGACCTGATCGGCGAGGGCGCGGCGCGCGAGGAGGCAGTTGTCGGAGAAACTCCAGCCCTCGCGGTGCGCCTGGAGTCGATCGCCCCGTCCGACGGGGTCGTGATCGCCCAGAGCACAAGGGACCTTCTGGGACATGTATTCGCGCTCGACGATCTGGGGCTGCGGAGCCTGAAAGGGTTCGATCGGCCGCAACGGGCGTGGCGTGTGATTGGCGAGGTTCGCGCCGAGAGCCGCTTCGCCGCCGTCCGACGTAGCCGGCCGGATGGATTGCCGGTAGAGCTGGTCGGCCGGGATTCGGAGTTGGCGGTGCTGCTGACGCGGTGGCGCCGCGCCGTCGAGGGTGCCGGTCAGACGGCACTGCTGATTGGCGAGCCGGGACTTGGCAAGTCGCGCCTTGTGGAGGCGCTGCGCGAAGCGCTGGCTGGCGATGCGCATGACGTCGTGCTGTTGCAGTGCGCGTCGCATCATCAGGCCAGCGCGTTGCGCCCGGTTATCGAGTGGATCGAGCGCACCGCCGGCTTCGCCCCCGACGATCCGGCGGAGATGCGCCTCGAACGGCTGAAGGCGCTGCCGGACCTCGCCGGACCGACGCTCGAGGTGGTGGCGGAGCTGCTGTCGGTGGTCGATGCGGCGGAAATCAGTCAGGCCGAACGCCGCGAACGCACCCTGAACGCGCTGATCGGGCTGCTTACCCAGGGGCGGGCCGGGGCGCCGCGGCTGCTGGTGTTCGAGGACGTGCACTGGAGCGACGCGTTCTCGCTGGAGCTGCTGGAGCGCATCGTCGATGCGGCGGGCGTTCTCCCGCTGATGGTGCTCGTTACCACCCGACCCGAGACGTCCTTGTCATGGTCCGGCGCCGCCGCTGTCACGACGATCACGCTGGACCGCCTGGAGCCGGTGCATGCCACGCGATTGGTCGATCAGCTCGGCGGCGCGGACCGGCTGCAGCCCGAGCTTAGAGAGCGCATCATCGAACGGGCCGGCGGCGTGCCATTGTTCGTCGAGGAGCTGACCCGGTCGATGCTGGAGGCGGGCGAGGACGCCTGGCAGACGGGGCGTTCCGCCGGCGCTGTGCCGGTACCGGCCACGCTGCACGACACACTGATGGCCCGGCTCGACCGGCTGGGAGAAGCGAAAGCAATCGCGCAGATCGGCGCGGTGCTGGGGCGGGCGTTCCACTACCGCTGGCTCGCGTCCTGCGCCGGGGTCAGCGCCCAGCGGCTGCACGAGGCCCTGACCGAGCTCGTCGGGTCCGGCCTGGCGGCGGCGAACGGCGCGCCTCCCGAGGCCATTTATAGTTTCAAGCATGCGCTTGTACAGGACGCAGCGTATCATTCGATGCTGCGGGCTGAGCGGGTGCGGCTGCATCGCGAAATCGCGCGCATTCTGGAAAGCCGCTTCATCCGCATTGCCGAGGAGCAGCCGGAGCTGCTGGCGCACCACTATACCGAAGCCGCCGAGACCGACCTGGCCATCACGTGGTGGGAGCGTGCCTCGTCGCGTGCCTGGTCGCGCGCGGCGTCGGTCGAGTCTTCCCGTCATCTGCGGAGGGCACTGGACCTGCTGGCCGGCCTGCCGGCGGGAGCCGGGCGCGACGAGCGCGAGATTGTCCTGCGGCGCGCGCTGGTGGGGCCGCTGGTGAACCTGGGCGGCTATAGCTCGCCGGAAACCGAGGAAAATCTGGATCGGCTCGGGGTGCTGCTGGAGGACGCGCCGCCGAATCTGGAAGCGGTGGTGCTGCTCTACACCCAATCGGCGATGCGGCTGCTGCGATCGGATCTCGATCGGGTCGGCGAGGTGGCGCAGCGTACGCTGCGTCTGGCGCGGCGCTCGGAGATCCCGAACACGCCGATGCTGGGTCAGCGGATCCTTGGTTACACTGCTCTGCTCCGAGGCGATGTGGCCGAGGCGGAGACGTGGTTCACCGAATCGTTCGACGAGTACGATCCTTCGGTCAACCGCGGGGTCTGGCCAGGCTCGCCGCACGACCCGTTGGCCAGCATGCTGGCGCAGGACGTGCTGCTGTTGCTCCAGCAGGGCCGGCTCGACGAGGCCGCTCGGCGCGGGCGGGCGGCGTGGGCTGAAGCCGAGCGGCTGCAATCGCCAACGACGCTCGCGTACGTGCTGGTCCATCTCGGGCTGGCCGCGCTGGTGACGGGCGATGCTGCCGCTGCGGGTGCGGTGGCGCCGGCGCTGGCCGCAGTGGTCGATCGCGTCGCCTGGCTGCGCGGACATGCCGAGGTCCTGCAGGGCTGGCTGCTGGGCAAGTCAGGCGCGGTGGATGCCGGGATCGCGCAGATCCGGCAGGCGCGCGAGACTGCCGGGCGCATTCAGGATCGGATGTGGTGGCCACTCTTCCTGCTCTGCGAGGCGGAGCTGCTGATCGAGGCCGCCCGTTTCGAGGAGGCGCTCGCCACCCTGACCGAGTGCCGGCGCATGATCGAGCTGACGGGACAGAGTTATGTGCGCCCGGAGGTGTATCGTCAGCGCGCGGTTGCCTTGGGTGGTTCAGGTGCGGCGGCGCGAGAAGTGGAGGCGGCGCTCGAGACCGCGCTGAATATCGCGCGGCGGCAGGGATTGCGTTTCTACGAACTGCGCGCGGCGACCAGCCTGGCGAGGTTTTGGATGAGGACGGGCCGCGTGGCGGAGGCCCAGGCGTTGCTGGCGCCCGTCGCCGGTGGGTTCACGGAAGGTCGCGAGACCGCAGAACTGAGGGAAGCTGAAGCGGTGCTGGGTCAGCTCGCGGTACAGCTCTCCCGCTCCGCGGGATAGGTTTGCCCAATCGACCAGCAGACTGGTGCAGCTCGCCACGTCACGGCTCGTAGCGCCGCCAGCGCTCGCATATACCGGTTGGCGTGCCCCCAGCGGCTTGCCGTGGTCACAGCACGGTGGACCGGGCGTTAGCGCACCGTCAGTCGACTCATAAGTCACATTTCAATGCGAACCATTGCGATCGCTACTTTATGATACCCTCAAGGCCCACAACTTCTGCGGAAAGTCGTCTGATCCTCAACAGGTGAACGACGATCCGTCCCAGCCTGCCATCCAGCCCGGCACCTCCGCTGCCATCAACGGGCGAGCAACAAGGAAACCCTGCGCCCCATGCGCCCCCATCGCGCGCATCCGATACCACGTTGCACGGTCCTCGACGCCCTCGGCTGTCACCGTGAGCCCGCGTGCCACTGCCGCCGCAATCGTGCCGCTGACGAACCCGCGTGCTGCCTGGCTTTCCGGCACGGCCTGCACCAACCCCTTGTCCAGCTTCAGCCCGGTGAACGGCAAATCCATCAGTTCCGCGATCAGCGGCACCGACGGTGCAATGTCGTCGATCACCGCGCGGTATCCGGCGGCGCGCACCCGCTCGGTGGCGCGGCGCAGCCTGGCAAGGTCGGTAACTGGCTGACTCTCGGTCAGCTCGATGACGATTTGCCCTGCGTCGAGCCCGGCCGTGCGGCGCTGGGCGTCCAGCCGCTCCAGCGCCGCCGGTACCAGCAGCACATCGAGGGGCAGATTGACCCCGATACGCAGCCCCAGCGGTGCGAGCGCCTCTCCGGCCATGTCGGCGAATGCGGTACCGGCGACTCGATCCGTCAGCTCGGCGGCAAGGCCGGCGTCCTCGATCTGGGGCACGAAAAGTCCCGGCAGCATGATGCCCAGCACCGGATGATTGAGCCGCGCCAGTGCCTCCAGCCCGACCGGCGCGCCGGTGTCCAGGCGCACGATCGGCTGGTAGCGCATTTCCAGCAGTCCAGCGGCCAGCGCTGCCCTCAGCTCGCCCCGATCCATCCCGTTTCACCGCCCGACGCCCGTGATCGCGCCTGCTTTGCACGAGTGCAGCCGCCTGGGCTCCCCCACGATCGCAACGCTGCTATCGACCGCGATCGTTGGGCGCGTGCAGCACGGCAATCCTTTCCGATCAGGCGGCGTTGCGCAGGCCGCCTTTCACGTGGCGGGCGAACAGGTCGAACAGCAGCCGCGTCACCGGGCCCACGGCGCCATCGCCGACCGGCCTTCCATCGATCCGAACGATCGGACGGACGAACGTGGTTGCAGCGGTGATGAACGCCTCGCGCGAATCGGCCAACTCGTCGCGACTGAACGCCCGCTCGGCGAATTCGATTCCGTTCTCAGCCATCAATGCAATCAGTGCGTCCCGCGTGCAGCCCGGCAGTACGCCGTGGTCGAGATGGCGCGTGCGCAGTACTCCCGCCCGATCAACCAGCCAGAAACTGGTTGCCGCGCCCTCGGTGACCATGCCGTTCCGATCGATCAGGATCGCCTCCAGCGCGCCCTGCTCGCGCGCGGCCTGGCGAGCGAGCACATTCGGTGTCAGCGCCACTGTCTTGATGTCGCAGCGCGCCCAGCGCTCGTCGGGCCAGGTGATCGCCGCGGCGGTCCACGCCTCGACGTCAGCGGGATAGGGCGGGATTCGCCGGATTGTCGCCACCACCGAGGGCGGTACCTGGCTGGCGGGGAAAGCGTGGTCCCGCCGGGCCACGCCGCGGGTGATCTGCATGTACAGAAGGCCGTCGTGCAGGCGGTTGCGTCGTGCCAGCTCCAGCAGCACGTGCCGCAGAGCCGCCCGGCTCATCGGCTGCCGCAGGCGCAGTTCGCGCAGTGAGCGCTCCAGCCGGCCGAGGTGACGATCCTCGTCGATCAGGCGTCCGTCATAGAGGTGCACGACTTCATAGACCCCGTCGGCGAACTGGTAGCCGCGGTCTTCGATGTTCACTGCCGCCTCGCGTTGCGGCAGGTAGCGTCCATTCACGTAGGCGATGCGGGACATTGGGGGATTCCGGCTGGCGGGATCAGCGTGCCGGGCCGCTGATAGCCGATCCGCCGCGGCCGGTCATCCCGGGATCATCGTCACCGCAATGCTGCCGGCCGCAAGCAGAGCGCACAGAATCGTGAGCCGCAGGGCACCATGCCAGGATGCACGCCGCTCACTGGGCGTGGAGAACCAGTGGTCGTAGTGCCACTCTTCGCCGGGTTCGCGCGTCATCATGGCCGCTCAGCCGATAATCGCCGGCGCATCGACCTTCGGCTGGCCGATGGTGACGCTGGCGACGGCGAGCAGAGCGCAGATCAATGCGACCAGCACCGGCGCGATGCGCAGCCGCCGCGTCGCACCGGTCGCCGGGCGGCCATCGAACCGGTAGGCGTCTAGGCGGTTGCTCATGTCACTCTCCTGGTCATCTTCTGCGGGGTTCGGTCGGTGGGCGGAGAGTGGACCGGGTCGGAGATCAGCGCTGTGAGGCAGCTCACACCAGGCGGGGAAAATCCGCGGAGCGAGCGTGGCCGAGCCCCGGTCGCGGGATGTGCCAAGGGAGTCGGACGAAAGCTGGTGGAATAAGTATTGTCATGTGTCTGGGATGTCGGCGGATACAGTGTGCGACGCCGAGCGTAGGAAACACTCGATGAGCCTCGCAGTCGATACTGAGATCGAAAACCGTACCTTCGCCGAGATCGAGGTTGGCGACAGCGCCAATGTCGTGCGAACCCTGGGCGAGGACGATATCGCTCTGTTCGCCGTGGTCTCGGGTGACGTCAATCCCGCGCTGCTCGATGCCGCTCAGGCGACAAACGATCCGTTCCACAGAATTGTGGGACACGGCATGTGGGCCGGCGCGCTTATCTCCGCCGTGCTTGGCACGAAGCTGCCAGGTGCGGGGACGATCTATCTGTCGCAGAATCTGCACTTCCACGCACCCGTGCGCATCGGCGACACGGTCACCGCGACTGTTATCGCCCGAGAGAAGAAGCCCGAAACGCGGTGCATCGTTTTCGATTGCCGACTGAACCGTCACCGGCGGTTCCGCGAGCTTCTGGCACGGACGCAGGGACGGCCGGCGCTGCCCCTTGCGGTGGCGCATCCGTGCGATGCCGCGTCGCTCGGAGCGGTCGGGGATCTGGCCGCTGCCGGCCTGATCGCGCCGATCCTGGTGGGACCGGCGGCAAAAATTCACGCCGCTGCCGACGCGGCCGGATTGGATGTCAGCGGCTTCCGCCTGGTGGATGCGCCGCACAGCCACGCCGCCGCAGCGCGAGCGGTTGCCCTGATCCGGGCCGGCGAGGCCGAGCTGCTGATGAAGGGATCGCTGCACACCGACGAGCTGATGCACGAAGTCGTCGCTCATGAAACCGGGTTGCGCACGGAACGCCGGCTGAGCCATGCGTATATCATGGACGTGCCGTCCTATCCGCGTCCGCTACTGCTGACCGATGCTGCCGTCAACATCGCGCCAACGTTGGAAGAAAAGCGGGACATCGTGCGGAATGCGATCGATCTGGCGCGAGTGATGGGCATCGAGACGCCCCGCGTCGCCATTCTCTCCGCGGTGGAGACAGTGAATCCGTCGATCCGCTCCACCCTTGATGCTGCGGCGCTCTGCAAGATGACGGATCGCGGACAGATCATCGGCAGCCTTGTCGATGGTCCGCTCGCCTTCGACAATGCAGTCAGTCCCGAAGCTGCACGGCAGAAGGGGATCGTCTCGCCGGTGGCCGGTCGGGCGGATATTCTGGTCGTTCCCGATCTGGAGGCCGGCAATATGCTCGCCAAGCAGCTTACTTTTCTCGCCGGCGCGCATGCGGCCGGCGTGGTGTTGGGTGCCCGCGTGCCGATCATCCTGACGAGCCGCGCGGATTCCGTGCGCACCCGCGTCGCCTCCGGCGCGGTCGCCGTGCTGATGGCCCGAGCGCGGCACGCCACGACGACCCTTGTCCGGGATGCAAGCTGATGGCGTGCCCATCTCGAAGAGAGATCGAAAGGATCGGCAACGCGGCACATGTCATTGCCCGAGACTGGGGCGGCAACATGCTGAAGACGCGGGCTGCTGGTGGACATGGGCGATCGGGTTGAGCACGGCTCGGAACTGAACAGAGGATAGAGCGATGGGACTGACCGCCGATTCGCTCGGCGCTCTTGCGCCGGTCGTCGATCTCCGCGGCAAGCGCGGGTTGGTGGTCGGCATCGCCAACGAGCACAGTATCGCCGCCGGCTGTGCGGACGTGTTCGCCGCAGCCGGCGCGACGCTGGCCGCGACTTATGTCAACGCGAAGGCTGAGCCGTTCGTCCGCACCGTGACGGATCGGCTGCCGTGCCCGATCGTGCTGCCCTGTGACGTGCGCATTCCCGGCCAGCTCGAAGCGGTTTTCGCCCATATCCGTGCGGAGTGGGGCCGGCTCGACTTCCTGCTGCATTCGATTGCCTTTGCCCCCAAGGAAGACCTGCATGGCCGCGTGACCGATTGCTCCGCCGCCGGCTTTGCGTTGGCGGTCGATGTCTCGTGCCATTCCTTCATCCGGATGGCGCATCTGGCTGAGCCACTAATGCCGCAAGGCGGCTGCCTGCTGGCGGTGACTTTCTACGGCTCCGAGCGCGTGGTCGCGCACTACAACCTCATGGGGCCAGTGAAGGCGGCACTAGAGAGCAGCGTTCGTTACATCGCGGCAGAGCTTGGGCCGAAATTGATCCGCGTCCACGCGCTGTCGCCTGGCCCGATCCGAACGCGTGCGGCGAGCGGGATCGACCGATTTGATGAGCTGCTCGAGGAAGCAGCATCGCGGGCGCCGGAGCATCATCTGGTGGAGATTGTTGATGTCGGCAACCTTGCTGCCTTCCTGGTGAGCGACGCGGCGCGTCACATCACCGGCACGATTGTGCCGATCGACGGCGGTCAGCATTTGCTGGCCTGAATGACCGATCGTCCCCACCCGATGCGCGGCCCCAACGGGCTCAAGCTGGGCATCTTCGCCGCCAACGCAGACGGCGGCTGACACTGACCCGTGTCCCGGAACGCTGGCGCGCCGAATGGACCGACGTGGAAGCGGTGGCGCAAATGGCCGACCGCGGTACCCCACAGCACATCGCCGGGGAGCTCGCGGCGATCAGCGATGCCGGTTCCGAGGGCGTGGCGATTTCCCTTGTCAACTACAAGGACGAGTTGCCGTATTTCATCGACACCGTTCTGCGGCTGCTTCGCCAGGCCCGGTTGCGTAGCTAGTTCGTTCGCACCCTCGGCACGAGCGCCAGCACCCTGCAGGGACTACCGGTACCGCCAGCAATCTTGAGCGGAGCAGTAATCAGGATCGCTCCCTTGGGCGGCAGCTTGTCGAGATTGGCGAGACTCGCCAAACCGAACTTGTTCGCCCCATGCATCCCTGCATGGCATGGGAAAGGAGGATCGAAACGGAACGCCTGCCCGGCATCGGTGCCCACCGTCTCGGTGCCGAACCCAATGACATCGCGTTCCTTCACCAGGAAGCGCACCGCCTCTGGCGACGGCCCCGGCGAGCGGGCCCCGCCCGCATCGGCGTTGAGGAAACTTTGGGCGTCAGTGCGGCGGGACCAGCCGCTGCGCAGCAGCACCCAGCTTCCCGCTTCGATGCGCCCGTGTTGCGCCTCCCAGTCCTGGACGTGCTCGGGTGTGAGCAAAAAATCAGAATCGACGTCGCAGGCAGCCGTGCAGTCAATGACGTTGGCCAGAGCGAGGAAGCGGCGTGCCGGGATGGTGTCGAGCGTGTTGTCAGGCAGGTCCCTGCCGGTGATCCAATGCACCGGCGCATCGAAGTGTGTGCCCGTATGCTCACCCAGCGAGATATTGCTCCAGGCCCAGGCCGGGCCGCGACTGTCGTATTCGGAAATGCGCTCCGCCCGGAATGGCGCGGACTGACCGAACTGCGGCGGCAGGCTGATGATCGGGGTCGCCAGTTCCAGTGGATGGGCGAGGTCGATCACCTCCACCGCGCCCGTGGCGAGTGCTTCTGCCAACTCCATTAAGATACCCGCATCCATTTCACTGGCCTCCTGGCATGACCGCTCCCCGTCATCGCAGCAAATGCTGGCCATCCGCGTCTTCTCTTTCGGGCGTGGCGTCAAACAGAGTCAACTGATTGGCCGGTTGCCGCCAAGGCTTGCTTGTGAGCGCCCGAACGGCTCATTGCGTCTGGCAGCCATGAACGAGCCTGCCACCCGACCCTGGAAGGGCCTCGATACGGCCCGCATGCCGACGTTCATCGGCTACGAGCAGGCCGAGCGCATGGTTGCCGCCCTGCTGGAGCCGGCGACGCGCTGGCGTCCGGATGCCGTGGCCGGCATCATGCGCGGCGGTCTGGTACCGGCGACGATGGCCGCCTGCACCCTTGCTCTTCCGCTGGCGATGCTTGCCGCCGACCGCCGCACCGAGGAAGTAACCTGGCTCGGTCCGCCGCCCCCCGGGAGGCGGATCCTGTTGATCGATGATTGCTGCGCCACCGGCCACACGATGCGCGCCGCGCGGGCGGCGCTGCGCCGGCAGGGCCGGGACGTGCTGACCCTTACTGTGGTGCACGACCCCGAGACGACGACCTATGTCCCGGACCTTTCGCACCCGATGCGCGAGCTGTTCCGTTTCCCGTGGGAGCGCGGCGAGGCGACGCCAGCCGCGCGCGCACTGCGGGCGACTGGCGCAAGTGCGGATCGCACGACTGAGGCGCCTTTCATCGGCCTTGATCTCGACGGCCTGTTTCTGACCCCCACGCTGACCCCCCTGCCCATTTTTGCGCCGGACCGCGCCGTCCTGGTCACGACCCGGCCGGAAACTGAACGTGCACGGATCGCCGCCTGCGTGGCGCGCCGCGTGCCTGCCGCGCCGCCGCTGGAGTTCCCGCCGGCCGACCTGCCGCCCGATCCACACTCGCGGGCAGGCTACAAGGCCGCGGCGGCCACCCGCTGGGGCTGCACGATGTTCGTCGAAACCGACCCCGAGCAGGCGATCCGGATCGCCGCACTTGCACTGCACCTGCTGGTGAGCTGGTGGTCACCCACCGAGGGGCGCGCCTGGCCGATCGGGGCCACCGTGCAGCCGCGCCCTGGCTCGGACACGCGCCCCGAGTGAGATCGAAGTTAAGCCTTCACACCGGCTCCATCACCCGGCCGCGCAAGCGATTGGCTTCGCGGTCGCCGAAGAAAATATCGGTCGTCACCTCCTCCACCCCGCGGCAGCCGGTATAGGCCATCGTCTTGTCCATCTCGTTGCGGATAACGCCGATCGCCTTCTCGG
>Ga0335075_10005072_pt1 | contig 20496 bp, 24 predicted proteins | sample Lox_Sample_24_FD_206723 | JGI IMG/M metagenome (GOLD analysis project Ga0335075, IMG submission 206723) | Soil microbial communities from Loxahatchee National Wildlife Refuge, Florida, United States - Lox_Sample_2.4 | ecosystem: Environmental > Terrestrial > Soil > Wetlands | place: USA...
TATCGTAGGAGCCGAGCAAAGCAACCAGAAAGGACCGAGATGAGCGTGAAGATCGAAGGGCGCGCCGAAGAGCTGCTGAAGGCGAAGAACTTCTGCAACGTGGCCACGCTGAGGGCCGACGGCTCCGTGCACGCGGCGCCCGTGTGGGTCGACGTGGAAGACGGCAAGCCCGTCGTCAACACCGCAGAGGGACGCGCCTGGCCGCGCAACCTAGAACGCGATCCCCGCGTGACGCTGACCGTGCAGAACCTCGAGAACCCGTACGAGTACCTGGAGATCCGCGGCCACGTGGCCGAGCGCACCCGTGAGGGCGCCGACGAGCACATCGACGGCCTGGCCAAGAAGTACCTGGACAAGGACACCTATCCCTTCCGCCAGCCCGGCGAACAGCGGGTGATCATCCGGGTCGAGCCCGAGGTGGCGCGCGTCTGGGGCAGCTAGCGCTCGCGCAGCGAGGCCGCGCCTGGCTCGGCGAGGTTCAGCGCGACCCCGCCACGGGGCCGGGGCGCGCACACGCCGGCCCGCCATCCGCCCGCTCCCGTCGCGTGCGTGCACGCGCTGGCAGCGTCCCTCGGCGCTGCACCGGGGTCAGGCAGACATGGCAGGCCGGCGCCGGGGCGCCGGGGCGGCGTTGGCCGCTCCCGCTGCGCAACGCGGCCCGGTGCGGGTGCATCGGCGCTCGCGGTTCGTCCTGGCCGACCTCCCAGTCGACCCTGTCGTCGTCCTCGAGCAGCAGGAACGAACGGGCGAGGCGCGCCGCTTCGAGCGCGCGTTGCGCAAGCTTGGATTTCGCGCTTGGGGGGAACATCTGTTCGCAAGATACGGGTGGCTGCGGACGGACCTGGGGCGAACACGTGTGCGTAGCCTGATGTTTCCCCGAAAGTGGCTTCGCTAAGCGGTTTTTGCCTTGATATCCTGCAACCGAAGTTGCACGAAGGCGCCTCCACGAACCCGCCAGCGCCTGCCGGCGACGCCGATGAAGGGGGCGGCGGGAAGACCTCGAACCTGGGTGCTGAGATGGGTGTTACGCTAGCCAGGCGCTCGTCCGGCGGGCCGCTCGCGGGCCGCGTCCGGCGCCCCAAGTCCATGGAGAAGTTCGTCATCGAAGGCGGCGTGCCGCTGTCGGGCACGATGGTGCCCGCGGGAAACAAGAACGGCGCGCTGCCGATCCTCGCCGCGAGCATCCTCACCGACCAAGAGGTCGTCGTGCGCAACGTGCCGCGCATCCGCGACGTGGATGCGATGCTCGAGATCCTCGTCGCCCTCGGCGTGCGCGCCAGCTGGCACGGCTCCAACGAGCTCGTGCTGTGCGCCGCCGACGTGGAGCAGGTGACGATCGACGCGGGCCTGGCCGAGTCGATCCGCGCCTCCTTCCTGCTCGCCGGGCCGCTGCTGGCGCGCTTCGGCCGCGCCGTGATGCCCCCGCCCGGCGGCGACGTGATCGGCCGGCGGCGGTTGGACCCGCACCTCGACGCCTTCCGCGCGCTGGGCGCGCGCACCGACTGCCAGCGCGAGATCGTGCTGAGCGCGCCCAGCGGCCTGCGCGCCAGCGACGTGTTCATGGACGAGCCCTCCGTGATGGCGACGGAGAACGCGCTGATGGCGGCGGCGCTGACGCCCGGCACCACCGTGATCGGCAACGCCGCCTGCGAGCCGCACGTGCAGGACCTCGCGCGCATGCTCGTGAAGATGGGCGCCGACGTCCACGGCATCGGCTCCAACCTGATCACCGTCAACGGCGCCGCGCGCCTCGGCGGCTGCGAGCACCGCGTCGCCCCCGACCACATCGAGATCGGCAGCTTCATGGCGCTCGCCGGCGTCACCGGCGGCGAGCTGCGCATCAAGGACACAGTGCCGAGCGACCTGCGCATGATCCGGCTGGTGTTCGAACGTCTGGGCTTGCGCTCCGAGCTGCACGGCGACGACGTGGTGGTGCCGGGCGCGCAGACGCTCGTGGCCCGTGCCGACGTGGGCGAGTACAAGGGCAAGATCCAGGATGGCCCGTGGCCCGCGTTTCCCGCCGACCTCACCTCGATCGCCGTCGCCCTCGCGACCCAGGCCCAGGGCTCGATCCTGGTGCACGAGTGGATGTTCGAGAACCGCCTGGTGTTCACCGACAAACTGATCCTGATGGGCGCCGACATCGTGGTGTGCGACCCTCACCGCGTGATCGTCAACGGCCCGCGGCAGCTGCGCGGCAGCGGCGGCGAACGCGTGGAGTCGCCCGACATCCGCGCCGGGATGGCGATGCTGCTGGCGGCGCTGTGCGCCGAAGGGCGCAGCGAGATCGGCAACATCCGCCAGATCGACCGTGGCTACGAGCGCATCGACGAGCGCCTGCGCGAACTCGGCGCACGCATCGAGCGCGTGGCCACGGAGCCCGTGCACGCATAATTCCCGGGTCCTCATGATCCACCCGATCCCGAGCGGCACGCGCGATGTGCTCCCCGAAGAGACACGCGAGGTGCACGCCATCACCGACGCGCTGCGAACGGTGTTCGAGCGCCGCGGCTACGGCGAGGTCTACACGCCCGCGCTCGAGTACGAGTCGGTGCTCGCGCGCGCCGACATGGCCGAGGCGAGGCCCGCCTATCGCGTGTTCGACGAGACCGGCGCGGTGCTGGCGCTTCGCTCGGACATGACCGTGCCGATCGCGCGCGTGGTCGCCACCCGCTACACCTCCAGCGAGCCGCCCCTGCGCTTCTGCTACTTCGCGCACTGCTATCGCGGCGTGCGCCCGCAGCGAGGGCAGCCGCGCGAGCTGTTGCAGGCGGGCATCGAGCTGATCGGAGCGCCCGCGCCGGAGGGCACCGCGGAGGCGCTCACGGTGCTCTGCCAGGCGCTCGACGCCACCGGTCTGAAGGGCTATCGCGTCGGTCTCGGCGACGCCTCCCTGTTCCCCGCGCTGATGGCCAGCCTGGCGGTGCCCGACGGCCGGCGCGACCAGCTGCTGGAGGCGCTGGTGCTGCGCGACTTCGTCGCGCTCGCGGAGGCGCTCGAGCAGTCCGGCCTGCCCGCGCACGACGCCGCGCTGCTGCTCGACGTGCCCCAGCGCCGCGGCGGTCCCGAGGTGCTGGCCGACATGCCCGCGCCGGCCGAGGCGGCCGTGGCCGGCCTGCGCCAGGTGCACCGGCTGCTGGAGCCCCACGTGGCCTCGCGCGTGATCTTCGACCTCGGGCTGGTGCGCAACATCGGCTACTACACGGGCGCGGTGTTCGACGTGTACGACCCGGCGCTCGGCGCGCCGATCGGCGGCGGCGGCCGCTACGACGAGCTGCTCGCGCGCTTCGGGCGCAGCCTGCCCGCGGTCGGCTTCGCGCTCGGCGTCGACCGCCTGCACATCGCGCTCGCCGGCGAGGAGCGCGGCACCGGCGCGCTGCTCGCCCACGCCGGCGGCGCCACCGCCCGCGCGCAAGACCTCGCGGGCACCGGCGAGACGCCGCCATGAGCGCCACCGCCGGGCTCACCATCGCGGTGCCGCGGGGCGCGCTGTTCGACGGCACCGTCGACCTGCTCGCCGCGCTCGGCGTGGACACCGCCGAGCTGCGCGCCAACGACCGCAAGCTGCTGTTCGAGGACATCGGCGTGATCACCATGCGCCCTTCCGACGTCCCCACCTACGTCGAGTCCGGCGCCGCCGACCTCGGCGTCACCGGCAAGGACGTGCTGCTCGAGCAGGCCGCGCAGCTCCCCGGCGCAGGCGGACGCGAGGTGTACGAGCTGCTCGACCTCGGCTACGGGCGCTGCACGATGGTGCTCGCCACGCAGGCGGGAGCCGACCCCGCGCTGGAGGCGCTGAGGCGCCTCGGCGTGATGCGCGTCGCCACCAAGTACCCGCGCATCGCCGCTCGCCATCTGGAGGAGACCGGCAGGCAGGCGGAGATCGTGGAGGTCAAGGGCTCGGTCGAGCTCGCGCCCCTGACCGGCATGGTGGAGGCGATCGTGGACCTCACCGCCACCGGCACCACGCTGCGCGAGAACAACCTCGTGGTGCGCGAGGAGATCGTGGTGTGCACCGCACGGCTCGTCGCCAACCGCGTCGCGCACAAGCTCAGGGCGGCCCAGGTCGACGAGCTGCTGGCACGGCTGCGCGAGCTGCCGGCCGCCGCTCGCGGCCGCGGTGCCGGCGAGCCCGTGTGAGCATGCGGCTCGAGCGTCTCACCGAGCAGGACGTGCAGCGGCTCGGCGGCCCCGCCGCCGCCGCCTCCCACCTGCGTGCGCTCGTCCCCGACGGCGCCTCGGTGGCGCAGGACGTGCGCGAGATCATCGCCGCGGTGCGCCGGCGCGGGGACGAGGCGGTGCTGGAGTACACGCGCAGGCTCGACACCGGCGGCGCCGAGCCGCGGGCGCTGCTCGTGCCCGCGCAGGAGCTCGACGAGGCCATCAAGCGGATGCCGCTGGAGCTGATCGCCGGGCTGCAGGTCGCGATCATGAACGTGGCGCTGCTGGCCGACGCCGCCGTTGGGCGCGACGCCACCGTGCAACTGCCCCAGGGCCAGCGCATCACGCTGCGCGAGCTGCCGGTGGGAGCGGCCGCGGTGTACGTGCCGGGAGGGCGCGCGCCCTACCCCAGCACGGTGGTGATGGGGGTCGTCACCGCGCGCGCCGCCGGCGTGGCCGAGGTGGCGGTGTGCGCGCCGCCGGGCCCCGACGGGCAGATCGACCCCGTGATCCTCGGCACCTGCCGGCTGTGCGGGGTGGAGCGCGTCTACCGCATGGGCGGAGCGCAGGCGATCGCCGCGCTCGCGCTCGGCACCTCCAGCGTGCGCCGCGCGGACGTGATCGTGGGTCCCGGCAACCTGTACGTGCAGGAGGCCAAGCACCAGCTCTCCGCGGAGGTCGGCATCGACGGCTTCGCCGGCCCCAGCGACCTGCTGATCGCGCTCGCGCGCGACGCCGGCGAGCACGAGCTGCGCCTGGCCGCGCTGGACATGCTCGCGCAGGGCGAGCACGGCGAGGGCAGCCTGGTGGTGGCCGCCTCCGCCTCCGCGCAGGCCTGCGACGCGCTCGCCGGCATGCTCGAGCAGATGGTGCTCGAGCGCCCCACCGTCGGCGAGGCCGCCTTCGCGGTCGTGCAGCTCGCCGGCGCACCCGAGGCGATCGCGCTCGCCAACGCCTTCGCCCCTGAGCACATGCAGCTGATCGGCGGGGAGATGGAGGCGCTGGCCGCGCAGGTCCGCTGCGCCGGGTGCCTGTTCGTGGGGCTCGACAGCGCCACCGCCTTCGGCGACTACGTGGCCGGCTCCAACCACGTGCTCCCCACCGCCGGCGCCGCGCGCTTCGCCTCCACGCTCTCGCCCCGGCACTTCCGCCGCACCATGTCGGAGGTGCGCGTCGGCGCGGGCGTCGACAAGCTCGCCGCCGCCGGCGCGCCGATCGCGCAGGCCGAGGGCTTCGAGGTGCACGCCGAGTCGATGCTCGCGCGCGTGCGCCACAATCACGAGCAATGACGCGCCGCGCCCAGATCGAACGCACGACCGCCGAGACCGAGGTCGCGCTCGCGCTCGCCCTCGAAGGCTCCGGCGCCGGCGCCCGCGCCACCGGCGTGGGCTTCCTCGACCACATGCTCGACCTGCTCGCCCGCCACGCCCGCCTCGACCTCGACGTGAGCGTCAGCGGCGACCTGCAGACGGGCGCGCACCACACCGCCGAGGACACCGCCATCGTGCTCGGGCAGGCGCTCGACGAGGCCCTGGGCGAGCGCGCCGGCATCAGCCGCTACGGCGCCGCCACCGTGCCCATGGACGAGGCCCGCGCCAGCTGTGCCATCGACGTCTCCGGGCGCCCCTTCACGCTGTTCGAGGCCGAGCTGCCGCCGGGCGCCACCGGCGGCTTCGAGCACGAGCTCACGGAGGAGTTCTTCCGCGCGCTCGCCAACGCCGCCAAGCTCACCCTGCACCTGCGCGTGGAAGCTGGCAGCAACGCGCACCACATGATCGAGGCCGCCTTCAAGGCGTTCGCGCGCGCCCTGCGCGACGCGGTCGCGATCGACCCGGACGAGCGCGGCGTGCCCAGCACCAAGGGCACGCTCACCGCGTGAGCGTGCCGGCCCCCCAGATCGCCGTCGTCGACTACGGCATGGGCAACCGCCGCTCGGTGGAGAAGGCGCTCGAGCACGTCGGCGCGGCCGCCGCCGTCAGCAGCGATCACGACACGCTGCGCGCGGCCGACGGCCTCGTCGTGCCCGGCGTCGGCGCGTTCCCGCGCGCCATGCGCCGCCTGCGCGAGCTCGGCCTCGACGGGCTGCTGCGCGAGCGCGTGCGCGCAGGAACGCCGGTGCTGGGCATCTGCCTCGGCATGCAGCTCGCCTTCGAGCGCTCCAGCGAGCTCGGCGGCGCCGACGGCCTCGGCCTGATCGCCGGCGAGGTGCTGGCGCTGCGCGCCGGCGCGCTGAAGCTGCCGCACATCGGCTGGAACGAGGCGGCCTTCGCGCGCGAGCGGCGCTCGCCGCTGCTGGACGGGCTGCCCGCGCGCTGCGCCTTCTACCACGTGCACTCGCTCGCGCCCGTGCCCGCCGACGAGCACGACGTGCTCGGCCGCGCCGAGTACGGCTCGCCGTTCGTCACCGCCGTGCAGCGCGGCTCCTTCTACGGCGTGCAGTTCCACCCCGAGAAGTCATCAGTCGCCGGGCTGCGCCTGCTCGCCAACTTCGCCCGCATCTGCATCGACGCGGGCGCCGAGGACGCCGCTCGCGCTGTCGGTGGCGGCGCCGGCGGCGGCGAGCGCGAGCCGCGCTCGCTGGCGCGGTGAGGCTCTATCCGGCAATCGACGTGCTCGGCGGCAACGCCGTGCGACTCGTTCGCGGCGACTTCGACGCCAAGAAGGTCTACGCCGAGGACCCCCTGTCCGCGGCGCGCGGATGGGTGCAGGCGGGCGCCGAGTACCTGCACGTGGTCGATCTCGACGGCGCCAAGCACGGCAGGCCCGTCAACCTGGAGCAACTGCGCCGGATCGCCGCCGACGCCGGCGTGCCCGTCCAGTACGGCGGTGGCCTGAGGACCGCCGCAGCCATCGCGGAGGCGCTGGCCGCGGGCGCCGCGCGCGTGATCCTGGGCACGGTCGCCATGTTCGACTCGACGGTCCTGCAGGAGTGCCTGGCCGCCCACGGCCCAGACCGCGTTCTCGTCGGCGTCGACGTGCGCGGCGGGGAGGTGGTCACGCACGGGTGGCTGACGGGCACCGACGTGCCCGCCCGCACCGCCTTCGACGCCCTGCGCGAGGAAGGCGTGCAGAACTTCGTCTTCACCAACGTCGACCACGACGGCATGCTCGACGGCGCCAACCGCGAAGAGGTCGCGGAGGTGGTCGCGGCCGTCGGCGAGGGCAGCGTGATCTTCTCCGGCGGCATCGGCAAGCTCGAGGACCTCCACGCGCTGGCCCGCCTGCGCCGGGAGCTCGCGCTCGACGGTCTCGACGGCGTGATCGTCGGCACCGCGCTGTACGAGCGGCGCTTCACCGTCGCCGAAGCCAAGGAGGCGCTCACGATACGGTGATCGCGTGCACTTCAAGCGCGTGATCCCCTGCCTCGACGTGGATCGCGGCCGCGTCGTCAAGGGCGTGCAGTTCCTCGACGTGCGCGACGCCGGCGACCCCGTCGAGCTGGCCGCCCACTACGACCGCGAGGGCGCCGACGAGGTGGTGTTCCTCGACATCACCGCCACCCACGAGAAGCGCGACACGATCGCCAGGCTCGCCCGCGCCAGCGCCGACGACGTGTTCGTGCCGTTCACCATCGGCGGCGGCATCCGCTCCGTCGCCGACGCCCAGGCGGTGCTCGACGCCGGCGCCGACAAGGTGTCGGTCAACTCCGCCGCGCTGGCGCGCCCCGAGCTGCTGAACGAGCTCGCCGACGTGTTCGGCGCGCAGTGCGTGGTGCTCGCGATCGACGCCAAGGCGAGGCGCGCGCGGCCGCACCCGGCGCCCGCCGGGGAGGCCGCCAGCCCCGACAGCCCCGACGACACGCTCGGCGCCGAGGGCTGGGAGGCCTACCTGGCGGGCGGGCGCACGCCCACCGGCCGCGACGTGGTGGCGTGGGCGCGCGAGGCGGTCGAGCGCGGCGCCGGGGAGATCCTGCTCACCAGCATGGACCGCGACGGCACCAGCGACGGCTACGACCTCGAGCTCACGCGCGCGGTCAGCGAGGCGGTGAGCGTGCCGGTGATCGCCTCCGGCGGCGCCGGCGAGCTCGAGCACCTGGCACAGGCGCTCGCCGCCGGCGCCGACGCGGTGCTGTGCGCGTCGATCTTCCACTACGGCCGCCACAGCGTGGCCGAGGCCAAGGCGCACCTGGCCGCCGCCGGCATACCCGTACGGGTGGCGTGACGGACGGGCAGCGCGTGCTCGCGGCGCTCGCCGAGCTCCCGGGCGGGCCCGAGCTGCTGGCCGCGGGCGAGCGCCGCCGCGACGCCGCGCTGGTCGGCGGCGCGGTGCGCGACCTGCTGCTCGACGCAGCGCCGCGCGAGCTCGACGTGGTGCTCGACGGCGAGGTCGAGCCGCTGGCGCGCGAGCTGGCCGGCGATCTGGGAGCGGAGGTCGCCGTGCACGAACGCTTCGGCACCGCGCTGGTCGAGTGGGACCGTGGGCGCATCGACCTCGCGCGCCGGCGCGCCGAGCGCTATCCCGGCCCCGGCGCGCTGCCCGAGGTGCGCCCCGGCAGCGCCGCCGAGGACCTCGCGCGCAGGGACTTCACCGTCAACGCCATCGCGCTGCACCTCGGCGGCCAGGACCGCGGCGCCCTGCAGGGGGCGGAGCACGCCCTCGCCGACCTCGCCGCTCACCGCCTGCGCGTGCTGCACCGGCGCAGCTTCCTCGACGACCCCACGCGCCTGCTGCGCCTCGCGCGCTACCGCGCGCGCCTCGGCTTCGAGGTCGAGCCGGGCACCGCGCAGCTCGCCCGCGCGGCGGTGCAGACAGGCGCGCTCGCCACCGTCACGCCCGCGCGCATCGGCGCCGAGCTGCGCCTCGCGCTCGGCGAAGAGGACCCCGCCGCCGCGCTCGAGGCGGCGGGCGAGCTGGGTCTGCTGGCGGCGCTCCACCCGCGCCTGCGCTTCGACGGCGAGCTAGCGCGCGATGCGCTCGCCCTGCTCGCGCCGGCCGCGCCCGCGCCCACCGTTCAACCCGTCTGCGCAGGTGGAGCGCGGCCCGCCCGCGAGCGTCCCCCGCGGCCCGGCCTGCTGGCGCTCGCCGTGCTAATCCAGTCGCTTGCCGGCGAAGCGGCGGCACCGGACGAGGATCGCGCCCGCGCCCTGCTCGACGAGCTCGAGATCCCCGCCGGCGAGCGCGATGGGGCGCTCGTCGCCGCGCGCGCCGCGCCTGCCCTCGCCGAGCGGCTGGCCGGCGCGCACAGCGCCTCGCAGTTGCAGCGGGCCGTCCGCGACGCCACGCTCGAGGCGGTGGCGCTCGCCGGCGCCTGGGCGCGGCGCCGCCCGGGGCACGCGCGCGCGCGCGAGCAGGCCGCTCGCTGGCTGGACGGCCTGCACGCGGTGCGCCTGCAGATCGGCGGCGAGGACCTGCTCGCCGCCGGCGTGCCCGAGGGCCCCGAGGTAGGCCGGCGGCTGCAGGCCGCGCTCGCCGCCAAGCTCGACGGCAGCCTCGACGGCCGCGGTCGCGAGGCGGAGCTGCGCGCCGCGCTGGAGGCGAGCGTGTGAGCGCGCCCGCGCCGCGCACGCCCGAGCTGGGCTTCGCGCTGGCGGGCGGGACGCGCGCGCTGTTCACCACGCGCGCCGAGGGCAACCTCTCGACCGCCGCCGGCGAGCGCCACGAGCTGGGCAGGGCGCGTCGCGACGAGCTGTGCGCGCGGCTAGGCCTGAGCTGGCTGTGTGCCGGCCCCCAGGTGCACGGCGATCGCGTGCACGTGATCGATCGCGTCGACGGCCAGCGCGGCGCGCCCTCACCCGTCCCCGCCGACGCGCGCGCCACCGCGCTGCCCGGCGTCGGCGCGATGGTGCTCGCCGCCGACTGCCTGCCCGTCGCGCTCGGCGCTCGCGGCGGCGTCGCGATGGTGCACGCCGGCTGGCGCGGGCTCGCCGCCGGCGCGCTCGAGCAGGGCGTGCGGGCGCTGCGGGCGCTGGTCGGCGCGGACGAGCGCATCGACGCCGCCGTGGGACCCGCCGCCGGCGCCTGCTGCTACGAGGTCGGCCCCGAGGTGCACGCCGCCTTCTCCCGCCGGGGACGATGCGCCGGCACGCACCGCCACGGCCGCCGCATCGACCTGCGCGCGATCGCCCACGAGCGGCTGCTCGCCGCCGGCGTGGAGAGCGTGCAGCACCTCGACGCCTGCACGATCTGCGACGAGCGCTTCTTCTCGCACCGCCGCGAAGGCGAGCGCGCAGGCCGCCACGCCGGGATCGCATGGTTGAGCTGATCCACGACCTGCGCGCCGAGCTGGTGCGCGCCAACCTCGGGCGCCTGCGCGAGCAGATCGCCGAGGCCACGCGGCGCGCCGGCCCGGACGCGGCCCGGCGCCCGCCCGTCGAGATCCTGGCTGCGACCAAGTACGTGCCCGCGCAGGAGCTGCCCGCGCTCGCCGCCGCCGGCGTGCGCCTGGTGGGCGAGAACCGCGCGCAGGACCTCGAGCGCAAGCTCGCCGCCCACGGCGAGCTGTTCGAGTGGGACTTCATCGGCGCGCTGCAGAGCAGGCGCGTGCGCGCGATCGTGCCGCACGTGCGGCTGATCCACTCGCTGGCCTCGCAGTCCGCGCTCGGCGAGCTCGAGCGCCATCGTGCGCAGGCGCGGCCCGGGCTGCGCGTGCTGCTGCAGGTCAACGTCGCCGGCGAGCCCGGCAAGGCCGGCATCGCGCCCGCCGAGGTCGGCCAATACCTCGAGCGCTGCGCGCTGCCGGTGGCGGGCCTGATGACGATGCCGCCGCTGGCCGAGCGCGCCGAGGACAGCCGCCGCTGGTTCGCCGCACTGCGCGAGCTCGCCGATCGCCACCGGCTCGAGCAGCTCTCGATGGGCACCTCTCAGGACTACCTGGTGGCCGTCGAGGAGGGCGCCACTATCGTGCGGATAGGCACGAGTCTCTATCATTGACGCCCGCGCCGGCGCGCCGGCCGGCCCTTGCGAACCACTAGCATCAGCAGGGAAACCGGCTCGCCGGGCGAACACGCATCTACACCCATGGCCTTTCGCGATTCCTGGCACAGCGCGCTCGTGTACTTCGGCCTTGCCGAGGAGTACCACGACGACTACGAGGAGGACATCGCCGGGCCGAGCCGGGGCGGCGCCGAGGACGAGATCGAGGACCGCTACCGCGAGCGCCCCAACGTGCGGCGCCTGCGCCGCCGACGCGACGAGTTCGACGACATCTTCGCCGAGGAGGACGCGGCCGAAGCCCGCGGCGGGCGCGGCCGCGGCGCCACCACCGTGCTCAAACCGGTGGGCGCCCGCGGCAACGGCGACGTGCGCGTGCACCTGGTGGTGCCGAAGTCGTTCAACGACGCGCAGCAGATCGCCGACAAGTTCAAGGACTCGATCCCCGTGATCCTCAACCTGCAGAGCTCGGACACCGATCTGTCCAAGCGCCTGATCGACTTCGCCTCCGGGCTCACCTACGCGCTCGACGGCGGCATGCAGCGGATCGCCGACAAGGTCTTCATGCTCACCCCGCGCAACGTCGAGATCTCCGCCGAGGAGCGCGCCAGGCTGATCGAGAAGGGCTTCTTCAATCAGTCCTAGCGGCCGGTAGCCTGAGTCGCCCATGAAGATCGGCCTGATCGGCTGCGGCAACATGGCGCGCGCGCTGGCGCGCGGGTGGGGCAGGCCGGTGCTGTGCGCGGACCCCGTCGCCGGGCGCGCCGCCGGCCTCGCCGAGGAGACCGGCGGAGAGGCGCTGGAGAGCAACGCCGAGGTGGCCGCGCGCTCGGAGCTGATCGTGCTCTGCCACAAGCCCGCGCAGCTCGCCGCGGTGGCCGTCGAAGTGGGGGAGGGCCACACGCCGGTCGCCTCGATCCTGGCCGTCACGCCGCTGGCCGCGCTGCGCGAGGCATATCCGGGCCGTCCCGTCTACCGCTTCATCCCCTCGCTGCCCGTGGAGGTGCGTCAGGGCGCCGTCGTCCAGGCCGCCGGGTCCGGCCTGCCCGCCGCTGGCGCCGGTGCCGACGCGGACGGTCCCGCCGAAGCGACCGCGAGCGCCGGCGGCGGCGAAGACGACCCCGTCGCCGCGCTGTTCGCGGAGCTCGGCACGCTGGTGGTGCTCGACGACGCGCTGGTGGACGTCGCGATGGGCCTGATGTCGTGCGCGCCCGCCTACGTGGCGCTGGTGGCGGAGGCGCAGATCGACGCCGGCGTGCGGCGCGGCGTGCCCGCCGCGCAGGGCGCCGAGCTGGTCGTGCAGACGCTCGCCGGCACCGCCGAGCTGCTGCGCCGGCGCGGGCACGACACGATGGCCGTGCGGCGCGAGGTCTCCTCGCCCGGCGGCCTCACCGCGCGCGGCGTCGACGCGCTCGAGCGCGCCGGCCTGCGCCGCGCCTTCAGCGACGCGCTCGACGCGGTCCTGCGCGACAGCCCCGAGGGCCTGCGGTGAGCCTCGCCGGCCCGCCCGCGCCGCCGGCCACGGTGGTGGTGCTGGCCAGCGCCCGCACCGAGATCGCCGACTACCTCTCCACGGTGATCTACGTCTACACGCTGCTGATCATCGTCTACATCGTCGTGCAGCTGCTGTTCGCAGCCGGCATCCGCCCGCCCTACTCGCGCGCCTTCGACCAGGTGCTCGGCTTCCTGCGCGACGTGTGCGAGCCGTTCCTGCGCCTGTTCCGGCGCTTCCTGCCCAGCTTCGGCGGCCTCGACCTCAGCCCCATGCTCGCGATCATCAGCCTGTACGTGATCAACGCCGTGATCGTCCAGGGCCTGATCCACGGCTAGCCGCAATGCGCGCCACCGCCCTGCCGTGGCTGCGAGCGGCGCTCGTGCTGGTGCTCGTGGTCGCGCTCGACCAGCTCACCAAGCACGCCGTCGAACGCTCGATCGCCTCCGGCGAAGAACGCGCCTTCCTGCCCGGGGTGCAGCTGGTGCACACCCGCAACCGCGGCGTCGCCTTCGGCTTCCTGCCGGGGGACACGGTGGCCGTCACGATCCTGATCTGCATCGCCATCGCCGCCCTGCTGGTGTACTTCGCGCACACCGCCGAGCGCCCGCTGATGTGGCTGCCCACGGGCATGATCGCCGGCGGCGCCCTCGGCAACATCGTCGACCGCCTGCGCCACGGCTTCGTCACCGACTTCGTCAAGCTGCCGCTCGGCTGGCCCCCCTTCAACCTCGCCGACGCGTCGATCACGCTCGGGGTGCTGCTGCTGCTGGTGCTCGTCGACCGCGCCCGCCACACCCCATGACCCCCACGGCCGGATGCGATCCGCCGTTCACCGTCGCCTACCAGGACGCACACCTGATAATCGTCGACAAGGGCCCCGGCCTAGTCGTGCACCCCGCGCGCGGGCACCGCGAGCGCACGCTCGCACAGCTGCTCGCGCCACTGCTCGAGCCGGCCGGGGACACGCGCGCGCCCGCCGGCGAGCGGCCCGCCGGCGCCCGCCGCGAGCGGCACGCCGGGCCGGCGGGCGACCCTGAGCGCCAGCGGCGCGGCATCGTGCACCGCCTCGACCGCGACACCTCCGGGCTGCTGGTGGTGGCGCGCACCGACGAGGCACTGAGGCTGCTGCAGGCACAGCTCGCCGCCAGGGGCATCGAGCGCGAGTACCTGGCGCTGGTGGAGGGCCGCCCGCCCGCGCGCACCGGCACGATCGAGGCCCCGATCGGGCGCGACCCGCGCGTGCGCACGCGCATGGCCGTCGACGGCGCCGCAGCCAGAGACGCGCGCACGCACTTCGCGATCGAGCGCGCGCTCGCCACCACCGCGCTGCTGCGCCTGCGCCTCGACACCGGGCGCACGCACCAGATCCGCGTGCACCTGCAGGCGATCGGCCACCCCGTGGTGGGCGACCCCGAGTACGGGAAAGCGGGCATGCTGGGCCTCTCGCGGCAGTTCCTGCACGCCACCCGTCTCGCCTTCGCGCACCCCGTCACCGGCGCGCCCGTCGAGCTGCGCTCGCCGCTCCCGCAGGACCTCAAAACCGCCCTCGAGCGCGCCGAACGGGTATCCTGAGCAACGATCGGAACCTTCTACCCGCACGGCTGCACGGCGCGGCCCTGCCCGAAGCGGCTCCCGCCGGCTTCGGGTCCGCGCCAGGCCAGGCGGCAGCAACCAATGCAACGACAAGGGAGTAGCCCGTGGCTGACGTAGGCATCGCGGAGCTGCTGGAGGCCGGCGTGCACTTCGGCCACCAGACGCGCCGCTGGAACCCCAAGATGCGCCGCTTCATATACGGCGAGCGCGGCGGCATCTACATCATCGACCTGCTCAAGACCTCCGCGCTGCTCGCGCAGGCGCAGGAGTTCGCCGGCACGCTCGCCCACCGCGGCGGCACCGTGCTGTTCGTAGGCACCAAGAAGCAGGCGCGCGACACCGTCAAGGAGGTCGCCGAGTCGGCCGGCATGCCATACGTCAACCACCGCTGGCTGGGCGGCCTGCTCACCAACTTCCAGACCATCAACCAGCGCATCCGTCGCCTGCACGACCTCGAGCGCTTCGCCGCCGAGGGCCAGCTCGAGCTGCTGCCCACGCGCGAGCGCATGGCCGCCCAGGCCGACCTCATCAAGCTGCAGGCCAACCTCGGCGGCGTCAAGAACATGCAGCGCGTGCCCGACGCGATGTTCGTCATCGACCTCAAAACCGAGGCCATCGCCGTCAAAGAGGCGCAGCGCCTGCGCATCCCCATCATGGGCCTCGTCGACACCAACTGCGACCCCGACGGCATCGAGTTCGTGATCCCCGGCAACGACGACGCCATCCGCTCATGCGCGCTCATCACGCAGGCCATCGGCCAGGTCGTCGCCGAGGGCCACTCCGTCTTCCGCGCCCAGGAGGAACGCGCCCGCCAGGAAGCCGAGGAACGCGCGCGGGCCGAGGCCGAGGCGCGCGCCAAGCGCGAGGCCGAAGAGCAGGCCAAGCGCGAGGCCGAGGAGCAGGCCAAGCGCGATGCCGCCGAGAAGGAGGCCGCCAGCCGCGCCGCCGCCGCGCAGGCCGCAGCCTCCCAGCAACAGCCCGCCGCGCCGGCGCCCACCGCCGCCGAGCCCGCGCAGCCACAGGCCCCATCCGAGCCCGCCCCGCCCCCGGCGGCCGCGGAGACCGCCCAGCCGCAGTCCCCCGCGCAGGCCGCACAGCCGCCCGCCGCCGAGCCCGCGCAGCCTGAAGCCGCCGCCGAGCCCACGGGAGAGGACGCGGTGCACGCCGAGGCCGAGGCGCAGGCCGACGCGGAGCTGCACCCGCCCGACCCGCCCGCCGCGGAGCCCGGCTCGCACGCCGGCGAGGACGCCGTGCACGCCGAAGCGCAGGCGCAGAACGGGGACGAGACCGCGACGCCGGCAGCGGACGACGGCGACGGCGAGGCTACGACCACGGAGACGACCACGGAGGCAAGCGCATCATGAGCACGGTCGAGATCGCGGCGAAGGACGTGAAGGCACTGCGCGAGCGCACCGGCGCGGGCATGATGGACTGCAAGAAAGCGCTCACGGAGGCGCAGGGCGACGTGGAGAAGGCGATCGAGATCCTGCGCGTGAAGCAGGGCAAGAAGATCCAGGACCTCGGCGAGCGCGCCGCCACCGAGGGCACGGTGCAGGCCTACGTGCACGCCGGCTCCAAGGTGGGCGTGCTGATCGAGGTCGACTGCAACACCGACTTCGTCGCCAAGAACGAGGACTTCGTGAGCTTCGCGCGCGAGGTCGCGATGCAGATCGCCGCCACCCCCACCGTCAAGTACGTCAGCCGCGAGGAGGTGCCGGCCGAGCTGCGCGACGCCGAGGCCAGGATCTACGAGCAGGAGGCGGCCGACAAGCCCGAGAACGTGCGCGAGAAGATCGTGTCCGGCAAGCTCGACTCCTGGCTCGCCACGATCGTGCTGCTGGAGCAGGAGATGCACAACCCCAAGTTCGACGGCAAGACCGTTCAGCAGCTCCGCGACGAGCTCACCGCCACCACCGGCGAGAACGTCGTGATACGCCGCTTCGCGCGCTTTGCGATCGGCCAGTAGCGCGGGCGACGGGCGCGGGCGCGCGGCGGCGGGATAGGCTCTGCCGTCGGATGGCCCCCGCCTTCAAACGCATCCTCTTGAAGCTCTCGGGCGAGGCGCTGATGGGGGAGCTCGACTACGGCACCGACCCACAGCGCATCGAGGCGGTGGCGCGGCAGGTGGCGGCGGTGCGCGAGCAGGGGGTGGAGGTGGCGATCGTGGTGGGCGCCGGCAACATCTACCGCGGCATGAAGGGCGCCGCCGCCGGCATGGACCGCGCCACCGCCGACTACATGGGCATGCTCGCCACCGTGCTCAACGCGCTGCCGTTGCAGGACGCGCTCGAGAAGACCGGCACCAACACGCGCGTGCAGTCGGCGCTCGCGATCTCCGAGGTGGCCGAGCCCTACATCCGCCGCCGCGCGATCCGCCACCTGGAGAAGGGGCGCGTGGTGATCTTCGCGGCCGGCACCGGCAACCCGTTCTTCACCACCGACACGGCCGCCGCGCTGCGTGCCGCGGAGGTCCACGGGGAGATCATCCTGATGGCCAAGAACGGCGTGGAGGGCGTGTACAGCGCGGACCCAGCGGTGGACCCGCAGGCGCAGTTCATCCCCGCGATCACGCACATGGAGGCGCTCGAGCGCCGCCTGCGCGTGATGGACTCCACGGCGCTCGCGCTGTGCATGGAGAACGGCATGCCGCTGAACGTGTTCAACATGGACGACGCGCGCAACCTGACGAGGATAATCTCAGGCGAGCGCGTAGGGACGCTCGTTTCGACAGCCGCGGGAGAGGGCGATGGCCGCTGAGAACCTGATCGACGAACTGCTCGAGGATGCCGGCGAGCGCATGGCCAAGTCGGTGGAGTCGGCCGTCCACGAGTTCGCCACGGTGCGCACCGGGCGCGCCAGCCCGTCGCTGCTGGACCGCGTGCTGGTGGACTACTACGGCGCGATGACGCCGCTGAACCAGCTCGCCACCGTGTCCGCGCCGGAAGCGCGGCTGCTGACCGTGCAGCCCTACGACAAGTCCTCGATCAAGGCGATCGAGAAGGCGATCAACGAGTCCGACGTGGGCCTGAACCCCTCCAACGACGGCAACGTGGTGCGCCTGGTGGTTCCGGAACTCACCGAAGAGCGCCGCAAGGACCTGGTCAAGGTCGTGCGCAACCTCGCCGAGGAGGGCCGCGTGTCGATCCGCAACGTGCGCCGCGACACCATGCAGCACCTGCGCGAGCTGAAGTCCGAAGGCGAAGCGTCCTCGGACGACGAGCATCGCGCGGAGGTGGAGCTGCAGAAGCTCACCGACTCCCGCATCGGCGAGCTCGAGGGCGTGCTGAAGACCAAGGAAGAGGAGATCCTCGCGGTCTGATGCGCGCCGCCGGGGAACCCGAGCGCGGGCGGGGGAGGGTCCGCTACCTGGCGATCATCACCGACGGCAACGGGCGCTGGGCGCGCGCGCGCGGGCTGCGGGTCAACGACGGCCACGACGCCGGCGCCGACACCGTCAAGGCGCGCCTGCGCGACTCCGTCGAGCTGGGCGTCGAGGAGCTCACCGTGTACTCCTTCTCCACCGAGAACTGGTCGCGCCCGCCCGAGGAGGTGCAGGGGCTGATGCAGATGTTCTCGCGCCGCATCGCCGGGGAGACGCCCGAGCTGCACGACGAGGGCGTGCGCATGCGCTTCATCGGCCGGCGCGAGGGGATCGGCGAGGAGCTGGCGCAGCAGATGAGCTGGGCGGAAGCGCTCACCGGCGAGAACACCCGCATCACCCTGTTCGTGGCCTTCAACTACGGCGGGCGCGCCGAGATCCTGGACGCCGCGCGGCGGTTCGCGGCCAACAGGGTGGCGCAGTCGGCCGCAGGCGGACAAGCCGGGCCCCTCGCTCCTCGATCTGACGAGGATGAGTTCCGCGCCTGCCTGTACGCGCCGGAGATGCACGACCCGGACCTGATCGTCCGCACCAGCGGCGAGCGACGCCTGTCCAACTACCTGCTGTGGCAGTCCGCCTACTCCGAGCTGGTGTTCCGCGAGGAGCTGTGGCCGGACTTCACGCGCGAGGCGCTGGAAGACTCGCTGGCGGAGTACGCGGCGCGGCGGCGGCGGTTCGGTGGCCGGTGAGCCCTCGCTGATGGCAGGCGGGCCGCACACCCCGGGCGGCGCCAGCGCCCCCGCGCGCGAGCGCGCCGACGCCAGGCGCGCGGCCGAGCGCCGCGCGGCCTCGCGCCGCCCTCGCCGCCGCGCCCGCCGGCGCGCCGCCGAGCAGGGCGGCTCGGAGGTGGGCTCGCGCGTGGCGGTGGCGCTGCCCGCGATCGCGCTCGCGCTGTTCCTGGTGATCGAAGGCGGCATCGTGTTCGCGCTCGGGCTGTTCGTGCTCGGCTGCGCGTGCATGCACGAGCTCTACGGCATGTACGCCCGCGCCTCGCCCGCCCGCCTCGCCGGCTTCGTGTCGCTGGCGGCGCTGCTGCTGGCCGCGCTGTACGGAGACCAGTACCAGGTGCTGCTGGTTGCGGTCGCCTCGCTGCCGCTGGTGTTCGGCGCCGTGCTGCTGTCCCCGCGCCCGTCCGTGGGCGGCCTCGCGCTGACGCTGCTGGGCGTCTACTGGATCGGCTTCGCGCTGGCGCACGCGGTGCTGCTGCGCGACCTGCCGCACGGCCTCGGCATCGTGATCGACGTGCTGGTCGGCACCTTCCTCGGCGACACCGGCGCCTACTTCGGCGGGCGCATGTTCGGCCGCCGCCCGCTGGCCCCCTCGATCTCCCCCAACAAGACCCTCGAGGGCCTCGCCTTCGGGATGGCCTTCGCGGTGCTGGGCGTGTGGATCGCGGGGCGCTACCAGGAATGGCTGCCTGGCATGCACGCGATCGTGCTGGGCGTGGGCGTGGCGCTGGCCGCCCCGGTCGGCGACCTGTTCGAGTCGTTCGTCAAGCGCGAGGCCGGCACGAAGGACTCCGGCGGCCTGTTCGGCGCGCACGGCGGCGCGCTCGACCGCCTGGACGCGGTGCTGTTCACCGCCGTCGTGAGCTACTACGTGTGGGCCTCCTATGTCCACGCCTAAGCGGCTGCTGGTGCTCGGCTCGACCGGCTCGATCGGCACGCAGGCGCTGGAGGTGTGCGCGCGCAGCGAGGAGCTGGAGCTGGTGGGCCTGTCGGCGGGGAGATCGTGGCAGGCGCTGCTCGCGCAGGCGCAGGAGCACGGCGTGCGGCGGATCGCCCTCGGCGACGCCCACGCGGCCGCGCGGGCGAGCGAGAGCTGGACGGGCGGGCAGGTGCTGTCCGGGGCGGAGGGCCTGGTCGGCCTGATCGTGGACTCGGGGGCCGATCTGGTGCTGAACGCGCTGGTGGGCTCGGCCGGCCTCGGGCCGACGGTGGCGGCGCTCGGCGAGGGCATCGACCTGGCGCTCGCCAACAAGGAGTCGCTGGTGGTGGGGGGGGAGCTGGTGACGGCGCTGGCGCAGGCCACCGGCGCGCGCATCGTGCCGGTGGACTCCGAGCACACCGCGCTGCACCAGCTGCTCGCCGGGCTGCCGCCGGGCGCCGCCGAGCGCCTCACGATCACCGCCAGCGGCGGCCCGTTTCGCGGGTGCTCGCGCGCGCAGCTCGAGCGGGTCACGGTGGAGCAGGCGCTCGCGCACCCCACGTGGGAGATGGGCGGCAAGATCACGATCGACTCGGCCACGCTGATGAACAAGGGCCTCGAGCTGATGGAGGCCCACCACCTGTTCGGCGTGCCGTATGAGCGCATCGACGTGGTGGTTCATCCGCAGTCCTTGATCCACGGGCTGGTGTCGTTGCTCGACGGAGCGATGCTCGCGCACATCGGACCGAAGGACATGCGCATCGCGATCTCCTACGCACTGCACGGCGCCGCGAGCGTCGACGCGGGGGTGCGGCCCCTGGATCTGATCGAGGTCGCCGAGCTCACCTTCGAACCGGTCGATTTGGAGGCATTCCCGTGCCTGCGCTTGGCGCGCGAGGCGGCCCGCGCGGGTGGCACCGCGCCGTGCGTGCTCAACGCGGCGAACGAGATCGCGGTGCACGCCTTCTTGGAGGGACGCCTGCCGTTTCTGGGCATCGCCGCGACGATCGAGCGCACGCTCGACGAGCTCGGCTCCCAGCCGGTGCGCGCCTTCGAGTCGTTGTATGAGGCCGACCGCGAAGCCCGCGAGCACGCTGCGGACACGGTCGCCGCGTTGGCGTCCTGACAGCGAGCGCGCCAGGGGCGGCCGTGGTCTCGCCCAGGTCGTCTTGGTGGCGGGTTCGGGGGCGAGGCCTGCCAAACTGGGCGAATGGACTGGTTGATCACGATCGTCGGGATCATGGCCCTGATCGTGCTGCACGAGCTGGGCCACTTCGCTGTGGCCAAGGCCGTGGTGATGCGCGTGGAGCGCTTCTCGTTGTTCTTCCCGCCCAAGATCGCGGGCGTCAAG